>ENA-ORTB01000087-ORTB01000087.1-human-gut-metagenome-genome-assembly--contig:-NODE-87-length-103581-cov-9.272202_pt1 | contig 103581 bp, 124 predicted proteins | sample MGYA00241905_ERZ509174 | MGnify/ENA primary metagenome ERZ509174 (study PRJEB26280, sample SAMEA2338851) | human gut metagenome | biome: human gut; feature: human-associated habitat; material: faeces... | reverse complement strand
TTCTTTTCCGTATCGCCAATTTATTTGCTTATCCCCACTAAATTTCTACTGAGCCCAACTTCGTACATTCCAAAACAAAATCTATTCAATCTGCGATTTGATAGAGGATATTGATGTTTACACTTGCCCTCAACTTATGAAAATCATAAAGCATAAGATGAGTAGAGCAACGGTACGTACCATAGAAGAAATAAACGAAGAGTATATGAAAATCAAGCAGCACACTTGGTCAAAACAAACATTACGACTTCACAAAGACGGATTAAAGCGTTTCATTGACTATGCTGGAAATAACTTCATACTATCTATGCTAGATTCGGCTATGGTATTCGGCTATAAAAAGTATCTCAAAACACAAGGTCTGTCAGACACAACCGTTAATATAAGAATGGGAGTGTTAAGGCGATTGTCATATTTCGCCACAACCCACGGATATGCCAGTTATGACATTCCTCCATTCTATGACTATAAAGAACCGTTAATTCTTGCACGAGATCTTGCTATACCTCTTGTCAAATTGAGAGAATTGAGGGATATGGAGATTACGCACAAATGGAAAGAGTGCGCAAGGGACATCTTTATGCTTTCTTTTTACTTGTGCGGCATGAATCTCGGAGACATTCTCGTGCAAGACTTCCGCAAGCCTACGGTATGTTTTATTCGTCTGAAAACACAAAGCAGACGCAATCCTAATGACAAAACGGAGTTTACGATACAGCCGGAAGCGAGAGCAATCATTGACAAGTACATTACACCAGATGGACATCTTCAGTTCTACGGCAGAACTACCAAGAAGTCCATTCAGCACATAACCGATGACTACATACGGCAATTCAGAGCAGACTTGGGCACTGATAAACTTGTGTTCTATTCAGCTCGCAAGACTTTTGCCCAACTTTCAAATGAATTGATGATCAAAGACACAATAATTGAATACTGCATTGGCGATGCTCCGTCAAATCCTCGTAGAGCGTTGAACTTCTATATCAGAATAAACAAGCGTATGGCCGACAAAGCCATACGCCGAGTATTTGATGCTGTTGCATCAGAGGAGCCAATTGAAAAACTTATTTCTGATGCGATTATTTAGATTCTTCTTTTTCTCGGAACATCTTTATTCCATTGATATTTTCTGAATGAGTGAATAACCCGTCTTGCTCCATTTCTTCAATCGTAGCCTTTACATCTGAAATAACGATTTTGATTATTTCGGGTTCAATGGCTACAAATGGAGCAAGATGCTGTTCTTTCCGAATGCCGATTAATCGATGTACAATCTCATATATATATGGTTGTAGATGCTTCATATTTTCAACCTTGTGGAAGTATTCCCGATTCTTTGAATTTGATACCGACATCTTCCAATAGTCGTCCAATTTCTTCGGCATCAGAGAACTCTTGTGAATGTTGGTTGGTTAAAGGTATGCCAGCGAATCCACAGGCATCAATTCGTTCTTTGGTGTATGCAAGTTGATAGTATTGCCCCTCGGCAATTAAGAAATCACCAAACTCTTTCACCAGCACATTTTGTGCGCACTTGAAACCAGCAATGAAGCAATCAATATTTACATTGTTGAGATATCTTCTTGGCTGCAATCTTGCCCACCGCAAAGCTAGCAATTCAAGTTCTTCATTTGATATTCTCCTTGGATTCATTTCTTGGATTTTAGGATTTTCCTCACTTGCTTAGGAGTAAGTCCTTGCTTGATGTACTCTTTAACACCTCGATGTAGTTTCTTGTATAGCATACACCAATCTTCTCTTACGAGATCCGGTTTGCAAAGGCCTTGTGGCGCAGGTTCTCCACTGTCGATTAATTTATACAAAGCACCATTAACTTTCAGCTCGCCATAATACTTTGCAATTGACATCTGACTATTTATCCAGTAGTCATATTCAATTACGGCAGGCGTGAATTTGCTGTTATCGTCAATTGATGGCATACCTACGGAGAAGTTGTTGGGTATTGAGATTTTTACAGAACTCATATTCTACCTAATTTTGTATTCCTTGTTTATTTTCTTTCCATAACAAAGGGCATTCAGAAACCTCTTTACTGCATAAGTTCATATATACATAAGGACGCTTATTCGTGCCTTTGTCATTATGATAGTGCTGATACGTCAGCCAGCGATTACAAGTTTCTTTTTTCTTGCAACGCTCATTTGCACACATTGTTATGTCGTAGTTCATTGTTTGCTCTACTTATTATCCATCTATGAATATTGCGCTTCCAGCAAATTCCAAAAACGGAGTTGCCCTAATCGTGCAATTGTCAGTTGTTCTTCAACGAACAATTTTCTATGCTTTCCGTGAAGACTGACACAACCATACGAAGTCCTATTGATAGAACCGTCCTCTGAATAAGTCAAAACAGCCTTATCAATATTAAGTTCTTTCAAGGTATCGATTACTTTCCGAGCAATACATTCGGGGACGCAATAGTAAAAATAGTAAACCTGCTCGGCATCGTGACTATGTTTTTTTTTGAAATCCGCAAGGAAGTCTGAGTACGACCTCTTGATTTCAACCTCAGTTAGGTAACCGCTTTTTGAAACCACTACAAAATCCGCTTCATACTGTAACAATCCCCACGACAGATTGGGTATCATAATGTCGCTACGCTTATTCCACATTCCACAATTACGAAGTGCAAGGATTATCTCGTTTATAGATAATGAAGTATCCATAACTTTAGAACTTAGCTGGGAAGTAATCAAGTATTGGCGTTTCGCTGATGGAGATTATTTCATAGTCTGCCATAGTTCCTTTCATGCCATCGATAAACTTATCATAAGCAGCTTTGAAGTCATTCGCCTGCACTATGATAAATGATGCCGTTTTCTTTTCTGTTGCTGTTTTCTCATCAATAGTGATGAACGCGACTTTGACCTTGTAAAATCTATCTGCAGCTTCATCAAGAAACAATTCCGATACCTTCGGCTTTGTCAATCGAGGAATCTTGAAATCACCTGTAATGAAAGGCGTGAGTTCTTCGATTGTACGTGCTTCTGCTTCTGTGAAAGATACTGCATCGAGCAAATACTGCTCATTCACTGTTTTGCTTAGTCCGTTCTCCATAATCTTATCGTAGCGGACTGTACATATAAAGTATGCCATAACTATTTTAATTAATTTGTCAATATTATTCGTTTTGTGAATTGATTTTGCTTTTTAGAACATTATCTTATTTGCAAAGTTGGAATTGAGCAAATCAGTTGAAACACAAATCAATAGATTTTATCTGATTGACCAACTCATCAACAAATTCATCTTGTTTCTTTATGAACTCCGAACTCAATGGACTATCTCCGGCAAATTCAAGGATAACATCGGAAAGTCTGTTTACGCTTGTCGGCAATAACCGCCCGATTAGGTGCTGAACAATACTTTCAACTTTCGCTGCCATATAGTCCATATACTTGAACAGTGCCTTTAATACGAACTTACAAAGATATGCTTCCGAAATCAACATCTTGCTGTCATAATCCAAATCCGGATATGATGCAACCAATCCATCAACGTAGGAATGGAATCGGTCATTAAAGAACTTGCTTAATTCATCGATGAATAATTCCATATTTTCTTCTTCGGAATCAAGATGGGAAGTGTCAAAATACTTTCTTTTAAAACTAAGATATTCTCTACGTAGTTCCCTTATACATCTGCACAACTTCTTTGTTTGGGACAAACGCATCAAAATCGCAATGTCTATTGCTGTATCAGCATAATCCCAAGCGACTTCTGCAATAACAAACGGTACGTAACCGAACCGCAAGAATGTGTCTTGATCCAAAAGCTCTGATAAATCTCGTTTAGCAGGGTCGTTATTTGGTTGAACCAAAAATCCAGCAAAAGGCAAAGAATATGGAGTATACCCTATCCGTTGTGCATATTGATGAATGTATGGATTAAACGTGTTCATTTCTCCAACTTATAGATGAGTGCTATCGTCTGTTCACTGATAGACGTGCCAAAGACATTGTTATACGCAGGCCTGTGGTCTATGAGAGATACATACGTTTCTCCATTGATTTCATACAGATAAGTCTTTCTGCTATCGCAATTCTTTGGCTTGTCAAAGAATAACCAAGAGTCATTTTCAAACTTGACTGCATTGGATTGCCGATGAACAACTTTTCTATATTTTCCTTCCTTGACCTCGTTGGCGAGCTTTGCGACAACAGCATCATCAACTTCTACGTTTCCAGAATAGCGTGGTGCGCCTATCTTTGCTGACGCACCACCCATAATCAGGTCAAAGAATCGTTTATTTGTTATCTTCTGCATCACACACTTGTTCCGAGGTTAACATCACGAAGTCTTTATAGATGTCAATGAATGTTTTTCCTGCATATTCAGCAAGTTCTTCATTTTTGAAGGCGAGCCGAGAGCCGTAGTACGTGCTCGAGTTCGAAGAAACGCCATCCGCATACGAGAAAACGAGACCGCCAAACGCACTCGCAACGCCACCCACACGACCAACGACACGGCATTTTTCTTCTTCGGTCATCTCTTCTATTTCTTCATTGGTCAAGAGTTCGTAGTATGGGTACCAGCGACGTTCGTCCAGTGTATATTGTGGATACCAACCCTCATTGAGCGCTTCACAGATGATTGAGAGTTTGATGTAAGCGAGTAGGTCTTTACCGACAAGTTCGGATGTATATCCATACTTTATGGAATGGTACACCTTTACGAGTGGGTGCTCGTTTCCAAGTTCACCGACTGCATCATCAAACGTTTTAACTCGGTCTGTGATTGGGAGGATTGTTGAGAACTGCTCTCCAAGAGAGTCTTTCAAAGCCTTTCGGGCTTCTTCGTTGCCACCTTTGTAGATGGCTGCAACTTGTGTTGCGTCGAGTTTAATTGTACACATCTTTTCTTGTGTTTAGGTTATTAAAACTTATTTGCTATAATCCTTTTAAGGATATACAAAGTTACTAATTTGTTAGTGTATTTGCAAATATTAAAACTGATAATTATCGTCTAAAAATATCAATTTTACGATTTATGATAATTAAATACAGTATGGGTATCCATTGGCTACAGCAAGTTCAGAATACCTGAAACTGATGTTGTCTATCTGCTTTATATACTCATCAATCGTATCGTGGAAATACTCGTTAAAATCAATTTTCATTTCATTCTCAAACTTCTTGATATACCCCCTGTCGTTTGCGAGAATGAAGAGCACTTGATCCATTTCTTGCAGTCTTGAAATGAGTTTCTTGTATATCTTATCCTCTTTTCTTGCAAGAGCATCGATTAATGGGTACTGCTCGTCAAAGCAACTGTTGAGAACCTTGACTTTTCGTATCTCATATATAAATTCTGAATTAAAACCATAATCAGGAATGGTTATTTTCTTTCCGTAGTGAGTATCTTCAATTTTCATCATTCTTACTTGCTTTTTTGTTTGCATAGTCTTTCTTTTGTTTTCTGAAAGCTTTTCCGATTAATGTGAGCTTTGTCCTGCCCAAACTTCCAATGTCGGAATAATATGGAGTATAAGTTAATGCGACATTTTCATCTTTTGTTGCATACCCATAAATGCAATTTCCTATACTATGACCTTGAGCAATATGTTGCAGAAATGCACGCTTTGCATCAACCAGTCTCTTATGGATTTCTCCACCAAAGATATAAGGCTGGAATACATCGAATTTGTAGTAATTACATTTCATGGTTGTCTGTCATTTGGTAAAGCATAGAATGGGATATCGTAGTAATCTGCCATTTCAATAATGCGAACAGCAATCATTCTAAACCAGTTGTCTATGAAACGACATTCACTCTCGTCGTCTTTAACGTAGCCCCATCGCTCCCCTAACTCTGCTATCCAATAGCTCTCGTAGGCAACAGAGCTTATAGACGGAAGCCCTTGTAGGTAATTGGCGATATGCACGCTTAGGGTCGGATATATTTTTCTCCTATACGCATTGTCATACTCCGAGTGGAAAATATCGATGAATTTGCGTATTTTTTCTTCGCCAGTTGCATTCTCTTTCAAGTCTTCGTAGTCAATACAGTCAAGAATGTACTGATATATCTTTTCGTATTTTTTCTTGTATCCCATATCACATTCTGTTTACACAATTCTGAATTGAACGAATTTCACTCGGATAATCTTGCCCCGCGCAGTATGAGTATCGTCCATTGTCATACATCAATCGTTGCAGCATCCAGGACTTGGCATATTTCAACAAATTGATTTGTCGCTCTGTTGGTCGTTTCCATACGACTTTGGCACATTCCGTCCAAAACATAGTTTCAAGTTCTTCTGTAATCTTGAAGTTATACCACCAGCCATCTGCAAAACGAGTGCGTTTTGATGCCATCATTTCTGCTGTGATGATTCTTGTGCCAGTTGCTTTCATCAAGCCTTTTAGCGTCTTGTAAGTTGTAGGTTTAGTTTTTCTCATCTTATTTGCATTTTGTTTAGTCTATCATTGATTCTTGTGCTACCAAAGCATTCCCGACTATCATATCATTCGGATATATTGCTTTGTGTTGGCGAGCTATATCTGTCGCTTCTGAATTGAATGGCATATTAAGTAGTTTGCCTTCTTCATTTACTACCATTAGGCACTTGTTGGTAAGTCTAATTATCTCTATGTAACCGCCAACGTGTTCTTGGAGTTCTTCGAGCGTAAATGAGTTTCCGGATTTAGGAGTTACTTCAGTCTTCGCTCCATTTGCATTGATGATGTAATTCTTCATTTTCTATGTCATTTATAAAGTTCAAGTGTATTCAGTCCACACCTGTCTGCCAAGTACATTTGGTGGCTCCATCTTATATTGTCCAAGAACATTCCTCTTAACATTCTTTCAATCAAACGAGGAGCCGTGTTTAATGTCATAGCGAGCGTTTGACAGGTTTCTTTGAAGAATGGACCGACCTCTTTCTGTATCTTGGTTCCAAAGTAATGTAGCAGAGCTGCTATAGCATTATATCGATCCTTGTTTTCATTGAATGTGTAATATGGAGATAAATAGAACGACAGAGATGTGCTATACATCGCCATATCTTTTTCAGCATTGATGTCGAAACAGATGTTATCAAGTTCGTATGCTTCATCTTCGGAAAGATAATACTTCCTGATGATTGCTTTTATATCTTGGGGTTTTACTACCTTTTTCATCTCCTTCGTTTTGAATAGTTTGTTATTTTGGATATTCAAAGTTAGCGATAATTATTTGATTTAAAAAGAGTTAATCAATTATTTTCAGACGGTTACGCAAGTTTTTTATCATTATCTTTGACGCAATTTTAGGTAGAAAATTAAGCGCATCAATCTTCTCAGACTAATACGCTTACTACGAAAAAGATGTAAATAACTCATATCTAAAATATTTTTATAGACACACCAATTCCAACATACGGTTGAAACCCTTTCGAAGTCAAACCATACCCAGCTTGCACTCCTATGTTGAACCGATTTGTCTTTGCTTGCTTTTTGACGATTACTTCAGTCATTTTATTCATAATGAATATGCTGTCAAGACTGGGGCGGTAACCACTGACGTATGCTCTATATGTGTCAGTTTCATATACTTGTTGTGTGATTGGTATATGAATAGTAGCACTATCTTGTAAAACATCAACTGTCACATTCTCATTATCGAAACAATGCTCTATGCTATCACAATGGGCTGGAACAATTGGTACAGCAATATGGTTATATCGAACAACGACACTATCACGAGGAATAGGTAGGAGGTATGCTACCGTATCAATATGAATAATCGTATCAACCACCACACGTCCTTGATAATTGATATTGTGTGATGTCCTTCTTCCAATAAAAAATGAAAGAAAGCACATTATAACTAAAATCAGTACAACGACAATCTTCCTCATAGTCGGGTGATGGTTATTGATAGAGCAAGTGACCATACGTTATCGCATTTACTCTGCGTTGCCAACCTTTCAGGAATTTATTCTGCGATGGACTCTTTTGGCAAATCTCATCGAAGTGTTTCAATCTGTCTTTATGCAGTAGGCTGAACAGTTTTGTGGGATCAAGAGCATTTACAGCTTCCAATGTCTTAGGTCCGACAATGCCGTCAGCACTAACACCAAGCAATCTCTGTGGGCGTTTGATACCAGTGACACCACTTGCCCACACCCAATCAACAAGTAAGTTCGCAATTGACTGGTCTTTGATGCTGTCAGCTTTCCATCTGTCCCAATACAACGTTTTGAGTACATCATACCAAACTTTGTACGTCATATTGCGTAGCCCTGCTTCTGTTGCTTTTATCTTCTTGCGGTTGCAATAATAGGCGTAAGTTGCGTATGTTATTCCACACAATGTCAAACCGCCTCTGTCGTCAGGGTCGTTTGAAAGTCCATGCCTACGACACTCATTGAATTGCTGTTCAAGTGAAACCAATGAAGGATTATATGTCCGCACTCCAGGTATTACCTGAACACAACTTTTCGCACCACCAGTCTCATAATATAAGATGAATGGAATGAGTTCTTCAATCTTTGCCATAATCAATTACATTTATTTTACTTTCTTAGTATCTTCATAATTCTTTGTAATAAACTCCACCACCTTCTGCGCATCTTTTTCTGTTGCACATTCAACTATTCGTTGCAGTATATCTTGAAGTTGCATAGTGTGGCTCTTTCGCTTCTTGGCGTGTTCAAACATCGACTTGATTTCAACGGATACAAGCCCTGCACTAAACACCATTGCGAGAAATGGCAGTTCATACCAGTTGAATATCGAGCCAATACAATCAATCAGGAAGCCAATGACAATAAACCGCCAATACTCCGACATCTTCTGTACTGTTACTCTTAACTTGTGAGAGTGGACTTTTTTCTTCGTTGCCTTTGCTGTGTAAACTCCGTCCCATAGGTCAATCATAATTGCAGAGACCACCAACATCGTAACGCAGAAGAATACGCTTAGGAACAGAAGTATTTTTTGAAGTGGTACTATTTCAAACATATATTAGGATATTTATTAATACTTCAAAATTAGCAACAAAGGTGTTCTTGACTTAAACAAAGGTTTGGTATTTAGCTGAACACTAATGTTCAACGGTAAACACCAAACCCAATTACGAAAATGATAAATCCAATTATTTACCTGAATTTACATAACATCTATGTGGTTGATTTCTTCTTCGGAAGATACATGCGGAGCAATAATGGACTCTGGTTGCTCGTCAGTTTTTTCTTTGGTGGATATGCGGTGTATACCAGAACTGCCAAATCCTCCACCTCGGCTTTTACAAGACAATTTTTCAACTATGCGGAAGAATGGAGAACCAACTTGGTAGAATGTCAGTTGTGCGATACGAGTTCCGGCAGCGATTGTGAATGCTTCATCGTTGTTCTTTACAATTGCATTAACTTCACCAATGTAGTTGGGGTCAATCTTGCCAACAAGTATGTCAGCATCAAAGTTGCGGTTGCCAAGCCTTTTTGATTTGATTGGTATGATACCGAATAGTTTCGACTTATGTTTGCATACACCATAGCCAAGCAGTCCACGCAATGAAGCTCCACTACGAGGTTCTATCTTTGCTTCAACGCCATAAGGGAGGTTGATCGCGAAGCCAAGAGGAACTTTACAACGAGAGTGGGCTGGAACGATGATGTCCTCTGGCACGGTAAGGTCATAACCTATTGCACCTCGCTTTGCCCTTACAGGAAGTTCAAAGCCATCTCTCAGTGGAAGAATCTCATACTCTTTTTTCTTTACGATGTTCGTTTGCTTCTTTTCCATTTTGATAAATTCTAATTTAGTTGAGAGGAATGGATTTGCACCATTGACCTGCGGTCGAGGGGATTGAGTCGACAACTCCGCACCTCTTGTTGGTTGTCATTATGTGTGCCACTGTTCCTTGCTGCCGCTCTACTGCCTGAGCTACCTCTCAATGTGGCAAGCATCACCACTTGTCTTTGCGTATGATGCTTGCCGTGGTTAACTAACTCATACTTATTTGGCGAATGTTACTCGGAGTGTATGTGATTGCTTTTTTGACGGAGCAAAGATTGTTTGGACTGCTCCCGTTTCTTTATCAACGACATCAATGGAGTCGTCAATTGTTTTGAGGAACATTTCACGAGCCTTAATCTTTGCCGATATTTGCTCTTTCTGTTCGAGCAGAGCGTGGTATTCTGAATCCTGCGTGGATTCGTAGTCATATCTGGAAGTTGATGCAAGCGTTACTTTTGCTCCGCAGAATGTCGGGATGTCCTTGCCGTAACGTGAAACTGCGCTTTGCGTTGCGCTTACGATGTTTTCATTTTTCAAGAACAAGTCGCAAACTTCTGCAATGGCTTTTATCTGAATGAATGCCTGCATAGGGTCAATTTCCCCATTTACAACTTTTGCTACGAGGTCATTTGCGACCATACCTTGTGTGGCTTTGCTCAATGATGGAGCCACAAGAACTTGTTGGAGTGCGTTGTTATCCATACGTCTTAATCTTTTTTGTTTTCTAAATTCTGTTCTTTGCTTTGTTTGTAGTCCTGCCAAGAAATACGGGTAAGACCGAAGATGATGTACCAGACGGTGGCTGCTAATGCAAAGCCGAGTATGCCGAATGACCCTTTGAACAGGTGGGCGATAATCCAACTGGTAACGAGGAGGAGCATTAAAACTCCAAGGGCTAATTGAAAGCCGCAACAGGCTGTTTCGAGATTGTTTACGTTCATCTTTTCGTCGTTTAGGGTGTTTATCTTATTTGCTGTGAGATTTAATTCTCTGGGACAAAGTTATCAATTATTTTCGAATTGACAATGCTTTTTGCTTATATTTTATCAAAATATTTCAGTGTTATCATACATGCAATTTATTGAATAAATTATCATTTAAGAATAAAGATGATTGTCGCAGAGTCAAAACTGCTTTTGACTATTAATATCTCGTCAGAGATATTATAATATATATATATTCTTTATTCTTTAGGTAAGGTCGGTTTTGCAAATGGGCGCAAAAAGTAGTGAATGTTAAATGTTCATACTTCTTGGTCTATACTTGGTCGTTTCTTTATCAATTATTCGTATATTTGGTTATTATACAGCGTTTTACATTCTGTTTTGTTTGGTCGTTTTTGTGACACATACAAATGTTAAATGCTATGGATGTCTGGTCGATTGCTGGTCGGTGAGAAACGTTGATTTTGACCTAATTTTAACATTTTTTTTCTAAATTGCGTGACTATGGTTCATACATGCAGCCCTCGCCGCTGTCGGAGCATACCTCACATTTGCTTCGTTTGCCTGCAACATTTTGCGGAAAACAGTCATCACATTGATGCGGTGTTGCACTGGCCAACGGTCTTTCTTGGGCAACTTTTTGCAGAACTTGGAGACATCCGCTATCATTCCGTCAATGTAACCGAGGAACTCTATTATCGGAAATTCCTGTCTGAACCATTCTTCTATCAGCAGATGACCATTGGCAGGAACAAACGGCTTCTCTACTTGCTTGGGCGTTTGTTTGGTCTTAGGCATTGCGATGCTCTTTGGCTGCACCAACGGTTCTATTGGCGGTATCGGTTCTATCGGTGTTCCGGGGGCATCTTTCGCTGTGAGAGGGACCTTGCGTTCTCTTGCCACTGCCTTGTAGTGTTCAAGGACTTGTGATGATGTCAGTCGCTCCAAACGGGCTTCATCAAGTTCATCTATTGCAAGTGTCTGGGCAGGGTTTTGCATCGAGTACAGAACGTTGCTGACTATCCATCTTCGATACTCATTTGCAGATGTGCGACAGCACATAATCAGCAGGGTTGATAGACCGTCATTCTCTACAAAGCGGTTGCATGAGGTTACTTTGGAACGTTTTACGTTGTATTCTCGCACTTCGCAGTTGGCTTCTTCCATCCAACGGACTGCTTCGATGATAGTTATCTTCATTGTTCGGCACACATCGGTCATATTGTACCACGCACGAACGTCTTTTACACAAGCGTGGAGAAAGCCGAACTGCTTTGAGTAGAATTTTGCCATTCCTGGCTCTTGAACATTGTTCTTAATCATTGTTTCTTAACTTTTTATGTTATTGAATGTGGATATTTCAATGTGGCTAATAATATACCATATCCGGCAACACAGACCGGTATTATGTTTAATCCAAACAACAGTTATATGGTACAAACTATTAACTACTAGATTCTTGCACTGCTTGCGACAAGAATCATTGATGAGTTGTATGATGCCGTCAAAGGGCATCAGGAACTTATGGTCTGCGATTGGAGAGCATACGCTATCCTTGAAGCATACAGACAGTATGACGTCATTATTGACAGCATTAACATTCCTGCGATAGAGGAATGCTTTGAAGGAACGGCAACACCTAAGCAGGTTAGCAAAACAGAGAAATGGAAGGCTCTTACCGAAATGCACGAGTTCCATTGGCAACGTAGTCAGTCCGCAGTCTTTGCCAGTGAGTATGAAGCACTCTTGAACAAGACTACGCTCGCCCTTGAACATTACACCTTGTCGCTCTAATTTGTCAGATATTGATGTAATGCAAGAACGGAGAGTGCAACAAGCTCTCTCCGTTCTACTTGGGTTGAAGTTCTCTGGTTTCATACTCTACCTGTTGATTCAGGTCTTTAATACATTCCAATTGATCGTCTATCTTGTCAAGCTGTTTGCATATTCGATCGTTGGCTGTATCTTTGATGAATTCCTCTGTCCGATAATCATAAACCGTGATGTCTCCTTTCCATAGCCTAACGCAATAGACCAAATCGAAGGCTTCTTCATCAAGGCAAACATTGAACTGAATGTTATAGCATCTGTCCTTGTAGGAACGCCAAAGTTCTTTGATTCGCCTTTCGGCTTCTTTAAGGGCTTGCTTCTCTGTCATTACGCCGAGTGGATAAATGCCACCGCTTATGTAGTCTGTATCACAGATTTCAAGATAATACTTTTGTTTCATTTTCTGTTATTTTCTTATTTGCATACTAGCAGACTTATTTCTTAGCTTCAAGAATTTTGTGAGCGAGTTTGCAGACTTCTGCATAAACGCCTTCGTTAAGTATCATTTGATAGGCAGCAACAGTTTGGCGATGTTCTGTTTCTGAGTTGAACTCATACGAAACCACCAGAGCTTCAGCAATGTCTTTGAGTTTCAATGTTACTTCTTTCATATCTTCTTCGTTTTGAATAGTTTGTTATTTTGGATAATCAAAGTTAGCAATAATTATTTGATTTACAAAGGGTTAATCAATTTATTTTCAAATAGTTACGCAAGTTTTTTGTCGTTATCTTTGACGCAATTTTAGGAGTTGAGATTGTATCTTTTCTAAATGTACGAAGTCGCTTCAGAAAGAGCTTTCACTACATCAATCCCAAGCGATTCGTAAATGAGCTATTCCAAAAATAGCAATCACTGGATATTTGCAGGCATCGCTACTCCTCTTTGCTAAATCCATGGAACTTGGAGAGTATTTTGATTGCCTTTCCAATCCCTCCTTGTTGATAACAGTGTTTTGCCATATCAGTTTTAATTATCATAACTGCCTATAAAATAGATATTTACCGCTATATGAAGATAGCAATTTATTTCGGATTGACAATGCGCAGTTCTTTGATTATCTGTTTTATATATCTTTCAGCAATCAAAAATATTGTATGGTATTAGTCGTTGATTAGGCGTGCCAAAACAATGCCAAAACAAACCTCAATAAAAAAGTTTTGTTTATATTTGCACACGAGATGGGAAATACGTAACTTTGCAAAGCCAATTATGAACATATTAAACCCATATGAAGGAGTGGAGCACAAAGTTTATAAGAGAACTTTTCTCCAAAGCACCGAGGTAAAGGTTGAATTTGAACCAAAGATGACTTCGGCTGATTTCACGGCTCGTATAGTTCCATTTGTTAGCAAGGCATTCAATAAAAACATTTCTGAATATTTGGATAAATCCTTTGAACAGATAGAACTATCTTCAAACAATAGCCCTATACGATTTGTTTTCAATCTTAACTCTGCTTGTGTCGTTGTGGGTTCATCGGCATACAAAAGTTTTAGCTCATCAGTTGTACCATATATTCGTGTTTTGATAAGCTATCTCAATGAAGTCGCTTGTACAGAACGAATAAAACATACATACATCAATAAGGTTAATGTATGGCCAATAAAATCAAAAGATAGCAGGAAGGCTTTTGGCAATGCTTCATTGTTCATATTCAAAAAAGAACATGTGGAAGATATTGCGAATCTCAAGTTTAACGAACCTGATTATCCGGTTAGCGCCACAAAGGAGGCTGTCGTTAAGTGTGGAGAAAAGGCCATATTAAAAGCCAAGATGGGCGTTGAGTTGAAAGATGTTAATGAGACTCGTTTCATCCTTGAATTGCGTGCTCAGACTTCTAATATAGGAGTTGGTGATTTGATTTCGGATTTGCTAAAATTAAACGATATTATTTTTGGAGCATTTACGGATATAGTTTCTCCTAATATATTTGATTTAATGTCAAAGGACGAATAACTATGAGTGAAACAGAATTTAAGATAGACGAGCCGATCATACCTGCAACCAATCATAGTGTACATAATTGGGTGATGAAGGTATGTGTGTGTTCTTCAGTTGCATTTTTATTCGGGAACTCTGTTGCTTCAGATACTGTATATGGGAGTAATATATATCAAGATGTTTGCATCCCTGTATGTGATAATTGGCATATTGAAATTCCCGAATCCCTCGTAACAGAGTTAAATCGCAACGCAGAGATTAAAGAGAGACTCATATCCAGACTTTCTGAATTTAAGTCAAATCTTAAATATGGCTGGAATGGTGGCACAGAATTACCTATGGAAGAAATGTCCATATCAAATGCTTTGGCTGCCGTTGATGCTACTGCATCAGAAGAATTGGTCAAATGGACTGTATTTCCCTCTCCCAATGGAACAATTTTATTTTCTCCAACAGATGACTTTGTTGCAGGTATCAGCATCGGTAATAATGAGTTCTCATATGCAGCTCTCGGCAATAAAGGGCAGGAAATAAAAGGCAAAGAAATATTTTCGGTCAAATCTTTTAAATTAGCAATTAGTTTGATAAACTCATTGAACGAGGTATGAGCAAAGTTGCAATTTATGAACAAAACAGTATTTCATAATGAAGAACTCATAGGTGATTCCGAGCCAATATCACGGGTCTTGTTTTGCCCGTCTATGGTTGAAAATGAGCGAGTGTCTCCAACTGCATTTGAATTGAATGAGTTAGAAAGAGGACCTGAAACTTATGTATCACTGTTTTTGCTCAATCTTTTTCAGCCGACTGAGGAAAATTGTGCGAAAATGCACGCAAGGAAAGAAGGTGATGTGTTATTTGGTCATGCAGTGTCTGTCATAAATAAATGCAAATACATCGTTTATGACAAAATTTCGCTTTCATTCAAAAAGCACGATAAACATAGTGTTGGGCATATCGGATTGCATTATTCAAATGGAGGTAAGGCTATTAAAGGGAAATGTTCAGAGCCATCATTCATCATAATAACAAGACTAATTGCGAGACAATTTAAGCCAATACCATTTTCTTCGCACACATAATCAATTCAAATAATATACATAACAAAGGGGACGCACAGCGTTCCCCTTTGCCGTTTTCATTCTTTATTGTTTTTCTCTTTTGGGGATCGTATTTCCGAGGACATTGCTTTTTCCAATTGTTTTGAAACATTTTCCGAAACTCGGTCTGAAATACGGTTAGAAATATCTTCCACCTGTTCACGTGTTAGTAGTGTGCCTTTTAATTCGGATTCTGGACACAGACTACTTATCATAACATTATACATAATTTTATTACTTAAAATAGTTACTAAAAAAAGTAGCATTTAATTCTGGTTTGAAGTAATGTTTCCTATTTATCCACACAAAGCCATCACCTTTAGATATGACAGCCACATCAACAGGACCTCCAACAGTTTCTTCTCCAGGCTGCATTCTGCGTACAAGTGATGTCAATGATATAAAACTTTCTGCCATATTCGCCATATCTTCTTTATCAAGTGAAACTACTGTATTTAACAACGGATCTGTATAGCAAGTTTGCATTTCCTTTACTATCTGTAAACTTGTCGCTTTAAGAAGCGTGCTGATGTCTAACGATTTGACTGCGGTAGAAAGGGCTTCATTTTCAGGAGTGGTATCCAAAATTTTAGTAATTTTTCCGATAACAGAATTTATTGATTTTTCTGTGACTTTGGAAATTATGTCCTGAAAACTCGGGTGTATTCCTCGAATTATAGTTTGAGTTACATCTATTTGTGCAAATGGTGCAATAACAGCTTCTGTCCCATGTGCCGAAATTACAGCAACTCGATTATCTTCTATATAATATTGCAATCGTCCATCTATGCCCAAAGTAATATTTATTGGATATAGAGCTGGATAAATTTCGGATTCGCCATACCCAACAAACACCAAGCCTGTATAAAATGATTTTGGGAATTTTGCAGTCAAGTAATAATAAAAAGATTCGCACAATAGTTTGACATTTGAAAAACTACAATTAGTTGCATAAGTCAAAATGTCATTATAGGCGTAATCCTTGAATTCTTCATACGGATATGAAACGAACTCACAACATTTCTCTAAAGACTTATTTATTGTCATACATTTATTTAACTTCCTCTCAATGTCTGCATTTACTTGGTCTATTAATTTAATGCCATCATCTCTCTCAATTTCTTGCCGGCAAATACCACAAAAGGAGTCAAGCAATGCTATCATCTGTTTTTTCTGTATTTGCTCATCACAAAAGAAATTACGTTGATGCAAATATGCTATGAAATCATTAAGATATTCTTTTACAGTCTGGAAACTTGTATCCTTTAATTGTTTGCGATATTCTTTAATAATTATATCCCAAGGCGTTCCCATAAAGGCGGCATTATTATATGTCATCACAGCCACAGGATTATACTTTGATAGCGTAAAAATCTTATTTGCGCTATTGACAACCTTGTGAGTATTGCCCATAGTAACTGCGCTATCTGCGGCTACTGCAACGGCGTGTTTATTTAGCACGGCGACTATTGCTGTCATATCTATTCGGTATTATTCGATGCAAATTTAGTAAAAAAGTTCTACGGAATGAGGCTTCTGAAACCTCATTCCATTATTTAGAAGTTTGATTTTTTATTCAATTCGTTATAATCCAAATCATTATCATTTCATAACGTGTGCCACTTCATTGGAAACAGCCGTGTTGATGAAATCGTTTATGGTGGTTCCGGTGGCTGTGGCTGCATAGGCGACAAGTCCGTGCAGTTCGGACGGCATACGAAGCACCAACTTACCGCTGTATGGCTTTGCCGGAGTAATTCCACGCTCTTTGCAACTTGCAAGGTAGGTATCTACTGCACTATGAAAATCCTCGGTGATTTCGTCAATCGTTGTACCCTCATAAGAGATAAGTGTGCCATGCAGACCTTGGACTTTGCCAAACAAGCACTTGTCCTCGTCGCTGTATTCAACAGAACCGGTATATCCTTTATATCTTAACTGTCCCATAATTATATAAGTTTTAATTCTTTCAACGTATCAATTAACTGCTTAACTTGGTATGACTTCAATTCTCCGTTTGGGTGTGGTTTGTGAAGCAATATCGTGTTATTTCCATTTACAAACTCAACTCGTGAGCCTGAAGTCTTGCCTTTGTTTCTTTCTTCAAAACCGAAGTATTCAAGTAACACCTTGGCTTCGTCATAATGGAAGTCTTTCGGTTTACCAAGCAATCGTGCTATCAGTTTCTCTTTCTTACTCATTGGTAATGGTTGTTATTTAATAATACAAAGATACTAAATGTAGTACTAATAACAAAATGTTTACTCAAGTTTTTTTCAAAGAAACGCAATCATTATCATTGATGCAATATAAAAAGGAAAGCGCATCGATTCACATCGACACGCCTGACAATCAGTTTATTCACATTTCAAATATGTAAAATAGAGAAAAATGCCAATACGTAATATACATTTGATAGTAAGCCAAACTCTATCCAAAACACACATCGCTTTCGGTCTATTACACTTACAATATATCCTGCTATGGCAAGTAACGGAACGCCATTCATTAGTATCAGCCATAGCAATGCACAAATACCAGCGACAATGGCAGAATACTTATGAACATTGCCCTCAAACTCTTGCTTGAATGCAGGAGCAGCCGCCACAAACAGCAAACCACCAATCAAACCAAATGCCAGTACCTTATAAGGTTCCGGTGTGAAATCAAACAACGGCACAACACATAATGCTACTGCAATCGTGAGGATTACTGGAAACAGCCACTGCTTTTCGGTAACGTAAAAGGTGTTGCTGATAGATGTTGGCAATCCTCGATATAGAGAATATAATCCGAGATATACTCCCATTATCAGTATAGACAGACTGACTAAAACTGTATAGACCATAAGCATATTATTTAATTACATCAAACACAGACCAATCAATTGAATATTTCTCGTCCCATTCCTGCTCACAGATAGTAATTTTGTGATTGCTGAGTGCCACTGCTACCGATGCAAGTTCTTCTGCGGTTGTGAACTTGTGGAATACTGGTGCTCCATTCTGCGTTGTGCCGAGGTTGAGCGTGATAGGAAGTTTTATTAGACCGCCTTGCAGAGCGACAATAAGCCCTGTCAAATCACTTTTACGCTCCTCCGTGTATTCTACCCTCAAACCATTCCATTCAAGGCCACAGCGGAGCTTTTCGGCATATTCTTGTTCAACGGTTTCAATAATTGCAGACTTGATTTCATCTGGAGTGGGAAAATGATTAAAGCGCAAGCGGTAGTTCCACCCGGTTTCATCATTCTCGTTGTCCTTGCCGAAACCATAGATTAACTCGTACTTATTGCGACCAACTTTATAAAGTCCATCTTGTCGCTTGGGACTTCCATAAACTTTATCCATATCTTATAAATTGATGTTACAACGTTTTAGTATAGCGTCAAACTCTTGGTCGGTAGGAGTGTGGAGATTAAGGGAAGATGCAGAAACAAAATTCAGTTTCTTGTACTTGCCGGAGTAATCAACACTTATGCCTACAAACATAGGCAATACCTCCTCTTCTTCCATTTGGTCGAGTATTTGCCAAATCTCTCTGTCGCCAGTCCACAACTTGCAGACCGCGCCATGAAGTATAAGACTTATGACATACTTGCTTTTCGGTTTCTCGACAAACTCACCTGCCACACCTTGTATGGCGGCTGTCTGTAATCTCTTGCTGTATTCTTCACGTTCTCGGCGAGGAATAACTTCACGTTCAAAGTCAAGTATAATCACCCCTTGCCTATCTACATCTTGTGGGTAAACCACTCTGCCTTTGAAGTTTTTCTTGCCGTCCAATGTCGATGGTTTTACCTTGAAATTTCCGAAATCATTCATATTTCTCTTATATTTGAGTTTCTTATATTCTGTCGGAGTAATGAGTTTTTTGAGTAGGTGTTTGCAATCAGCGTGTGCTGCCATACCAAAGAATGAGCCTATCAGCGATATTCTACGCTTTCTTGATTTCACTTTGGATATTCTGCGAGCGAACTTTTGCTTTGTTCGTTTTCTGATACGTGAATAAACAACACGCTTTTGCCTGCTGTCGTCGGCAAATGTTACATATCCAAGATAATCAAGACCAACACTGATTGGACGGACTGCTTCGCTTGATTTAATGGTCAATCCTAATTCGGATAGGAGTTGTTTGATATATCTGCTTAGCAACCATAACTCCTTCTTGTTAGATGCGAACATCACTATGTCATCGCAATATCGGTAATAGTGATAGCGTATTTCCTGACCGTTGATTACGACTTTTCCATTTCCCTTGCCAACTACACCAACCACTGTATCTGTGTCAGTTATCTTATGGCTGCTGACAAGTTCACACATCTTGTGATCAATCTCGTTCAAATGGAGATTGGCAAAGCATTGTGAAGAACGTAACCCTTTTGACAGACCTTTATCAAGCAAACCGATGAAGTTGTCAAGCATAGGAAGTACTACGGTATCGTTGACATACTTTCTGATTTGCAATTTCATCAATTCTTGGCTGATGTGGTCATAATATCCGAGTATATCACACTGATAGTAGTATTTCATTCCGTCAGGATCTGAAATCAGGTCTTCCTCAATGATTTTATGCAACCAGTGCATGCCTCTGCCTTTTATGCTTGCAGCCGTGTTTTTGATAAGTGTTGCGTATGTGTATCGCTCAAATGGAACCATAATCGCATGACAGCCTATTCGATGAAATACTGTCGGTGCTTGCACAATACGTTTCTTAGGACCGTCTGTTACTTCAAGTGTTCTGAAATCCTTTTTGGCAATCCTGAATGTTCCGGAAGACAGTAATTCCATTAATCGCTTGCAGTATTCTTTCCTCTTGGGTTTAAGATGTTCCCTTTGCTCTGCGTTTTCAAGATGACCTACGACATAATCAAAACTATCATATATATTCCTGTCGTCAGCAATTTCATCAATGAGATTGCTGATTGGGAATGTCCTTGCAATTTCTGCTGCAAGTGGTTCCGGACTATAAAATGGCAGTTCTATCATATCCATAATCCTTCAGGCGCTTTTGTTATTTTTCAGCGTTCTTCCTTTCGGATAGGTGTGCTGAGGCTTGTGTCCCTCGGAAGATGTGTTTGCTATCTCGTAGCATTTGCAGTGCTTCCGATTATTGTTGTCCAAAGGGGCAATTCGTTTGCGACTAAATGTGAGCCGAGAGCCGTTGTTCGTGTTCGAGTTCGAAGAAACGTTATTCGCATTCGAGTAAACGAGACCGCCATTCGCATTCGCATTGTTACTCGCACGACCAACGACACGGCACCGGGGACACGCCACCTTTTTATTTTGTTGTTAATTACAATTTCTGTTTTTGAGTGCGACCACGGCTTACTTTGCGCAAGCCGTGGAATAAATGTTTTGTTATTTGACAAACTCTATTTTGCCACTGAAGGCGAGCCGAGAGCCGTAGTACGTGTGCGAGTACGAAGAAACGTAACCCGCACCCGAGTAAACGAGACCGCCATACGCACTCGCACTGCCACCCGCACGACCAACGACACGGCACCTACTATGGGAGTAGTATGCACAATCCGAGTAATTCTTGTTGAATGCAGAGTTGTCATTAGTAACTTTGCCAGGCACATAGTCCATATATCTGCCGAAGCGGATACGACCAATACAATAGCCAGATTGTGATGTGTTGTTGATGCCTTGAACTACACGTTCAGTATCAGTATGAACATCATAGATATGCCAACGAGCATCAATCGGGTAACTACCTTCATCAGTAGGACACTTCTTCGCTTTCCAGTCTGCAAATGACTTGACATTCACAGCAACGTGCGACATCCATTCATAGTTACAAGCAACGAAATTTTGAATGCCAAAAATTAAATTGCCATTACCAGAACTTGTGTTTTCTTCTGTGCGGTTGCCAAGGACATTTATATTCACGCCATTGAGTGTCTGACCACCTGTCGTATATCCCACACCACAGCCACGACCACAAACGGCTTGTATATCACGATTGCCGACCAATTCCATAATGATGTTGGCAAGGTCTTTTGACTGCTCGTAAGATATGGCATGGAAACCTTCTCCTCTCATCTCGCATAGATTGATGAAATCCTGGCGAGTTCTGTTCAAAGATGATGGCGCAGACAAGTTGGTAACTTTGCCTTTGCTGTCATACGTCCAAGCGGAAGAAGTTGTTGAAGTTCCTGTTCCGACAACTGCTTTTGTTCCCGATATTGAGCGAGCACGATTGAGACTGTCTTGTCCCATTCCATAAACACCAACAAGAAACTCTTTACGGAACACCCAGTCAGGCTCAATAGCTTCAATAGAAGAACTATCGACGGCTATTGCTTCTTGGTCATCACAGCCAATATGCGAGCTGAACATAAACTTGTCCGCACCGGAAGGAACATTGGTGAATATATAGTCCTCTCCGGCAATGAAGTCAAACTGCGAATGAGATATTGCCATTTTGAATGTGCTGATAACTTTACCCTCTGCATCAACAAAGACGCAACCAAGAGTATCGTTGTTTATGCCTGGCCAACGGACTTGTTTCATTCCGCTTACTTCAATTGAGTAAACACTGCAAGCAGAGTTAAGCGTAGTCACAGGAGCTTCTCCCACAACTTGACTTGACAATACAAGTGCTGCATTTGCCTCGACAAGAATGTCTGACAATTTATGACGAATAACTTTGGTTGATGTAGAGATTGGCTCATCTGAACAAATAGAGCGAATACCATATTTGGTCTGATTCTTGAAGTCATTTACGCCCTTATACCAATGGTTAGGAATGTGTTTGAAGATGTCATACCCCATACCCGAACTGTCTGTAAGGTCAATGCTTGTGCCGTCAGCCATAAAGTTATAGTTATCATCGCTGATTTGTTCACAACTCATAACCTTAGTGTCAGAGTTGTATGTACCCTTTACAGCGTGGCTCATATCATCAAGGCGTTTGAAATGACCGCTTGGAACATAGTCATTGCCAAACAAATACCCAGTGCTGTTGTCAAGGTTCGTGATGTTCTCGCAATCATCTTCTGTATCAGTATAACTAACGATTGAGAACTGGGAATTAATCACATTCAGTTCTGGGAAGTATTGGTTGAGTGATTTTAAGCCTACGACACCATCAGAATCATCGTCATCGATCAGTTCTGACAATATCCACCGACCGATTAAGCCTGAGCATTTGCCACTTTCCTCATACGCCTTGCCAGTAGCATCAAGACCGATTGCACCTATAGAGTATATCTTTCTCAATACACTGGCACTTGCAGTCATATTGATGTTAGGAATACGAATCTCTTTAATTGAGCCACCATTTGCAATTTCCATAACGATGTTTTCTGTATCAATATGGCTACAACCTTCAATCCACAATCTATTGATGCCTGCAACGCTTGCAAGAGTAAGACCACCGGGATATGTCAAGTTCGGGAGGTTCACAAGTTCAAGTGATGTCATTGTTGCCGGAAGCATCAGCGTTTCAATAGGCGATGTTTGAGCAATGGCACAAGATGTGAGTTTTGTATCTGTTGCCGTGATACATTCAATGCGGGGACAGCCCTTTGCATCTACACTTGTCGCAGTGGTTTTGCTGATGTCAAGTTTGCGTAAGAATGGCATATCACCAAGGACAATGGACCCTAGTGAATTAAAGCCGTTCAGTGATGTGTTTGCCGTATGCTTATCACCTCCAAGAATGATTTCCTCAGCAAGTTCAAGTTTACTCAAATCATCAAAGTGGAAAGCAAGCGACATTTCAGAAAGGTCAATCTTACTCATTCTTCCCGGCTGATAGATGTAGAGCAGAGCTCCTGCATCGTGGGCAAAGTTGGTGAACTCGTGCGATTTCCCTGCTTCAAGGAATACCGTTTCTGACAACTGACCGCTTGCGTCATTTCCGACACCGAAATAACCAGTCGCAGATGCAGTGATGTATATCTTAGAACTTTCAGAGATAGCAGACACACGACCACTCAACGGATTAGTGAAGAAATCGCCCGTCTGGTAATATCCGTCACGAATTGCCCAACGCTGTTCAATGAATCGAGGCATTGTAGTCAAGCCTAATCCGTGCAAGGCATAGAAGTACGGCAAATTGGCAATGCTCGTATGGTCAATGTACTTGCGTTCTCCGTCATACGAAGATATGACCTTTGGCCAGAATTGCAGTCTGCTTTCAACGAAGAAATACATTGCTCCGTCAGGAGAGAATGGAACCATTGTGCGACCGCCAATTTCTGATGTCTGGTTACGCATCTTGTTGATTACGCTTTTCAGTGAAATAGTGGAGACACCAAGGTCGTTGCTATTCCAACACTCTTGTTGCTTGTCAATGTTATTGAACAGCACAGAGCCGCTACCCATATAAGGGTTCGTGTAACCACTTTCTTCATCTGTCGGTTTCATCGGATCAACTTCCGCATCAATATCACGACCACCGTCATTATCCGAGCCATTACAAGAATCACAGTCATACACTTTGTTCAGATACATTCGTGTCGGCTCCATATTCTTGTAGCCTGAATATACTCCGTTTTCTACCGAGCAACCGTCTTCAAGGAAGAACATTGGCTGCATATTCTTGGCTCGCTGATCTACTGCTGCCAAATAGTCAGAAAATCCGGTGTAAGCCATTGCACTTTCAAGTGATATGTAGCGATAGGCATTTTTCTTCCAAATGTCTTTCCAATTATCAATCTTTGAATAGTCGCAAGAATCGAGGAAACGCAATACATTGAACAAATCGTAAGGTACTTTCTTGCCAAGAGCAAGGTCTTCTTGCAATTGGTCATTGTCAATCATGCATTCAAAGTAATACGTCCACGCAGGATATGTTTCAGCGGCAAGTCCAAGTTTGTTCACCCACGATGATTTCTGGGCAATAGGCTTCATCATATCATCTACTGTGGTTACACCTTGGAACCAGTCCATACCAGCATATTGAAGCAACTCATATCCGCTTACAGGATTGAGTACATCACCAGTAACGATCCACTTACCATTGACTTGCTTCATTGAACCAGTTGAACGTTTCCAAGCACCGCTTACATTGCGATAAATGGCATAATCTCTACCACAGTATTGAGAAATGAGATATACGCTGTTTGTATCAAGTCCGTCAGTTGTCTTAAAACGTGCTTCTGTCTGTGCAAGTGTTTCACCAGCAGTTCCGAAGAACTCTATGAAATCACCATAGTTCAGACAGCCTTTGTTATATCCTGGTGTATCTTTGAAACCGAGTGCAACTTGTTCTCCCTTATCTTCTTTCCAATTGCCTTTTGCGTGGAACCAAGCATCTTGCAGAGTGTCGGTAGTGGCACGGAAGCAGGCTATCGGGTGATTTTTGGCAGAGTGGTCCATTTGCAAACCAGTAAGCACATCATCACCACCCAAGTCTTGTGTTCCGTCAAATGCACGTTGTGCAGGTGTCTGATAAGCAGAACCAAGAGCACGAAACGTTGCATTCATCATATCGCATACACCGCAGTCATTAGCATTACTACTATCCGAGTAGTCCACCTTGACAGTGATAACATCAACGAATAGTCCTGTCTCGCTTACATACACTTTGTTGTGCTTTGCTGCAAGTATGGCTTTACGACCGAGTTCTGTGCTTTCATCAGGATTGAGCAGTGTTACGGTTACCTTCTTACCGGTAGCTTTATTCTTCTTGTTGAAGTTGAAACGGTCATTCTTGATTGGTCGTTGGGCTGATGTCGTTCCCTGACGTCTCCAAAGCGTGTTTACAGCTTTGAAGTTCACTTCTGGGTGTTGTGGATTGAAGTAGTAGAGAGTACACGAGAATTGGTCTGATGTACTCGTACCACCATTCATCTTATAATCATAGTTGTCAAACGTTGTTTGGTCTGCGACAATGACATAGTAAGGAATACCCTTTGCTTCCATTAGCGACATCGATGGCTTGCCAGTTGTATCAAGTACGTTCTCTTTGTCGTACTCGGCAATCATAGCATTAACATCGCTCAATTTACAAAGGTAGTTTTGGAATGCCTGCAACCACTCCATATAGCTGTTATAAGCCATAAAGTAGTTAAGATTGAAATCACCATTCGTGGAATTGAATGTTATTGTCTTGTTTTGTCGGAGTGCGCTTGTACCCGGCTGATAACCGATGGCTGCACATTCTTCGCCATTCACATACAATTTCACAAAAGAATAGTTCGTTCCCGAAGATGCGTCAGATGCTTTGTAGGTAACATACTTTGTCCCCGGCTCTATAACTACAGCAACGGTAACTTTTTCTCCACATCTGAAACCTACTCGCTGCCTTTTTGGTGTGCCATTGAGAACTGTCAATACGACTTCATTGCCTTTAACGTAGAAGCCAACACCTGCCGACGAGTCATAGCATTCACAAAGCATTGCATCTTTGTCCTTGATGCTCTTTGTGGAAAAGGCAAACTGCAATGCACAACCACTTGTTTCAAGTGCTGATGACGAGAATGGAGAGAATGGTATTTCTGCTGTAACATTCTCTGCGATACGTAATACTTGTTCACCGAGAACTGAAACGAATCCATTAGAGTTGTAGTTACAGCCATTAACGACCATTGAATAATCACCATCTTTGATGCTGTGGTCTGTCTCGCTGTTGCTTCTCGTTGAAAAATCAAACGAGAACAAAGCACCTTCCTTTACACTTGCATCAATGGCAGAACCTTCAATGGTCAAAGTGATTGTAGCACTTTCAACTGAACTACTACGGGCAAAAATACCAATGCTCTTACTTCCATCGGTTGCATAACCTTGTATCTGTTTGCTTACATTATACGGCTGGCCTATCGGACAATTTACAGTAGTTGCAACAATGCCGTCAATAACGACCTCTACCGCTGTTGTTGTCTTGTTTGGAGTGTAAGCTGACACGTCAACTGAAAGACTGTCATACAAGCGTATTTTGCCGTTATTTCTATCATCATAGCGCAATGCAACCAGTGGCACCGAAGATGTACTATCAACACACATTATGGCCGTATAGATAATGTTGCCTTTTACGCCTGATGCTATATCAGCACCTTGTATACGTATTGGATAAGCACCATGAGAAAGCGTCTCTCCATTTCCAAACGCATTATTCGGATTGATAGAGATGTTGTGTGAATACGTGTCTAAGACGGTAGCAGTTCCGAGTACTTTCCATTCGCCATTGTAGAGCATTTCTGTTTTGACAAGAATGCCTTGTTTTGTGCTTACATTGTTCTCAAACTTGTACATTGGCAAAGACTTCTCTTTACCTCCTACCTCAAGAGCGGTAGATGATGTATAATTGAGCGTCTGAATGCAAGTGCAAGTAACATCAACGGCAGTAACGGTTATGGTTCTGCTCTTTGTGTTGCCGTCCGCATCTGTTGCAGTGATTGTGAAATCCTTGCTTGATGCTGATGTGATGAAGTCTGTGAAATCAAATTTGAATTTGAAAACAGTAGCACTTGTTGATGATGCCGTGTTTACGGTGTCGCTCCACAACACAATGCGTGTAAGAGGGTCAATGATGCTTATCGTCTTGATTGTTCCGAGGATTTCGGTATCACCGTCAAAACTTACACTTTTGATTGCTGCACGCAGAGTGATGTTGCTCCCGAATGCACCGAATATCGCTTGTGTTTCAGGATAAATGTTGAGTGTTGAACCGCTTTGTGTACCACCGCCATTACTACGTGGGATTTTTATCGCATCACCAACTTTTTCTCCTTTGGCATTTACGCCTTGGAAAATATAGTTTTCTGCATCGCTAAGGTCATCAAAGTTTGCGACAGGCTTGGTCTGGAATGCTTCAAACGCACCACCAGAAGTCAAGACTTCTTTGCTGTCCTTTTCAACTTCATCAGTGGAAGCGATATCACAGCCCCCACCATTTCCGAAGTCTTTCCATTGACTTTCATTAGTGGCAGTCATATCAGTCAGTTTGCCTTGGTACTGTTTTGTCTCCCAAGTGTTCGTTTCTGCATCACGTCTATACGTTATGACAAGACCTTCCTTGCGATACTTTATACCACTTGACTTCTCGTAGTCTATCAATGCTTGAATAGCCATTGACAAAGTATAGTCTTTGTCCTCGTATAATTGATTGATGTTGATAACAGGTTCTACACCTGCGGATATTCCTGCTGTGTCAATCCAATTTTCAATTTCTACGAAGTCAACCTTCTTGGTAGTGCTACCGATATATTGGTATGTTTTCCACGATTTGTCCGCTATGGCAAATGTGATTTGCATACCGAGTTTGTTCTTCCCTTTTTCGCAAGCGACCACTATGGCGGTCTGCAAGGTATAGTATGGATTAGTACTATCAACAATAGGCACCTCATTCGTTACGTTGAAGCAGTTGCCGACAGACGAGTTTTCTTCAATGAGTTTTATGATTGCTTCTTTGCTGGATCCAACAGAAGCAAGTGCATTTTCAGATTTCAGCCAAACATAAGTAGCACCACTATTGTCAATGAAGATACGGTCTGGACGAGGAAACTCCGATGTTGTGTTATAGTTAAGTCTCTCTGGCCATTCGGAGCAAAAGTATAATGTGCCATCATTGTTAATGTCAATACCGATACGGAATGATTTGTCAATGGTGGAGTAGTAAATGTCTTTCTCATCGTACTGATATGGGAACGTCTCTGATTCATCCCATTCAAATCCACCACCTGCATCACTGAACGATTTTGTAAGCACATTACCAAAACGGCGAGCAAGACCGACTTTTTCAAATTCGGCAATTTTATCAGCAAGTTCTTTTCCCTCATTTCCCGGATATGCGTCTTTATCTGTATATCCAAGTTTCATATCAGATCCAATGATTATGAGAGATGATGAGCCTTTACGATATACTTTGCTTGTGGAAGTGCAAGTATAGATTTTGCCAGAAACCGGTGTGCGACCATTGTCTGTGGCTATGCCAAACTTTTCTGCATCACCCCAATTGGGATAGTAGTTAAAATTATTTATTATCAGGCTTGGCTCACCATCAACATCTTTCCATACATCATCTGTCACAGAAAGTTCTGGCGAAGCCAATGTCTTTATCGTTGAATTAGGGCGAAGCACAGAACCCCATTCACCTTCTGCTACAGTAAAACGAGCGACTGCAAGAACGAATGTGGAAGTAGCTTCATTATACACAACCATACAGCCGCTGTCAGTTGATTTCTTTATAGTTGTGGTTGATTGTAAAGTAACGTCAGATACTATCGAATTAAACTCTATAACATTATCAAACTCTGTTGGTATACGTTTATAGGGTACTAATCCGTTTCCATCAAGTGGTGCGATACCATTAGAGGCACCTATTTTGTTGTTTACTTCCTCTATTGATGTTGTATTATTTTTTGCCACTTCCGATGCTTCGTCAGCAGTCTTTTGTGCGCTGTCAGCAGTTTTCTGCGCATTTTCAGCCTTGCTATTTGCATCAGAAGCAGTATTCATAGCATTGTTGGCTATTGCCGTGGTGCTATTGAGGGTATCTTGAAGCGTTTTATCAGTATTCACCCTCGCCGTGGTTTCTTCAGACAAAGATGAATCTGTCGCATCAATAATATCGACAAGCATCTTGCCGACACGCTCTGCGGTATTGTTACCCTCGCTATCCTCGTAGCGAATGACTTCTGCCTGGTTTTTGAGAAGTGATTTATTGTTAAGTGCCATATCGTAAGATTTTATCCTATTTTTCTAATTTTAATTCCTCCGCTTGATGTGGATTTGCCAATGCCGTTTGAAATCAATCCTATACGTTTGCAGTAATCGATGCAGTCTTGCAGATAAGAGTTTGCCACTTCTATCGTGTCGTTATAGCAAGACGAGCGTTCTGCTGTTGATATGTGGGTGGAGTAGTCCGATTCTTTCAGAACAATGCCATATCTTGTAGGTTGAAAATCTCCGACCATAACATTTTTGGCGAATACGTAGTAGGATATTGTGGCTTTTAATCCTGTGAAATGGAATACATCGCCACGATACACGTAAGAACCACCTGAAAGTAATTTTTCAAGGGATTCGTCAATATCGTCCTGAAGTAATTGATGATATAACTTATCGCCAAGGACTGGCTTAATGCTCATCATCTCAACTTCAGTGATATAAGCAAGCAGTCTTTCATCGTTGATGTTGTTGCCCATTGGGCGTCCGGCAATGACTACTTCATTGGTTTGAATGAGGTGTTGTTTCATCTTGCAACGCTACTGATTGGTTACTAACGTATGGCAAAGGTTCTATCTCGTAATCATTACTTGGATTTGCAACCTCATACCATCTATCAAAAATTCTTTTTAAGGCACGGGAAATGGCTCTACGCTCTTTATTCACAAGTGAATTGTAGTATTCGTAGGCTTCTGCCAAAACAGTGCCGCTAAAGCCAAGTTTGCCTGCCCTGATACAATACCACGGTTCTTGACCAAATGCCGAATAAATCCTTTCAACAATACTTTGCTCTGTGCAGGTGAATTTGGCATCATAGTTCGTGCCTTCAACGTTGATAAATTCCGGCTTGTCATCATCGGCATTGAGTGTAATATCCATTATAGAGCAACAATTAGCATCACCTTGGAATACATCAAGGCTCTTGCTGAAATCATACTCATCGTCTTTCTCTATCGTATTCCCATTCTCATCAAAGTCATAACGGACACCTTTCTTATGTACGAACATACCAGCAAGCATAAATCCGTTACGCACATTTCGGTACTTTACGTTGTCAAGACCTTCGTCTGTAGAAAGACACGTTACAACTTTATCGTAAATAGGTTTGGGATATTGACAAAAGCCATCAAGGCTGAACCATAGTATCTGACCTGAATACATATCTATATCGCCCTCGTGTTCAATCTGCGACATTACCACTTTCTGAATGGGATTGAACATATATATCTTTTTGACGGATTTCTTATCTACGGTCAGTTTCTTGCCTTTCCGTGTACTTTCACCAGTCCAATCCGGGTGAACATTGACATAAAGGACTTGACCGTTCTCATCTTCCTCTTCAAGTCGGCAATCTTGGAATGGAACGTGTTGCAGTTCTACAATTTCTGCTGCGGCATTGTAATTGACGTGAAGAGCAAAACCACGATACAATGCAACATCTTGTGCAATCAGACGGAAAACGTCATCAATAGTCTCTCCTTTGCGGTTGCACACATATTCCGCAAAGTCAGTATTTCGTAATCCATTCCCCTCAATGAACGTCTGATACCTATCTACACACCCTGCTCCCGTAGGACTATTCTGTATGAGGTCATACATTCGTTGTGGGTACAAATTATCAGAACCATAACTTTGAATGTTAAGGTTCATCAGATAATTGGAGGATATGCGTTTAGGCGGTCTTATTACATTATTGGCATTCATCTACAAGAATGGATATAGTTGTGTTTCTTAGAGGTCGATGGCTTGCTCTGACGCTATGCTGTCTTGACCTTCGGTGTTTGTGTCTTCGGCTACGGCTTTTGTCTTTCTTGAACGATTGGGCTTCGGAGCGCTTAACTTGGCAATTTCCGCATTCAAGTTAGCCACTTCCTCTATCAATGCATCACGTTCTGCGTATGCCTTCTCAAGGGATTGGTTTGCACCGGCAAGTTCAGTTTGCAGGCCATCCTTTTCAGCAGCCAACTGAATGTTCTGTGCTTCAAGCATTTCAACCTTTGACACAGAGCCATCAGATACGTTATCGTTTGTGCAATTTTGTTGAAAGTCAGAAACTTGCGTTTCCCAATCATCAGGCAAATAGGAAAACATCTTGGTATTTTCCTCGCAAAGCGACAAGTACTTAACGGCAACCTCATCAGTAAGATTGGCGTTAGTAAATGCTTGTGAAGAACCGAAGAAGGTAATCACTGCGCCTGCTTTAAGTTGATATGAAGATTTCTTTGGCATTTTCTGTTCACGTTTGAGTTTTGTATACATTTCTATGTAAGCATCTCGATAGCAATTACTACACCCTTTATTGGTTATCTCCTTACCAAAAATCAGATAGTACATACTATCTAAGAAAGAACGGTCAAGAGAAGAAAAGCAGCTGTGATAACGGCTTTCCATTTCTCTTAACCGAAGTATGGTAGAATCGTAATCCATAATCAATATTTAGATACCGGAAACGAGGGACTGAAGTGCTGTACGGGTAGTGGCAACATCTTCTTTGAACAAGTAAAGTGCAGGAGACGGAGCACCGCTTTCTTCAAGGGTCGAAGACCAACCGCCATCTGTTTCTTCGGAGTATTTGTCATCGGCAAGAGCTGTGGCTGATAAGCCTTGCTCAAAACCGTAAACTTGGAAAGTGTTTTTGCCGTCTTTCCCGGCAAACTTGTTTTCAAGTACAACTACGAATTTCCCATTGGCGAGAGGGTCTATGATGTCTCTAACGACATCTGGACCATTGTCAAGTATTACGACATTGACAGTCTTGGTAAATTTCTTTCGATAAGTACCGTCTGCAATCGCAGTATTTGTACCCGTGAAAGGAGTCTTTCCGGGTACATACATACGATAGCCCTTTTTGCCAGTCTTTAATACAAGTGAGGAGAGGATAAAGCGGTTGTCTTCGGCACGAGCACAAGAATCGAAGTCTATGTCATCATAGTTCATTATGTAGCCATAGTTCTTCAATCCGCCAACAGAAGCATTGTCGCAGTCTGCGACCATATCTGCTACCAATTTGTAATCGCAACCATTTGAAGCCATAACTTATCCTTTCTTTAGAATGCACATTGCACGAGAGCATCTTCTCCTACAAGTGTACCGATGTTAGATTGAGCAAAAATGTGGTTCAGACGAGTAACATCATCAAATGTTACACTGACATCACTGATAGCGTCTTTTGCGGTTGTGCCTGCAAAGATGTTTTGAGGTGATGTGAGGATAGCACGATGAGGACAGTTGAGAGAAGTGCCATTGTCTTCGTACTTCTTAATCATTCTATCCCAAATGTCAAGCACAACGATATTATGACCATCATACTGAGACATATGAATGCCACCTGTTACTTGTTCAACAGTAAGTTGGAGATTGTGCAAACGCTTAACATCGTTACGTAATGCTTTGAAAAGAGAGTTGGTCATCATAATGACGTGGTCATCTTTGTCAAAGATACGAGAATCAGCGTCAGACAACAGTTCATCAACTATACCAACAGCAACGCCTTCTTGACGGATTGCTTCTTTCTGCGACTGATAAGTTACCTTAGATTCAGAATCTTTTGCAGTGTTGGCTGCAATAGTAGTGAGCTGATGTGCATTTGCGGCAGTGATTGCCTTGAAACGCTTGAACAGACCATCACACATTGTGAACAATGCAGGATCCACACCTGCGGTAATCAGACCGCTACTTGCAATATTCTTGGCATCCTTGTCTCCGAAGAATACAATACGCCAATACATATCGGTCATTGCACGTTGAAGGAGAGGAATGAGAATATCATTCCAATACGGTGTGTCGGTAAGGTTATGTACGTTTGTACCCCAATCAAGACCATACTTGGCGAGAGTATTTTCCAACTCGGTGTAGCACATCTTCAAAGGGATTTGCCACGGACCGAGTTCCCAGGTCTTTTCAATGCCATTTACATTGACATTGTCGTAGGTTGGATTGCAACCTGCCTGGTTCTTACCGACATCGCCCATATCGTCAATGTACCCAAGTTTCTGGCCATTGAAGATGCCAGTCTGTTGGGTCATCACGAGTTCGATGTCCGGGTCATTGAAAACGGTGAGGAAAAGGAGTTCGCCCAAGTCCCTTAGCGCACCATTATCAACGGTAAATTGACTAAAATTCATAATTCAAAATCTTTTAGTGTTGATGAAATGGTTTACTTACGACGAGCAGCACGTTTTGCATCAGCGGCAGCACGTTGCTCACGAATACGTGCTTGTGTAGAAGATTCTCCGGCACCACGGCGACCGCCTTCTACAAAACGACGATTCTGCGAAGTGTATGTGGACTTGGAGTCAAGTACACGTTCAAGCCACTTGCGACCACCAGCCTTGCTTACTTTCGCAAGAATTACTTTTTCGTCAGCGGAGAGAACACGAGCACCACCACGTTTGAGGGCTTCAAGTTCCTCTTTGAGTTCCTCGTTCTCTTCCGTGAGTTCTTCATTCTCGGTTTCAAGTTCTTCAACTTTTTCCACAAGTTCTTCCTCGTCCATACCCTCATCGGTTACAGTACCGTCAGGAGCGATGATTGAGGTGATAACACCGTCTTCAACGATGATTTCAGTACCATCTTCGAGGACGAAGTTGCCGTCTGGAGAAGCAGCATCACCAACTTGAGGGTCGCCATCTTCTCGTTCAATAGTGAGTTCTGTGCCGTCTGCTGCGGTTACAACCTGAGCACGCATAGAAAGGTCTGTGATGCGTTTAACACCAGCCTTGGCGAGAAGTCGCTTCAAAAGAGACTTCTCAACAGTTACTTGTTTTTTGTTCATAATTCTTGTTTTTGAAATATTAAAAGTTCGAGTTTTTGATGCGGTAAGTGGCGACAAGGTCTTGCTGATAAAACCGAGTTCCATAGCCCGATCACTTGTGATGTAGGTGTCTTTATCCATCAAAGCTTGCAGTTCTGAACGAGAAGCATTTGTCCGTTGAACGTACAAACCGAGTATCTTCTGTTGTTCCTCACGCAATGCTTGTGCCTGAATTTTGAGTTGGTCAATATTCTTGTCCAAAGCGTCTGCTGTAAGGCGTACTGCATAATCAACTTCTGGACAGCCAAGCGCAGGATTGTGAATACAGAAATGGGCATTTTTGTAAGCGAAGCGTCTTTCAAGTGGTGCGGCAAGCAGAATAATGGTTGCCATTGAGGAACACTCTCCCTCGACAGTGCAGGAGATAGTTTTCTTTGAGCGGCGCAACTTGTCGTATATCGCCCAACCCTCAATGCAATCTCCTCCGCGACAATGTATGCGAATGTCAATTTCATTGTCGTTCTTATCCATTGCAGAAATAAACTCGTCAATGTCCTTGAAGCATACACCATCAATGCCTTCCCACATTTGGAGTTGAATCTTTTCATCTTCTCCAACAATGTCATTGAAAATTTTGAGGATTGCCATAGCGAGTGTATATAATCTTGTTATGTTGCAAAGTTACAAGTAACCATCCGTAACAGATTAGTTTATAGGACAAAGTAGCTGAACGATAATGTTCACCAATAGACAAAATAAAAATGAGTGAGAGGTAAAATTCCAATCACTCATTTTATGGTATGATTAAGTATGTAGTTAGTATGAAGCCGTCATTTTAACTTTTTTATTTCCTCATCAATAACGGCATCTTCTATGTCCGTATGCAATTTGTGTATTTTTCGGAAATTGAAGATTTCAAACAATAATGAAACAGACACCAACGAAACTGCAATTAGCATTATATCAACTATAACAAACGAGAGTTTTATACGAATGTTATCGTTGTTCCAGATTAGCGCAGTTATCATTATTGTTGTTGATATAAGGAAGTCTTTTATAAGGGCATTTCTAGTTTTCTCAATAGAAAATCTGAACGCTTTGCGCATCTTTTTATTGAGAATCTTTGATAGGTTAAAAGACACCAATAGGCTCATTGAAATTGAGAATACTATACCTAAGACAGTAAATAAGGTCTGCAAGACAATGTTATTGCCTTGTACACCAGCAATAGAAAGTAGTAACGCTACAATTATTGCAACTGTCATACGAATTAGCATACTAATCATTTTGTTGTTCTCTTATCTCATTTAGGAACAATTCCATTTCTTGTTTCAATTGTTCTTCTACGATACGGTTGGATTCAATACATTCAATAGATACAGGCTTCTTAATCTTTATTTCTGCGCCAGTGTATTTGTTTCCGTCTTTTGTTCGTACAACAATACCACTATCATTCGTGATATTGGTAGCAATAGCACCCATAACTCTTTGAAACTCATCTTGTGCCATTTCTCGTGGCTTGCGCTTCAGTTTAATAAACAAACGAGCTTCTACAAGTTGGTTGGAACGTATTTTATCAAGATTTTCTGTGTCTTGACCAAACAATTTCTCCAGTACTTCATTCGTGATATTCCCTAAAGATGTCGAAATTGTAGAAGATTCATTTTGCGTGGGAACTGACGAAATGGTGTTGCCACCTCCTACAAATTGAATGTCTGATATTTGATTGTACGGTACTCCCTCAGGCATTTTCGTTAGTTCTGTGAACAGGAATAAACGTTCTCCTCTAACTTCTCGAAGAAGCCAATTAATATATGTCTGTAATCGATCAATGTTGAGATTTCCGGATAAACTTGTAACAACGTAGTAGTTGTTAATAGCAAAATAAAAGTGGCCTTTGTATTGGCTTTGTTCTGCATTACCTGCATTTACATCAGCCATTGTTATGGTCGGTCTATTAAACAATGATTCATCTAATACGCCACCATTGTCAGCTGGTATAATTCGCAACATCATACCAAACATATAAGTGTTATTTGTTTGTTGCCCATGTGAAATTTGCCAACAAGTCTCTATCTGGGTCTTCTGCATTAAGTGGCATACGACGACTTGCAGCAGTGGATTCATGAGTAAGCACCTGCTGCAATAATCCCAAGATACCAGAATGAGGATTTGTTAAATCAGGGTTCTCAATTCTAAAGGCTCTTAGTGTCAGTTTTTTGAGTGGTATTCGCGCCATAATTATATGATTAACACGCTGTAAATTTACATTAAATAATTATAATCGCCAAGAGTTGATGCGGTTATAGCTTCAATTTAACAAATATTACATTCACTTACACTCGGCTCTTTATGGTCCTGCTTACTTCTGAAATATTTTTAGTGCGTAGTAGATAACAGACTTTGATGGCTACGTTGCATATCGTCTTTATGCCATACTTTTTATTCCACATCTTTCGTGAACATTGTCTATAATACGCGCAATCAACTTTGGAGAGAACTCAATCTCCTCAGACTCGTCCGTGGCAGAGTTATAAACAGAAACCTCAAACTCCATGCTTGAAATAGCGACTTCTACTTCATCTATCTCAATGCCACCTGTTGGCGGTGTCCAATAATCTCCCGGGTCGTAGTCGTCGTGGAACGAAATATACGCATCGTATTTGGCAATAATGTATATATCGGCATCATCGGAGTTAATACCTGGCAGACCATCATAGCAGATTTCTTCAATCTCGCCCTCTGTGGAGTGAGAGCCGGAGTTATAGCAATGTCCGAGGTCGTCTTCGTAGTATTCAAAGTCTGAATAGTCTCCACCACAAGGGTCGTCAATGATGGCTTGCAGTTTATTTGCGGTATCTGCTATAATGGCACGAATTTGTTCTTCAGTAGGTTTCATTTTATCTTAGATTAATGATATAGACTTGAAAGAGCGAAAAGCGTTCTTCTCGCAATCCCAGTAACAGATAACATCTTCATTCTTTGAATGAGTATTTGTTTTATCCTTTGCCTGATAATTCAAGTTGTGGAGTGTACCTACCGCTTTTCTGATTTCACCATTAGATTTGCAGAATGTGAAGACTACTATACCCGAAAGCATTTGCGTGTAGATTTTGACAGCTTTCCATGCAACTTTGAGTGCGTCAGACAATGTGGCTGCCTGACCTTTGCGAATGATTGCGTGGGCAACCTTGAATAACTTTGATTTATTAACTATCATCTTTTTCGTGGGTTTGGAATTAAATACTTATTTGCATATAAACAGACTTCTTTTCGCTATATTTAGCATATTTCTTTCCATACGTGTTCGTCATTCAACTTTGAATAAAAAGGTGTGAAGTAGTCATAGTTCAGACCTGCTTCATAAACGAAATCGCCGGTGTTGTCCTCGTCTGAATATTCCATGATAGCCAAATAGAACACATTACTATTTACTTCTTTGTTTTCACGTATGACTCTTTTAAGAATATTCTCCAAGGACTTGTGTGCTGAGTGCTTAGTATATCTGACATCAATGGTTACGTTGCTGAGCGAATTGTTGGCTGTATCGTCCATATTAATCAGTACAATTTCATACTGCCTTTTCATCTTTTTCGTTTATTTAAGTTGTTATTTTGAATACCTAAAGTTACCAATAATATTTTAATTAACAAAATATTAACCAATTAATTACCAATCGTTTATGTGGTTTTAACAAAAAAAATCCCGAAAGAAATCATTGCGATAACCTTCGGGACTAATCTTGTCAGAGTACAAATCTTTATGCTTGAGCCACATCTTCTGGGATAGCATTCTTTGCTTGCAACTCTTTTTCAAGTTCGGCTATGCGTTGTTCGTAGTCTTTGCATTTCTGCTTGTAATCTGCCGCTAACTTGCGGTCTATTTCAGCTACATCGGATTCATACGAATGGTTCAGTGCTATGTCAAGCAGTGATGCGAACTCCGATGAGTAGCCAACAGACTTATCTGATAGCATCATTCTAATGAACTCTCGCATTATGGAATCTTTGTGTTGTGTCAGTTTCGGAAATGCTGTACTTATATCTACAGCACTTTCGTAGTCCATTCCGATAGATTTACGGAACTCTTGGGACAGTCTGCTGACAAGTAGGGCGAGGAAGATGTTTTCTTCGGTGTCATCAAGAGTAGCCTTGCTGTCTGCATAGGTCGCTGTTTCCATAAAGGCTCTTTGGCGTTCTACACGTTCCACTTGCCTTGCTTCATCTGCTGCCCTTAGTTCTTTCTTGTACATGGACAACTGCTCAGCCTTAACAGTATCACTTTGCTCCACTTGTCCAATTTCATCCGCTTTCAAATTGAATAAATACTTGACTTCTCCAGATAAGATGCCATTGTAACTAACCTCAAAGACCTTTATGACAAGACCAGCATTGATGTTATCTTCAAACACAGCCTTAACTCTTTCGTAGTTGGCAAGACGTTTTTGATAACGCTTGTCATTCACATCGCAGTCATCAGACGGTGGAGTGGGTTCTATCAAATATTCACGTGTTCCGAGTGGTTGTGGAAACAACTGATAGGCTTGTGCTGCTTGGACGATATGCTTGTTCTCTTCCGCACTTCCTGAATATACGACTGGAAATCCCAACTCCTTAGCCTTTCGAAATATCGCTTCTTGGTTCTTTGCCCGGAACAACTCTTGTTTCATACAACGAGGATTGTCATTGTCTTTGAACATCGGTTGTGATGCAGTATTAAACTTACAGCCTATGCACGACTTGCACGATATGTAAGTCTCATCAGCAGGGTCAAACTTTGCTGTTGTGATGTGGCACATAACGTGTTCGTCAATCCATTCCTTGACTTTTTCAACGCTTAGCGTCTTGAAGTTCCAACGTTCTATATTGGCAGGCTGGAAGCAACTTTCAAACAACGTGCGTTGCTGCTCTTTCGTGAGTTTGGCTATTTCTGTAAGATGAGTAAGGTTAAGAGTATTCTCACGGAGCAATTTCACAAACTCTTCAATGATGTTGTTCAACTGAATACGACCAACAACAAAACTCATACTCTTACCGATGATTTTTGCGATTTCCTTAACTGGAACTTCACTCTCTTTATACAGATAGCGAATGGCTGATGCTTCTTCAAGTGGGTCTATGTCCTTGCGTTGCAAGTTTTCAATGACCATACAGGCGAATGCTTGTTTGTCATCAAGATCTTTCACTACGGCTTGGATTGTTTCATGACCGAGAAACTGTACTGCCCGGTAGCGTCTTTCACCGCAGACAACTTCATACTTTATTCCATCATCACCTTTTATCTTGCGAAGCGTGATTGCGTTAATCAAGCCGTTTCCTTTGATACTTTGAGCCAATTCCTCAATTTCGGTTTGGTCAAATGTCTTTCTTGGGTTCAGTGCGCTCGTTGTGATTTCTGCGAGCTTAATGTCTCTTACTTGGTGCATATACTTTTGAGTTTAATATTCAACATTACAGCCAATCAAACGATGATGGTTTCACTTCTTTTGGCTTGGTACTTTCTATTGCATAGGTATTGATGAAGTTTGCATAGGATATGACTACGTATTCTTCATAACTACGCACATCATCGACCTTTTCTTCCGGACTTTTTTTGCACGGCATCTGAATGCTTGTAAATGTCTCGCTGATTACCACAGCAGGTCTATTTGCGTCCTCTGCTGCGTTCAGATACATCTTTGCTGTGCCGAGTTCAGAAGTGATGGCAAACACCGACAGCATTCGTCTGAGCGAGCTTATCACATACTGGTGTCCGTCTATTACGATTTGGTCGTCTTTGTGGCTGTCACTTTGCTTGCACCACCAACAACAAGCACGGTAGAGTTGTCCGAGGTCTCCTCGAAACAGGTTTGACAGGTCTTTGGGTATAACTCTATCAATGTTCGGGTATTTCCCAACAATCTCTTTTCCATCGATTGAGAGGGTTTTACCAGCAAAACGTTGGTTCGATTCGTTATACACAACCAAGATGTGGGTGTCCGTTGCGTAACAACGGTTTTCTTCAAAGTGGACACCCATTAAACTTGGTCTAACAGGATCCTTGCATGCTATTTCCTTGAATAGCGCTTTTACAATGGTCTTATCCATTTTCTTTCAATTTTAGTTGTTAAATCTTATTTGCTATATGATTATTTTGATAGTTCAAAGTCACTCAGAATGATTGAATTTACAAAACAGTAAACATTTTATTTTCAATACCATACACAAATTTTTATTCGTTATCATTTGAGCAATTTTGGAATTTAATCCAGTGTATCCATATCGGTTTCGCATACGAGATAGTTACTGTCTTTACCATAAGTCTGACCGTATCTTTCCAGCATGCTCAAATCGTAATCGGTCAGAGTTTCTTCACCGCCTTTTGCGTATTCAGTAGCGAGTGATATTGCAACAAACTTGGTGGAGCATACCGCAAGTAATACAAGACTGGATTTGCTTAACCACGTGTCTCCAGAATACAATAGATGTACTTTCATAACTAATACCGTCTTTGCAACCTTGCCATCTGTGATTTATACAGATATGCCGACAATGCACATTTCAGTGTCTGCGGTCTTTCCATTATCAACATATAAACTTCATCTTGCCAATCGTGGCTTTGCGGATTGTTGATTAATTCTTCAAGTGCATCAATGCATCGTGAAGCGTAGTTTTGTGCCGGAGTTGGCGTTTTGGCTTTATCTTTTGAAGCCGATAGTTTAATACTCATCTTTTCGTTGTTTAGTATGAACTTTCTTATTTGCATATAGACAGACTTGCTTTGTTTTTAGATTTCATTGAAGGAATATTCATCAGAGGAGATATTCAGGGTTTCCATCATTTCAACTATGGCAACTTCAACCTCATCTTCTTCATCTTCAAACTCAAATGTATTGGAAGAAGTTTGTTCAATTTCAACATCTTGATAACCGAATAGACGGATAATGTCTTCCATTGAATCTTGAACTTTTCTAACGAGTGATACTGATATTTCAAATTCTTTTTTTATCTTTTTCGTTTTATTAGTTTGTTATTTTGGATATTCAAAGTTAACAATAATAAATGAGTTGGCAAAATTTTAATCAATTTATTTTCAAGCAGTTACAATATAAATCATTATCATTTGAGCAATATATAGAATAAGACCATACCGAATTTCGATACAGCCTTATTCAAATCAATTCTATCCAATATTAAAAGTCCACTTTCTTGATGTCAATTACATTATGACAACCGGGAGTTATGAAGTTATTTCTGACGCTATATGAATACGCCCCGATATTCTTGATTAGCAATTTGCCACCGACTGATGCTTGACCGGTATATTTGCGGATCAAAACATCTTCTTCACGACATTCGCACCCACAGACAACAGCATCTATTACAGACAAGTCTGACTCGCCAAAATAGATATTGCTTGGGTCGTATCTATTGGCACTCCAGCCGACATCGGACTTACGGCAGTCGCAAGTAATGAAAGTTTTACCTCTGACTACATTAATGTTGGTTATGGTGGTTAATAGGTGCATTGCATTAGTAACAAGAGCGGAGCCACATTCTGCAATCAATTCAATATCCCCTTGTGGGCAGACAGCAGCCATTTCGTCACCTATTGCATTGCAAACATCTTCCATTGTTGGAGGGGTGTTGTGGAATTGGCTGATGTACTCAGCACTCAAACGACCTATGATATTGCCACCTATATCAACAATCTTTGCATTCAATTGCCGAGCGATTTCTACACACTTACGAACTCTCTTTCGAAACATTTCTGGAGTTCTCAATTCTCCGGCAGAACCACCAAATTGAAAATGAACGCATTTGAATTTGAGGTAAGGGTGATTGTGAGGATTACTCAGCCACTCAAAGTCTTTGCCATCGACATCAAATCCAAAACGAGAGGTCAAATCATTCTCCAAGTCAATGTTTATCCGAATACCGACTTTCATTGTTTCCTTTGAGGAGTTTGTGTAATTAACAAAATTAATCATTTCTGGCATATTCTCAATATTGACTATTCCACCTTTACTGGCTACAAGCCACTTGTTGGGGAAATCATCAATAACACCATTGTAAATGATGTTTTGTAGGTTTTCCCGAATTTCATTAGTCACATAAAACTCTTGCGGAGAAACCACTTCTGCATACAATCCACGTCTTTTGGCTTCATCAATGAATGGACGAAAATAGTTTGTCTTGTAACTATATGCAAGCCGGAAGTTAGAATAGTGCGAACGGACAATGGATATTACATCTTCGACATTGGTGCGAAAAACATCAACGTCATGGATATAGGTTGGCGTTATAATATCTTCAAGTTTCATATCAAATCAAACAAAGAGCTTGGGAACATTCCATCATTTACTTCTTCAAGAGTTTTCTTTGGAAGTTTTGGTGTATCATAGTTTTCATTACGTCCCTCTGCATTCCATTTGATGGAGTTTTCCCATTTTCTTTCATCATACAATCCTGGAATGTGAGGGTTGAGTGAAACTTGTTCTGAGATTCTGAAATCTGCCGGTGTCTTTCCCATTGCCTTTCCTTTACGAGTATGGAAGTCGTATGTATATTCCGGGAGGTTACGAGGTGTATTAAACTTCATAACATCATATATTACACTCATATCGGGATAAGAGAAAATATCACAAGAACCGACCTCAACACAGTGGAAAAACAGAACAATAGCCTTGCACATATATATCCAAGTGCTGTTCTTTGCGTTCATTGTCATATCTATCTCCATAAGGGCTTTTATCTCCCTAACCAATAAGCCAGAACCCAACTCTTTGGCAATATCTTTTGCCACTACCCAAAATAAGCGTTTGTACCAACACCATATCTCACAGCAGATATAACCGACATTCTCATCATCAAGATTGAAAACCGCTTTCTTCAAAGCGATAGTCATTTCTCGCAAGTCGTGTCCGTGTCTTGTTACAAGTTGGGTAGTTCCCATTGGAAAATCTCGCTTGTCTTTTGAGCATACGTAATTGCAGGCAAAGAAGTCTGCATCACGGTTCTTTCTCGTTCTGACAAGAAGATTGACCGCCTCGGACAAATATCGGGTATCTTGGGCGTCCTTGACTTCCATATCTTTCTTGCGAAGGTATAGGATTCTGCCCGACACTGGGTCATAGCAATCTTCAGCAGATGTGATAAAAAGCCTAGTCCATAGGTATGGACGGTACTTCCACATCATTTCGTGTGCGGCATAACAAGCAAACTCCATATCCCCACGTCTCAATGCTTTTTGAATAAGTGAAGATATGTCGAACATATTATGACCATTGTGTGTAAACAACATATTTGACATATTCTTTTAGATGTATATTTCCATAAGCAAAGTTACTCATAATTAATAAGTTATGCAAATATAACACCTTGAAAATCAACCACCTATCATCGTTTTACATTTATTTTCGTCTGGTTCTTTTTGAAGTCGAAATCGTAGTATCGTCCCCATTTGTTTTTCATTGCGATGCGGAACAGCTTTTCGGAGGAAGATGAATCCTCCGTACCACCTTTCGTCAAAAGTGTGGGTGGCGTTACTCCGTGGAAATATCGTGGTTGAAGAACTATACGATTCATCAGCAGTTCTTGGTAAACCATATCAATGTCCGACATTGCTTCGTCTCCGGGGACATACTTACATTTCCAAGCGGCTTTATTGATGATTCTGGTAGAGCCAGTCATTCCCTTAAAACAAAATTCTTGTGTGTAGTTGTATAGCTGATACGCTGGCTGCGTAAACAAAAAACCAAGATCCAAATCCACCAATAACTGAGCCAAACGTAGAAGTTCATCTTCTACAACATCTTTCGAATCTTCCAACTCTTCGTAAATGTCAATGGCTATGTCTCTGCGATACTTGTATGATTTGAGGTCATCATCAAGAATGGCAATAACGTTTTCAGGCGTGTTTTCAATTATCCAGTAGAAAGTGGTAACAAAGTCATTTACTTTTGCACCGCATTTCAGTGTCGCTCCATTTGGTATCACAAGCATTTCATCAATGCCAGCTTCCTTGTATGCTTCTGCTTCCGATTCTCGCACAACATAAGTGCAATGGTGGAACAGATGCTTTGTCAGTATGGTATCTGAACGCCTATACGACATTACATAGATGTTATACGAAATATTCTGTTGCATAATGTTTTCTCATTTTTAGTCCTTTAACGATGTCCCTTCCATCTTGGCTGATGTCGTACCCCAATAATCTCTTGCAGTTCAGATATGGCATATTGCAACCAGCCTTGGCAACAAATGGTAGTGATGCGTTTAATCTTGGATTGATTTCAAGCAGAACAACACTGCCGTCAGGCTTCAATATAAAGTCAATGCCGATATTGCCGGAAAGATTTAATTCTGCCACAATGGATTTTGAAATCTCAAAGGCAAATTCATTGTCTCTAATCTCCCCATACATAATGCATGAGAACTCCATTTCGTAACCCACATAGCCGACGATATGAGTAACTTTTCCGTGGTCTGCAATCAAACTCACAGTATAGTCATACCCCTCTGCATATTCTTGTAAGATGTAATTTAGGTGTTGGGTATCTATAATGCGGCAAAGATGTTGGGTTGAGATGTAGTGTTTGTATCCGTATGCGTGGAACAAATTTACATCATCACAGAGTTTATCATCAACAACGGCAAAGCCTGTTGCACCTGACGAATGTGGCAACTTGCAACAAAACGTTGGGAACGCTTTTGCAAACTCCAACACCATTTTAGAGTTGCTACAGACAACTTGCTTTGGCATCAGATATGAATACTTGGCATACAGCCGTGATTTGTCATTTGCTACAAGTAATCCATCTAAATCGGTAACTCCTACCTTCACCCCAATATCTTCAAACCTCTTTCTATTTGATGCCAATACTTCAAGTTCGCTTGACAGACGAGGAATAACAATATCAACGTGGTAAATCGCACACAAAGCGAGAAGATGATTTATATAATCCGGAGAGTCATTGCACGGCGAAACAAATGCCTTTTCGCATACAGACGATGATGGCAATTCATCTTCACGGCAGTTGGTGCAATACATCGTAACATTTACACCGTCCTCATTATCTTTGATGCAATGTATTATACCAGTCTTGCGAGGAGAACAAGAAGTCATAAGTACAGTAAAGTCTCTCATATCAGTTGTGAAAATAATGTGCCTCAAAATACTTAACCATATTCAATCCATAATCTATGGAGATGCTTTCTTTGCTTATGTCATAACCAAGCAGTTGCTTGCATCGCAACCACGGTATGTTGCAACCGGCCTTGGCATAGAATTGGGCTGAAGCGGTAACACGTAAATTAATGTCAAGTAACTTTGCACTACCATCTGGCAATAGAATGAAATCAAAGCCAACAATACCATCTATTTCCTGTTCTTCAATGACCTTTTGCGCAATTTCCTTTGCGTATGGGTGCATGCCGATTTCACCTTCAACAGTGGAGCCAAATTCAAGTTTGGTGGCGTAGTTTCCACAACAACATACAAGTTGTCCATTGACTGCAAGTGCCAAAATGGAGAAGTCCATACCATTCTGATACTCTTGCAGTATCATTGGTTGCTGATATTTTTCTACGGCTTTGCACAATTGCCATAGCGAAATATAGTGTTTCTTCCCATAGCCGTGAAACAAAGAGACGTCTGTACATTTCTCCTCATCAACAACAGCAAAACCTTTTCCTCCACATAGGCTGACAGGCTTGCAACAGACATTTGGGACTTCATGAGCAAACTTTAACACATCGAGAGCGCTCAATGCTACGGCTTGCCGTGGCATATACTGCTTAAAGCGTTGCCACGTCTTTATCTTATCACCTGCAATCAAAACAGACGCCAATGATGATACTGATACTTTTACTCCGTTGTCCTCAAACACATCTTTGTAGCGTGCCATAAGTTCAAGCTCCAAAGATGATGTAGGGAAGATGATGTCAATATTATTGATACGGCACAACTGCATCAGATATGGGATATAGCCATCATCGTTAATCTTGGGGACAACGAAAGTGCCATCACAGCATTTCTTGGGCGGTAGGTCTGCAACATTGCAGTTTGTAACGTACACTTTGACAGGTACGCTGTCGGGATTGTTTTTAAGACAATCTATTATGCCTACTGCGTGAAACGAGGAGCAAGTAAGCAGCACATTGACAGATTTCATTACTTTTCGTTTTTAGGGATTATGTTCGACTGCATTTGGTCATACCAAATTGCACGTGCTTTGATTTTGCGTTCTCCGGTTTTAGTCTTACATACGACAACTTTCTTTCCGTCTATGCCGAGTGCCTGAACCAAGTTCAAGGAATCTACCTCGTTGCGACATACAATCATTACATAGTCGTATTTCTCATAAGGAATGAGTTCCATATCCTTTATCTTGACATCTTTATGCGGATCTATTGAATTTGGTAAGTCAAGACCCAAATCAACGTGAAGGTCAGCAGTCCATTCAGCCAATTTATCCAAATCCCATTCACCCGAATGTGTGTTGGCTTTGATGTTGATTGCTTTTAATTCCGACTTAGAATATCCAATCAACTGTTTGCACAATACTTCGTGTTCATCGCCATAAAGTGCTTGCAGTGCATCTACGCGCTGATGCCCAGATATGATGTTGTCGTTCTCGTCAATGACGATAATACCGAAATCTCCAAGACTTTGAAGCGATTCTTGTAGTTCTGACGCTTTCTTTCTGGTTATCTTTCTTGGATTGCCAAGTTCGTCTTTAAGAATTGATACCGGCTTGGTAACGACATCAATTCTTTTCTCTGGCTTTTCTTCTTGTTTCATATAAACTTCTCTATTAAATGGCTCATATTGTAGGACCGGTAATCCGCCAACTGCCCAAAGAACGTTACATTTGGTTCTGTGCTGGCTAACTGTCGGTATCGCTCGTATAGGGCTAAATTTCTTTTGTCTCTTACAGGATAGATTGGAGCTACGTCTTTATCTGAGAGTGAGGGGTATTCAAATGAAATCATTGTACCTCTAACGTTTGACTGACTTTTTAGAAAATGCTTGTGTTCAATACATCGTGTGTACTTTGGCTCAACATCAGTGAAATTCATGACAGCTACTCCTTGGTAGTTGTCTGTATCGGATAGCCACTTATGTTCAAATCTAACGGAACGGTATTCCAACGTTCCATATCTGTAATGGTAATACTCATCAATTCTACCAGTGTAGATGATGTGGTTGGCTATGCTTTTCCAATGCTTCATATTGTTTGTGAAATCTGTTCGCAGTTCCAAATCACAGCATTCAAGCATCTTTTCAATGAACTTCGTGTAACCACAGACAGGAATACCTTGATATGCAACATCGTAATAGTTGTTGTCAAATGTCATTCTCATTGGAACGTGTGCCATTGTTTCCGTTGGTAGTTCAGAACAAGGTCGTCCCCATTGCTTTTCTGAATAGCCTTTTATGAGCTTTTTGTAAATAGTCTTGCCACATTGGGAGAGAACCACATCTTCCATATTTGTACATACACCGCTTTGAGGAAGAACCACATCATTTTCAATAGCCTTTCTCGCTTCATTTGGTGTTGCCGTTCCGAACAGTTGATAGAACGTGTTCATATTGAATGGCAAGCTATACAATTCACCTCGATAGTTGGCTATTGGAGAATTGACAAATGGAACGAACTCACATATCTCATTCACATAGTCCCATACTTTCTTGCTGTTCGTCCTAAATATATGGGCACCGAACTTATGCACTTCTATGCCATGGATATTTTCAGTGTAGCAAAACCCACCAATATGAGGATTCTTCTCAATAACCAAACATTTCTTGCCTTTCTTTGTTAAGTCGTATGTACATAGCGCACCGGCAAGACCTGCTCCTACTATCAGATAATCATACTTCATCATAATACGAGCGAAAGACGTGATACCATTTCTTCAAAACGATACCACTTGTTATACGAAAACGGATTGTCTGCACAAATGAATGGTGTTGTGTTTTCCAAGGCATCAAAAGGATTGAACCCATTATACACATTGACAATGGAACTTCCCGAAATACGCTTTGATGCTTCTATGAAATAGAACTCGCCATTTGCATCTTCCGCTACTTGTATGTGGAATACTCCTTTGAACAATGTTGCTCTAATCTTGGAACTTACCAACTTCAAGAAACGTCTTACAGCAGATGTTAGTTTATGCTTTTCGTCCAACAACTTTATGAACTTATCATACCCCTGACGCAATACGACTTCACGAGCAAAGATGATGAACTCACCGTTTCTTTCAAGAACATCAACGACATACTCGTGCCGTATATCTATCTTCTCGGAAACACATACATTATCATTGAACTCAATATTGCGAGATCCGGCAGACATTGTATTTGGCTTAACGCAGACACTGTTCAAGTCAAACGTTTTGGGTATTTTGATTAGGCATGAAGCACCAACAACAGAAGCCAAAAGTGTATTTACTCTTGATTTGTCATAGAACCATTGTTCTACTGAAGCATAATAGTCGTTCTTAACAAAGTCTTGTACTACTTGATGTCTTTGTCTGGTCATTTCATCGCCGGGGAATATACGGCAGTTATTTAATGACAGTCTTGCAATGGCCTGCCAATCTTTCAGTCGCTCTACATCTGGGTGTGTGGTGGGCAATTCGCTAAAATACATATCAATATCAGAAAGGATTAACTTTGCATCATTGTCTTTATGCCGATTCTTCCATACACGGAAAAACATTTCGGCAGAAAAGCCTGCACGGCTTCCGGATTCAAATACTACATAGTTCATTGCATAATCTTTTGAACGTAAAACTTCTCTGCATAATCAACACCACATTCAACACCCCTAATGCGAGCCAATGCCATAATGCCGTTTCTATTCAATGGTGATGGTGTCTTTCGTATCTGTGTTGCATATTCTTCAAACAAAGATACCTTGTCATCAATGCAATCAGAAATGTCGTGGTACATATATCCGCCACCAATAGGACCAACTTGTGTCGTTGCAAACGGATATTCATATAGAGCAATCAATCTTGGGGCATAGCCTTCTCGTAATCTACAAGAAGCAAGAGCACACTCATACATTTTGATATGGTCTTGATGCAGACTCCTGTAATTGATGAACACCTCGTCTGGTCTAAACTTATCAATGATATTATCCAATCTACTTGTTATCTCAAAGGACGGTATTGTATCCATAACAGCATCTTTGCGTTGGAATAAGACAGAACCTTTTGCATTAATCCTACTGCATACAGAGTTGAACTCGTTCAACCGAGTGGAGTAGTCTTGCCTTGTGTCTGTTCCACCAATAGTTCCAATTACAAGTACTATTTCTGCACCTTGCTTTTTGCAATGCAAGAGGTAACCACCACAGCCAAGAACTTCATCGTCAGCGTGTGGGGCGATAACTAATATTCTTTTGGGTATATCATTCATACTTAAAACTCTATACCGCAAAATTAGCAATTAATTATCATTTATGCAAATTATGATTATATAAAATCACTTTATAGCAGATCTTATAAGCACAAAAAAGACGCACCGAATAGATGCGCCTTTATTCTTGATATTATCCAATCACTGACTAATCGTCAATGGGAAAATGTTTTTCTTCGTAGTCAGCGACCAAGTTGCCAAGTATGGTCAGTTCTTTTATATTTGGGTCATATTCAGGATAGCCTTCAGGTAATTGAAGCATTAACTCTTCAACTCGTTTGAGAACAGCAATGTATTGTTCCTAACGCTCTATCTGGCGTTTTGTAAGCCCCGTAAGGTATTTCTTAACCTTTGCTTCGTAATCATCACGCAAGGGCGTTCCTTTCTTTCCAAGTGTTAAGTCTAACACTTCCTACTGTGTGTAAACTTTCATACACCAAGGACAATGGACGGTGAGATATTCAACTTCCTGCTAATCTCTCTGCCGACTTTCATTGTTGGTTCGCTCTTGCCGGAGAGATAATCACATATCCTTGATGGGCTAACCCCAAGCAGTTTAGCAAGCGATATTTGCGTCAGACCCATTTCATACATTCGAAGTTTCATTACATCTATAAGCGAAGGCTCTCCAACAGAGTAATGCTCATCAGAGTAATCAGCGACGAGATTAGAAAGAAGAACCAACTCTATATAGTTCGGATCCGTCTCCGGGGTCTCTTCGGTTACAAGTGGAAGGAGTTTCTCCACCTTTGCTACTGCCCAATTGTACTGGCTTTCATTTTCAATCTTTGTCATATCAATCAAATTAAATGGTGGAACAATCTATTCTGTCATATTCTGCATGAGTGCCGATAAAACGTATATATACAAATTGCGGTCTGAATTGAACAACAACTACCAATCTATAATCGTTTCCTTTGATATTGAAAACGTAATGTTGATTGCCAACATAATCAACCGAGTTGAATGTCCTTTTTATATCAGCAAATGTCTGCCACGTGCTTTCATTAACTTTCCTAATCCAGTCTTGAATGGCTGTTTTTGCTTCCGGGTGTCGGTCAGCATATTCTTTCAGTGGCTTCTCTGTGAATATTCTCATTTTCCTTTTGATGTTATTTTATATTGCAAAATTACGAATTATTTTTTGAATAACAAAATTTTCAATCATTAAAATCATTATCTGATATGCAAAATTATTAGGGGTAATATATATGCAAATCAGACAATTTTCGTAACTTTGCGGCAGAAAAAATATTCGTCGGCATTTTCTGCTTTTGCAGGGAGTACGACAACAGACATAGCGTTAGCTTGTAGGCTACTTCCGAAATCGCCAATTTCAAAACAAGGTCTTACACAAGCATACGGTTAGCGTCTGCGCTATAAGCGTGGACTAACTCGTACGTGTAAGACAGGTGTTTGGCGATACCTTGGAAGTGTATGTGTTGTCCACGCTTACTTTGTGCCGCCTCGAATGTATGTATGATGATTTACTAACCGAATAATAACGATTATGAAGAATTTATTCACATTCGCACTGTCGGCAATCATTTTGTTTATGTCGGCTTGCACAAAGGACAACACCTGTGTTAAACAGATTGCAGAAATCATTTCTGCCGGAGCAGAACAATACCAAAAGATTGACAATGGGGAACTCGCCATTGAAGACATCTCCGAGGAAGATTTATTCACAACGCCTGATGGCAATGTCTTTGACAACCCAAAGATATACGAAATCATCAAAGCCAACAAAGACTACAAACTGACAGAAGAAGATAAGCAAATTCTAAAAAAAGAAGTTAGCAAATTCAAAAGAGAGGGAAAAGGTATCGACGCAGTCATAGGAACAGCAACATTCAATACGGCTGACGATGCAATTGACAGAGCAAAAACACTAAGAGACCTTTGGTACAATGGTAGTACGTTCTAATGATACAGACCTCTCACAACTACTTTATATGGTCGGTTGTGGCAAGATTCAATTACCTGACTTTCAACGCTCTTGGGTCTGGGATAATGAGAAAATATGTAAACTTATAGAATCTATCGCATCTGGCTATCCTATGGGTGCAGCAATGTTCCTTGAAACTGGTGGCAGCCAAGTCCGTTTCACTTATAGGAAATTTACAGGTGTAACAGAATCAAATCTTTGTTCACCAGACTATCTTGTGCTTGATGGGCAACAGCGACTTACGACTTTGTTCCAAGTCTTTCACAGCCAAAATGCAGTACAGACCTGCTCACAAGCAAATAAGGGGAAGGAACTTAAACGTTTCTATTATCTGGATATTCGTAAGGCTCTTGATCCAAATGCTGATATGCTTGATGCTGTCATATCTATTGACGAAAGCAAGATACTTACAGAAGATATTGGTCGCAATATAAAACTTGACCTCTCAACGACAGAGAAAGAATACGAAAGTCTGATGTTCCCATTAAATCTTGCATTTTCTTCGTCAGAAATTCGCCGGTGGGAACGCGGGCTTGCCCGTCACTATGATGAAACCATTCTTGACTTATTTGACCAGTTTGATGAAGATATATTGGCGAACATCAGTTCATACAAAATACCTGTCATTACAATTGGAAAAGAAGCATCAAGAGATGCTGTTTGCCAAATCTTTGAGAATGTCAATACCGGAGGAGTGAAACTCACGGTATTTGAGTTGATTACTGCCACATTCGCTGCCGATGAGTATAATCTGCGTGATGATTGGGATTCAATTATCAACAAGTTCAAAACATCAAAGCAAAGTGATGTTTTGAGAGTGGTTGAGAATACAACATTCCTTACAGCAATGACTCTTCTTGTAAATTACAGGAAGTCTAAGCATAGTAATGTGGCTGTGTCGTGCAAGAAGAAAGATGTACTCCGCCTTGAATTGACTGAATACAAAGAGAACAGGGAAGCACTTGTCTCCGGATTCTTCAAAGCAGCCAATTTCTTAATCAAGGAATTTTCTCCGCTCAAAACCTACCATATACATCACAATTGGTACCACTATCGGCAATCTTTGCTTATGCGGAGATTGAGGGTATCAATATGGCTATCCAGACAAATAAGGACATCATTGCGCATTGGTATTGGTGTGGAGTATTTGGTGAGCTCTATGGCGGTGCAAACGAAACGAGATATGCTCTTGACATTGTTGGCGTACTTGACCAATTACGAGGTGGTGAAGTTCCTGACACCGTAGCAAGGGCAAGTTTCCAACCAAGACGATTACTGTCTATGCAAACAAGAAACTCAGCCGCATACAATGGCGTTATGGGGCTTATCTTGCAAGATTCACCACTTGACTTTATGAGTGCTAATAAAATGGATATTGCCACATATCTTGATGAGAGTACTGACATACACCACATCTTTCCAAGAAACTACTGCGAGCAACAAGGGTATGACCAGACAAAATGGAACTCCGTTGTAAACAAGACTCCTATATACGCAAGCACTAACCGCTCAATAGGTGGACGTGCGCCAAGTGAGTACTTGAAGACAATGGCAAACAAAGGTCTGACAGAGGAGCAGATGCGTCAAGCAATCGAATCTCATAAGATTGACTATGACATTCTGCAAGTAGATGACTTTGACGGATTTATCACAGACAGGGCAATCAGACTGCTTGACAGGATAGAACTGGCTATGGGCAAGACCATCGATGGACGAGATAGCGAGGAAACAATAAACATTTTCGGCACAAGTCTATCAAAGCGATAATTGTTTGTTCAGCCGTTTCACAATCTTAAAGATTGCTCGGTCAGACATACCATATTTTTCAGCAAGGGTTATGGCGATATATCTCACCTTTAACCCTTGCTCTTTCATTTGATTGAATTCCTCAAACACAGCAATGTTATTGATATCATTCGGACTAATGCAGTTCTTTTTGAGTAACTGCAAAAGGCTATAATTCATTTTTAGTATTTCGTAGTTTGTCATTGCTTAAAAGTTATCAAGTGATTCAATCATTTCTACACGCTCTGCGGCTTCTGTAATCTCCACAACGGAAACAACCGGGCGGATTTCCTTTGCTGCCGTTTCAAAAGAATTGGTAAGAGTTTCTGCCGTTTCCACTTCCTTGTACGAGGACGACACTTGCATAGGCACACCTCTGCCAATATTGTTCATTGCAGTAAGAACAGGCTCAAACATTCGTGTCGCTTGTGCAGTCATCACAAACTCCCCATTGGATAGCATAGCAGGAATGCTGTCGCTTGTACCAGTGCCGGGACCATTTACCTTACCACCTTGCGCAAACTTTGCAGATTTTACGGTTGAAATAGCCGTTGCGATGTTCGCCAACACCGTAGCAACAGTGGTGGCTATTGCTACAAGGTTCCCAGGGAATGGTACAGCCGAAGCAGATGCTATACCTGCGGACAATGCCTTACCTGTATCTATCGCAATCTGTGCGAGAGTGATGATTTTTGACATCTTCGCAAAAGCGGCATTGCTTTCTCCAAGTGTGTCAAGCAGTCCGGTCAAAGATGATGTTACCGCTTTCATCGCTTGCGCCTTTGCCTGCTCATTCTTTATGATTGCTTGGTTGGTGTTGGCTTGCGCTTGTGCTGAACGTTGCTTTGCAGTAAGAATTTCGGCTTCATATTCCTCTGTGGTTTGGTAGAGAGTTGCCCACGAGCCTGCAATGCTTCAAGTTCTTGTTGTGCCGCTTCTTCTTGCTTCTGCAAGATTGCTCTTTCGTGTTCATCAAGACTTTCAAGCCCTTTCTGTCGCCACGATTCGTATTCTTGGTCAGACATTTCGTGTCCGTTCTTCAAGCGCATCTGTCGTTCATCTTCAGCCAACTGCATGTTGTCAATCTCGGCTTGAAGTGCAGCCTTTTGTCTTTCAAGTTCAAGTTTGTCATACTCGTCTGCAATTTCTGCCATACGCTTACGATACTGCTCTTCAAGGTTTAGTTTCAGTTCGTTTCCTTGTTCTTCTGTGAGCAAGCCATCACTGACACGCTTGTTGATTGCATCAATTTCTTGCTGATGCTGAATGGAGAGTGAATCGTATCGCAACGTTTCTTCCTCTTGCGTCCCTTTCTTTACAACAGACAATTTGCTTTGGAGCAATTCAGAAGCAACCTTGATCCTGCGTTCCATTTCACTTTGCTCAAGCGAAGTGAGTGTACGCTCGTGCTGTGTGGTCAATGCTCGTATCTGCTGATTGATGGCTGTACGCATTTTGACATCATAGGCAGAATTTGATTTGTATTTGGCGAGTTTGTCTTGCAGCTGTTTTAGACTTCTCTCGTACGCAAGATTCTCTGCTTGCGTTTGCCGTTGATAACTGTCTTGAATTACGGCAATCATATCGTCTTGACCTTTCTGAACCTCTGCAAGCAAATCTTCTTGAAGTTTCTTTGTTCGTTCTCTACGCTTGTCTGCGGCTTGCTTTGCCGCATCTGCTCTCTGCTTCTCCTTTTCCTGATTAGCCTTTGTTTCTTCCTTGTTTACTTCATCAAGATTACGTTTCTGAAGATTATTGAGGTCTTTTACGAGTGCATCATATTCAGCCTTAGTAATTTTGTTATACTTTAACAACTTCTGAGCAAGTAAAATCTGTTGTTGGGTCTGCTCTCTGATTAAAGTTCGCTTGTATTCATATTCTCCAAGTGCAGCCTTACGTTCTGCTTCATGCTGTTCAGTTTGGACTTTGGTTAGCAATATCAAGCCATTCTGCAGACTTGCTTCAAAATCTTCTTGTGCTTTTTTCTTGGCATCTAACGCTTCTTTGTATTCTTCTTCGTCTTCATCATATTGCTCTTTGATTTTATCGAAATGCTTGGCGTAGTTATTGTACATCGTGGCATTATCAGTGATTGTCTGACGAGCGATTTCTTCCTTTGTCTTGCCATAGGCTTCCATCATTGCTCTTGATTGTTCAAGTTGATTTTGGAGTTCTTCCAACTGCTTTGCTTCTTCTTTTAATGCTTTCTTCTGTTCTTCACTTGATGATGTGAAGAATTGAAATGCTTTTACGAGACCATAGATAGCGGCAACTGCGGCTGCTATAATACCAATAAGCCATACGAGAGGATTGGCATACAAAACGGCATTGAATACAGCAGTAGCCGCAGATGCTGCACCTGTGGCAGTAGTTCCTGCGGCAGTTGCTGTCGTGGCTGCGGCTCTTGCCACAAGATACTGACCAAGCGAAGTGTTCAGCAACATTGTCTTTAATTGCAGGGCAGTGGTATAGAGTGCGCTTTCTTTCTGGAAAGCATTGTATATCTTAACGGCGGTAGAAACAGCCGTTATAACAATCATCATCTGTGAGAGTGTTTTCTGACATTCTTCACTCTTAAATCCTGCCTTTTCAAAAATATCTACCCATTCATTGAAACCGAATCCAAGAGAAGTTATGTCGTTTGCAAGATTCTGCATACTAAGTCCACCTTCATTTGATGCCGTGGCAAGAACTTCCCGTAGGTGTTCCGCTTTCTCTGCCATTGCATCAAACTCCGGGGTGTTCTCTTGGTTGGCACTTTTCATCGAGCGGAGTTTATCTACACATTCGTCAAGTTGAGCACCAAGCGAAGCCAAGGTCTGAGGATAGTTGCCGACATTTCTGTAATAGCGTTGGGTGGCTTCCTCCAAGCCTTTCAGTTCTGACGTGACTGCATTAATCTTGTCCTTGAGTGCCGTACCTTTTGCTCCCTCACGTTCAGCCTTGCTTAATCTGTCATACTCTGCCGTCAGATTTGACAACTTGGCACGAAGTTGAACAAGAGAACCCTCTTGCTCCTTTTCCACTTTCAGTTGATTGGAGATTTGTTTGGTCAATACACTGACAGCATTATTATATTGGCTCGTCAGTTGCTTTGAGGACTCCATCGCTTTGTGGTATTCTTCTTGGGTGATTTTGTTCTCTTTCAACTGGGTTTTGAGTTCTTTTTGCTTTTCCTTGATTTTGTCAATCTCAACACGGTATTGAGCAATCTTATTCAAGGCATCGGCATACTCAACCTGAATTTCTAATATCTTGGTGGTTACATCACTTTGTGCCATAGTCGGATATATTATGGTAGTTTAATCAATTCACATTTACATATTCCTTTACTATCACGAGTTATTGATATGATAGCGAAGTAAGAGTTGTACTTTTGCAAATACACAGGAACAGAGTAATCCAAATCTCGCAAGTCAAGTTCTGTGAGGTGAAACTGCTCTGTTACAACTATCGGCTTGTTGATAATGGTTTGCAAAGCATCGTATGACGGATTCTCATCAATGTTCTTAAATCCATTCCATACACGGAACAACATTGTATATGTACCTTGACCGATACACGTTGGTGGGTCTGTTATCGGTTCTTCGTATAGACATTCCTCGATAGGCTCAACAATGCCAATAGCAGGCTTTGCTTCAGAAAATGATGTGGAGTCATCGTCATTGAATTTCTTATACTTCATATCCTTGCCTGTATCGTATTGCGGTCTTGAACCATCTTGCAAAAATGCTCCGTAATATGGTACTTGTATCACGGTAGTCTCTTTATCCAATGTTTCATTATCGCATACAATACAGCCCATACCTGATGCATATACATCATCACCTTTCTCAGACTTATTTTCAAGGTCATCATTCTTCATCAAGTAGTAATTCTTTCGAGAAAATCCGGATACTGCGAAAGAAATCTTGTCAGGCAAGGTCATAACATTAGTCGCAACTTTCTTTGTCCAATCAACTGCCTTTCCATTGCTGATGTTACGATACAACTGATTGTAGTAATATGGGTATATCTCACCATCTGGATTTGAATTCGGAAAAGCACCCATCATATAATAAAGGGATTTGATGAATGTCAAGCAACTAACATCTGGTAGGTTTGTCCGAATATCAACTTCCCAACCTTTCTTTATGTCGTCTGAGATATTGCCAGCCGGAATAATCTTGAAATCGGACACTTCTTTTACGTCTCTTACTTCATCATTAATGGATATGAAGTAAGGATAAGTTTCGCTCGATGTGTTGAAATCATCTAACTCCAATCGGCTTCTGCCGTTTTCTTGACTGAAATCAAATTCAAAAATGGCAAATTGATAGAGATATTCTTCGTTTTTAACTATGTCATATCCTTTGCGCTTTCCCTCTATTGTTACTGCTTCATTATATACAATTTCTCCATTTGTGCTACTACCTTCCTTTAACTGGAATGTTCTGCGATATATTATCAGTTTAGGAACAACATCTTCTCTTGAAAATTCCGCAACGTTGTTTTTGAACCGAGTTCCGATATTACTACCGTCTATGGCAACCTTTTCCACTATGGCTCCAGCTTTCTTGAAAATGGTATATTTTCTCGTAGTACCTGATGTAGAACCATTATTTCCGATGCTATAATAGTTGTTGTTGGAACCTGGTGTAAAATCAAAACTCAGGACATTATAAGCTCTGCAATCGTCCCAAACTTTTAATGCCACACCCCAAAATGAGTTGTTCAATACAGCAACATTTTTGAATGTACCTGTACGTGCTTCATACTGAGCATCTGTCAATTCTCTATTCACAAGTGGTACTGCACCAAAATTAATCAAAGAGTCTCCACTCACATTGACAAACTTGTGAGAGGTGCTATCCCAATGTTCAGCACCATTGAACGAAGATCCGAAGTTGAATTTTGTGCCAAAGTATTCATTGATGGCTTTAACAATCAAATATATCGGAATTACCGGCAATGCTGATGAGCCATAATCTCGTTGGTATAAATACTGCTCGTTATTATACCAATACGAGCCCTCACTCGTTCGCCAAGGAATAAAGTAAGTCATTTCATTATGCCAATTCGCAGGGCGAGGATTATCTGTCATAACACCATAGCGAGCAACACCTGTGATTGTCGGCAATTCTCTAAGCGAAACATCATAGTCTTTCAGCGTTTGCATACCTTTGACTACTCCCCAAGTCATCACAGCCTGATAGCAAGTGTCTATCGTATCTATATACAAGTTCGCATCTTGGAATAACATTATGCCATTGATACTAAACTCTGCATTAAGTTTCTTGCGAGTCATATTGGACTGCTTCCTGACATCTTCGGCAGATTCTAATGCAATACGATTGTTCAAGGTCATAGGCAACTTGAACGTATAAGAATGAGAGCAAGTAATCTTTGACACATCGCCAAACAAGTTGCTCTTGAACACTAATGAAATGCCACTTGGCGTGTTCAAGTCCAACTTGACCTTTTCTCCGTTTTTGATGACAAACAATTCTTCAACCATAATTACAGACTTTGTGCGTTTGTTGGAGGTAGAGTGAAACTAATCTCTAAATCATGTAAGCATTGCTTATTATCATAGTCAATGCTACTTGCAACGATATTGACTGGCACCCATATTTCAGTTCCAGCTTTAGTTTTGCCGACATACAAATCAATAATTGGAGATGCTATAATCGATGACACATAATCAAAAATATCCTCTTCAAGTAGTGGGGCGCAGCACTTAACCGTTGTCGTTGCTTCTATGTGAGTAGTTCTTTCGTGATTGGCAAAATACAATCCACCTACAGAGTAATCTTCAATCACAGTATTTGACCCAAGTTTGTTCTTTACCGTTTTCTTTCCCTTGTCAAACAAGTAATACTGATACATACCGCAACGGTCAATCCAACGTAGATAATGACCATTGGTGCGGTTGTCGATTATGAGTTTGGTTATGGTAGAGTATTCTCCCGACACAAAGAATGTGTAATCAAATGTTGTGTCAAACACTGACGTCTTGTCATTGGTTGAAACACCTTTCTGTTTATACGTTACAGACTTCACAGCATTCGGGAAAGTGATAGAAGGACAAACCTCAAAGATGCCAACCTCATAACTACGGCCATAGGGTATTTCAACCAAGTCTTGAAGTTCGCTATCATACCTAACCAATCGCCCAGTCATTGTTGCCCAAACCATATCAGTGCGAGCAACGCCATTCTTGTTATAGGCTTCCGGGCCGTAAACATAAGGCGGATTTGCAGTCCAATCCTCGTAAACGTTGTTCTCATCAGAGCAACCATAGAATTTATTCTCTGAACGCACAAACGCTGCCCCTTCAAGATTTACTCCTTCTGTAAAATCATTTATCGTTCCACATTCTTCATCTTCCACGCTGTCAAATATTGAGAATATCAATGGGTAGTGAACGAATTGATTTTCATCGTAAGGCATACCGTCATATCGTGCTTGGATAGCCTTATCCTCTGATGCGCCAGTGTGGGCAAACATTGATACGGTAAATGGGAAGTTCTTAAACCAAATACGCCTGCGCTCAAGATATGGCTTCTTTCGGTCGTAGTTGAATGCACCGTAATATGAAAACCTTTCACCGACCGAAATATTCCCCCATATAGCGATGAAACTTTGGCTCCACACAACTTCATTATATGCTTTGATTGTTACAGTCAAATCAAGACTTCGTTTCCAGCGTACATCATCAAAGAACAACTCCAATAAGCGAGACATATATATGCGAGTACCGCCATTATAAAGTTTGCAGTCCATTTCGTATTCTTTCTCTCCTGATAATGTAGTTCCTTTCACAGAGAACTTCAATGATGTCGGGAATGGTATTGTGTTGCTTTCTCCTGTCCGAGCAAAGTTTACATACAATGGGTTGAACACAAATACCACTCTGTCGGGATAAGTGATATTTGCGTTACCAGCGTATTTGCCGTTACTTTTTATAGAAACATTTTCTGTTCTCATATTAGTTTTGCTTATTGATTTCTGCTATTGTGTTAGAAGTAAAGATGATTAATTCGTTGCCGAATGTTTCAAGTTCATCCCGTACTGCCGAAGTAAAGATGTCGTTGTAGCCATTATCCCTATACAACTTCGTCCCCTCTTTCATAATCTTGTATGCTATTGCTCCTGCCATAGAGTTTAGTCCTCGTTCATGTGGAGAATACTTGCTTTGCCTTTTCTTAGTTGGGATAGGAGTTACAGATATGCCTTTGTCTATAATCCACTGCTTGATAATGTCTCGGAAGCGATATGGCACTTTTCCGGGTTTCTTTCCGTGTTCCATCACGAGAAACGACTTGCTGCCGAATAGTGTACCAACATTGCCATTAACTTCTACGAAAAGTGATGCAACAGAACGCCCACTGGCATTTCTTCCATTGTCAGCCATCGCTTGGGCAATCTTCCCTTTGACATTTTCAAGATGCCGCTTCAACATATCTTGTACGCTTTCCATTATCTGATAGGCAATTTGTTGAATTTCAATTATTTTCTTGTAATTTCTTCATCACAGATACTTATACCTTTGGCCTCTGTCAATGTCGGTTCAATCACAATGCCGGTAACATTCACATCAAGATAGTCATACAGCACACGGTAGGTCAGATTGCCACTGATTGGACTGAATAAGCCACTACTATTGAGAGATAGAATAAATCGTATGCACAAACGTTTCATTGCTTCAATTATGCCGTCATTCTCAATACCATTGAAGTCAAACTTTGTGTTGCATACAAATGCTATTTGAGAGTTCGGACTGTCCTTTACATCTTTCCAAGTAATATCTATTGAGCCTGATGGCGGAAGAACATACACAATAGTCGGCTTACGAACATTGTCAAGAGAAACATTGGCTTGCGCCCAGTTCGCAAACATATACTCAACCTCCTCGCTCATTGATTCAACGATGAAACGAATCTTGCTTTCTACTGTTCCAAGAACATTGTCTTTATCTAATCCTGCTTCCATTACTTCCTTTTGATTTTGTTCATATACTGCTTGTGCAATCTTGATTCATACTCGCTTTTCTCGTTGTCGTTCTTCATACAGGTGTAAATGCGAATCCAAGGAATAGCATAAACATCATCGTGATTTGTGATACCCATTCGCCTTGCATACCAATCAACAACGCCAAATGTCCCGAAATTTAGGCTTTCTATACCTGCTGCTATTTCTTCTGAAGTGTGAGACACCTTTATGTTTGAAAACAGAGTATTGATACGCATAACCTCTTCCTTTACAAAATTGAGAAAGCCGAACACATCAAATACATTTACCTCATACGCATCAACGGGGTCTATGTCAAGAAGAATGTTAAGAACTTTTGTTCCGGGATCATCTGTACTCCCAATACGACTAAGGTCATCAAGTTTGCCATAACTTATCATATTCAAATTTGTCATAACCTCTTTGCCACAAATGAAGTCAGGCTTCTTTGCGTGAGACAATGTTTCCATCAACTCCATTTGATGTTCTTCTTTGCAACATTGCGCCAAAACGAGAAACTCTCCATACGAGGTTACTCTAACTCTGTGGCTATGTATATCGGGAAATGTCATATTCAAATTTACTGATTATCTTAACGTTATATTATTTATGTAAATCTAACAAGATGAACGCTTTCGGTCAGCAATTACTTTCTTTCTATCCCATACTTATAGACTGTGGGCTTTATTGCATCATTTGCACCATTGTGATAGTTCTCCACCATTCCTGTCAAAACATCAGGGGCATCATCGTGAGCATTCTTGCCAACCTTTCTATATCCTTTCACCGCCCTTGCGAATTGCGACCATCTGCGCTCCCAATCAGAGGGAAAGAAGATTAGGTTTTGAACTTCGGCAGAGTGGCTGAAGATGCGCACATTCTTATTCAGACCTTGACTAAACGTTACAAATCTCATTCTATTTGCGGCAGAACCACCGGCATACCTAACAGACCGTTCAACATTGCGTGCAAATCCACGACCACCATTGTTGCTTTCAACCTTAACGTAGGTTGTTTGGTTCTTCAACAGCATTTCGGCTGTCTTGGGTTCTGTGAACTCCATTGGCTTGTCTGTATATAAGACATCTGTGACATACATACCGACCTTAGTTTCCAAGTAACAAATTGAGCACAAGAAGTCAGAGCCAGTATCGGCTGTATCTGTGTAGTTCTTTCGTATGCCTGGTTCCATTGGCAAAGCATCGTATGTTCTCAACGTTGAGTACATCAAGCCTTCAAGCGGTTGTGGGTTCTGCATATACTGCGTATCAAACACATACTGGTTGGCGACTTCTATCTTGCGCAGTTCTTCCAAAGAATGCTTGAATGGCCATAGCGGTTGCTCGTTTCCATCTTCATCATAGTAGATACACGGAATGCTTAACATTTCCCATTCATTTGGCTCTATCTCTTGCAAGTAACCACACAAATCGTGTTCGTGCAGTCTTTGCATAATAATGATGATTGGAGTTTCACGAGAATTGACACGGTTGCGAATTGTGGTTTCAAAGTGCTGATTAACCGATTCTCGTGCATTGTCATTCAATGCCATATCAGGCTTGATAGGGTCGTCAATGATGATTGCTCCACCGAACTCAAAACTATTGTCCTCATTGCCTACTGAACCAGCGCCAAAGCCGGTTACCTGACCAAGTGAAGATGTGGCATACAAACCGCCACCTTGATATGTGTCCCAACGAGTTTTGGTATCTGAACTTCTACCAATCTGCACATCAAACAAATTCTGATACTCTTGCGAGTTGATGATATTCTTTACTGCAACCGAGTTGTCAAGTGCAAGCAGTCCTGAATAAGATAGATGAATAAACTTTGCTGCCGGATTGATGGCGAACCCCATTGCAATGAAATTCTTTACAGCAATCTCTGTTTTGCTGTAGCGAGGTGCGATGTTAATCAACAGTCGCTTAACCTTGCCACGGAGTACATCGTTCAATTTGTCGCATATCAGTCTGTGATGTCTACCGACAACAAACCTCTTTCCGTTATTCTGCGAATGAAAGAAATAACGAGTGAAGTTGAGAGAGTCAGCAAGCAACCAACTGCGTAGCAAATCATCTGAACGATACTCCATAGCATTTAATACGTTTCTTCAAGACCTTTGATAAACTCCGATGCTTCTTCTTGGCTCATCGATTTGTTTGTGGTAATGTTGGCATTAATTATCTGTCCCTCGATATAGCCACGTTGTTTGCCTTTCGTCTTTAAGAAGAATATAATTGCAGTCAAGTTGCCCTCATTGATTTGTTGCATCAACTTGGTTTCACAAAGGTCAATCAGTCCTTCTTCCACATCACACATCATATTGTGTAACTCCGGATAGCGTTTGCGCCACCTGTCAAGCGTCTTTCTGTCAATATTCAGTGATTCGGCACACAAACTAAGATTGCCTGCCGATTTCTTATAAACAGCCACTACTTTCTCAAAGGGAATATTGTTGTAGCGGTTGTCTTCAACTTGCTCTTTATGTTCTTCCATTTTTTTATGTGACATTTGGGGCGGTTAAATTTTTCGTTATGCTGTTGATTTATATCTGCTGTATTCTGGTCTGAAAGGTCAGGGATTCATCATTTATGCAAAAAACTCTTTGCGACAAATGGCGCAATCAAGCGCCATTACTTCATTTCGGATGAGCTGTATTGTGAATCGTTAGTTCAAGCCATCTTTTTGCACTTAGGCTTTATGAACTTCACAAAGTCATAATCAAGAGTATTCATCAACTTCTCTATGTTCCTTATAGGCATTGTACGAGATCCATTCAAGAACGTGGAAAGACCAGCTAAATCAATCTTTGATTCTTCTGCGACATCTTTAATCTTCATACCTGCATTTTCTATCGCTTGACGAAAAATAACCGGAAGTTCTATTGGAGGAATTATTGATGCGCCTGATGCTTTGGGGCCAACTGTTAGATTTAACTCATCAAGGGCAACTATGAACTTTTTGTATGGTAGGGACCTTGTGCCTTTTAAGAAAGCGTTCAAATTCGGAGTGGCTACTCCGATTATTCTGCTAAATGAATGTTGGGAATATTGTGATGCTTCAATCGCCGTTCTTAACCTTTCTCTTACCATAATATCATTTTTTCTATTGCAAAGTTAATCAATAATTATCATTTATGCAAATTATGATTATATAATACCATTGTAGATTGTTAAATTTTGCATCGTTCAAATAACAATGTTAAATCTATTCATTATCATTTATGGTTCAGCGGATTGCCTATGTCGGGAAAATTTTGTACCTTTGTGTCAAGTTTAATATCCAACGTCCAAAAATCCTCTTTTGAGGTCATCTTTTGGGTTTAGGAATTAAATCTTATTTGCATATAGGCAGGCTAACCCGTGAGGGCTGGTCTGCTTTTGGTTTATGTGGTTTCTCCAACAACGCAGACTTGATTAGTCTGTACCGATTTCCGATATTCTATCGCTGATGAACGAGCTTCGTTCAGTTTGGCAATAACATCACTTACAGATATGCCATAATCCAGTTTGTGAAAAGGAACATCGTTGCAAGTGAGATACATACTGCCATTCATCTCTGTTACCTGGAATTGAGAATTGATGTATGATAATTCCTTACGCTCGTTATTCTCTTTATGCGTGCTTCTTATAGAAGACAGTAAAGAGGTTATTTTTTCGTACAACATACCTGTTAGAATTGTCTGATGAACCAATTGCGATACTTACTCCAAATGGAGATTACAAACTCACCCATAAGCGACATAAAGACTGCGATGGCGAGTATTGGAGATACGATTATCATCTGGAGCCAAATCAAGGCTTTTCCAAGCCGACTTCTTCTAACTGTTACTTTCTTTGTTTTCATCTTTTTGTTTTGGATTTAGTTAAATACTTATTTGCATATTGATGTTTACTTCTTTTTCATAAAAGGCAATCTTCTTGGAAGAATATATGTCAAGGCTATTATCCCTCCGAATAAGACAAGATAGAGGAGGAGTAGAACATTCCACCAAATTGCCTTTATGATATTTAATGCTTTCTTCATCATTGTTCGTTTCTAAGAAGTTTGCAGATATATTCGCCAAACTCATCTTGGATTTTGATGGCACTTTCTGCCGATAGGTTTAATCCGCCAGTACTTGTAAGATGCCCGAACCCTCGGACAACCATTAACAGGTTTGCGCCATTATAAATATCTCCATTGGAATAGGTGATGTTTGGATTGCCAATAGACTTACTTTCCCCATTTATGATTTGGCAAGTCCGTTTCATCAACCTTTCCGGATTATTTATGCAGTCAGCGACCATCAGTGCCATAACATCATTTGATGACCAAATGAATACTCCGTCTGTTCTAAACGGTCTTTGGTATATATCAAGAGCATTCATACTTATTGACTTTTAATGTTTTTTGCTATATGTAAAGTTATTGATTTTTAGTGAGATACGCAATGTTTTACAGCGTTATTTTTCTGATAATCAAAATTTTATTGGGTTTACATTCATCGTCTTCAAATTCACAAATGCTCCCTGATAATCAATGCCGCCCTCTGTTATCAACTTCCATAGCAAGTTGCAACAGACTTGCGCCATCATAGAATTAATAAACAAATCTTGCTTTGACAATGCTTCTGCAAGCGAGCAAGACGGACCGCTATCATTTTCATCAACTTGGGTAAGGTCAAACAATTCATCAACACATTTGAGGGAACAGACTGCTTCAACGCTATCGCTTTTAGGTTGATTGATAGTTTGGATTGTACCAAGTACCACTTGACCTCGGTCTGTCTGATTTCCGCAGTCAATCCAATAGTATGGAGTTCGTATATCATCATTACCACAATAAGAACGAATGTATTCGCCTATGGAAATCCTTGAATAGACATTATCAACACAAGTGATTGTGATGTTGTATGTATCCGCATTATTGAAGGGATAACGTTCTCTGCAACTTTTCCAATCAACTCCGAAGAAAGAATTAATTCGGTCAATCAAAACCATTGATTTGGATAACCCCACATCTGAAAGGCTGAACAACTGTCTGCCAATGTTTGCTTCTGTTACCATATCATCATCATACAACGTAACGTGGATGCCCGGATGCCCAAGTTTATATAAGGCATAGTCAATTCTTGCTAATTCGGTCATCACTTGGCTTCCTGTTCCACCTGCACCGATAACAGCCACAGAAAGGCGGTGCTGAGGGCTTAGGAGATAATTATGTGAGAAATGTCGTTTCATCGTAGTATGCTCTTTAATGAATGAATACTCGGAATAAGGACTTCGTTTGGAAACTTGCTTCCGCTTTCAATCAAATGCTTTGTCAGCGTTGCCAAATTTCCCTTTATTGGATTTGCATCAAGTATATGGGAGAACTCGGACATCCAAAACATCTTTTCCCAGTAGCATATCAAATTATCGAATGTTGATTGTTTGGGAGCTTCCACTTTGGAATTGCCAAGGCATACTCCAGTTTCAGATACATTCATAAATGGGGCTTTATACAATTTCCCTTTGGGCTTGTTCCCTTTGAAAGCCATAACACTTAATTTTCCATTGTCTGCCACATACAACAGTCCTGGTACTGACATAACTCCATTCGGAATACCCAAGGATTGTATAAAATACACTTGCCTTGTTTGTGGAGGGTTGTACCAAACCAATTTTGTGCGTCCTGGCGTTGTGTCAGCATATAAAAGGTTTGAGGGAACCGTTCCGTGAATGCCATAATCAAAATTCTCATCATCAACGGCAATCACATTCATTATATCAACAATACATTTCTTTGTTAGAGGAGTGCCGGAGGTCATTTGCCCATTGACAATATCTCTGCGTTCAAGATACAGGCCAACATTGCTATCAGTACATTCATATACAACAACAGCCATCTTCGGCTTATACACATCATTTATCAATCTCGTAAGTTTGTTCATAATTCCAACGCGCTTGGTTGTACTTTGCCATATACTCAAACCACTTATTTGGAAAATCAGAGCCAATAAATGGTTTATCGTAATTTGGCGTTATCAATTTCTCATCATATAATTCTTCTGCATAGGTATCACAACCATTATTGTTAAGTATGTCAATCACACTGTTTACAATAGGGTCATTGTCCTCATCGCCATAACAAATGGCACACAGTCTGTCTATTGAAAGGAAATCTTCATAGTAATCATCTTCGACATTAAAAACTTCCAAATTGCATTGGTTCAGGCTATGGCGATAATAGCGAATGCTCTCGTCTGCCATCAGTTCTATACCCTCAAAGGCAACTTTGACCAATTCTGCAAGTTCTTTATTTGGTGCATTGCTTATTAGAGAACAAATTCTGTCATAGTTGCAACGATACGTTTCTACCAGCATTTGCCAAGATGATGATTCTATCTCGTCAAATAGAGCCTTTATATCACCCTTTATGTATCGCAAAGCAAACTTTTCATATTCATCGTCTCTCTCGTCTTTATCAACATAGTCAAAATCGTCTATGATGCCGAGAGAAAAAGCAAAATCACAATTGTCTTCTGGGAAAGCCATTCCCATTGTTGCACGAATCAGAGAAACGAACTCGCAGAAAAATGTTCGATATGGTTGTGCCATACTTTCAATGAACTTTACAGGGATAAATGCACAAGTGTATGGAGGATAATCACATCGAGCATACTCAACGAATACAAGTTCTTTGCTGTCATAATCATAATTGATGATTATCTCGTTGTCAGCAGGACAACAACTTTTCATGGCTTTATACAAATGCTGAATTTGTTCAAACGGATGTCCTTGTGGAACTTCTGTGCAAAATGAATTGTGTGCTTTGCAATAGGAGTTTGCACATTGTTGCAATCGGTCAATATTTGATTTGACATCTATGCTTTCTTCACCAAGAGTAAGACGAGACTTCCCATTCTCATCTTTTAGAGAAATACCATATTCACTATATGTGAGATTGTTGAAAATGGGAAGTTCGTCAAATCTTTGATTCAGAAAGGAACGTTGCAATGCTTTTTGCGTAATACTCTTGGCGGTCTTTCCATTACACGAAGCGTTTCGTCTCTGTTTTGTTCTTCCAAGAGCAACCGACCTATTTGCTGTAACAACTTCCATTCTTTTGAGGTCTTTGTTTTGTCTTTCATCCTTTGGTTCCTACCGTAGTCTTGAACTCATACACTGCTTGGTCGTTTTCTATAGTAGGACCAAAGACATTGCTCGTTGTAAGTTCCGGATATTGATTGGAGTAATATGCCATTACCTCATCTGGTGTCATATCACTATTCGGATCTGCGAGAAGTAATTCACGATGCTTGAACACACGAGGGAATACTTTTACGTTCAGTGCCATTATTCTTCACCTCCTTCCTCATCGTCAGTGGTTTCCTGCTTGGTTTCTTTTGTTCTGCCGATTTTCACGTTCTTTCCATCAGACTTGTCTTCTACTGCTCCGAACATTGTTCCTACTCCAGACATCTTGGCTACTTCTGCTTCAAGTTTGTCAAGTGAAGATGTGTCTTTGTCTGATACGACTTTTCGTGCGTTTGTGATACAAGTTAAAGCGTCTCTGAACTTTTCTTCTTTGAGGTTCTGCTTCGCAAGTGATACCCATTCGTTCATTTCCTTTTTCTTCTTTTCTTCAGCAGCCTTTTTATCGGCTTCCATTTTTGACTTTGCTTTGGCCTCTTCTTGCGCCTTTTCATACAAAGCCATATTGGAGAGTAGTTCGCAACTTTTGGCTATCGGAGCGGTTATCGCATCAAGAAAGCCATTGTCAAGGTCTTCTGCCGAACCAGTAAGGTTTAGCGGAATAATTTTACCCTTTGCGGTATCTTTCACGAGGTTGTTTCCGGGAAGAACGCTTACGACCAGTTCTTCTCCCTTTTTTGCTATGGTGATAGTTACGGTAGAACCATCGCCAAGCATTTCATTTAATGTCTTGAACATTTCCATAATTGCTTTTTGAGTTTAGGTTGTTATTATCTTCTGATCCACCTAAGAAGTGGAACTCTGTTTCGTAATAGTCATCAGCGGACAGAACTATTTCATCGTTATAGTACATATCCATAACTTTTTGTCGTGCATCAATGCCACAGCCAAGAGGTAGTTCTACTTCCACAACTTTCTTGAGGGTTTCAAGCACTTCCACTTTGTACTTTACTTTGGGAAGTGCTATTGCTTTGTTTACGATTTCTTCCATTCTAATTAAATCTTATTTGCATATAAGCAGACTTTATTGTTTGCCCCAAAATGTATTTGTGTTTTCACCCATTCGGCATAGAGCATCACCGAGGTTGTTGATTGCTGATTGAATATCACAAGCAGTGGTTCTCGCTTCTTGTCTTTTGCTCCAAAGCTCATCTTCTTCCGATTCATCAGCATCAGGATTACGTCGCAACTCTTTCATCTGTTTGTCCATTGTATCATAGACAGCAACAACTGCATAGTAATCATCAATCAACTCCATACGTATCTTTTTGATTGCTTCTATCTTTTCTGAAAATTTTGCTTTAACTTCTGAATTCATATCTTTTTCTTTTTAGTTAGTTTGTTATTTTGGATATTCAAAGTTAGCGATAATTATTTGATTTACAAAGTGTTAAACAATTTATTTTCAGACACTTACGCAGATTTTTTCATTATCTTTGATGCAATTTTAGAGGTGGATTTTCATATTGGTCTATACGAACTATTATGAAATGGAACAATCTTCATCATTTCTCTAAACCTATCAACAACTCGTTCTCCATAATGGTCTCTTATCTGGAACAACTGCTTCTTTTCGCTTTGGACTAAATTGGTAGTGATGATTGTAAGCCTTTGGCGATTATACCTTTCTTCAAGCAAATCTCTAATTGGAGTATAAACCATTCCGTATGAAATTATCTCCGCAGGTTCTTCACCAACTTCATCAATTGCAAGAAGTTCCTCGTTGAACAATTTAAGATATAACTCCTCTTTACCTTTATCAACAGCCATCTTCGCAATATCTTTTGCGTTCTTGATTGTAATGGTAATCCGCTCCGATGAAGAACTTGAATCATATAGATAGTTTATGAGATTGCACATAGCCTGCATCAATGTAGTTTTGCCATTTCCATATAAACCGGTCATCATAAATCCGAGCTTGCCATTTTTATCGCACAGCCATTCTGCGGCTATTCTTATATGCTCCTTCGTTGCATCGTCAAGAATCATTTCCTTGTGCCTTCGTCTCACCTCTGCCACATAGGCGGCATACAGCGCATTGGCAACTTGTGCAAATGGCAAATCAATACTAAATCGTGTCGGTATAATCTTCCGCACTCCGAGCCGATGAATCAGCTCCTCTACGCTTAGCGTATCTATCGCTTTGTTGGGTTTCATAATTATTCTGTGTTACAGTTTTCTTATCGTCATATTTGCCTTCAAGGATTTTAACCCAGTTAGATTTGTGTATTATCCAATCAAAATCCGCACTCCAAGCACGGTTGTTATCACCTCGTAGGAATGATGACGATTGCGCCCTGTCAAAAATCTCTTGAACTTTCTCATACGTTCCACCAATGTCGTCAAACCATATTCGTATAACTTTCTTGCGCTTTTCGGTGAGTTTTACAATTTTAGGGAAGCCCTTGCATCTGTCATTAAACAACTTCACGACAAATGAACAATCCAATTCTGTCGCTTTTGGAGTTGGTCTTTCAGATACGAGTATATCTTCTTGCGTAAACAGACTGTTGGAGGGCGTTTCTCTTATTTCAACACATTTCTCTTTCTTGGGTGTGGTTGCACTTTCCTCAATCGAAACAATCTCGGAATTTGCGTCTTCTTGGTATATTTCCCAATTCATTATCGTAAGTATGGAGAACGCTCCCTGTGGCTTAACCGAGATTTCTCCAGATTTGGCAAATCTGGAAATAATGGTTCTATATCGCCTTTCTGATATGCCAAGTTCCTTGCATACCGTAGAACGTGAAACAACCAGTTGCCCTGGCTTTATATAGACACCTCGCCACATTCTTTCATCGACATTGGCATTGCATAAACACCATATAAAGAAAACTGTCATATCGTGTTCACTGAACCATTCCCAATCAACGATGGATCTATATATTTTTAGCCAGCCTGATTTCATAATGGTATCTATTTTGACGGTGCTGCATAATCATCATATTTGTTTAAGGTGATGAGATAATATTTGCGAACTTTATCTATTGTTATGCAACCGCTATCTTTCAGCCTACGCATTGCAGTGGATAGCCTTTGGGAAGAAATGCCGAGGTCTCTCATTAGTGTACTACGGAGTACCATAGATTGACCTCTTTGCAAATTATGCCCGAAAACGACATCACCATTTAAACTTGCATCAATCAATAGGTAGATATACAGACTGACAGTCTCAGGTGAGCAAATCCACTCAAAACTCAAAAACGACTGGTTCAATATTATTTCAGACTTATACATACTATTCTCTTAAATAATCGGTTATCAGTTTCTCAAATTCATCAAGCGATTTGCACACAACGTACTTGTTGCCGTGCTTCTCTACACCAGACTGCCATTCCTTTTGCTCTTTGGATTGATAGTTCCCTGGCTTTTTCATTTCAATGTACAATGCGTTAAATCCATGCCTTGACACTGACAAACATAAGTCTGCGACACCCTTTACAACACCTTCAAGTTTAAGTTTCTTCCCTTGCCATTGTGTACACTTGCGTTCATTTGCAACATGGAACAGAACACCGTCTCTCCATAATTGAGGGTGGGTAAATTGAAACCACCTTATGCATGATTGTTGTATCTGGCTTTCAGATAGTCCGCTTTGCGCTATCTCCTTTGCTTTCTTTGCAGGTATGGGTGTACCTGAAATAATTGCATTGAGCAACGTTTTGTTGTATTTATCGTCTTTCCTCATAATAATCAGAAATAAACATTTGTAAGTTGTCTTTCTCGACCACCGCTACTTGAACATACAGCATAAAGCCCTGGTCGGCTTTCTGTCAGTTTCAAATCTTCAACCTTGCCAAATCGTTGTATGTTTCCACACAAATCTACAACCCATGCACATTCCTTGTCTGGGTGTGGTCTAATCGCCCTCCCTATAATTTGATAGTATAGCGCAAGCGACATTGTTGGTCGTGCAATCACGATTGTATCAAGTTCGGAATAGTCATATCCAGTTGTGAGAACTCCACAATTAGTCAATACTTCAAACTTCCGTTCTTTGAAGTCAGACAATATCTTGTCTCGTTCTTTTGCAGGAGTTTTTCCACTAACCATTTTACAATTTGGAATAACCTTGCACAATGCTTCACTTTCTTCAAGGAATTTGGTGAACACAAGTATTCCTCTGCGTGGCTTACCGTCTTTCGGTCTCATCAGTCGTGTAACAATGTTAATGAGGTATGATTGGAGATTTACATACTGCATTTGTAACTTCAAATCTTCCTCATCATAATCCATTCCAGTGGTATTGCGTTTCACTCTTGACGGTTCAAGAATAGTCATATCAAAGTATCTCATCTTTGAAAGATAACCTCTGTCAAGCAAAGTGCATATATCTACTTGATAAATCACGCTGCTGAATATTCTTGGGCGAGTTCGTGTAAGGAACTTCAAGATACATACAGGCTCTCCTTTCTCATTCCGAGTGGAACACAACCGATAGGGCGTAGCTGTCAAGCCAACAATCTTTCTGTCTGCACAGTCAAAGAAATCCCTATACATACCACCTCTTGGGTTAGTCACATGTGCTTCATCTACTATGATGTATCTGAATTGATTGAAATCTTCCATATTAGACATCACACTACCAATGGTGGCAAAAGTGATGCGCTTAATCTCCTTGCTGTTGAATGATGCAGAGTAAATTGCACAATCCTCAACTCCGTAACTTTTTAACTTAGCAAAGTTTTGGGCTAAAATCTCCTTGCTCGGCTGAAACACAAGCACCTTATCGTTAAGCCGATATGCAATATCCGCAAGTACGAGGGATTTCCCACTACCGGTAGGCAAGACCAACAGACCATTATTTTGAGCCTTGCTTTGGAAGAACTTGATGGCCGCATCACTACTGGCTTTTTGATAATCTCTTAACTGATACTTCATAAGAAACGTTTTGCTTTAGAAATTTCAATCTCACACTGCCTTAGCAAAGAGCCTTCTTCTGCCGTTGGTAGGTAAATCTCAGCATATTTGGAAGACCAATTACGGATCCTATCGATACATACCGACATTTCTTCTGTTGTGAGTGAAGATGTTGAACGACAACGTATTCTTTTTTCTCCAGTAAACTTATCTACTGATGAACTCACTATGAATATATCCGGATTGACAAGCACCTTAAAGTATTCTTGCTTTACATACGTTGGGTCTTCACCATATACAGCAGCAAAGTAATCTATTAAGACGTGGCAGTACGCATTTTGGTTGAGCGTTCTTTGTCGCTTTGTGTGCAACTCCACTACATCATTTCTGTCTGCAAGGAGTTGCGCACGAGCGAGGAAATTTGCTCTGTCAAGGTCATTCTTACAATCGTAGAGCATAGGTCAATTAGAGCGGGTCGCCACCAACATATCCTTGTTGTGGAAAATATCCATTATTCGGTTGCTGATATATATTCGGCTGTGGCTGGCTTTGCGGTTGCTGTACTTGCTGTTGGGCAGGTTGTACGACAGTCTGGCTTGACGATGTTGATTGTTGTCCTTGGCGTTGATACAGCTCAACCTTGTACGGCCTCAATTCATTAATGATTTTGCTGATGCCAGATTGGTCTGTGTACGTTCTCCCTTGTAGGTCAAAATACACATTTACTATTTGCCCGATTTGGAACTTATCAAGTTCATCACATCTATCTCCCATAAAAACGAATTGAGGAGTGTTCTCTTTGTCTGTTACAGGTTCTCCAGTATTTGGATCATATTTACGAATGGAGATAACGAGTTCTCTGAGTTTGTACGCATTGCCACTACGAGATACAAGATTGCGAGTTTCGCTAATGGAAACAATTGCGCCGGTAATGAAATTTGCCATTTTGTTTATAGTTATTGATTAGTAATACTTTTATCCCAAGCCATCAATACTCTGATAGCATCTTTGCTCTTTCTTGGCACTTCAACTATTGTTGAACGACCATATTTAGGTTTAGGCAACCATATTGCATAAAGCCGAGGAACTTTTAATTCGGAATTTTGCATTTCAAACAGGTTGGCGTAAATGGATAATTGCCAAGACAGATACTCCATATCCAATTTTGAAGTAGTCTTTATATCGGCAAGCGAACAATCGTCGAATACAATATCTATTGAACTTGCATATCTCATTTCATCAGATACTAAGTACTCATTTGACAATGTAGTGAGATTGTTCTCTTTTTTGATTCTGCAATAATCCACAACCGATGGATTGTCGCTTTCAACACCAAGACTATCCACGAGTTCTATTTGTTCGTGAATGTTGTGTCCATATTCAGCCGCTTTTGCGAGAATACTTGGGTCAATACCGATGTACTTGTCTGCAAACAATGTACGATGCAGGAGAGATGTTATCCCTGAAAGTTTTGTTCCAAGGAAATCGTATGTGTGAGATAACTCATCAAACACGACCTTTGATTTTACTAACTCTATCTTACTCATAGTCCAATCTCCTTTTTACGAGCACTCATACATTGAGAGAATATGGGGTTTGATTTCAGTTGTCCACTGAATGTGTTCCAAACCGTTACCAACGAATCTTTATCATTGGCGGCAAGCATCGCATCAAGAGCCTGAACAAGCAGTGCGTCATTGACGGCATCAAGAGACTGTCGTATCTCCGCTATAGTCTTGGGGCGAGTTTCCGGTGGAGTGACAGCATCTGGATCCTTTTCTTCCTTTGTCGGAATTAGCAACATCTGCATAAGTGCGTACTTCAACGCTATGCTCATCGCCTTATTCATTCCCTTGTCGGCAGAGTCCATGGCTTCACCAACATTAATTGCAATTACTTCTGACGCATCTTCGGCTACGAAATGAAACTTAATCTTTGCCCGTGTAAAGTAGAGTATTGAGCCTTTTGCCGTGGTCTTCTCCGAAATGCTGTATTCCAGTGTTTCCGGCAGAATGAACACTCCATTATTGGCAAACAATGTGTGGAGTTCATTCATCACGCTGTCTATGCCACGAAACATAAAACCTTGCTGCTGGTTCTTTTCACATTTGGCTATAGCTTTGGTTTCTTTCATAATCGTGGCTATCTTTCCATAAATCAATGGAACCACATCTTTTGTGTTTTCTCTGTTTTGCATATAGTTTAATATCCAATTAATTTGTGTTTTGCTTGTTTGATAACTAATATTATCATTTATGAATAAATAGATAATATGGATTAGGTTCCAACTTGGCTGTTCCGATAGTAGTAGTGTGCTATCGATTTCGTATCATTGACAGAAAGCCTTGCTATTCTGGAGTCTGTGCGAGTGTTTTTTACAATATCAGCAAGATTGAACCGCCATTTGGTGTTACGTGCGCCATCTGGCTTGAAATAACGGATTTTACCGTCCTCCATTAAGGATTCAAGTCGTTTCTCTCCGCCTACCAAAATCACTGCCTTTTTCCAAGAAATTTCTTGCTTTTCTGCTCGTTTGAGAAATGATAGATATTTCTTAACGATTGCTTCTACTGGTGTGATTTCCATATCAACTCACTCGTTTAATTCTAACCGTCAAATTGTTGTCATCGCACTCGCTGTCAATGATTTCAACGTCCCAACCCTGACGCTTATAGTCCTTGCGTAATCGGTGGATTGTTGCATAAACCGAAGACCTCTGCTCCGTAGGGAACTCTGCCACTTCTCCAATTCCAAGCATTTTCAATGTTGGAGCAATTGGAACGGAGGGAGCCACAGAAACTCCCTTTCCGAACTCTGGAGTGATTTTTCGCTTTGGTGGAGCGTAAATTGCAACGCTCCTCTTTCTGTTTTTTAGTTCGTCCATTACTTTTTTAGAAAATTCCTTAAATCTTATTTGCATACAAGCAGACTTTTACGTATATTTGCGTAGTCTTGTATATGTTATTTGTTACAAAGGTAGTTAATAATATTGGTTTAACAAAGCAAATATATTATCATTTCTACGATTTTATATTTTATTAACAAATGGCATATCATACATAAATTTAAGGTGCGTACCAACCACTTAATTATATAGAATATGCAAGAAATAGAGAAAGTCGAAAATGTACTCTGTGCAAAAGAGATACGAGACTCACTGCTTAAAGCTCTCAACCTTGGTCCTGGTGAGTTTGCTACCGCTTTGGGCATAAACTATCAGCGCATCTATGACCTGGGCAGTGGAAGAACGAAAAAATTTAATCCGGGAATAGTAAATCTTATCTGCAAGAAGTTCCCACAAGTCAATCCTACATATCTTTATTCGGGCAAGGGTCCAATCCTTCTTGAAACAGCAACAACAAATTCTTCAGTTTCTGACACAGCGGACATCATCGCAATGTCAAAGAAACTAATCGAACTGATGGAACAAATCAATGCGAAAGATTCATCATTACGAGAAAGAGAGTTTGAGTTGGCGAAAAGAGAGTTTGAGCTAACCAAGAGAGAACAACTGATCCGAGAAAGAGAAAAATCGCTTGGTATTAGCAACAATTAATATCGGCTTAATTCAAATAGAATGGGGATTGTATATTACTTTCAAGACGCATCAAATTTCCATTTTATTACCACTTGATTTTTGAATTATCTTATAATTCGGTGATTGTTAGTAAGTTGATTCATACTCTGAGAGGCATGATGTAAGCCTTTTCCCCTTATAGAAAAGAAAGCATCCTGACCAAATCGGTCAGGATGCTTTTTTTGTGCGCTTGACGCTTGTGTCAGTCGAAGATTTTGTCCCAGTCTTTCCACACGGGCTCATAGCCGAGGGCGCGGATTTCGCTGGTGACGGCTTTCGGCGAGCGCTCGTCGCTGACGTGGAACTGCTCGAGCGAGTCGGGCTCTGCGGCGTAGCCTCCCGGGTCGGTCTTGCTTCCGGCACTCATCGATGTGACACCGAGCTTCATCATGTTTGCGCGGAACTGCGGGTTCTCGCGCGTAGAGTATGAGATGTCGACGTCGTGGTCGAAGATTCGGAATGCAAACGTGAGCTGCGCCAGCTCCTTGTCGGTCATCGTCACGTTTGGCTGGAATCCGCTTTCCGACGGGCGCATCCGCGGGAAGTTGACGGAGTAGCGCGTCTGCCAGTAGTGCTTCTGCAGGTAGCGCAGGTGGTGGGCCATCATTGTCACGTCGGTGCGCCAGTCCTCAAGGCCGATAAGCACCCCCATTCCGATTTTATGCACACCCGCCTGTCCCATGCGGTCGTAGCCGTTGAGCCTCCATTCGAAGATAGACTTCATGCCCTTTGGATGGTACACGTTGTAGCGCGCCTTGTGGTAGGTTTCCTGGAAGCATACCACACCGTTGAGTCCCGACTTCGTGAGCCGGTAGTAGTCGTCGGCCTTCAGCGGCTGCACTTCGATTGAGAGGTTGTTGAAGAACGGGCGGGCTATGTGGAGAGCGTTCTCCAGATAGTCGACTCCGGCAACCGCCGGCGCCTCCCCTGTCACGATGAGCAGGTTTTCAAACGGGCCGAGCTTTCGTATCGCCTTGCATTCCTCGAGAATCTGCGCGTCGTTGAGAGTGGTGCGCGTGAACGGGTTGTTGTGGTTGAAACCGCAGTATACGCAGAAGTTAGTGCAAGCGTTGCTCAGGTAGAGCGGGATGTACATGCTGATGGTTTTTCCGAATCGTTCCTGCGTGTATTTCTGCGACAGGCGCGCCATTTCCTCGAGATGCGGCACGGCAGCCGGCGAGATGAGCGCCATGAAGTCGTCGACGTCGAGGCGCTCCTTAGCGAGCGCCCTCACCACGTCGGCGTCTGTCTTAGAGGCAATTTTTTGGGTTGTCTCGTCCCAACTTATTTTCTCTAATACGTCTGAAAACATTTATCAATCTTTACAAATTTCGTCTGATATTTTTTGCGTTATGCGCATTGCGCAGAAGTTAGGTCCGCACATAGTGCAGAATTTGTCGTCCGTTCCGCGGCTCTCCACGTAGTACTGCTTTGCGCGGGCGGGGTCGAGCGACAGGTTGAACTGGTCTTTCCATCTGAATTCGAAGCGCGCCTTGCTCATGGCGTTGTCGCGCACGTCGGCACCCGGCAGCCCTTTTGCCAAGTCGGCGGCGTGGGCAGCGATTTTGTAGGCAATCACTCCGTTGCGCACGTCTTCCCTGTCGGGGAGTGCGAGGTGTTCCTTCGGTGTGACATAGCAAATCATCGCCGTTCCGAGCCATGCAATCTGAGCGGCACCGATTGCCGATGTTATGTGGTCGTAGGCAGGCGCGATGTCGGTTGTGAGCGGGCCGAGGGTGTAGAACGGCGCGCCGTGGCAAGCCTCCACCTGTTTGTCCATATTCTCCTTGATTTTCTGCATCGGCACGTGTCCCGGGCCTTCGATTATCACCTGCACGTTGTGTTTCCACGCCTTTTCTGTCAGTTCGCCGAGCACGTCAAGCTCGAGAAACTGCGCGCGGTCGTTGGCGTCGTGGATAGAGCCAGGGCGCATACCGTCGCCGAGCGACAGCGCCACGTCGTATTTCGCCACGAGGTCGCAGATTTCGTCGAAGTGGGTGTAGAGGAAGCTCTCCTCGTTGTGGATTACGCACCATTCCGTCATGATGCTTCCACCGCGCGACACGCATCCCGTCAGACGGCTGCCCACGAGTTTGGCATGCTCGCGCAGCACACCGGCATGGATTGTGAAGTAGTCCACTCCCTGCTCGCATTGCTCCACAAGCGTGTCGCGGTAGATTTCCCACGTCAGCTTCGCCACGTTTCCGTTCACCTTCTCAAGCGCCTGATAGATAGGCACCGTTCCCATCGGCACGGGGCAGTTGCGCACAATCCATTCACGCGTTTCGTGGATGTGTTTTCCTGTCGAGAGGTCCATCAGCGTGTCGCCGCCCCAATAGCAGCTCCATATCGCCTTGTCGACCTCCTCCTTGATGCCCGAAGAGAGCGCGGAGTTGCCGATGTTTGTGTTCAGCTTCACGCTGAACGCCTTTCCGATGATCATCGGTTCAGCCTCCGGGTGGTTGATGTTGGCAGGGATAATAGCCCGTCCCGCCGCCACTTCCTGACGCACGAACTCCGGAGTGATGTAGGTTTCGATTCCCAGTTGCTTGTTGTTAAGGTTCTCGCGTATAGCCACATACTCCATCTCGGCAGTCACCACACCAGCTTTTGCGTAAGCCATCTGCGTGATTTGCTTGCCCGGCAACGCCATGCGCGGGTTGTGGCGCACGGGGAATCGGATATCGTCGAGCGAGGCATCGGCGAGCCGCTGGCGTCCGTATTCGGACGAGATGCCGTCCTGCAGAGCCGTGTCGGCGCGCTGCTCAATCCATTTTTCTCTCAGCCGTGGGATGCCCTTGTTGATGTCCACCTCCACGTTGGGGTCGGTGTAGACGCCGCTTGTGTCGTTTACCACGACAGGGGCGTTTTCGGTCATCACCTTCTCGCCGTCGACGATTTTCACCGTCGGAGTCAGCTTGATGCGGCGCATACCAACCTTAATCGGGTAAATCGAGCCGTCGACATAGATTTTTTCGGAATTCGGATAAGAATTTACGTTGATATCTGTAAGTTCCATATTAATAAGTTTTTTGTTGATTATTATTCATCAAGAAATGCAGTCAGAGGGCTGCTTGCCTCGGCGTGGTCCGACTGGTTTCCGAGTCCAGCAAGGTAGGCAGTGCGTCCAGCCTCCGTGGCGAGGCGGAAAGCGCGCGCCATAGCCACCGGGTCGCCAGCCACCGCGATAGCCGTGTTGACGAGCACCGCGTCGGCACCCATCTCCATCGCCTCGGCAGCATGCGACGGCGCTCCGAGTCCGGCGTCGACCACCACTGGCACGTTTGTCTGGTCGATTATTATTCGGAGCATCTCGCGCGTTGTCAGTCCCTTGTTGGTGCCGATAGGCGCTCCGAGAGGCATCACTGCCGCCGTGCCCACGTCTTCCAGCCGCTTGCAGAGCACGGGGTCGGCTTGGATGTAAGGCAGCACCACGAAGCCGAGTTTGGCTAGTTTTTCGGTGGCCTTCAGCGTCTCCACCGGGTCGGGGAGCAGATATTTCGGGTCGGGGTGGATTTCGAGCTTTATGAAGTTTGTGCCGAAGCAGTCGCGCGACAGCTGAGCCGCCAACACCGCCTCGTCGGCGTTGCGCACGCCCGATGTGTTGGGCAGGAACTGCACGTGCTCGCGGTTTATGTGTTTGAGCATGTCGTCAGAAGCGGCGTCGCTCGTGTCGAGGCGTTTCATCGCCACGGTAATCATTTCAGAGCCCGACTCCAGGATAGCGTCGAGCATAGCATCGTTTGAGGAGAACTTACCAGTTCCGACAAACAGACGGGAAGAAAACTCTCTTCCACCGATAGTCAATTTGTCCATTTTTTTTATTCGTTATATTGTCGTTCTACAATTTTTTCAAGTATGCTGATCATGTCGGCGGTGTGCTTCGTCATGTTGTCGGCGTTTATCAGCTCGCCCGACACGGCAATGCCTCTCACACCGGTTGCCATCACGTCCTCGATGTCGGCGATCGTGATGCCGCCTATTGCCACCACCGGCAAGTTGATGCTCGCGTCCTTCATCCGCGCAATGATGTCGCGGTAGCCGTCAAGTCCGAGCACGGGGCTCAGTTTCTGCTTCGTGGCGGTGAAGCGCAGGGGTCCGAGTCCGATGTAGTCGATGTCGAGATGGCGCAGCGCCTGCACGTCGTCAAACGTGTTTGCGGTTGCACCGATAATGAAGTCGCCTCCGAGGATTTCGCGCGCCTCGTCGGGGTGCATGTCGTTTTTTCCAAGATGCACGCCGTCGAGCTGCAGCTCCTTGGCGATGTCGACGTGGTCGTCGACCACGAGGATGCAGTCGTCGACGTCGGCGCAGATTTCCTTGGCGCGCTTTGCCGTGGCGACAATCTCATCGCGCGAGGCGTCCTTCATGCGCAGTTGCACCCACCGGCATCCGCCGTCGACGGCTTGCCTTATCTCCTCCTCTATTGTCATCCGGGAGGATGGATGTGTTATGAATTGCAGCATATTCTTATATTATTTTGTTACGTTGTTCTACAATAAGCTCCACGCGGCGGCAGAACTCCTCTGCGCCTACGCCGAACAGATACCCCAGGAAGGCGCATCCTCCGAAACCCACGTCGGCGAGCCACGGGATTTTGCCGGCGGTCACGCCTCCGAGCGCCATCACCCTCGCATCGACGTGTCCGCGCAGCTGCTCCTCGCTGAAATGCGAGGCGTAGCCCTGCTTGCTGATGCTGTCGAACACGGGGCTAAGAAACACGTAGTCGAGCTCTCTGCTTTCAGCCACCTCCTCCAGCGAGTGGCAGCTGCGGCTCACGGCGCCCTTCCATCCTTCCGGCACCCTCGGCGACCGCTTGTTGAGATGCACCCCGCCGATGCCCTTTTCGGCAGCCACGTCGGGGAAATAGTGCATCGCCAGCCGGTCGGCAATGCCCGCCGGCAAGGTGTCGACATAGCCACGCATCTCCTCCTCTCCACAGTGGGGCTTGCGCAGATGCACGGCGTCGAAACCGGCGTCTAACAGGTGTGTTATGCGCCAAGCCTCGTCGGGCAGCGTCAGCTCGGGCGTTATGGCAATGAGTTTGAACGCCATGGGTCTACCCTCCGTAGAAAGCCTTGATGACGAGCACCGTGTCGCCGTCGTGGAGCGCAGTGGCGTCATATTCGGTCTTCGGCACCATCTGCCCGTTGACCGCCACGGCGATGTTGACCGCCGAGATGTTTTTTTTGCCGAGCATACAGCTCACGGTGGCACCGTCGTCGAGAAGCAGGCTCTCATCGTTGAATTTTACAGTAATCATATCGTTTTCAGTTTATTAGGGTTAAACAGATGGTTCACCGGACCGTGTCCGCCGCCCACAGCGACATTGGCACCGGCGACGAGCGCGCTGTGCAGATAGTTTTTGGCGCAGCCCACGGCCTCGGCCAGCGGGAATCCCAGAGCGAGGAAAGAAGCGACAGCCGACGACAGGGTGCATCCCGTGCCGTGAGTGTTGACCGACACGACGCGCCGGCTGCTGTATTCGCGGAGCTCCCCGTCGGCAAACAGCACGTCGACAGCCACATCGCCGTCAAGATGTCCGCCTTTGACGAGAGCCGCGCGGCATCCCTTCTCCACGATGCACCGCGCCGCCTCGCGCGCCGGCGCGATGCCGTCGATGGCGATGCCCGTCAGATGCTCCGCCTCCATGAGGTTTGGCGTCAGCAGCGACGCGAACGGGAACAGTTTCTCCTTTATGGCTTCGACAGCGTCCTCTTCGATGAGCCGGCTTCCGCTTGTGGAAATCATCACAGGGTCGAGCACCACGTTTTGCGGACGCCAGTAGCAGAACCTGTCGGCAACCGCCTCCACGATGCTCCGCGAGTAGAGCATCCCGATTTTCACCGCGTCGGGGCGCAAGTCGGAGAACACGGCGTCAATCTGCCGCACCACGATGTCGGGGTCGATGCCCTGCACGCCGTCGACGCCGAGCGTGTTTTGCGCCGTCACCGCCGTGACAGCCGAAGCCGCATAAACGCCGATAGCCGACATTGTCTTTATGTCGGCCTGTATGCCCGCTCCGCCCGAAGAGTCGGAGCCTGCGATTGTCAGAACTATTGGATATTTAGCCATACGCACTCTTTTTTTGCTTGACGAACAAAAGTGCCTATGAAAAAGGAGAATATTATGTCACACAATCCCTGCGCCGGCATTATCCGTATCAGGTTCGGAGGGTATAATCTCAGCCCTAAGGCACCCCTTTGTTCTTCCGATGCAAAGATAGTGCAAGGTGAGCGAAAAAGCAAGCCGAAGCTTGCTTTTTCGCTTTAGAGACTCTAAAGACCCTAGAGTCTCTAAGGACCCTAAAGAAAAAAAGCGCACCTAACCGGTGCGCTTTTAGCTGGTGTATGAGGGAATTTGTTATTTGGTCACTCTTTCAAGCCATTTCACCATGCCGAGCATCACGCCCATAGAGACGGCACACACGACGAGGAACACACCCCAGCATTCCCAGATAGGCCATTTGTTGTACATCAACGGGCCAATCCAAAGGAACAGGTTTCCGAGGGCAGTAGCACCGAGCCACAGACCCTGGCAGAGACCCTGCAGGTTTTTCGGCGCCACCTTCGACACGAACGAGAGTCCGAGCGGCGAGATGAAGAGTTCGGCAACGGTGAGGAAGAAGTAGACCACGATGAGCACCCATGGTCCAGCCTTCATGCCCGCTTTTGCCACAGTGTCCATTTCCTTGAACGTCTCAGCCGACGGGTATCCCTGCTGCCAAGAGAAGATGGTGAGGAAGAGGAATGCGAGTCCGGCGATGCCCATACCGAATGCGATTTTCTTCGGTGTCGAGATTTCGCGTCCGCGGCGGGTGAAGTATCCGAAGAAGAGCATGATGAGCGGCGTGAGCACGATCACGAAGAACGGGTTGATTGCCTGCCATATCTCCGGCGCTATCTTGTCGGTCTGCACGAAGTCGCGAGCGAAGTAGGCGAGCGACTGTCCGTTCTGGTGGAACGAGAACCAGAAGAAGATAACTATTCCGAGCACTGCGAAGAGAGCATACATGCGCTGCTTGATTTCCTTTGCCATCGCTGCTTTCTCGTCGGCAGAGTAGTTTACGGTTTCTTTCTTCTCCTTCTTGCCCGGTGTCGGGAACACTTGACGGCAAGCGATGAAGATGACGAGCGAGATGAGCATTGCTGCCACCGACGCGATAAACGAGTAGTGGATACCGGTGTTGAACACGTCGAGATACTGCGTGCAGAAAGCCGACATGTCGGTGACGGTCTCGCCCATGTTGGCGTCTTTGGCGAGGGTTGCGAGGTTTGCCGTCTCGTTGGCCTTCATAGCCGCTCCGTCAAGGAATTTGTGGCAGAGCGCGGGGAGGTCGGCGTTGTAGAGCATGTGGTTTGCCTTGAGCCACCACTCGCGGAGCAGCGGCGCCACAAACGGAGCTACGAGTCCGCCGATGTTGATGAAGACGTAGAAGATTTGGAAGCCCGAGTCGCGGCGGCTTTTCGCCTCGCGCAGGGCGTCCTCTCCCTTGAGAGCCGCCTCAGCCTCGAAGTTGTCGTACATCTGACCGACGATAGCCTGCAGGTTGCCCTTGAACAAGCCGTTACCGAAGGCAATGAGGAACAGCGCCACGCAGGTTACCGGCAGCAGCCATCCTATGTTGTCGGGAGTGGAGAGCACCGGCACGGAGAGAATCACGTAGCCGAGCGCCATCACGATGAGTCCCGCCATGATTGTCATTTTGTATTTCTGCGACTTGTCGGCGATGATGCCTCCCACGAGGCTGAGCACGTAGATGCCGCAGTAGAACACGGAGTAGATGATTGCGCTCACTTCGTCAGACAAGCCGAACTTTGAGCATAGGAACAGCACCAGCACGGCGTTCATGATGTAGTAGCCGAACCGTTCGCCCATGTTTGAGAGGGCGGCTGCGAGTAGTCCTTTTGGATGGTTTTTAAACATAAATGGAAGTTTTTTACGGTTTGTATATTTATTTGTTTTTGTTTTCTTTATATACATTAACCACCGCCGCCGCGAAAGCCGCCAGCGACAATGCCAGACACGCCCACACCGACCAGCTCAAGGTGGAGAGGATTGAGATTTTCTCCATTCCGGCGCCGAGGATGTCGCCCTGCGGATAGCTCGCAATCATGTAGACGAAGTAGCCGAAAAACATCAGCGGCAGCGCGGCAAACGAGATTGAGAGCACGTGCGCCCCGCGGCTTTTCGTGACGAGGGTTGCGGCTGTGCCAGCCAAGCCGATAAACGGCATCAGGAAGGGCACCATCTCCAAGTATTTTCCGATTTTGAAGAATGTTGCCACATACTCCCATCCGTAGCCGAATCCGAACAGCGGGATGGAGAAGAGCGGCACGGCGGCATAGACCACCGCCACGGCGAGGGTCGCGCCTATGGCTGTCAGCACAAGCGGTTGTTTCAGTTGACTGTTCATTGCTGTTGTTGTTCTTTTGTTTTATAGGCGAGCGCATACATCTTTATCTGCTTCACCATGGCGAGCAGCCCGTTGCTGCGCGTCGGCGACAGGTGCTCGGTCAGCCCGATGCTGTCGATGAAGTAGAGGTTTGCGTCGAGGATGTCGGCAGGCGTCTGGTCGGAGAGCACGCGCACGAGCATCGATATTATGCCCTTCACGATAATCGCGTCGCTGTCGGCGGCGAAGTGGATTTTGCCGTCACGATACTCGGCGTTGAGCCACACGCGGCTCTGGCATCCTTCGATAATGTTGTCGGGCGTCTTGTGGCGCTCGTCGATAGGCGGAAGCGCGTTGCCCATCTCGATGATGTATGAATATTTGTCCATCCAGTCGCTGAAGCCACTGAACTCATCGATGATTTCGTCTTGAATTTCGTTTATCCGGTTATTCATAATCGCAAAAATACGCATTTTTTGAATAAACAATGCCGTTGCGCAAGGAAAAATGCACCTTTGCAATCAAAAAAATATGTGCGGTTGTCTCTTTTTTCCGAAAAGCGGCACTCTTCCACATGTAACTTTGCAGCAGAAAACAAAAAAAACACACATCCACCATGACTTACATCGAAATCATAAACCGATTCTGGAAGATTCATCAGTTCGACCATTTCTCGTCGGCTGAGATTGCCGTCTACTTCTATCTTCTCAACATGGCGAACCGCAACATGTGGGAAGACGAGATTGCCGTTGCCACCGCCGAGCTGTGCGCATCCATCGGCATGCGCCGCTCCACGATTATCCGCGCGCGTCAGAGCCTCAGGGAAAAAGGGCTGATCGAATGCCGCGAGGGTGTGCGCAACTCCCGCACGCCGGTCTACCGCATTGTCACATCCGCAACCACTAAGGCAACCACTAAGACAACTACTAAGCCTACTACTAAGGAGACCTTATATAAAGATAAAGACATAGACAAAGAAAATATTACTCTCTCTACGGAGGAAAAACCGATTGATGAAATCGAAAAAATTCTTGTTGCCGACCACAGATGGCAGACAGACGTGGTGAAGCTGACAGAAAAACACCGCGGCCCGGCGCAGACGGCGGAGCTGCTGCCATTCATCCATGAGTTTTTCGGATACCTGCGCTCCTGCGGCGTCAGAACCAAGACGGTTGACGACTGCCGCGCCCACTTCGTCAACAAGATGAACCGCGAATACATCAAGACTTTCAATAAACATAAGTGCAAAACCTTTAAACAAGACTTCTATGAGAATCAACGACCAATTGAAGCTCCAGCTGATGGGACGGATGCCTATGATGCCCCGTTTTAGGCTTCCCGTGAGCCAGGAGTATGCCGAGAGCTGCCTCGCAATGGCGGTGGCGGCGGAGGTGGAAAGCCGCGGACACAGCATCTCGCCCGACGGCGACTTCGAGCAGTGTGTGAGGCAGACAGCGGCATGGACGGTCAACGCCTCGCCGCGCCACAGCCTGCTGCTGGCAGGCAGATACGGCAACGGCAAGACCACGTTTCTGCGAGCCCTTCAGAGCCTCGTCAACGCCTTCGACCTCAGAGACCCCATGACGGGAAAGCGCATGAGGATGCCGCTCTACAACGCTGTGGCGCTCACCGAGATGCACCGCACGTCGGTCGCCGAATGGCACAACGTGGCGCGCGCACCGCTGCTCGCCATCGACGACCTGGGCACAGAGCCGCGCGAGGTGATGGAGTTCGGCAACATGACCGCCCCCATGCGCGACCTGCTCGAAATACGTTACGACCGCTCGCTGCCCACGCTCATCTCCACCAACATGACTCCAGCCGACATCACCAAGAGATACGGCGACCGCATCGGCGACCGCATGCGCGAAGTGATGGAGGTGGTGAGGTTCCGCAACGGCTCCTACCGCCGATAGCCCCCTCCCCGCGCGCCGCCGCGCCTGTGAAAATGGTTTTTGTCGGATTTTTTCTTCAGATTATAACCAAATAATTGTAACTTTGCATAAGTTAGGATTGATATAACTGAAAGAAACATGAAGATAAGAAATATTTTCACGGCGGCGGCGCTTGCCGTTGTCATCGCGGCAGGCTCCGCCAGGGCTGCAGAGCCGGCGGCTCCTGCCACACTGTTTGAATACCCGTCGGTGCCCGACAAGCTCACCAAGCCGGCTATGCGCGCCAACTTCATGGTGGAGCATCTCTGGGACAAGTGCGACCTTGAGAAGACCGCCATCACCGACCTCGCCGCGTTCCACAACACGTTTACCGACTATCTGTCGTTTTTCGCGCTCGCCGACAAGGCTGTGGTCGAGAAATCGATAAAGAAATACGTTGAGCGCGTGGCGAAGAACCCCACCAACCTCAACCTCACCGTAGGCATGCTCCACTCCGACGTGCTCAACCTCCGCAGCCAGTACTGCTCCGACGAGGTCTACACGATGTTTGCCGACAACATAGCCGCCGCCAAGAAGGTCGACAAGGCTCTGAAGGCAAAGCTGCAGGCACAGGCGGCGGTGCTCGCCAACTCGGCGGTGGGCGCCACCGTAGCCGACTTCCCGCTGCGCCAGTCGCCAGCCGGAGCGGCATCGCTCTACGGGCTCACCGCAGGCACCACAATCCTCTTTTTCAACTCCGACGGATGCATCGACTGCTCAATCTACAAAGTGCGCCTGAGCGCAAGCATAGCCGCCTCGTCGCTCATCAAGGAGGGGCATCTGCGCATTGTCTCCGTCTATGGCGGCGACCCCGCGGCAGTAGAGAGCAAGCTTGCCACCGAGCCCGCCGACTGGGAAGTGGCATGCATCGACACAGCAGCCTACGACCAGCGTCTGCGTCCGGCGGTCTACGTGCTCGACAGCGACAAGAAGATAACCACCAAATTTGTCGACATCGACAGCCTGCTGCGCGCCATCGAGAGCGTGGCGCAGGCAAACGACAAATAAAAACAACTGAGATATGAAAAGACATCGCAAACTCCTACGGCGCATATTCGTCGCCGAGGCATACCGCACCTACGGCAACCTGTCGCGCTTCTTCATCCGCGTGTTTGCCGGCGTGATGTTCATGCAGTTCGGCATCCGCCAGATTGCAAACTACGACTTCTTTGTGAAATATTTCCCCGACCTCCTCGGCATGGGCTCCGCCGCCACGCTCGACACGATGATAGCCATCGAGGTGGTCTGCTCGGCATTCCTGATCTTCGGATTCCTCACCCGCCTCTCCGTGGTGCTGCCCACGCTCTCCATGGCGGTGGCTGAATGGTATATCCTCGACAACGGACTGATGGCGGGCATCGCCAACATGCCTATGGGCGAGGTGGCGCTGATGTCGAGCCTGCAGCTGGGCTACGTGCCGCTGCTCTTTGTCGGCATGTTTGTATTTATAATGCTGGCAGGTCCGGGAAAGGTGTCGGTCGACTATCTGCTGTCGCTCTACTTCACCAACAAGGACAGCCTTAACGAACTTAAAAACTTTTAGGAGGAAAAGAATAAATATACAATGAGAACAGCCGTATTGATTTCGGGAGGCGTCGACAGCGCCGTCGTGGTGCACAAACTCAAGGAGGAGGGCCACGACCTGACGCTATTCTACATCCGCATCGGAATGGACAACGGCGAGGGCGACTGCTCCGCCGAGGAAGACATCGAGATGTGTACCGCCATAGCCCACCGCTACGGGCTGCCGCTCGAGGTGGTGTCGCTACACCAGGAATACTGGGACAACGTGATGGAATATGCGCTGCGCACCGTCAGAAGCGGGCTGACGCCAAACCCCGATATGATGTGCAACAAGATGATAAAGTTCGGCTACTTCGAGCAGCGTTGGGGCAAGGACTTCGACATAACAGCCACCGGACACTACGCCACGACCACCGTTGTCGACGGGCGCAAATATCTCGCCACGGCGGTCGACCCGGTGAAGGACCAGACCGACTTCCTCGCGCAGATTTCCTACGAGCAGCTGTTGCACCTGACGTTCCCCATTGGCTCGATGCCGAAGGAGGAGGTGAGGCGCATAGCGCAGCAGGCGAAACTGCCCAACGCCTACCGCAAGGACAGCCAGGGAATATGCTTCCTGGGCAAAATCAACTACAACGACTTCATCCGCCGCCATCTGGGCGAGAAGAAGGGCAACATCATCGAGCTGGAGACAGGCAAGAAAATCGGCGAGCACCGCGGATTCTGGTTCCACACCATCGGTCAGCGCAAGGGCTTGGGGCTGAGCGGAGGCCCGTGGTATGTGGTGAAGAAGAACGTGGCTGACAACACTATCTACGTCAGCCGCGGATACGACACCGACAAGCAGTATGGCAAGACGCTCCACCTCGACGAGATGCACTTCATCAGCGGAAACCCGTGGGAGGGACAGACCGAGCCGGTCGACATCTTGTTCAAGAACCGCCACACGCCGGTGTTTATGAAGGCACGCTTCGTGCCGCTCGGCGGAAGGGAATACGTCATCGAATCGGAAGAGAAGGTGCAGGGCATCGCCCCCGGACAGTTTGCCGTGGTCTACGATGCCACCGGTCACCTCTGCTACGGCAGCGGAATCATCACCGGACAGAAAGTGGTAATCTAACAACAAAAACAGCCGCGACATGACCGACAGAGTGAAAATCAGCGTGATGGGTATCACCCACAGCCAGATACAGAAAGGCGCCTACGCCGTGCTCCTCACCGAGGACGGCGGACCTCACCGCATCCCCGTGGTGGTGGGCATCGCCGAAGCACAGTCGATAGTGGCATGGATGGAGCGCGTCAACCTGCCGCGCCCGCTCACCCACGACTTGTTCCGCTCGGTGACGCGCGCCTTCGGCATCAGAGTGAAAGAGGTGTTTGTCAGCAAGTTTGAGAAAGGAATATTCTACTCCGAAATCACGTTTGCCGACGGCGACCGCGAAGTGGTGGTCGACGCGCGCACATCCGACGCGCTCGCCATCGCCCTGCGCTCGCACGCCCCCATCTACACCACCCGCGAGGTAATCGACGAGACGGGATTCATCGCCGAGGGGTTTGACGACGCGCCGGCTGCCGACAGCGACACCACCACCGTCGACGACGCAAGCCTGCTGCCGCTCAACCGCCTTGCCGAGGAGGAGCTGCAACGCATGCTCGCAAAGTGCATCAGCACGGAGGAGTATGAGCGCGCGGCGGAGATAAAGGCTGCCATCGACGAGAAACGCAGGCAGCAGAAACAAGAAAAAATCTAACAAAAAAATACAGAAAAACTTATGAGAAATCTACGTACAAGGTTTGCGATAATGAACTTCATGCAGTTCGCTGTGTGGGGTTCTTACCTTACCTCAATGGGAACCTACCTGTTCAGCATCGGAATGGGTGAACACATCGGAATGTTTTACGCAATGCAGGGCATCGTGTCGCTCTTCATGCCGGCGCTGATGGGAATCCTCGCCGACCGCTACGTCCCGGCACAGAAGCTGCTGAGCGCGTGCCACATCATCGCCGCCGCATTCATGATTGCCGCGGGCTACTACGGCATGACCACCGGCAGCGAGGCGCAGTTTGCAACGCTGTTCACGCTCTACTCCTGCAGCGTGGCGTTCTACATGCCTACCCTCTCGCTCTCCAACTCCGTTGCCTACAGCGGACTCGAGGGTGCCGGACTCGACCCCGTGAAGGTGTTCCCGCCGATACGCACACTCGGCACCGTCGGATTCATCTGCATGATGTGGTTTGTCGACCTGATGGGCTATCAGCAGAACTACAACCAGTTCTTCGCCTGCGGCGCCGTGGGTCTGCTCTTCGGTGCCTACGCGCTGACGCTCCCATCATGCCCGGTGAACAACGAAAGCGGCAGCTCAATGGCACAGTCGCTCGGACTCGACGCCTTCAAGCTGTTCAAGCAGAAACGCATGGCGATATTCTTCATCTTCTCGATGCTCCTCGGCGTGTCGCTGCAGATTACCAACGGATTCGCCAACACCTATATCACGAGTTTCGGCTCGATAGCCGAATATCAAGGCACGTTCGGCGTTGAGCACGCCAACATGCTGATTTCGCTGTCGCAAGTGTCTGAGACGCTCTGCATCCTGCTCATCCCGTTTGTAATGAGCCGTTTCGGCATCAAGCGCGTGATGATCATCGCGATGCTGGCATGGGTGTTCCGCTTCGGGCTCTTCGGCTTCGGCAACCCAGGCAGCGGAGTCTGGATGTTTGTCCTCTCGATGATTGTCTACGGCGTGGCGTTCGACTTCTTCAACGTCTCCGGCTCGCTCTTCGTCAACCAGGAAGTGAGCGGCAAACTGCGCTCGAGCGCACAGGGACTCTTCGTGCTGATGACAAACGGCGTGGGTGCCACGGTGGGCACTCTCGGCGCGCAGGCGGTGATCAACAACTTCGTCGACATGACGTCGATGGCGCCGCAGGTGGAAGGATGGCAGACGTCATGGCTCATCTTCGCCGGCTACGCTCTCGCGGTGGCTCTGCTGTTTATGGTGGTGTTCGACTCCGGAAAGAAACGCCAGCCTACAGAAAAACTGACAAGATAAAGAAAAAACAACGTAAAAAATCAATATGCATCGATTTTATGCTCCCGACATTACCACGACAATGCTGCTCCCCGACGAGGAGGCGCAGCATTGCGTGCGCGTGTTGCGGCTGAAAGAGGGCGAAGAGGTGGAGGTGGTCGACGGAAAAGGGCACCTCCATCTGTGCCGCATCCTGAACGCCAACGCCAAAAACTGCGCCGTGGAGATTGTCGGCACCACCGACGTGAAGCCTCACTGGGGTTGCCGCATCACGGTGGCTATCGCTCCGACAAAAAACATGGACCGCATGGAATGGATGGCGGAGAAGGTGACGGAGATGGGCGTTGACCGCATCGTGCCGCTCCTGTGCCGATACTCGGAGAGGAAGGTGCTGAAGACGGAACGCCTGCGCAAAATCCTCGTGGCGGCGATGAAGCAGTCGCTGAAGGCTACGCTGCCGCAGCTCGACGACCTCACGCCGTTTGACGATTTCATGAAGGCTCACCCCGACGGACAGCGGTTCATTGCCTACTGCGACCCCGCAATCCCGAGGCGCGACTTCGTGAAGGAATGCCTTCCGGAGAGCGACGTGACGATTCTGGTGGGACCCGAAGGCGACTTCAGCCAGCCCGAGATACGCGCGGCTCTCGATGCCGGATTCATCCCCGTGAGCCTCGGCGACAGCCGTCTGCGCACAGAAACGGCGGGCGTGTTTGCCTGCGCCGCAATCCACACGATAAACCAATTGGAAAAATGATAGAACAACTCAAAAACTCTGCCTCAGGCAACTTCTTCCTGCTCGCAGGCCCTTGCGTGATAGAGGGCGAACAGATGGCTATGGACATCGCCGGACAAATAGTGGAAATCACCCGTCGGCTGGGAATTCCTTACGTGTTCAAAGGGAGCTACCGAAAGGCGAACCGCTCGCGGATAGACTCGTTTACGGGCATCGGCGACATAAAGGCGCTCGAAGTGCTGAAAAAGGTGGGACAAACCTACAACATCCCCGTGGTGACCGACATCCACGCCGCCGAAGAGGCGGCGATGGCTGCAGAATATGTCGACGTGCTGCAGATTCCGGCGTTCCTATGCCGGCAGACCGACCTGCTCGTGGCGGCGGCGCGAACCGGAAAGACGGTCAACATCAAGAAGGGACAGTTCCTGTCGCCGGAGGCTATGGAATTCGCAGTGCAGAAGGTGAAGGACTCGGGCAACAACGACGTGGCGATAACCGAGCGCGGAACGACGTTCGGCTACCAGGACCTGATTGTGGACTACCGCGGAATCCCTACGATGCGCCGGTTCGCACCAGTGATTCTCGACGTGACACACTCGCTGCAGCAGCCAAACCAAACGTGCGGCGTGACGGGCGGACTGCCACACCTCATCGAGACAATGGCGCGATGCGGAATCGCTGCCGGTGTCGACGGTCTGTTTATGGAGACGCATCAGAACCCGGCGGTGGCGAAGTCGGACGGGGCAAACATGCTGCCGCTCGACCGCATGGAGGGACTGCTCGAACGGCTGTCGGCGCTGCGCATGGCTGTAAACGAAATAAACCGCTGATGGGACGCATTCTCGCTATCGACTACGGACGGAAGCGCACGGGAATAGCCGTGACCGACACGCTGCAGATTGTGGCAAACGGTCTCACCACCGTGCCCACCCATCAGCTGCTCACGTTTCTGAAGCAATATGTGGCGAAAGAGCCCGTGGAACGGATTGTCGTGGGGCTGCCGAAGCAGATGAACAACGAGCCGTCGGAGAGCATGCGCTACATCAAGCCGTTTCTCGCCCAGCTGGCTAAGGAAATGCCGCAGATGCCGGTGGAAATGTACGACGAGCGGTTCACATCGGTGATTGCCCACCGCGCCATGCTCGACGGAGGAATGAAGAAGACGGCGCGCCGCGACAAGGCGATTGTCGACGAAATCTCTGCCACAATCATCCTCAACGATTTCCTCGAAAGCCGGCGATGACGCAAAAAAACAAAAAAACACGAAATAAGATATGATACTACCTATTTATTTATACGGTCAGCCCGTGCTCAGACAGGAGGCCGACGATGTGGATGAAAACTATCCCGACCTGAAAAAACTGGTCGAAAACATGTACGAAACGATGTACGAATCGGACGGCGTAGGACTCGCCGCACCGCAAATCGGTCTGCCGATACGGCTGATCGTAATCGACGCCGACGTGCTCAAAGACACGTTCCCTGAGCTTGAGGGTGTGAAAATGACTCTCGTCAACCCGGAACTCGACATCCTGACCGACTCTCCGACAGTGAGCCGCTCGGAGGGATGCCTCAGCCTCCCCGGACTCAGCGAAAACGTGGTGCGCCACGAGAAGGTGCGCCTCAACTGGCTCGACACCGACTTCGTGGAACACGAGCAGGTGTTTGAGGGATTCCTCGCGCGAATCATCCAGCACGAATACGACCACCTCGACGGAATCCTCTACGTTGACCGCATCTCGCCGATACGCAAACAGCTGATAAAGACAAAACTGAACAACATCGCCCGCGGACGAGTGCGCTGCGACTACAAAATCAAAGAAACACGAAAACACTAAGAAACATCAACCAAAATCAGAAAAAATTATGGCTGACGACAAGAAAGTGATATTCTCAATGGTGGGAGTGAGCAAAATCTACCCTCCACAGAAACAAGTGCTCAAAGACATATACCTGTCGTTCTTCTACGGCGCGAAAATCGGAATCATCGGTCTGAACGGTGCCGGAAAGTCGACGCTGCTGAAGATTATCGCGGGTATCGACAAGCAGTATCAGGGAGAAGTGGTATTCTCCCCGGGATACAGCGTAGGATACCTGGAGCAGGACCCGAAACTCGACCCTTCGAAAACCGTCAAGGAAATCGTGCAGGAGGGCGTGCAGCCGGTGCTCGACCTGCTGAAGGAATTCGACCAGGTGAACGAGAGCTTCGCCGACCCCGACGTGCTTGAGGACCCCGACAAGATGGACAAGCTGATAAACCGGCAGGCGGAGCTGCAGGACAAGCTCGACGCAGCCGACGCATGGAACATCGACAACAAGCTGGAACGCGCAATGGACGCGCTGCGCTGTCCGCCGGAAGACCAGAACGTGGCAACACTGTCGGGTGGCGAACGCCGACGCGTGGCGCTATGCCGACTGCTGCTGCAAAACCCCGACATCCTGCTGCTCGACGAGCCTACCAACCATCTCGACGCTGAATCGATCGACTGGTTGGAGCAACACCTGCAACAGTATCCGGGCACGGTGATATGCATCACCCACGACCGATACTTCCTCGACCACGTGGCGGGATGGATTCTCGAACTCGACCGAGGCGAGGGAATCCCCTGGAAGGGAAACTACAGCTCTTGGCTCGACCAGAAGACAAAACGGATGGCACAGGAGGAGAAGCAGGCAAGCAAACGGCGCAAGACGCTCGAACGCGAGCTGGAATGGATTCGCATGGCGCCGAAAGCGCGTCAGGCAAAAGGAAAGGCGCGTCTGTCAAGCTACGACCGACTGCTCAACGAGGACCAGAAGGAGCGCGAGGAGAAACTCGAAATCTTCATCCCCAACGGTCCACGCCTCGGAAACAAGGTTATCGAGGCTCAACACGTGGCGAAGGCTTTCGGCGACAAGGTGCTGTTTGACGACCTCAACTTCATGCTGCCGCCTAACGGCATTGTCGGCGTGATCGGTCCGAACGGTGCCGGAAAAACTACGCTCTTCAAACTCATCATGGGGATGGAACACGCCGACAAGGGCACCTTTGAAGTGGGCGAGACGGTGAAAATTGCCTACGTCGACCAAAACCACAAGGACCTCGACCCGGAAAAGACGGTATACCAGGTGGTGTCGGGCGGCACCGAACTCTTCCGCATGGGCGGACGCGACGTGAACGCACGAGCATACCTGTCGAAATTCAACTTCGCGGGTGCCGACCAGGAGAAGAAAATCGGTATGCTCTCCGGTGGTGAGCGCAACCGCCTGCACCTGGCAATGGCGCTGAAGGAGGAAGGCAACGTGCTGCTCCTCGACGAGCCTACCAACGACATCGACGTGAACACGCTGCGCGCGCTGGAGGAAGGCTTGGAAAACTTTGCCGGATGCGCAGTCGTCGTGAGCCACGACCGATGGTTCCTCGACCGAATCTGCACCCACATCCTCGCCTTCGAGGGCGACAGCCAGGTGTTCTTCTACGAGGGCACCTACACGGAGTATGAGGAGGACAAGCGCCGACGCATGGGCGACGTGGAGCCGCACCGCATACGCTACCGCAAGCTGATGGAATAATCCCACACAAACGCGCGCACCGACGCGCTGAAAAAAGAAATGTCGCAGACCCACCCCACCGGTGCGTCTGCGACATTTCTGCATATTTATGCCTTTAACTCAAGCCTTCGATAAGACCGTCCTTGATTCTGATGTTGAGAGCCATAGGCTTTTTCGGCAGTCCGGGCATGCGGAGAATGTCGCCTGCCACGACAACAATCATCTCCGCGCCGCTGTTGACAATCACATCGTTGACCTGAAGTTCGAAGCCATCGGCGGCTCCCATGCGCTTAGGGTCGGTGGAGAATGAATACTGGGTCTTGGCGATGCACACCGGGAAATGACCCATGCCGTTGCGCTCAAGGGTCTGCATCATGCGGCGCGCCGACGTGCTGAACACAACCGACGTGGCGCCGTAAATCTCGGTGGCTACCTTCACTACCTTCTCCTCGATGCTGTCGCTGTCGGCATACGCAAAGCGGAGTGGCGCCGACGGCTCCCGCTCGATAGTGTCGACCACAAGACACGCCAACTCCTCCGCGCCGGCACCGCCCTCGGAAAACGCCCGGTTGACGGCAAACCCTACGCCGAGACGGCGGCAGTGCGCCTCGATGGCGGCAACCTCGGCATCGGTGTCGCTCGGAAAGCGGTTGATGGCAACAATCACCGTCTGCCCGAACTTGCGGATGTTGCGCAGATGCTTGTCGAGATTCTCGAAGCCTGCCTCGACGGCCGCCACATTCTCTTCCTTGACAACGCTATAGTCGACGCCACCCTGCACCTTCAGTCCCTGCACCGTGGCTACAAGAATCGTGAGGCTCGGCTGCAGTCCCGACTTGCGGCACTTGATGTCGTAAAACTTCTCCGCTCCGAGGTCGGCGCTGAACCCTGCCTCGGTGACCACATAGTCGCTGCACGACATCGCTGCCTTCGTCGCCACGATGGAGTTGCAGCCGTGGGCTATGTTGGCAAACGGCCCGCCGTGGATAAACGCCGGCGTATGCTCGATGGTCTGCACAAGATTAGGCTTCATCGCTGCCTTCAGAAGCACCGTGATGGCGCCCTCAACGCCCATATCCTTGACCGTGAACGGCTTGTCGTCGTAGGTGAAACCCAGCAGGATGTTGCCGATGCGGCGCTCAAGGTCGGCGAGGTCGGACGCCAGGCAGACAATAGCCATCAGCTCTGACGCGGCAGTGATGTCGAACCCCGTCTGACGGGTAACGCCGTTGGTGCGCGGTCCCAGACCAATCACCACATCGCGAAGCGCACGGTCGTTGACGTCGAGCACGCGCCGCCAAACCACCGTCTTCAGCCCAAACCCTTCCGCCTCATGCTGATACAGATAATTGTCGAGCAATGCGGAAATCATATTGTGGGCAGACGTGATGGCATGGAAATCGCCCGTGAAATGGAGGTTTATCTTCTCCATCGGAACCACCTGGGCATAACCGCCGCCGGCAGCACCGCCCTTGACGCCGAAACACGGGCCCAGCGACGGCTCGCGCAGTGCCACCGACACACGCTTGCCGATGCGGTTCAACCCAAGCGCAAGCCCCACCGACACCGTCGTCTTGCCGATGCCGGCCTTCGTGGCGGTGATCGCCGTGACAAGAATCAGCCTGCTCTTCTTCACCTTCGCCTCGTCGACAATCGACAAGGGCAGTTTAGCTATATACTTACCGTAATGGTCGAGGCACTCGGCGTCGATGCCGGCGCGCTCGGCTACCTTCTCGATGCGGTCCATCGCCACGCTGCGCGCTATTTCTATGTCTGATTTCATCGCTTTTCTCAAATTTATGTGCAAAGGTAGCCATTTCCACCAAACTCCACAAGTCACCGCCCCTCCACGACCGCGAAAGCGGTCACCCACACATAGCGCAACGCCAACAGATGCGCCAAACGTAGACAAAATTTCAGTTATTTGCTATAAAATACGCCCATAAAAAGACATATCGAGTTAGGAAACCAATATTTTTTAGTATCTTTGCAGTTACTAAATGATATATCAAAGTAAGGAAATATAATAATTTATTAATCAATAAGTGCAATTATGAAAAGATTTTATCTCGCCCTGGCGATGTTAGCGGCACTCCCAGCCGCCGCCTCGGCTCAAACCATCCTCAACGAGGGGTTTGAAACGACAAGCACCGACCAGTACAGTCCCAACTTTCCAGACGGTTGGTCGACCGTTGACTCCTACACGGGAAACAACGACAGGTATCGGTGGAACGTATACTATTATGAAAAAGGTACGATGACCGGCACCCACTGCGCGTCGGTCGACAGCCCGATGTTTACAGGCGGTGAGGACGGCGGCGAGGGCCCGCGTGAGGAAATCCTCCTCACTCCGGAGCTCAACCTCGACAACACTTATCAGCTGTCGTTCGACTGGATGGCGGCGTCGAAGGCTGCCATCGACGAGGGCAAGTACGACTTCCAGGTGCGCATCGTGACCGATGGCAACGTGGAGGGAGCCGAGACTATTTGGTCGTTCAACAACGCAACACAGCTGAAGGAGAACGGCAACGTCCCATATCCGTGGACTGCTTGGACTATCTACAAAACGATGATCGACCTGAGCAAATGGCAGGGTAAGAACATCAAGGTGGCGTTTGTCTACAAGATGCTCAAGACCACTGCCAACGTGCTCGACATCGACAACGTGGTGGTGAAGCAGTTCACGCCTGCCACCGGCCCTAAGGGTGTGCTGTCGAAGAAGCAGTACAACTTCGGAGAGGTGTATATGGACTCAAAAATGTTCTCCGATGTGATCACTCTTAAAAACGAAGGCAAGAGCGGCTTGAAAATCACAAGCATCGACTACCCGCAGGGCGTTGGCTCGACAATCGACCCAGCTGTGGTAGACCTTGACGCCAACGCATCGCTCGACTTCAAGCTCAGCTACACCGCCGCGCTCACCACTCCGCAGAGCGGCTACGTGACGCTGCACACCACCGGCGGCGACCTGCAGATAAAGGTGCTCGCAACAAAGGTGGCGCTGCCCGACGGATACACTTTCGAGGGCTTCGAGAACGGATGTCCGCCTGCCGGATGGACCGGAAACGGATGGAAGGCGTCGAATTATTCCATCGAGGGCGACTACACCGCCTACGCTTCGGTGACGCTCGACGGCGCAAGCTATCTGACCACTCCGCGCCTCGACATGTCGACAGGCGCTCACTCGGTGGCATTCTCTGCCTTCAACGAGTTTGACTCCGACGAGGAAAATGCCGTGCCCGACAACGACGTGACACTCGAATTCTCGAAAGACGGCGGCGCTACGTGGTCGACCGTATGGGAGTCGACAAACTACAACGCTCTGGAGAAGGTGAGCGTAAACCTCGGCTCGCCGGCATCTGACAACTGCCTGCTGCGCTGGGCATACAGCGCCGTGGACATCAGCGACTCCGACAACATTCCTGAGACATCGGTGGCTTTCATCGACGCTATCATCCTTCCGCCGCTCTACGGCAACGGCGGCAAGCCTGCCGAGGCAACTCTCGTCTCGCCTGCCGACAAGTCGGAAAACCTTTACAACAAAAACATCACGCTGACATGGCGTCCGGCGCTCTTCGCCGACGGCTACAAGCTATATGTGGGCTCTGACGCCGCTGCCACAAACCTTGTCAACGGACAAGACCTCGGCAACGCAACTTCTTATGTAATCGCCTCTGCCGACTATGCCACTACCTACAACTGGAAGGTGGTGCCCTACAACGCGCAGGGCGACGCCGAAAATGCAACTGTGTGGACTTTCTCTACCATCGCCGACCAGACGATAAGCACATTCCCGTGGACTGAAAACTTTGAAAGCGGAAACGAGCCGCCGACAGGTTGGAACGTGGAATACGACAGCTACACGAAATGGTCTACTACCAACAAGGTGAACCCGTTTGAGGGCAAATACAGCGCATCGGTGGGTTGCAACGTTGCCAACAAATCGTCGCAGCTCGTAACGCCCGACTTCAAAATCCCTGCCGGCTCAAATCTGCAGATGAGCTTCTACTGGGGCAACGCTATGCCTGTAAGCCTGCTGAAAGACGAGACGGGTCTGCGACAGAACCCATCGACTGCCGACAACGGTGTCGACGCTTGCTTCTTTGAGGTGCTCGACGGCGGCGAATGGCATCAGCTGGCTGTGCTCTCCGACAACTCCGACGACCGCTACTGGTATCTCGAAACCGTAAACCTCGCTGCCTACGCTGGCAAGACGGTGACTTTCCGCTGGCGCTACGTGGGACACGACTACGACAACGCGAAGGGCGTGGGTCTCGACCTTATCACGGTGACCACTTCTGCCGACACCAAGGCGTCGTTCAACGCTACGGATTGGAACGCCGGCACGGTCAACTACTACAAGACTGTAAACTCAACTCCGAAATTCTCGGTAATCAACGAGGGCAGCACTGCGCTGACTATAAAATCGGCGAAATTCTCAACCGAGAACTTCTCGACCGACCTCGCTGCCGGCACAACTATTGAACCGAAGAAGGGCGCCGCTTTCTCTATCACGTTCAGCGCGCTCAACGCCGAGGCTCAGGTCAACGACAACCTCGTTGTGGAATTCGATGGCGGATACTCAATCTCTATGCCGGTGACCGGCTTGGCTATGGCCGCCGACTCCCACTACTACGACTTTGAGAACGACACTCCGGGCGCTCTCGCTCCTGAGGGATTCACCACAATCGACGTTGACCGCCAGCTCACAAAGCCGATGACGGGTATGAACTATCCGCAACGCGGAGCGGCTACGGCATTCACCGTGCAGCAGAACTCTGACTGGAACAACGTGCTCGACCCGGTAAGCGGAAACCAGACACTCGTGGCTATCGCCTCACAGGACGAAAGCGCAACTGTCGACGACTGGTTGATCAGCCAGCAGCTCACCGCCACCGACAAGTCGAAATTCCACTTCTACGCCCGCAACTGGGAGTCGACTCTCGCAATCAACCCTTGCGCGCAAAGCTGCGTGGAGGTGCTCGTATCAACTACCGACAACACCAACACAGCAAGCTTCACTTCGGTAATGCCTACAACCACAATGCCTTACTTCAACAAGGAAACGTGGGAGCACTACACCGTGGACCTCAGCAAATATGCCGGACAGAAGATATATGTAGCCGTGCGCCACACCGTGAAAGACGGACTGGCGGCTTTCTTCGACGACTTCTACTTTGAGCACTTCACAAACTTCGGCGGCGTCGACAACGTGAATGCAGACAACAAAGTGACTGTCTACCCTAACCCGGTAGCCTCGACACTCTTTGTCAACGGCGCTGACGCCGACACGCAGATAAGCATCTACAACGCTGCCGGAAGCCTCGTGGCAAACATCGTCGGCTCTCAAGCCAACGTCGAAGGCCTCGCCCCTGGCGTATACGTAGTGCGCGTGGCAACAGCCAACGGCATCGCCACAACACGCATCATAAAGAAATAACACCTTTCTTTATCCACAACCAAAAAGCCTCCTTGACGGGAGGCTTTTTTTTTGTGCGCCGACACCCAGCCGGGAAGACAGACATAGGGATGCGCCAACCGAGCATACCACAAACAAAAGCGGGCAGCGCCATCGGCACTGCCCGCTCCTCATCTGTACGATATTTTTTTTACATCTCCTTCGCGATAGCATCGGCGATGGCCTGCATCTCCTCAGCCGGAAGCGTAAGTTTCTGCTTGTCGAAATACATATCCTTCTCCTCAACGATAGGAATCAGATGGATATGCGCATGAGGCACTTCAAGACCAATCACTGCAACGCCCACACGCTTGCACGGCAACGCCTTGTCGATGGCCTTCGCCACACGGCGCGCAAACATCGTCAGCGACTGATAGTCGTCGTCTGAAAGGTTGAAGATATAGTCGTTCTCCGTCTTGGGCACCACAAGCACATGCCCCTTGTTCACCGGGTTGATGTCGAGAAAAGCAAAGTTTTTCTCATCCTCCGCCACCTTGTAGCACGGAATCTCGCCCGCAATGATTTTACTGAAAATAGTTGCCATTACAATATCTCGATTTTAACGATTTCAAAAGTCATAACACCCTGCGGCACCTTGATTTCCACGATGTCGCCCACGCGCTTTCCAAGCAAGCCCTTGGCTATCGGTGTGCTCGAAGCGATTTTCTTCTCCTTGAGGTTAGCCTCCGAGTCGGCAACGATGGTATACGCCATAGTAGCCCCGTTCTTGGTGTTTTTGATGGTCACGGTGTTCATGATCTGCACCTCGTCGGTGTTGAGTTTAGCCTCATCGATGATGCGTGCGCTCGCGAGCATATCTTTTAGTTGCGAGATTTTCATTTCAAGCATACCTTGCGCTTCCTTCGCGGCATCATACTCGGAATTCTCCGAAAGGTCGCCCTTATCGCGAGCCTCGGCGATGGCAGCAGAAATGCGGGGACGCTCAACGCTTTCAAGGTAAGCGATTTCCTTCATCTTTTTGTCATAACCATCCTTGGTCATGTAGGTAATTGCCATATCGAAATTTATTTTTAAAATTAGTAAAATAAAAAGAGAATCTCTACCAGCGCATGATCGAGACCCCTCTTCTGTCGTTATTATGTTTCTGAGACAAAGGTAAGTCTAACTTTTATGAAAAGCAAATAAAAACACCAAATTTATTCTACAAAAAAAGGGCGGCACACCGCAAATCCGCGCCGTGCCGCCTATGCATAAGGGTTGGCTGTCCCGTCTAATAAACTATCACTTTTGTCGTATTTCCCAAAACCTTGACGAGATATGCTCCCTTCTGCACTGATAGCCTGTCTGCCGACGACGAGCAAAGGTGAGAGGCAACCAGACGTCCGTCTGGCGTGTAAATGTCGGCTGTTTTGCCTTCTGCATTAATCTTGATATAGAATCTGCATGGGACAGCTTTTGATTGCATAATTTTTCAGATAGAAAAGGCAAGACTGGGCAACCGCCCAATCCTGCCTTCGGGTTATAGCGACTATTTTACAATTACTTTCTGCCCGTTCACGACATAGACTCCTGCGCTCACTGCCACAGCGATCTTGCCGGCTGAGAGTGGCAACACAAGAGTTGCAGAATAACTTATCCCTTCCCTTTGGGAATTAGGATGGGTAAAAAAACCAGACGAGTTGGCACCATTCATGTCAACTCGCCTGTCTGTGCAAAGGGATTTATCTTACAACCACCTTGTAGCTCTCCGTGCCAACCTTCACGATTACCACCTCGCCAGGCTGGGCATTCAGAGTGGCGATGCCGTCAGTGGCGTTTGTGCTGTCGAGCAGCTTGCCGTCGAGAGATAACACCTGGATGGTGGCGTTGCCGCTGAGACCGGATACGGCGATTTGTCCGTCGACAGTCGTAATCATTGGCTTAGCGGCAGTCTCGGTCTTTTCGATGCCGGTGGTGAGAGTCTGGAATTTGCCGAATCCGCTCCAGGGGGCGGTAGTCTTGTATGCATTCATCGACTCGCCCGGCACATAGAGCGTCATTTTTTCTATCGGCGAATTATCAAATGCGCTCGAATGCGTTTCCGGAACATTCACTGCCTGACAATAGACATCCTTCAACGCCTTGCACTCACTGAACGCACTAATTCCGATGCTATTCACCGAACTTGGTATTATGATGGATTCAAGATTGCGGCAATACTGAAAGGCACGATGTTTGATGGAGGTCACCGTATTAGGTATTTTAACCGACTCAAGGTTTGTACAATCCGAGTATTTACAACCGATTATTACTCAATATTTTATAGATAATAAGTCAGAAATATGG
>ENA-ORTB01000082-ORTB01000082.1-human-gut-metagenome-genome-assembly--contig:-NODE-82-length-106657-cov-6.038264_pt1 | contig 106657 bp, 101 predicted proteins | sample MGYA00241905_ERZ509174 | MGnify/ENA primary metagenome ERZ509174 (study PRJEB26280, sample SAMEA2338851) | human gut metagenome | biome: human gut; feature: human-associated habitat; material: faeces... | reverse complement strand
TACATGCTTGTGCCGTGGAGGGGGATATGCAGATCGTGAAGCGGATGAAGGAGATTGTTCCCGAGTTCAAGAGCCAGCATTCTAAATACGAGGTTCTGGATAAATAAATTGTAGAAAAATAAATAAGATGTAAAAAGAAGGTCTCTCATTGCGGGGGGCCTTTTTTTATGAGATAAGCGTTGTCTTTGGGATAGTATTTCGTATTTTTGCTCATACAATTTAATTAGTGTTGTTTGTGATAAGATGAAGGAATGAGTATGGTACGAATAAGAAAGATATTGCTGGTTGTTGTGTCTGTGTTGGTCGGGATCTTTTTCATACTTCCCTTGATCGGGGTTGGTATACTGAAATGGGCGGTCTTACCTCCGGAGAAGCTGACACCGCTGGTCGTAGAAAAAACAAACGAATTCATAGAGGCGCACTTGGAATGTGAGCGGGTGGAGTTGACTTATTTTGAGACGTATCCTTATCTGGGAGTGAAGTTGACGAATGGGCGTTTGATCTCAAATCTGGCTGAGGATTCTATAGGCTATCAGGAGGATTTGATGATTCCTTCGGATTCCTTGTTGTCTTTCAAAAAAGCGATCGTCGTATTTAACCCTACGGATTATCTGTTTAGCGGGAAGGTGACGATTCCTCGGGTTATCATGGATAGTATCCGTTTTTATGGTTATGTGAATGAGGAGGGAAAGGCGAATTGGGAGATTTATCAAAGTGAGATGGATTCGGTAGACGAATCATCGTCATCTCCATTGCCTAAAATAGATTTGCAGCAAGTGCATATTACGAATGGGCACTTTGTCTATGATGACCGCCAGCAGGATTTATATACGGCGATCGATGGTTTCTTTTTACATATAGACGGCCTTTTGACCCAACGAGGAAATAAGTTGGATGTGGAGACCGGTTCTTCCTCGATCGTATTCCGTAGCCCGTCTTATTCTTTGGCGAATAAGTTAGCGTTACGCTTCAAGGGACGTTTGTTGTTGGCTGACGGACTTCGTCGGATTGGGTTGAGGGACGCGGAGTTGCTGGTGAATAACCTGCCTTTTACGGCGGATGGCTTTATGGTGCCGGCTACCGAGGATAATCCGTCACGGATCGATATGACTTTCGGGTTGAAGGTTTCCGATATGAATGATCTCTTACATTTTATTCCGGATGAATATTTTAAGGATCGGGATAAAACACTTGCTGAGGGACGTATTATTTTGGAAGGGGATATCCGTGGAGAATTAGGGGATAGTATCGTTCCGACCGTGAACTTATGCTGCAAGATAGAGGATGGTTCTTATCATGTAAAAGGTATTGAACAGGGGATTGATACCTTGCGCATGGACGTGGATTTACATTTGAATGGCGCTTACCCGGATTCTTCGTATGTCTCTTTGGAGGAGCTGACATTGATCGGGTTGAATACCTCGCTGACCATGAGTGGCGAGGTTAGGGATATCTGGAGGAATCCCGCGATTCGGGCGGAGATGAAAGGGCAGGTCGATTTTACCCGTTTGGCTAAAGAGTTCTTGAATCCCGACACACTGCTGCTGGAGGGTACCGTGATGGCTGATTTATCTACGGTGTTTAAGGTGGATGATATCGTGAATAGCCGCTTCGCCAAGGTCAAATCATCCGGCAATTTGACGGTTGATCGCTTCAAGGCGTTTAGTAAGCCGTTAGGCGTGGATATGTATATCGCTGGGGCGAATCTGTTTGTAGGATCTACGGAAAATGAAAGTAAATATCTGAATGCGAAAGGATTGTTGAGCGCTAATCTATCGGTGGATACCTTGAATATAAAGTATAAGGATGAGATCAGTACGAATATCGGTGGATTGAAGATGGTAGCCAATACGACGCCGGTTATTGATACAACGGCTGTTATCCCTATGACTGCAGGGTTGGAATTTGATCATTTGCGCACCAAGTTGCCGGATTCTACCTGGATGGTGGCCGGTAAGACCGTGTTGAAAGGGGGCATCAAGGCTTCTTCTACAGATAAGCGGATCCCTATGGCGGGAGCTACGATCTCGGTGGACACCTTAAAATATATTCTTATCCCTTTACGGACGGGTATGGTTCTGACGGAAAGCCAGTTCTCTTTGGAAGCATTACCTTATCGGCAAGCGATTCGTCAACAACGTGAACGCCGTATCGCCGCCGGTGATACCTTGCGCAGGCGCACGCAGACCACCCGAAGGGCGAATAGACAGCGGTCGCAAGTGGATTCGGTCGCTTCCTCAAACAGTGTCTTACGCCAATGGGAGGCTCGGGGACAAGTGAGGTTTAAGCAATTGAGGGGCTTTAGCCGCTTATTCCCCATTCCGATGTATATTGATGAGACAAGCGTGAATTTCAATACTAACAATATGACGTTGAGTGGTGCCCGCCTGCATTTAGGAAAGAGCGATCTTACTTTGAGCGGAGAGCTTAGCGGCATCCGGCGGGCCATGCTACGGGGAGGAAAGCTGAAAGCGAATTTCGAGTTGGAATCCGATCTGATCGATTGTAACCAGTTGATGCTAGCTATAGGTAAAGGTTTGCAGTTTTCTGATCAATTGGCATCCAACTCGGTTAGGGCCTTCTCGGAAGACAGTATCTCCGTACTGGAGACGGATCATCTATTAGCGAATACCGTGGATAGTGTCGCTACGGATTCGATCTCTCAACTATTTGTCGTTCCGAAATTCTTGGATCTGACGCTTCATACAAATGCTAAAAAAATAGATTTTAAGGATCTGAAGTTGGAGGATGTGAAAGGTGAGGTTGTAATCCGGGATCAAAGTATCAATCTGAGCGATTTATGTATGAGCTCGAATATCGGTTCCGGAGATCTGACGATGGTTTATACGACCAAAACAGATCAAGAGGCGACTATGGGATTTGAGTTGTCCTTAAATGATATTTTAGTGGAACGGTTAATCAGTTTATTCCCGGATATCGACACATTGGTCCCTATGCTTCGTTCGTTCGAAGGCATGGTAGATTGCCAGATGACGGCTACTTGCAAGGCGGATTCTACGATGTCCGTGTTGCTACCGTCTGTAAATGCCTCTTGCTACCTGAGCGGAAAGAATATGGTGCTGCTGGATGGTGAGACATTTACCGAGATATCGAAGACGCTGATGTTCAAGAATAAAAAACGGAATATGATCGATAGTATAGCGGTAGATTTAGCGATCCATGATAACAAGATCGAGGTATTCCCATTCTTGGTGGAGATGGACCGGTATAAAGTAGCCGTAGGAGGAACGCATAATTTGGATATGACGTTCGATTACCATCTCTCGGTTTTAAAATCGCCGGTACCGTTTAAGTTGGGTATCGATATAAAAGGGAATCTGGATGATTTCAAGTTCAAGATAGTGAAATGTAAATATAAAGATTTCTTGAAACCTGCCAAGCAAGCGGAACTGGATAGTACCCGCAGGAATGTGCGTGAGGAGATACGCGAGACGATCCGGAAACAAATAAGAGAGGCCGCTCCCGAATTAGGAAACAGCCTCTCTGAGATTCATCCACATACACACGGTCACGTTGAGGAATCAACGTGATCCATACATTTGCTCGTAATATTTCATGTAATCTCCACCGGTGATATCCTCTACCCATTTTTGGTTCTCAAGATACCAACGGATGGTTTTTACGATACCGACCTCGAAGCAGGTCTCTGGTGTCCAGCCTAATTCGTTGGTGATCTTCGTCGGGTCGATGGCGTATCGTTGATCATGGCCCAGACGGTCTTTTACGAATGTAATCAAGCTGTCGTTGATCCAGTCGATAGAGATTTGTCCATCGGCACCGATCTCTTTTTTCTTTAATACTTGGCGATATTCCGGTTGTTCGGTCATTAGTTGATGGATCGTCCGGATCGTGAGTTTCACGATCTCGATGTTCTGCTTCTCGTTATGACCGCCTACGTTGTAAACCTCTCCCACACGCCCGTGGTGGATTACGGCGTCGATCGCCTTGCAATGATCCTCTACATATAACCAGTCGCGTACGTTTGTGCCGTCACCATATACAGGTAGGGATTTACCTTCCAATATGTTCTTTATGATTAAGGGAATCAATTTTTCCGGGAAATGGTAAGGTCCGTAGTTGTTGGAACAACGGGTAATAGATACCGGCATCTTATACGTCTCGTGATAAGCCTTTACGAATAAGTCTGCGCTTGTCTTGGAGGCGCTGTACGGGCTACGGGGATCTAAAGGCGTGGTCTCGTGGAAATACCCTTCGGCACCAAGGCTTCCATAGACCTCATCGGTAGAGACTTGATGGAAACGTACACCTTCACGCCATACCGGATAACCTGTCTCGGCCTTACCGGTAACCCATGCTTTTCGTGCGGTGTCCAATAGGTTTTGTGTACCGAGGATGTTGGTTTGCAGGAATAGCTGGGGATTTTCGATGCTTCGGTCTACATGACTTTCAGCGGCGAAGTTCACGACATAATTGAAGTTGTATTTCTCGAATAGCTGGTCGGCCAAGGCACGGTCGCAAATATCGCCTTTCACGAACTCGCAACGTACTCCATCGATATCCTCGGCGATGGTGCCTAAATTACCTGCGTAAGTCAGCAAGTCTAGGACAACGATCTTGATATCGTCATATTTCGCCAGCATATGTTTGATAAAATTGGCACCGATAAAACCGGCGGCGCCGGTAACTAGGTAAGTTTTCATATCTGTACAGTGTTTAGTATTTGAAATTAAGCTCAGCGTCTTTCAGCGATGGAGCCTTGGTGTCTTTCTCGGATAGGTTGATCGATTCCGGATCTGTGATGCTCCAATCTACATGGACCGTGGGATCGTCATAGCAGATTCCCCGTTCATGCGTCGGAGTATATGGATTATCTACTTTATAGGTAAAGATAGCCTCGTCACTTAATACATGGAATCCGTGGGCGAATCCCTGTGGAATGAATAACTGGCGTTTATTCTCGTCCGATAACTCTACAGCTACATATTTGCCGAATGTGGGCGAGCCTTCACGTACGTCTACGGCTACATCCAATACCCGTCCTTTGATCACCCTGACTAATTTAGATTGAGAATAGGGCGCTAGCTGATAGTGTAATCCTCGTAGTACGCCTTTAGAGGAGCAAGATTCGTTGTCTTGCACGAACTGGATTTTTCCGATATGCTCCTCGAATTCCGCTTGCTTAAAAGCTTCCATAAAGTATCCGCGCGCATCTTTCAATACCTTTGGCTCAATGATCCATACGCCCGGTATTACAGTTTCTGTATAAGTCATTTTTTCGTTATTTATCTATTTGATAGGCAAAGGTAAGCTCATTTTCTCTACTTCTATAATATTCGGAGGGAAAAATAAAAAAGAAAGGAAAAGTTTGGTAATTCCAATATTATTCTCTTTCTTTGCACTCGCAAAACAAAAGTAGTTGTTTTGTGTTGAAGTTATGGTTCCTTGGATGAGTGGCTTAGTCAGCGGTCTGCAAAACCGTGTACGGCGGTTCGAATCCGCCAGGAACCTCTTGGTAATTGAAAATTACTTTTATTTTTGATTGATTCGGTTCCTTGGATGAGTGGCTTAGTCAGTGGTCTGCAAAACCATGTACGGCGGTTCGAATCCGCCAGGAACCTCATAGGAAAGCCTCGAAGTTGTTTGTAATGAACGCTTCGAGGCTTTTTTTGTTTTGTCCGTCCGTAACTCTCGCCGGGTTGTCGGGCGGTTCGCTGTTTTCATGGCTTCCCTTGGCCGGATCCTTAGGGGGATTTGTGGTTTTCCTCTTGAGGTATTCATCTTCTAATGGCTGTTGCATGATCGTCCACCATCCGTTGCATGATCATGCAACGGATGGTGGACGATCGTGCAACGGATGGTGGATAATGAATGTCTCAGGAAGAAAGGCGTAATAGGACAAGGGAAGATCCTTTAAAAGTATCGTGATAAGGAAGAATATTTGCCCAGTGTGTTTATGCTTCCCGAATTTATTACTACCTTTGCGCCACTCAATTAAATAATCATAATTGCATGCACGAGAAACTTATTATTCTTGATTTCGGCTCGCAAACAACCCAGCTTATCGGCCGTAGGGTCAGAGAGTTGAATATGTATTGTGAGATCGTTCCTTATAACAAATTCCCGCATGACGCTACCGACGTGAAAGGTGTGATCCTTTCCGGAAGTCCTTATTCCGTATACGACGAGAATGCCTTTAAGGCTGATTTGACCGAGATACGGGGGAAGTATCCCGTCTTAGGTATTTGTTATGGAGCGCAGTTTCTAGCTTATACATCCGGAGGTAATGTGGAACCGGCTAATTCACGTGAGTATGGACGTGCTAATTTGTCGCACATTGATGGTGAGGATGAATTACTGAAAGGGATCCATGTGGGTTCACAGATATGGATGTCTCATGGGGATACGATTACCGTATTGCCGGATAATTTCAAGGTGATCGCCAGCACGGACGACGTGAGGGCTGCCGCTTACCATGTGGAAGGTGAGAAAACGTGGGGCGTTCAGTTTCATCCGGAAGTATTCCATTCGACAGACGGTACGAAGTTGCTGGATAACTTCTTGAATATTTGCGGATGCGCCAAGGATTGGACACCGGCTTCCTTTATCGAATCTACCGTAGCTGAGTTGAAGGAGCAATTGGGAGATGATAAAGTGATCTTGGCTCTTTCCGGCGGTGTGGATTCATCTGTTACGGCCGTATTGCTGAATAAGGCGATCGGTAAGAACTTGACTTGCATTTTCGTGGATCATGGTTTGCTGCGCAAGAATGAGTTCGAGAACGTAATGAGGGATTATGAGCATTTAGGATTGAACGTGATCGGCGTAAACGCGAAAGATAAGTTCTATAAAGAACTAGCGGGCGTTACGGAACCGGAGAAGAAACGTAAGATCATCGGCAAAGGATTTATCGATGTCTTCGATGAGGAGGCGCATAAGCTGAAAGATATCAAGTGGCTGGGGCAAGGTACGATTTATCCGGATGTGATCGAGTCGCTGTCTATCACAGGTACGGTTATCAAGAGCCATCATAATGTGGGCGGACTTCCGGATACGATGAACTTGAAACTCGTCGAGCCGCTTCGTCTTCTTTTCAAGGATGAGGTTCGCCGTGTCGGTATGGAGTTGGGTATGCAACCGCATTTGATCAAGCGCCATCCGTTCCCGGGACCGGGATTGGGTATCCGTATCTTGGGTGATATCACGCCGGAAAAGGTACGTATCCTGCAAGACGCTGACGATATCTATATGTCATTGATGCGTGAGTGGGGACTTTACGATAAGATTTGGCAAGCTGGGGTAATCTTACTTCCGATTCAATCCGTAGGTGTAATGGGCGATGAGCGTACCTATGAGAATACGGTAGCTTTACGTGCGGTAACTTCCACGGACGCTATGACCGCCGATTGGGCGCAGCTTCCGTACGAGTTCCTCGCCAAAGTTTCCAACGAGATTATCAATAAGGTGAAAGGCGTAAATAGAGTCGTGTACGACATCAGCTCGAAGCCGCCTGCAACCATCGAGTGGGAGTGACATTTGTCTTAGGTATAACAAAGTGTAAAATCAATAAAATTTAAAAGTCACATGAAGCAAGATATGATTGTTATCTTGGATTTAGGTAGTCATGAGAATACGGTGTTGGCTCGTGCTATTCGTGCGTTAGGCGTTTATAGTGAGATTTATCCGCATGACATCACGGTTGAGGAATTAAAAGCCTTGCCAAACGTGAAAGGTATCATTATCAATGGTGGCCCAAACAATGTTATCGACGGTGTAGCTATCGACGTGAATCCGGGTATTTACGAGATGGGCACTCCTGTAATGGCCGCAGGTCACGATAAGGCGTTGTGCGAGGTTAAATTGCCGGAGTTTACGGATGATGTCGAGGCGATCAAGGGCGCTGTCAAGTCTTTCGTGTTCGATACTTGCAAGGCTGAGGCAAACTGGAATATGACGAATTTTGTCAATGACCAGATTGAATTGGTAAAGCGTCAGGTAGGGGATAAGAAAGTTCTGCTGGCCTTGTCTGGAGGTGTCGATAGCTCTGTAGTAGCCGCTTTGCTTTTGAAAGCGATCGGCGATAAATTGGTTTGCGTGCATGTGAATCATGGTTTGATGCGTAAGGGCGAGTCCGAGGATGTCGTTGAGGTCTTCAAGAACCAGTTGAATGCCAATTTGGTGTATGTAGACGCTACCGATCGTTTCTTGAATAAGCTAGCTGACGTGGAAGATCCGGAGCAAAAGCGTAAGATTATCGGTGGTGAGTTTATCCGTGTATTTGAGGAAGAAGCTCGCAAATTAGATGGAATCGATTTCTTGGCTCAAGGAACGATCTATCCGGATATCGTGGAGAGTGGAACGAAGACGGCTAAGATGGTGAAATCCCATCATAACGTAGGCGGTCTGCCGGAAGATTTGCAATTTGAGTTGGTTGAGCCTTTGCGTCAATTATTCAAGGACGAGGTTCGTGCTTGTGGCGTAGAGTTAGGTTTGCCTTATGACATGGTTTATCGCCAGCCGTTCCCCGGACCGGGTTTGGGCGTACGTTGCTTGGGCGCTATCACTCGTGATAGACTGGAAGCGGTACGTGAGTCGGATGCGATCTTACGGGAGGAGTTCAAGAACGCCGGACTGGATAAAAAGGTATGGCAATACTTTACGGTAGTACCCGACTTTAAGTCGGTTGGCGTACGTGATAACGCCCGTTCTTTCGAATGGCCCGTGATTATCCGTGCCGTCAATACGGTAGATGCCATGACCGCTACGATCGAACCGGTTGATTGGCCAATCTTGATGAAGATTACGGATCGTATCTTGAAAGAGGTGAAGAACGTGAACCGTGTATGCTACGATATGTCTCCGAAACCGAATGCGACAATTGAGTGGGAGTAATTAGGATTACTTATTAAACAGATATAAAAAGGCCCGGTGATTTATCTGAATCCCGGGCTTTTTATTTATATACGATAGATTCGAAGAACTATTTTAGTTCACGGATCTTGATATTACGGAACCAGATCGGATAGCCATGATCTTGCAGACCGATATAACCTTCTTTAGAAATACCTTCGGTAAAGCCCGGGAAGTTCTTGAATTTACTGTTAGCTACCAAATCATCCCACTCTTTGCTCCATAAAGTATACTCAACAACTTTCTTACCATTTTGGGTATGCGTTACTTTTCCATCTTTTACACGGATTACGATCGTATTCCACTCGCCGGCAGGATTAACTGTTTTCGGATCTGCGGGAAGCATGTCATATAGAGAACCTGCTAGGTGGTTCGCTAATTTGTTGTCGGTTGCGTCCACGTTATCTAGCACCTGTACTTCGGGAGCCGCATAATAAATAGGTTTACCGGGTACCTCGCGTACATAATAGAAGATACCGGAGTTTCCCATCTTGCTCGCTTTCCAGTCTACCGAAAGCTCGAAGTTTTTGAACTTTTTGTTCTGGTAAAGGATATCGCCATTAGCGCCTTGTCCCGGTTTCTTGCCTTCGCCGGTAAATACTTTCATTGCGTTGTCTTCTATAACCCAGTTCGCGGGCATAGCGGTTCCGTTACATTGACGCCATCCTGAGAAGTCTTTTCCGTTGAATAATAATTCCCAGCCAGCTTTTTTCTCCTTCTTAGTCAATGTATTCGGAGTTTGAGCGATACAGGGGATAGCCATAGCTATGGCTGAAAGAATCAAGAATGATTTGAACAACTTTTTCATGTTACTTAAATTGTTATTAGATTAGATTTGTTAATATCATTACAAATGTAGCAATTTGCTTAATAACCCTTATGAGGATTAACGTATTTTTAATGGAAATAGGATTATTCTATTGATTTAACACATGAATCGTATGGCAAGCCACTAGCGCAGCCGTTTCCGTACGCAGCCGGCTCTCTCCTAAAGAGATCGGCTCGAAGCCATTCTCTTGAGCCAGCTTGATTTCTTCCGGGCTAAAATCACCTTCCGGTCCGATGAGGATTAAGGCATTCTCTCCCGGCTGATACGTATGTTTTAATAGTGGCTTCTCGCCTTCCTCGCAATGGGCGATAAACTTACGCCCGTCAAAGGGAGTGGCGACAAACTTCTTGAAATCTGTCATTCCTTCTAACGCTGGCAAAGTCGCTTTCTGGGATTGCTTCATTGCACTGACCAATATCTTCTCCAATCGAATCGGCTTGATCTCTTTACGCTCCGAGAAACGACAATTCAAACAGGTGATCGCATTGATCCCTATTTCCGTCGCTTTCTCCACGAACCACTCCATCCGGTCCATGTTTTTGGTAGGAGCTATGGCTATATGGAGATTGAAGTTCCAGAGATCGGGTTGTTTCCAACTCTCTAAGAGGGTCACCTCACAATGTTTGGGATGCGCCCGGCTAATAGCCGCTTTATAAAAAGAGCCTTGCCCATCCGTCAATACTATCTCATCGCCTTCACCTAGACGAAGTACCCGTATACAATGTCCTGCTTCTTCTTCCGGTAATTCCGGCTTGATAGCTATATCTGGTGTATAAAAAATCTGCATGACCATCTAATTTTCAATTCTCAATTCTCAATTTTCAATTACCCAAGGATCATACCAATTATAGTAGCCGATAGCACAGAGACCAGGGCTCCGCCGATCATGGCCGGTACGCCGATACGTGAAATTAATCCTCGTTTTTCCGGGGCTAATACGCCCAATCCGCCTAATAAGATACCGATAGACGATATATTAGCGAATCCGCAAAGGATATAAGTAGACATCAAGATCGATTTCTCATACATGAATAATCCGGCATCTTTCCATTGCTGCAATTGGAAATAGGCGACAAATTCGTTCAATATGGTCTTTTGTCCCAATAAAGAACCAACTAACATGATGTCTTGGCTGGGAACCCCGATCAACCACATGAAAGGAGAGGTGATTACGCCCAGTATAAATTGGAAGGTCAAGCCCTGCGCCTTACCGTCCGTAATCTTTACAATCCAGTCATTCAGTCCGGTATAACGCCCTATCACACCTTCCGTAATATAATTCGCTAACGCTACAAGGGATATGAATACCAATAACATCGCGGCAATATTCGTCATCAACTTTACGCCGGTAACCGTACCCGATGAGATGGCATCTAGAATATTCGAGTTCTCTTTTTCCTTACCGGAGATAGCTACATGGTCCGTGGCTTCTTCCGTCTGCGGACAAAGCATTTTCGCTAAAACGATTGAACCCGGTACTGCCATTACGGAAGCCGAGAGCAAGTGAGTGGCGAATAAAACCTTCGCCGCCGGGTCTGTTCCTCCCAACATACCTATGTAAGTACCCATTACGGAACCGGCGATCGTACCCATTCCGGATACCATGACCAAAAATATCTCCGAACGATTCATCGTCGGCAGGTAATTCTTGATCAACACAGGAGATTCTGTCATTCCCATAAAAATATTACCGGCGGCCACTAATCCCTCCGAGCCGGATATATTCATGAATTTACGCAATACCCACGCAAAGGCACCGACTACTTTCTGGATAATCCCCCAATGGTAAAACATGGAAACCAAGGCGGAGAAGAAAATAACAATCGGTAGCGAATGAAGCAAGAAACTGAATCCTGCCGCTTTAGAGGCATACGGGCCTAATAAGAAAGTAAGACCGGCATCCGTGAAGTCCATCAACTTAACAAATATCTTGCCACATCCTTCCAATAGGCTTCCGACGAACGGCACATATAAAACCGCCAAGGCGAATACGATCTGCATGAACAAACCTCCACCTACTAATTTCCAATCGATCCGTTTACGATCATAACTCATCGCATAGGCGATACCTAAAATCGTAATGATCCCAAGCAGACCTCTTAAAAGTGAGACCAGTCCGAATCCTCCTTGTTCTCCAATCATTTGTTTGTGTCCTCCTCTTCTTCTCGACGGCGCAACTCGTCTTTATACATTTTCGCGTATTCGTAATTTTCGTCCGCTATAGCGTCTTCCAATCGCTCGTTTATTTCTTGGATATCCAATAGGCTTAACCATTTCTTTAACTGGGCTTCGTCCTTAATCTCATCCGGTTCTAATTCTAATAAATTGTCATCCTCCTCCGGTTCGTCAGCGGGGATGGACAGGGTGTCTTCCAGTACGACACCGCATTCCTTTACAATCTCCTCGGAAGTAAAGATGTCGCAATTTACGCGAAGCGCTATGGCAATCGCGTCGGAAGTACGAGAGTCCAGCTTTATCGAGCGCTCACCGTCGCTAAACTCTAATTCTGAGTAAAACACACCATCTTCGAATTTGTATATGTAGACTTCCTTAAGAATGACGTTGAAGGCTTGCGCAAAAGTGGCGAATAAGTCGTGTGTTAATGGACGAGGAGGTACGATATGCTCCAAAGCGATCGCTATAGACTGTGCTTCAGCGGTTCCTACGATGATTGGAATTCGCCGTGGACCATTTTCCTCTGCCAAAATTAACGCATAGGCCCCGGATTGAATTTGGCTGTTCGCTAATCCTTGAACCCTTAATTTTATTCTTGTACTCACAGATCTGAAATTTAAAATTGTATACAAAAGCAAAAGTAATATTATTTTCGGGATTATCGCGAATAAATGTGATTAATCACTTTCAGTGTGTTTGGGGTTAAGGGGAAGGATAATGGAAAAACGGCTTCCTTTTCCTATTTCGGACTCTACGGCGATATACCCATCGAAACGTTCGGCTATCACTTTGCAAATGGATAGTCCCAAGCCGGTACCTTTGGCGAATTCATCCAGTTTCGTGAAACGATTGAAAACGGCGTCTTGCTTTTCTTTCGGGATACCAATGCCGGTATCTTCTACGAAAATATGTACATGCCGCTCTTCCTCTCGGTATTCATAACCAATCAATATATATCCCTTTTGCGTGAATTTAATAGCGTTGCTAAGAAAGTTGGTAATCACTTGTGTCAACCGAAACTTATCCGTGGGAATGGATATGCTTTTTTCCGGTATTTGCATACGAAGTTCTACGTTCTCCGGCATTAAAACTTGGAAAGTCTGGTAAATCGTGCTTATTAATTCATTTAGAGAATATTGCTGGAAAGAGAATGACATACGGCCCGATTCGATACGGGAAAGATCTAAGATATCATTGATAAGGTTCAATAACAGATCGCTGTTCGTATTGATTAACTCGGTAAAGTTTTCCCGTTCTTCCTTACTAAGCTCGATGTCTGTGTTCATAAGATTCGAGAATCCGACAATAGCGTTCAATGGAGTCCGTATCTCATGGCTCATATTCGCTAAAAATGCCGATTTCATTTGGTCGGACTCTTTAGCCTTCTCTAAGGCTACTTCCAGTTCCTTGTTCTGTTTTACCAAATTGGCTTGCGCTAATTTCTTATATTTCTGTTCTCTGGAATATAGCTTCCATAATCCCGTGGCAACGATATTGATAAAAATGAACGCTACGCAAATGAAAGCGATTAGCTGTTTCTTGTATAGCTCATAAAAAGGGATATTGACTAAACGGGCATAAGAAGGGATCTTCTCGATAGGTATTCCCCATGCTTTTATGGTATGCCATACGAGAATATATTCCTTACTGCTTTCTTTGATCGGAATTTCTACGACAGGGGTCCCTTTCAACACTAACGAAGCCATTTCCGCCTGTTCTCGTGCTTGTATTTCTACGGATGTGAAATAACCTCCGATGTATCGATTCCGTCTTTTAGCCGGATGATATTGAATCGGTTCGTAATGAGCGGAGAAGCTGGGATAATTGACTAATTGATAAAAAGCTTCGGAGGTATGATCGTATTTTATATCTAGATAAGTGCTTTGATCCAGAGTGCCGGACAAATTAAAGAGCAAAGAAGATCCCGGTAAAACTCGGTATGGAAGGGTATTTATTTTTGCGATACAGTTTTTTCCCGGTAGCGACCGCATCTGAGTGCCATTTTGGGTAAGGTCTATGAGCCTCTTTACAAATAGACTGTCATTTGTTCCGATTTTATCTAACTCTAGCCCCCGGATTTTAAGGCGGATTATTTCTATTTCCGGGTGTCCTTGTATTTGTTGCCAAAAGTCATTAAAGGATTTTCTTCCAAGGATTGTCCGGTCGCAAGGAATCTGGATTTGCAATACTCCGAATAATTTATGTATAAATTCTATATTCTTGATGAAGTCTTGTTTGTCGTGTAGTCCGGTAACATTGGGGTACTTCTTTAAAAGCGACCAATTCGGATAATTTACGCCGGCGAAAACAATCGGTATTTCTTTTAGATACGGGTGTCCGCAAGCTAATAAAGAGTAGCAAGCTTGATCATCGTTTACTAATATGATATCGGGTTTAATCTCTTTGATCGAGTCAATATAATTATACATTCGGGCTATTTCGGCACTATCCAGATATTGCTCGCAATCTAGATAGAATGTATGAATCTTCGGGTTTATTTTTTGCTTATTGAATGTTCGTTCCAGCACTTCATTAAAAATCGGGTAGGTATCTTTCTTTTGCTCAAAAGAATGGATAAGCACAACTTTCTTTTCTTCTTTTTCTTGGCAACCTAGGGTTAACAAAGAGACAAGAAATATGAATATGGCAAAAATTAAATATTTATGTGTGTGTTTCATGATTCTTAATAGATAGATCTTTTGCAAAGGTAGAAGTTTTTTTGATTATCAAAGCAAAAAAAATGGTCATCCGTCACGGACGACCAATCTTCATTGCTAACCTTAAATCTAATACCATGAAAAACACGGTGTAAATATATAGTATTTTATGTTGTACAGCATGATTTCGTGGCGCGAATCCTTGATACGTTAGCTTTATTTTAATAATAGTCCTTCCTGCTAAAGGACCGTTAACAGTTATTGCTTGCTTTTCACGTACTCATCGGCCTTCTCTTTTACCCGATCGGCACGTTTTTGAGTTTCGGGATGGCTTGAGAACATCTGCATAAACTTGGACGATTTAGCTTCCGACTCACTCAGTTGTAACAATTTATTTAATGAGTTAGACATTCCGTACGGATCTCGCCCGTTATCTATACAAAACTGGAAACCGAATTCGTCCGCCTCATACTCTTGTTTCTGGGAATATTGAGCGCCGGTCAAGGCCTGTGCCATGTCTCCCAGTTGAGAGTCGGTCAGTTTGGATACGGTTCCACTTACAGCTCCGGCGGCGTTTTTAGCGGCGGAGGTCAAGTAAGCGTTTTTCATGGCGTCTTTAGAGTCGGAATGAACGACGTGCCCGATCTCATGACCGATAACGGCGAATACCTCGTCATCGTCCATGATTTTCATCAATCCGCCACATACGCGTACACTTCCGTCTCCACAGGCGAAAGCGTTTACATCTACTACATTATATACTTTAAAGTTTAAGTCTAGGCCGGAAACTTTCTTTACATTGGCGGTCAAGCGTTCCAAGCGTTGTCCCATTTCCGTATCCGGACCTGCTACCTCGTTATGAGTGTCCATCCATTGGATGTACTCTTTTGCCATTTTGGCTACATCCTCGTCGGATAGAGTAGCGGCATGCGCTACATCAGTCGCGGCATTAATCACTTTTTTCGTATTAATGGTCTTGCCGCCAATCTTGAATTGGGCGGAAACCGTTAGGCTCACTCCTGCTAAGAAAGCCAAGGACAATAAGATTTTTTTCATGTTTTAAATTAGTTAGTTGTTTGTGATAAATAATTTTCGATCTGTTGAAAAGTAGCGTCTTTCAACAATACTTTTTTCTCTTTGTTTAATAGATATAATGTGGGTATCGCTTTTAAGTCGTAGATCTCGTCGTTTTTAAGCGAAACACTTTTGTCGTATGAGTTGATCCAATCTTTAGGCATGACGGAAACATGCTCTTTCCATGCGTCCAGATCCTCGTCCGGATAAACGGCTAAGATCTTTAGTTTGTTGCTTTTTGAAAATTCATTGATCAAGAAGGACGATTCCATTTGTCTGGTTATTTCTTGACAAGCATGGCAGTCCGGATTATAGAAAAATAATAATAGATAATCCGCTTTTATATTGTATAATTTCCCGGTTTGTCCGTTCGCTAATGTGTACGTGAAATCGGTCGCTGGCGTCCCGATTCTGTTTTTTAATGCGAGCTCTAGCAAATGGGCGGGACGTATCTTTTCCACATCGCTTAATGACGAGGATTCGGTAAGATATTCCAATACTGCTATATACATTTCCTCATTCCTTAGGGGGGAGTTCGGGTCGTATAGATATTTCTCCATCATCTCGGAAAAGTACTGAAACATGGCACTGTCTTGTTCTGTTTGTTTCATCATCGCTTTTACGGAAGAAGACATAGCCGCAGGCGAGACATAGTTCATCAAATCTATATAGTTGGATAATGCCTGCTCGGTCACTTGAGGTTCATGGATATAGGTCGTATCCTTGAAGTCGAATTTATCCCAATAATGTTTCACTAAATATTCGGCCCTTTCCACTGGGTCCGTGATTAAGGTGGGGACCGAGACCATTTCAAAGGTGGGTGGCGCTACATTGGATTCCTCCGTTTTTTGATTGCGTTGACCACTGCATGCGTTGACGGTCAACGTCAACAATAAAACATATAGATATTTCATATTCATTCATATATTTATGTTTCAATCCACAAATATATAGTATTTTTTTTATCTTTGTTAAATTAAAACAGCAAAAGGTAGAATATCATGGATTTTCGATTAAAAGTATTTCATAGCGTAGCTTGTAACTTAAGCTTCACGAAAGCGTCCCGGGAATTGTTCATTAGCCAACCCGCTATTAGCAAGCATATCCATGAGTTGGAGGTTCAGTATAAGACGCCTCTCTTTGAACGAACAGGTAGCCAGATCCGTTTAACTCGTGCGGGCGAGTTGTTGTTTTCGCATACCCATTCCTTATTGGCTTCGTATCGTCAATTGGATTTCGAGATGAATCTGTTGACAAATAATTTTCTGGGGGATTTACATTTAGGTGCCAGTACGACAATATCCCAATATGTTCTTCCGCCCGTGCTTGCTTTATTCATTAAGATGTTTCCGGATATACATGTATCTGTATTGAATGGGAATAGCCGGGATATAGAGTTGGCTTTGCGAGATGGAAAAATAACGTTAGGATTGGTGGAAGGGACTACCCGTCAAAATACGATGCATTATATACCTTTTATGAAGGATGAGTTAGTGGTTGTCACTCATGTAGGGTCTAAGTTGGCTGCTTATGACGAACTGACGTTGGAACAACTTTGTGCTTTGCCCGTAGTACTTCGTGAAAACGGCTCCGGTACGCTTGAGGTCTTGGAGGGGACCTTGGCAAAACACCAGATCAAACTGTCGCAATTGAACGTATTATTGCAGCTAGGTAGTACGGAGAGTATCAAATTATTCTTGGAAAATTCCGATGCTTTGGGAATTCTTTCTATTCGGGCGGTGACACGTGAGCTGATGGCTGGACGTTTGAAAGTGATCGATATTGAGGGCTTTAAGGCCGAACGGACTTTCTCCTTTGTGGAGCCGCAGGGACAGAACAGCGGTATGGAAGAAAGTTTCATGCGTTTTGCCAGTCAACATTGGCAATAACTTTAGGTTATTCGCTATAAAAACTTGTGAAGTAAGGGATCGGATGAAAATATGTACTTTCGCGAACGAAATCAAATAATGATATGTTGTACTAAATAAATCAATAATTATGTTTAGTGAAAAACGAGGTAACGTATTACATGGTGTCTTGCTGATAGCCCTTTTCTCTTGTTCCGCATTCTATATCGCGGAGTTCCAGTTTATTAAACAATTGTCATTCAGTCCGCTGATTGTCGGTATTATTTTAGGTATGTTGTACGCCAACAGCCTAAGAAACCATTTGCCGGAGACGTGGGTTCCGGGTATCCTGTTTTGTACTAAGCAAGTGCTTCGTGCGGGTATCGTACTATATGGGTTTAAGCTGACCTTCCAGAGCGTGATTGCGATCGGCCTTCCGGCAATCCTGATCGATATGGTGATCGTGGTGCTTACCATCTTGATCGGTGTTTGGGTGGGGCGATTGATGAAAATGGATAAAGACCTTGCTTTACTGACCGCCACGGGTAGCGCTATTTGCGGGGCTGCCGCGGTATTGGGCGCTGAACCGGTCGTGAAGTGCGAGGCTCATAAGACGGCGGTTGCCGTATCGACAGTCGTGATTTTCGGTACGCTTTCTATGTTTATTTATCCGGTGATGTACCGTGCGGGTATTCTTGATTTAGACCCGGAGCAAATGGGACTTTATACGGGTGCGACCTTGCATGAGGTAGCTCATGTGGTAGGAGCCGGTAACGCTATGGGAAAGGAAATTTCGGATGCGGCTATTATCGTGAAAATGATTCGTGTGATGATGTTAGCTCCTGTGCTAGTGGTCATGAGTTTCATGTTGGCTCGAACCGCCGTGAAGTCCGTGGTTAACGGGGGGAGGAATGGCGGAGGCGTTGCCCCTTCTCGTGGTAAGATCACTATTCCTTGGTTTGCGTTTGGTTTCTTGGCCGTGATTGGTTTCAATTCGCTCGACTTGCTTCCTCATGCGGTTGTAGATGGGATCAATCAGGTAGATACATTCATGCTGACAATGGCCATGACTGCTCTTGGTACGGAGACTAGTATCGAGAAATTTAAGAAAGCTGGCGCTAAGCCCTTTGTTTTGGCCACTATTTTATATGTTTGGTTACTAGCTGGTGGTTATTTGTTGGCGAAATATGTGCCTCAACTTGCATAAGATCGTATTTTCCTCTATTTTTGTGATCTTAAATAGGTCGTTGTGGATAAGATGAGTCTTTTATCCATACCGTGAAATATAAAAAGATGGCATCAAAGATTACAAAAGGTATCCTTATTTCTTGTTGGATAGTATACCTCGCTATATTAGGGGCGGTGGTAATGGTGTTTATGGCGATAGCGAATGGTTCAATTGGTTATATGCCTCCGGTGGAACAATTGGAGAACCCGATTGATAAATATGCTTCCCAAGTTATCTCCTCGGACGGAAAGGCGTTGGGAGCCTATGCGCATAGCAAAGACAATCGTATTTACGTGAATTATGAGGATCTTTCGCCGGATTTGGTGAAAGCCTTGATCGCTACCGAGGATATCCGGTTCGCCGAACATAGCGGTATCGATGCGCAGGGTTTGTTTCGTGCCATCGTGAAGCGGGGTATCTTGATGCAAAAAAGCGGTGGTGGCGGTAGTACCATTACCCAGCAATTAGCGAAGCAATTATTCTCGCCGAGTGCCGATAATATGATGGAACGTCTTTTCCAGAAACCGATCGAATGGGTGATCGCGGTTCAATTGGAACGTTATTACACAAAGGAAGAGATTATAAATATGTATCTGAATAAGTTTGACTTCTTGTACAATGCCGTGGGAATCCAATCCGCGTCTCGTGTGTATTTCGGGAAGACCCCTAAAACCTTGAAGATCGAGGAAGCCGCCACGTTGGTAGGCATGTGCAAGAACCCTTCTTATTTCAATCCGGTTCGCCATAACAAGCGTACCATCGGCCGTCGTAATACGGTTTTGGAGCAGATGGAAAAGGCCGGGTACATAACCAAGGCGGAATGTGATTCGTTGAAGGCTTTACCCTTGGTCGTACATTTTACCCGTATGGACCATAAAGACGGTTTGGCTCCTTACTTCCGTGAATACCTTCGTCTGACAATGACCGCGAAGAAACCGGAGCGTAAGGATTACGCCTCTTGGCAATCTCAGAAATTCAGTGAGGACTCATTATCTTGGGCGACGAATCCATTATATGGATGGTGTAACAAAAATAAAAAAGCCGACGGAGAATACTATAATCTTTATACGGATGGCTTGAAAATCTATACGAGCATCGATTCCCGTATGCAGAAATATGCGGAAGACGCTGTCCGCGAGCATATGAGTAAAGATCTTCAACCGGCTTTCTTCCGGGAAAAGAAGGGGCGTAGCTATGCTCCGTTCTCAAGAGACGTAAGTGTCGGTCAAGTAGACACGATGTTGATGCGTGCGATGCACCAGACAGATCGCTACCGGGCGATGAAAAAGAGTGGAATGGCTGAGGCCGATATGCGCGAGGAGTTTGAGAAGCCTGTCGATATGCGTGTGTTTAGTTGGGATGGTCCGATCGATACGATCATGTCTCCTTTGGATTCGATTCGTTATCATAAGAGTTTCTTGCGTACGGCGTTTATGTCGATGGACCCTCGCACCGGGCAGGTCAAGGCTTATGTAGGTGGTATTGACTATAATGACTTCCAATATGATATGGTGAATGGCGGTCGCCGTCAGATCGGTTCTACCATGAAACCGTTCCTTTATTCGTTGGCGATGATCGAGGGGATCAGTCCTTGTGACCAGATGCTACATGTGCAGCAGCAGTTGATGGACGAGAACGGTCGTTTGTGGGTTCCCCGTAACGCCAGCGCAAAGCGAATCGGCGAGATGGTTACGATCAAGTGGGGATTACAGAACTCGGATAACTGGGTAACCGCTTATCTGATGAGCCAGCTCTCACCTTATACGTTTGTTCGTTTGCTTCATTCTTTCGGCTTGAAGAATCATATCGATCCGGTTATCTCGGTCTGTCTGGGTACTCCGGATGTATCGGTGGGTGAGATGGTCGGGGCCTATACGGTATTTGCCAACAAGGGCATCCGGGTAGAACCTTTATTTGTGACCCGTATAGAAGATTCATATGGAAATACAATCGCGAACTTTACCCCACAGATGAGTGAGGTGCTGACGGAAGATGCTTCCTATAAGATGCTACATATGTTGAAAAGCGTAATCGACGGTGGTACCGGAGGACGTGTACGTTTCCGCTACGGCATCAAGGCGGAGATGGGTGGTAAGACCGGAACGACCCAGAATAACTCCGACGGTTGGTTCATGGGATTTACGCCTAGCTTGGTTTCCGGCTGCTGGGTAGGCGGCGAGGACCGTTCCATCCATTTCGACCGCTTGGCGGAAGGGCAGGGAGCGAGTATGGCGTTACCGATTTACGCCCTTTATATGCAAAAGGTTTATAAAGATAAAACGTTAGGCTACTCGGAAGACGAGACTTTCGAGATCCCCGAGAAATATGCGAACCCATGTAGCGAAGGAGGGGAGGAAGATAGCCCCACGACCCCACCGGATACGGGAGGTATCGATAAGATGTTTGAGTGATAATAATCAGACTATTACAGTTTTTTTAAATTCCCCGTAAGGAAAACTTTTGTTTCCCTATAGCAAAACAAAAGTTTCTTCAGCAGGAAACTTTTGTTTCTTCCAATAGAAACTGCAGTTATCTTTATGGAAAACAGAAAGCGCTACTGATCCTTTTTCCCAAATCCTTTGTTATACTAAGAATTAATGGTTAGATTTGTAACTGTTAATCTTAAGAAAGGAGGAGCTATATGGACCGTAGTAAAATGATTTCTCAGTTGGAAGACCCGTCTGAAGTCTTTGATTTTCTTGTGATCGGAGGAGGGGCTACCGGCATAGGTATCGCTCTGGATGCTTCGACAAGAGGATATAGAGTCGCCTTATTCGAACAATCGGACTTTACGAAAGGAACTTCCAGCCGTAGTACGAAGTTGGTCCATGGCGGTGTCCGTTATTTGGCGCAAGGAGATATCTCCTTGGTTCTGGAAGCCTTGCGCGAACGAGGCCTGCTACGCCAGAACGCTCCCCATTTGGTAAAAGATCAAACCTTCTTAATCCCTTGTTATCGTTGGTGGGAAGGCCCGTTTTATACGATAGGCCTGATCCTATATGATGTGATGGCCGGAAAATTAGGTCTGGGACGTTCGGTTTGTATCGGTCCGAAACGGGCGCTCCGTACCATTCCGATGCTTCGTTCGAAAGGGATGACCGCCGGGGTGCTTTATCATGACGGCCAGTTCGATGATTCCCGTCTTGCGATTAATATGGTCCGCAGCTCTATCGACGCTGGCGCTTGTATCTTGAACTACGCGAAAGTCATAGGGCTTCTGAAGGACGACGACCGCAAAGTATCCGGCGTTACGGTTCGAGATGAGGAGACCGGTACGGTTTATCAAGTAAGATCCCGTTGCGTGATCAACGCTACCGGTGTCTTCGCCGATGAGATCTTGCAAATGGACGAGCCGGGTAAACGCCCGACCGTTCGCCCCAGCCAAGGAGTCCATTTGGTATTGGATTCCTCTTTCTTGCAAAGTGATTGCGCCATTATGATTCCTAAGACATCGGATGGACGTGTGTTGTTCGCCGTACCTTGGCATGATAAAGTCGTGGTAGGGACAACGGATACCTTAATGGAATCGCCGGAAAAAGAGCCGGTAGCCTTAGAGAAAGAAATCCAATTTATACTCGATACGGCCGCTAACTATTTGACCCGGCCACCCAAGCGAAGCGATGTCTTATCCGTGTTCGCGGGGCTTCGTCCGCTCGCCGCTCCCCGTAGCGAAGGTAAAAAGACAAAAGAGATATCACGTAGCCATAAATTGATCCGGGAGAAATCCGGCTTGATCACCATTATCGGAGGCAAATGGACAACCTACCGGAAAATGGCTCAAGATACCCTAGACCTAGCGATACGTTACATGCATATTCCTACAAAAGACTGTATTACCGAGCGTTACCAAATCCATGGTAGCCGGAAGAATCCGGATTTCTCCGATCCTTTATACGTATATGGTACGGATGCCGACGAAATCCGTAACTTAGTGGCCTCTTCCCCCGCCATGGCGGAGAAGTTGCATCCGGACTATGCCTATACGGTAGGAGAGGTAACTTGGCTGGTCCGTAATGAGATGCCTCGTACTTTGGAGGATGTATTGGCACGCCGTTTGCGTATCTTATTCTTAGACGCACGGGCGGCGATGGCGATGGCTCCTAAAGTAGCGGGGATTCTGGCTACGGAATGGGGGAAGGACGAGACTTGGACCTCTGCTCAGGTAAAGGCGTTTAATGAGGTTGCCTCGAATTATATACTGAATTGACAAATTGATAAACGATACTAATATAGAAGGATATGAATTTTCGAAATAAATATGTGTTGGCGATCGATCAGGGAACCACTAGCTCCCGGGCTATACTGTTTAATCATCAAGGAACTATTATTACGTTGGCTCAGAAGCCATTCCAACAGTATTTCCCGAAACCGGGCTGGGTAGAGCACGACCCGAATGAGATTTGGTACACCCAATCGTCTGTCATCAAGGAGGCGATGGCAAAAGCGGATGTCACGGATAGCCATATCGCCTGTATCGGAATCGCTAACCAACGGGAGACTACCATCATCTGGGACCGGGAGACTGGCTTTCCCGTATACAACGCGATCGTATGGCAGGATCGCCGTACGGCGGATTATTGCGAGGAACTTAAATCGCAAGGTTGGGCGGAACGTATCCAGCAGAAGACCGGATTGGTGATCGACGCTTATTTCTCCGCCACGAAGATAAAATGGATATTGGATAACGTAAAGGGTATCCGGGAGCGTGCGGAGCGGGGAGAGCTATGCTTCGGTACGGTAGATACTTGGCTGGTTTGGAAACTTACCCGGGGCGCTCAATTCATTACGGATGTGACGAACGCTTCCCGTACCATGCTTTTCAATATCCGTACTTTGAGATGGGACCAAGAGTTATTGGACTTGTTTACGATACCTGCCTCGATGTTACCGCAAGTGAAAGCCTGTAGCGAGGTTTACTGCGAGACATCAACCCCTATTTTTAAGAAAGGCATCCCGGTATCCGGTATGGCCGGCGACCAACAGGCGGCTCTGTTCGGTCAGCTCTGCGTAGAGGATGGTATGATCAAGACAACCTACGGAACCGGCTGCTTTATGATCCTGAATACCGGCAAGGAACCCGTTCTTTCCCAGAATAACCTATTGACAACGATCGCGTGGAAATTAGGGGATCAGACGACCTATGCGCTGGAAGGTAGTGTCTTTGTGGGAGGTGCCGTCGTTCAATGGTTGAGGGATGGGATCGGCTTGATTCCGAATGCCTCGATTACGGAGCAAATGGCGAAATCCGTCAGTGATAATGGGGGTGTTTATTTTGTGCCGGCGTTAACGGGTTTGGGTGCGCCGTATTGGGATCAATACGCACGTGGCGCTATTATCGGGATTACCCGCGGAACTACGGCGGCTCATTTAACCCGTGCGGCTTTGGAGGGCATCTGCTATCAAGTATATGATGTATTGATGGCCATGGAAAACGATATTCACGCCAAGCCGAAAGAGATTCGGGTAGATGGCGGTGCTATCGCTAATAACTTCTTGATGCAATTCCAGTCCGATATCTGCCGCTGTCCGGTCGTACGTCCGAATGTATTGGAGACGACTGCTTTGGGAGCCGCTTATTTGGCGGGCTTGGCGATCGGCTATTGGAAGGATATCGATGAACTGAAAGAACAATGGTGCTTGGATAAGGTCTTTAACCCACAAATGAAAGAGGATACTGCCCGTAAATTATTGAACGAATGGCATAAGGCGGTGGGGCGTTCTCAGAATTGGGCTGAATAATGAAAATCATCTTATAGGCAGATTAACAAGTTAACAAATTCTTAAATTATTATCTTATGTCTCCATTTTTAGCGGAATTATTAGGGACTATGCTCTTGATCCTGATGGGAGGAGGAGTTGTAGCGAATGTCTGTTTGTCGAAAACAAAAGGCAATGGAGCGGGCTGGATAGCGATAACGACCGCTTGGGCTTTAGGCGTATTTATCGGTGTTGTGGTAGCCGGCCCTTATAGTGGCGCACATTTGAATCCGGCGGTATCGATCGGCTTGGCGATCGGAGGGACTTTCCCTTGGTGTGATGTATGTACTTATATAGCCGGGCAAATGATAGGTGCCGCTTTGGGCGCTTTATTGGTCTGGCTGGTTTATAAGGATCACTTCAACGCTACGGATGATCCGGATGCGGAATTAGGCGTATTCTGTACGAGTCCTGCTATCAAAGATTATCCAATTAATTTCTTAGGTGAGATGATCGGTACGTTCGCCTTGATGTTTGTCGTATTTTTTATAACGGACGGAGAACTAACCTACGAAAGCAATAGTACCTTGCCGATAGGTTTAGGTTCGGTAGGTGCCATTCCGGTAGCGTTTACGGTCTGGGTAATCGGCCTTTCCTTAGGTGGAACTACCGGTTATGCGATTAACCCTGCCCGTGATTTAGCTCCCCGGTTCATACACTTTATTTTGCCGATCAAGGGAAAAGGCAGCAGCCATTGGGAGTATGCTTGGGTACCTGTTTTAGGGCCGATAGCTGGGGCCGCTATTGCCGGTATGCTCTATTATGTATTGAAATAATCTCTTGTATCATCCGGATCACTTTCGGAACCGCCGCCTTTACCTCGGGTGTCAGATCCATTCCGACCTCGTTGATATTGAGGGTGGAGATGACAATGAGATGGGTTTCTGGGAGATCTTCGGTTAGGATCATGGCGTCGATCATATCTTTTAGACCGATCTCGTGGGCGCTCATGAGCGGGGGAAAGTCGGTGGCGTAACGAGGTTGGATCAGACGGACGGTGCCCGGAGGGTTATTATCCAGCGTGGCGTCGATCATGATGATACGGTCATATCCTTGCAGCCAACTTAATAAATGAAGTCCTCCCGTGCCCCCGTCCATCAAATGGACGTGAGCCGGGAGCTTCTCGTTTTCTAAAGCCTTGATAACGTGTATGCCTACACCTTCGTCTTTCAGCAATAAATTGCCTACTCCTAATACTAATGTTTCCTTCTCCACTTTCATCCTTTTTTAGCGATCTTAGTGATAGTCTCGGCAGTCTCGGTTACCTCTTCCTTGTCCGCTATGTCTTCCTCGATAAACTTCCAGCCACCGATGATGGACGAAGTCTCGCCACGTTGCTCGATATAGTCATGATAAAATACCAGATAAATATGAACGATAGCGAAAAGGATGAAGAACCACATCAGGAAATGATGAATCTGGCGAGCCATCAAATCCCCGCCCATCAACGGGATGGTCCATGCGAACAATTGCGGGAAGAAAGACTGACTCATCTTGGCGTATAGGCCGAATCCTGTGATACTTTGTAACAAAAATGCCCAGAAAGTTCCGAAATAAATTAAGCTAGCCAAGGCGTTATGCCCGATACTGTCTACCGGTTTGTTCTTAATCATCAAGATATCTACCTTGATCACCTCCAATACCTCTTTCCATTGGGATTTCTTTAAAGGGATGAAGTTATTCCATCTGGCATAACGATTCCCGACGAATCCCCAATAAAGCCGGAATACGAAATTGAAGAAGAATACGAACGCTGTTACGAAATGGATAAACCGAACCACGCCGAACCAATAGCTGAAATAAGCCTCCGAAGCAGACATGATCGCGGGAGGATCGGCGATGATAAAGCCTGTCACGCAGAGTATGACGATACAGAGCGCATTCACCCAATGATAGATACGTACGGGTAATTCCCATACATACACTTCTCTTAAACGTTTCTTACGACTCTTCATGGCTCTATTGTTTTTTAGAATGTATCAACTTGGTGCACATATTTTCCTTCCTCGTCATACAGATGCACGGCACAAGCCAGACAAGGATCGAAAGAGTGGATCGTCCGAAGAATCTCTAGGGGTTGCTTCGGATCGTATATCGGCGTACCGATCAAAGCGGATTCGTAGGCGGACAATACGCCGTTCTCATCCCTCGGTGAGGCGTTCCAAGTAGTAGGCACTACCATCTGGTAGTTCTTTACCCGGTTCTTGTCGATCACGATAAAATGGGCTAATGCTCCACGGGGAGCTTCGGCCAATCCTACGCCTTGCTCATGATCGGGCCAGTTCTCCCGTTCCCATTCGGCACTGTTTGCCATCCGGGAATCCCCGTTCTCGAGGTTCTTGATCAATTGGTTGAAAAACTCAAGGGCCCAGTCTGCTGCCATTCTACATTCCAATCCACGAGCGGCGGTACGTCCTAGGGTAGAGAATAAAGCATCTACCGGCAAGTCGAGCTGACGTAAAGTCTCGTCTACGATACTCTTTTGGGGTTCCTTTCCTGCGGAGTAAGCTACGATCAAACGGGCTAACGGACCCACTTCCATTGGTTCCTGTTTCCACCGTGGCGTCTTGATCCAACTATATTTATCCTCTACGTCCAATAACTTATAGGGGGGACGAGGGCCGGTATATTCCAGATGGGTCTCTCCCTCGTAGGGATGCAAACCGGCTTTGTCTCCTTGCGTGTATTTATACCATGAATGATAAATGTACTCCTTGATTTCTTCCGGGGAGTTAGCGTCTACGGGATGTACCTTGCTAAGGTCACGATCCAAGACGATTCCTCTGGGGATCTTATAACTTTCCACTTCCCCGAGATCGAACATCGGATAGTCTCCGTAAGACAAATAGTTTCGTACTCCTCCGCCAATCTTACTCCATTTGTCTTTATAAACGTTGGCGATCATCAATAAATCCGGGATATAAACTTGATTGATGAATGTTTTCGCCTCCTCTAGTTTCTGCTTTACCAGAGCGAGTCGATCTGCGTTGATCGCATTGGCCTCATTTAAGTCGATGCTGCAAGGCATACCGCCTACGATATAGTTTGGATGCGGATTCTTGCCCCCGAACACGGCGTGTACCTTGACGACCTCTTTCTGCCATTCCAACGCATCCAGATAATGGACGGTAGCGATAAGGTTCTGTTCCGGCGTAAGTTTATAGTCCGGATGTCCCCAATACCCATTGGCGAATATACCAAGCTGCCCGCTGGCAACGAACTTCTTTAGCCGTTGTTGTGTGGCGGTGAAATACCCCTCGGTATTCTTTGCCCATGGAGAAAGTTGCTGGGCAAGTAAAGCGGCGGCTTTCGGATCGGCTTTTAAGGCGGATACCACATCTACCCAATCCAATGCATGCAATTGATAGAAATGCACCGTATGGTCATGCATATACAATACGGCTTGCATGATATTACGAACCATACTGGCGTTGGGAGGGATCACGATACCCCGTGCGTTCTCGACCGCCCGTACCGAGGCAAGCGAGTGGATGGAAGTACATACGCCGCAAACACGGCCTACGAAAGCCCATACATCCCGGGGATCCCGGTCTTTTACGATATTCTCGATGCCCCGCACCATGGTACCCGAGCTATAGGCGTTCTTGATAGTGCCACCTTCTATTTCAGCCTCTACCCGCAGGTGGCCTTCTATACGGGTAATGGGGTCTATGACAATTCTTTCTGACATGATAGTAGTGTTTTATTAGATCGTAGATTTACTTTCCGGCTCATCATTGTCGATAAGCTCTTTTTTCCGTATGTTAGTCGCTACGGCATGTACGGCGATACCGGCGGCGGTAGCGGCTCCAAGAGCCAGACCGATCTGATCCGCCGTGGCCTCGATACCGAATCCGTGTATATCGGGCATACGTTTATAGAACGGGCTGTTGTCCCAGAAATTCTCCTCGCTGCAACCTAAACAGGGGTGACCGCTTTGGATTGGGTAACTGGTGCCCTCGTTCCATTTGATGATACCGCACGAGTTATAGGTGCTTGGACCTTTGCATCCCACTTTATACAGGCAGTAGCCATGCTTGGCGTTCTCATCGTCGAAGCTCTCCACGAACAAACCGGCGTCGAAATTCGCACGGCGGTAGCACGTATCATGTACCCGGCGTGAGTAGAACATCTTCGGACGGCCCAATCCATCCAATTGTGGCATACGATCGAAGGTCAACATATAGATAATGACACCCGCCATCACGTCGGCGATCGGAGGACAGCCTTGTACATTAATAATAGGTTTACCTTTGATGACTTTATGGATACCTTTAGCGCCGGTAGGATTCGGGTTCGCCGCTTGCACGCAACCGGCGGAAGCGCAGTTGCCCCAAGCGATGATCGCTTTAGCTCCTGCGGCGGCCTCTTCGGTGATCTGCAAGGCACTCTTGCCGCCTACGCAACAATAAGCCTCGTCTTTTGTAGGTAACGATCCCTCGATCATCAGCAGATAATTGCCGTAATATTTTTTCATGGTCTCTTCCTTAGCGGCCTCGGCCTGTTCGCCGGCGGCGGCCATCAGCGTCTCGGTATAGTCTAGGGAAATCTTGTCTAACAACAAGGTAGCCACGATCGGGTGGGCGGCACGGATAAACGATTCGGTACAACAGGTACATTCCTGTAGGTGTAGCCAGATGATCGAAAGGCGGGGTTTCGTCTCCAAGGCATTTACTACCTGTGCCACTCCCGAAGCCTCCAATCCCATCAGGGCGGCCATGGTGGTACAGAACTTCAGGAAGTCCCGGCGGGAGATGCCTTTCTGACGGCACTCTTCGTAAACGGACGGTCTTTTATTTTCCATATCTCAGCAATTAAGTATTCTAACAAATACGGGGGAGTTGTTCCCCGCTTAGCATATCGATGATCCGGTAGTTACCGTATAATGTCTTCATCTTGACCCGGGCTTGCTCTCCGCTTTGCTTGGTGATACGACCGATAACGGTCGCTTGCCTGCCCTCCTCGAAACCTCTCATAAGGGGTAACGCTTGTTCCGCACGGCTTTCCGGCAGGATCACAAGAACTAATCCTTCGTTCGCTATATAGAGCGGGTCTAATCCTAGCATCTCGGATGCGGCACGTACCGCTTCAGGAATAGGCAGGGCGTCTTCGTCCAGCAGGATATCCACACCAGCGTCTTGGGCGATCTCGTTGAGGGTTCCGCTTACGCCACCTCGGGTGGGATCACGTAAGACATGTACCTCTCCTATAGTATGTAACAGCTCAGAAATCATAATGTTTAGCGAAGCGGTATCACTTTTTAGATCCGTCTTGAATCCCAAGCTTTCCCGTGCGGAAAGGATCGTGATACCATGTAGACCAATCGGGCCGCTACAAATGACGACATCGCCGGGAGTGGCTTGGTCTGGGGCGATTCGTATGCCCGGAGGGACGATCCCGATCCCACTGGTGTTGATAAACAATTTATCGCACTTGCCCCGTTCCACCACTTTTGTGTCCCCGGCTACGATCTGTACGCCGGCACGCTCCGCCGCACGTTTCATGGATTGTACGATACGCTGAAGATCTGCTAGAGGCAAGCCCTCTTCCAGTATAAACCCGGCGGTCAGATACAAAGGACGGGCACCGCAACAAGCCAGATCGTTAACGGTCCCGTTGATCGCCAGATCACCGATATCTCCTCCGGGGAAAAAGATCGGGTCTACCACGAAGGAGTCGGTAGAGTAGGCCAGTCGCCCTTCTTCCATAGGGAACACGCATCCGTCATGATCCTGCTCCAATAATGGGTTCCGGAAAGCCGGATAAAATACTTGGCTGATCAGTTGGTGTGTCATGCGTCCTCCCCCTCCGTGCGCCAGTAGCACACGGTCTGAGTCGGTAAAAGGAATCGGGCAATTCAAGTGTATATCCATATCTTTCTATCTATTTATATCTATAGTAAGCGGCACAAACCCCTTCCGAGGAGACCATAGGGGCTCCTAAGGGATGGGTGGGATGGCAGGCCTTCCCGAAATGGGGACAGTCCGAGGGTTGTCTCAAACCTCTCATAATCAGTCCGGCGATACATTCGGATGCGATCCGGTTTTCTTCCGGACGCAATTGAAATCTCATTCGGGAGGAATATCTTTTATATTCGGACCGAAGTTGAAGCCCGCTGGAGGGGATGATTCCGATGCCCCGCCAGTCTTGGTCGCAAGGTTCCAACATCTCGTCCATAAGTTGGCGGGCGGCGGCATTCCCTTGCTCGGGAACGGCCCGTTTGTAAGCGTTCTCTACCTCGTAACTTCCGGCTTCCAACTGGGAGACACAGCGATAAATGCCATATAATAGATCTACCGGTTCGAATCCGGTGACGACCATCGGGATTTTATATCGGGCGGCTAATCGGTGATAGGCCCTGTTGCCTGTGATGGCGCAGACATGTCCGGCTGTCAGGAAACCGTCTACTTTACTTTCCGGATCGGATAAGATAGCCTCGATAGCGGGTGGTACCGTGAATAAGGAAGTCAATATGGAAAAGTTCGGAAGTCCTCGGCGTATGGCCTCTTTCAAAGCCATGAGGTGGACAGGTGCGGTCGTCTCAAAACCAATCGCGAAGAATACGATTTCCTTATCCGGGTTCTCCTTGGCGAGTGATAGGGCATCCAAGGGCGTATATAGCATACGGATATCCGCTCCTCTCGCTTTTACGCTCAATAAATCCTCCTTACTTCCCGGAACTCGCATCATATCCCCGAAAGAGGCTAAGATCACATTCGGCTGTGTCGCCAACTTCAAGGCGTAGTCGATTGTCTCGACCGGTGTTACACAGACCGGGCAGCCCGGCCCATGGAGCAGTTGAATATCCGGCGGCAACATCTCTTCCAGCCGATAACGGGCGATAGCATGTGTTTGCCCGCCACAAATCTCCATGATATACCAAGGCCGTGTCACCTTTTTGCGGATGGCCTCCAGAAGAGTTTGTACCTTCTCGTTGCTTCTATATTCGTCTACGAAACGCACTTTTGTAATTCTTTAAGGTCTTTCAGTGTTTCCTCCGCTTCTTTCTCATCTACAACAGATATAGCGATCCCTGCGTGAGCGAGGATATAATCCCCCTGTTTCACATCCACCCATTCAATACATATATTCTTTAGGATGCCTCCGAAATCAACTTTAGCCATGGTCATTTCGGGGATGCTTCGATCGATTGAGATAATCTTTCCGGGTACCGCTAAACACATATCGTTTCAATTTATTTAATAACCTCAAAGATACTTAATATGTTTAAGAGGGAAAGATAAAATTGATAAATATTATTTATAAGATGATAGATAATATCTCTTTAGTAAATACGATAGTCGATTCGTGTCTGATTAGACATTTATTCCTATATTTGTGCTATGGCGAAGAATAAAGTATATGCGTTGATTATTCAAGGCTTGGTTCAAGGGGTTGGTTTTCGCCCTTTTATCTACCGGATCGCTAAAGATCTGGGGATGAAAGGTTGTGTGGAGAATATGAATAATGGAGTACGTATCTTGGTTGCCGCTACTCCGGATGATCGGGATTTGCTGATAAGTCGTATACGGACCGAGCATCCTCGTGTCGCTTATATCCATCGGATCTCCTATACATCTACGGAAATGGATGAAGATGATTTTGACGATTTTACGATTACGCCCAGCCATTCAGAATCGGATGAGGTCACGCAGGTCTCCCCGGATATCGCTGTTTGTGCGGATTGTATGCGAGACCGGACTACGCAACCCCATCGAATCGGATATCCTTTTATTAATTGTACGCATTGTGGCCCTCGTTTCTCTATTATCCGGGACCTTCCTTACGACCGTTTGCAGACAACGATGGGCGGTTTCCTTATGTGTCCCGATTGTGAGAAAGAATATACGAATGTTATCGATCGCCGTTTCCATGCCCAACCGGTCGCTTGCAATCATTGTGGCCCGACTTATTACGCGACTTATAACGAGGAGACTTATATCGATTATGAGACCTTATTGAAACTTACCTCTCGCTTATTGCTTGGTGGAGAGGTTATTGCGGCTAAAGGAATCGGAGGCTATCATTTGATTTGTGATGCCTCGAACGAGAGAGCGGTTGCCCGTCTGCGAGAGATAAAGCAGCGGGATACCAAACCATTCGCTGTTATGTTCCGTGATCTGGAACATCTGCAAGTCTATACAGTAACGGAGCCGATGGAGGAGCGATGCTTAGTTTCTTGGCGCCGTCCGATCGTACTGCTGAGGCAACGGAGCCGGTTAGCTTCCGGAATCAATCCGGGCATGCATACGCTAGGATGTATGTTGTCTTATATGCCGATTCATTACGATTGGTTTGCTCGTACAGGGATACCTGCGTTGGTAATGACCAGCGGGAATCTAAGCGATTTGCCGATAGCGATCACCCCGGAGGATGCGGAGGCGCAATTAGCGGGAAAGGTAGCGATCCTCTTGCATCATAATCGCCCGATCCATAACCGGGTAGATGATTCTGTATTGCAGGTCTGCGGAGGACAACCTTGCTTGATCCGTCGTTCCCGGGGCTATGTGCCGGAACCCTTTTTCACGGATACAAATGTGGAGGGGATCATGGCTTTTGGTGCGGAGAAAGTGAACACGTTCGCTTTGGGAAAAGGAGAGACGATCCTGCAAAGTCAATATATTGGCGACTTAAAGAACTGGGAGACTTTCCGGTTCTATACGGAATCTATGGAGCGGTTTCGTCATTTGTTTCGTTTCAATCTCCAGCGATTGGTTTGTGACCTGCATCCGGATTATCTTTCCAGCCAAGAGGCGGAACGTATCTCGAAATCTCTTTCCTTACCTTTATTAAAGGTACAACATCATCATGCTCATGCCGCTGCTTGTATGTTGGAGCATGGATTGAATGAGCCGGTTCTCGCTATCGTGATGGATGGGACAGGTCTGGGTGATGATGGTAAGGTTTGGGGAGGCGAGTTCTTCTTTTGTGACCGAGCGAAATACCGTCGCCTTTCCCATTTTGAGTATGTCCCGTTACCGGGAGGCGACAAGGCGGCTGAGGAGCCATGGCGAATGGTTGTCGCCTATTTGTGGCATTATTTCAAGGACGAACCGTCGGGTATTCCTTATCCGGCCGATTTCGTGGAACGCATAGGTACGGAAAGGATCACTATGCTTGAACGAATGATGGAGAAAGGTGTGAATACACCCTATACATCCAGCGCTGGCCGGCTGTTTGATGCGGTAGCTTCTTTATTGGGGATTTGCGATGTCTCCAGCCACCAAGCGGAGGCTCCGGTCTTATTGGAGCAGGCGGCGATGGGAGAGAGGAACGCTTATGCGTATCCCGTCTCGGCGGAGGGAGAGGAAATCTCTTTTTATTCTTTGTTTGAGGCATTATTGCATGATAAGACGAACGAGGTTCCGGTGAGCTTGATATCCGCCCGTTTCCATACGACATTGGCTTCCTTGTTTGTGCAGAAAGCCCGCTTGTTGATTAAACGGACGAAAGCGACACAAGTGGTTATCTCGGGAGGATGTTTCCAGAATAAATTATTGACGGAGTCGATGAGGAGACAGTTCATCATGGCTGGGGTCCCCGTCTATATTCCGTCTCGTATACCTTGTAACGATGGGGGGATAGCCGTGGGGCAATTAACGATCGCCTCGGTGACTCCCTTTTAAAAGAGATCAGATATGCATGAGTTGTCTATAGCCCGTAGTATCGTGGAGCTGGTTGAGGAACAAGCGGATAACCGGGGAGCCTCGGTGGTCGAAGAGTTGGAGTTAGAGATAGGACATTTGTCCGGCGTAGAGATCCAAACCTTAGAGTTCGCATTGGATAGCGCCATAAAAGGTAGCAAGCTGGAAAAGGCCCGGATTATCCGTCATTATATTGAGGGGGAAGGACAGTGTAGCGACTGTGAGACCATTTTCCCAATGAACGCCTTGTTTTCCCCTTGTCCCCATTGTGGCTCCTATTTAGTTAAAATCCTTAAAGGGAAGGAACTTCGGGTGAAGTCGATTGTTATTAAAAAGGAATGATATATTAATGAAATAAAAACTTAAATACTATGTGCGGAACTTGCGGATGCGGAGAGCATCATCACCATCACGATCATACGCATGAGCATTCTCATGGCCATGAACATCATCACCATCCTGATGAAGGGATCGTAATTAATCTGGAACAAGATATACTTCAACGTAACAACTTATTGGCGGAGCGAAACCGGGGATATTTCGAGGCTAAGAACCTGTTCTGCCTGAACTTGATGAGTTCGCCCGGATCCGGTAAGACAACCTTGCTGGAAGAGACGATCCGCCGTTTGAAAGCGAAGCGACCGATCTATGTGATAGAAGGCGATCAACAAACCTCAAACGATGCCGACCGTATAGCGGCGTTGGAGATTCCCGTGTTTCAGGTAAATACCGGTACCGGCTGTCATTTGGAAGCCGACATGGTCAATCATGCCGTTAAGCATCTGAATCCGAAGGAGGGAGCGATCCTTTTTATAGAGAATGTCGGCAATCTGGTCTGTCCGGCCATGTTCGATCTCGGAGAGTCCAAGAAAGTCGTTATCGTGAGTACGACGGAGGGAGATGATAAACCGTTGAAATACCCACATATCTTTCAGGAGGCAGATATCTGCGTAATCAACAAGATTGATCTGGCTCCTTATCTGAATACAAAAGTGGAAGTGCTTCGGGAAAACGCCTTGAAGGTAAATCACCATCTCCAGATATTCGAGGTGTCCGCCACGAAAGGAGACGGGATGGATGCATGGTGTGACTGGTTGCAGACAGAGAGTGCAAAGTGTAAATAAATACCCCGGGTTTTAATGAATAAATGGAGAAAAAAACTATATTTGCTCCCATTCATTGAATCTAACTAATCAAAATGTTATGATTAACCGAGAATTGATTAATCCTCAAAGCATCGTAGTGGTGGGAGGTTCCAACAACGTACATAAACCGGGCGGTCGTATCGTGCGAAACCTGTTGGATGGAAAATATAAAGGAGAATTATGTGTGGTAAACGCCAAGGAGACAGATGTGCAAGGCGTCAAGTCTTATCCTTCTGTACATGATATCCCGGAGACGGAGTTGGCGATCATCTCGATTCCGAGTAAATCGTGCCCCGAGGTGATGGAAGTGCTGGCCCGGCAAAAGGGGGTAAAAGCTTTTATCGTGATCTCGGCCGGCTTCGGCGAGGAGACACACGAGGGCGGTATCTTGGAACAACAGATGCTGGATGTCGTGAATGAGGCGGGAGCCTCCTTGATCGGCCCGAACTGTATCGGGTTGATGAATATGAATTATCATGGCGTGTTTACGCAACCGATACCGGAATTCCATCCCGATGGCGTGGATTTCATCTCTAGCTCCGGCGGTACGGCCTTGTTCATTATCGAGTCGGCGCTGACAAAAGGGCTGCGTTTCTCTTCTGTTTGGTCGGTTGGGAACTCCAAGCAGAATGGAGTAGAGGATATCCTTGAATATATGGATCGGAACTTTGATCCGGTATTGGATTCCAAGATCAAGATGTTGTATATCGAGCAAATCAAGCAACCGGATAAATTGTTGTATCATGCGTCTTCCTTGATACGTAAGGGATGCAAGATCGCCGCTATCAAGGCGGGAAGTACGGAGTCGGGAAAGCGAGCTGCCTCTTCGCATACGGGCGCTATCGCTAGTTCGGACTCTGCTGTGGAGGCTTTGTTCCGTAAGGCGGGTATCGTGCGTTGTTTTAGCCGTGAGGAATTGACTACCGTGGCGAGTATCTTTACCTTGAAAGACGTGAAAGGGAAGAATTGTGCGATCGTGACACATGCCGGAGGGCCTGCGGTAATGCTGGCGGACGCTTTATCCAAGGGGCGTTTGAATGTTCCTAGTTTGGAAGGCCCTATCGCTGATGAGTTGAAATCCAAACTGTATCCGGGTGCCGCTGTCGGTAATCCGATTGATATTATCGGTACGGGGACACCGGAACATTTGGCTACAGCCATCGATTTCTGTGAGAATCGTTTCGATAATGTGGATTTGATGATGGTCATCTTCGGTAGTCCCGGTTTGGTAAAACTTTATGATACCTACGAGGTACTTCATAAAAAGATGGAAGAGTGCAAGAAGCCGATCTTCCCGATATTACCGTCTATCGTAACGGCCGGACCGGAAGTGAAGAGCTTTGTCAAGAAAGGCCATGTGAACTTCTCGGACGAGGTGACATTGGGTACTGCCCTTTCACGGGTGATCAATACGCCGAAACCGATGAGCACGGATATCCAGCTATATGGCGTGGATGTACCGGAAGTTCGTCGTATCATAGATCGGTTGCCGGGTAGCGGTTATTTAAATCCGGAGGAAGTGCGTACATTGTTGCGTGCCGCTAATATCCCGTTAGTGGAGGAATATGCTTCGGATGATAGGGATGCGTTGCTGGCTTTTGCCAAGAAGGTGAAATATCCGGTGGTAGCCAAGGTTGTAGGGCCTGTGCATAAGAGCGATATCGGTGGTGTGGCCTTGAATATCCGTGGAGAAGAGCATTTATTGTTCGAGTATGAACGTATGATGCGTCTGCCGGGTGTTACGGGCATCATGGTACAACCGATGTTGAAAGGACAGGAATTATTCTTGGGAGCTAAATATGAGGATCGTTTCGGCCATGTGGTACTTTGCGGGTTGGGTGGAATCTTCGTGGAGGTATTGAAGGATGTGTCTTATGGTTTGGCACCGTTATCATATGATGAGACTTATTCAATGATTCGTTCTTTGAGAGGGTATCCGATCATTAAAGGTACGCGTGGGCAAAAGGGCATCGACGAGCAACAATATGCGGACATTATCGTTCGCCTCTCTACTTTATTGCGTTTTGCCAGCGAGATAAAGGAAATGGATATAAATCCGTTGGTGGCTACGGATAGAGGCTTGTTCGCTGTAGACGCCCGTATCCGTATAGAGAAATAATAATGATTCAATGTGCCAATATGCGAATATGCTAATATCTAAATTATCCACTTCTGGTATTTCATTGGCATATTGGCACATTGAATCATTATTTCTTCTTCTTCTTTTTCTTATCGGGAAGATACTCTTTCAGAAAGCGTTTGAAGCTACTTAGCGATACATTGTATTTCTCCGCTATCTGGGCGTAAGTCAAGCTCGGGTCTTTCAAGTCTTTCTCGATTTGTTCCTTATAAGGCTCCAAGCGTCCCATTTGTTGACTACCTTTCGGACGGCCCAGCACCACACCTTTACTTCTGATCAAGGCAAGGGCTTCCTTCGTACGGATAGAGACCAGCTTTCGCTCGATCTCGGAGACCAGACCGAAGGTAAAGGCCAAAGTCTTACTGTCGATATTATCCTCGAACACATATCCGTCGCTTACGCTACGAAGCGTTACCTTTCGCTCTATACAAAGCAAAATGATATGGATGATCTCGATCATCTTACGGCTCACACGGGATATATCGGACACAAGTATCTCATCCCCGGGACTTAAAGATTTGACAATACTTTCCAGTCTGCGGTTCGCACGAGGACTATTTCCCACCTCTTTAGCCCACTTCCCGATCTCTATCTTCTGAGATTCGGCAAATTCCCGGATCACAGCTTCTTGGACCTCGGAGTTTTGCTTATTATTATATGTTCGGATAAAAGCAATTGTCATAATGTATATATTTAATTATCTCCTTTTAATAACAGATCGACTTACGATAAGTTCAAATATGACAAATATATGAAACACTTTAATTCGGTTGGCTTAAAAACAAAAAAACCAACTAATAAATTTATTAGTTGGCTCTTTGCGGAAGCGGGGGGATTCGAACCCCCGGTACCCTTACGAGTACGTCAGTTTAGCAAACTTTAGGATTGTGTTTGATAATCAGTTTGTTATGCGTAAACTGTAAGACCAATGTAAAAACTTATCACTTTTATATTATTTAACAATGTTGTGAAGGCTATTTACTTCTTTCTAGTAAGAGTTTAGATACACGTACTTGTAACTGCTGCAACTCAATATTGCTCAACCCTTCCAGATCTACATTTGCAACCTTTACTTTCTTATTGTTCTCGTCAAAGGTATTTTCCCTCTCCTCCAAAAGAGCGGTTACTAACTCGTCTATTTGACCCTTGATTTTCTCTCCTTTTAACTTGTAATCCGTTGTTCTTGCCATGATATTCGTTATTTAGTTAAACACTATACAAATTTAGGGAATATCCTCGATACAATGATTGTCATTCCTTATTTTCTTTCTCTTTCTCCTCCAGTACCTTATCTCGTTAAATGTGATATTGTAGTTGTCGAACCACTCAAGCAGTTGTTTAAGCTCTTCGTTCATGGTATATAAATGATTAACACCCGCGAATATAAACAAAGCCGTCCAATCGTAGAAGAAAGGACGGCTTAAAGTACGGATTAGCATTTATTATTCCGTGTCATCTTCAGATAAGTCTCTTAACTTATCTTCCACGGAGTCTCTTTTCTTGTCCACTACAGCGTCTATATCCACGGATTGCAAGGATGGGACGATGTATTTGACTAGCTGGGTGAAAGCCGCTACCTTGTCTTTTGGTTCCAGTTCCTCGAAGGCCTTCTTGATCTCTTCTCTGTTGGATGTCAACAGCTCCGAGATGAAAGTCCTTATCTCTCCCGTCTTCTTGTTTGGAGTGCCTTTAGCCCTTCCTCCTAGCCTTCCTCTCCCGTCGTTCTTTGGTCGTGCCATACTGAACTAGTATTTAATAGTTTATCTGAAAGTCGATTTTTATTGTTATGGGGCAAAGCTACACGTCTAATTTTGAGGCATAACGATAAAAATCATTTTATGGGAATAATAGGTAGTGTAGTGGGCGGTCTGGCTGGCATAGGTGGGGCCATAGGAGCCGGGATAGCCGGACGTAAGGCTTACAAGAAAAATATGGGGATACTGAATGACATGAGGCAGGATTCCCAAAATTGGTATGACAGGGAGTATAACTCGGATTTCACCCAAAGGGCGGACGCTCAAGCCGCCCTTAACAACGCACGGCGAATCCTTGACGAGAGATACAGGAGGGCGGAGGGTGCCGCCGCCGTTGCGGGCGCATCCGATGAGTCCGTGGCCTTGCAGAAACAAGCGGCCAACGAGGTCTTGGGGGACGTGACTAGCGATATCGTAGGCCAAGCCGAGGCTTATAAGGAGGGTGTGCGTAACAATTATGTCAACCAGCAGACCGCATTCAACCAAGCGGAGATGGATTTAAACTCTAAAAAGGCGGCGAACGTGGCCACGCAAGCGGCGGGATTGGCTACGGCGGCTGGAGGTCTTGGAGACGCTTTTGGCGATGGCGTTTTAAGGAGCACAAAACTTGGTAAATGGGCGGGAGTGAAGTGATATGGCTGGAAGAATAGATTTAGTAGAGGAAGAGAGGAGGAGAAACGCACAAGCCGTGGCTCCTCAAGCTACGTCCGGTGCGAGCGTGCCGGCACAGGTACCTGTATCCCAGCCCGTGGCGCAACCACAGCCTCAAGTACAATCTCCGGCACCTGTTCCCGGTACGGTGGGAACGGCTATACCGGATGTGGGGACCGCCCCGTTGCAGGCCCCATCTTTAACGCAAGCGCCGGTGAAACCAGAGGCAACCCCGTTGTCCATGTATGACAAGTTCGCGGATATGACAGCCGAGCAAGCCATTAACACGGGTGAGATAACCCCGCAAGGATATTGGAACATACAAAGCGAGGCGATCAAGGCGGGTAAGCGTGATCCTTACTCCACGGAGGAGATTATCGAGATGATGCGTACGAGCGATCCCGAGTACGAGACGGGCGAGCAAAGGGCGAGACGTGAGAGGAACGACCGGGCGAGCCGTGCCATAACGGGGATAAGCGACCTGATAAGCAACATAGCCGGAATGGTGGGGACGGCCAAGGGATCGAGTCCCGTGGTCGTGAACAATCTCGCTCCCCTTGACGCTAGGCAACGTGAGATAACGGAAAGGAGAAACGCCTTGAAGAGGAAATACGATACGTTGCTCACGAACGCCAAGATGGGTGAGATAGCCTATCAACGTGATCTGGAGGCGGCTAGGCAAAAGGCGCAGAGGGATTATCGTTTGAAGCTGGCCTTGAAGGATATTGACGCTAGGATAAGGAAGGGCGAGATCGATCAAAAGCAAGCTAACGCAATGACATTGGAGGCGTACAGGCAAGCGAACAGAATGGCTACGGAGCAATTCAAGGCAGAGAACCGATCCAAGGAAGAGGCGGCGAACCGAGCGAACCAGATAAAGGTCGCTAACATAAGATCTGGTGGTTCTGGGGAGTCAGGGAAGAGGGGGATTATCACCATACCTACGGCTAATGGGTATGTTGATGTCAAGGAGAAATCTTTCAATGATCCGACAGTTACATCCATATTGTATAATCAATTGGATCCTGAGTATAAAATATCAGATACTGACCGTTCTGGTAACAGTAAGACTCCAACGAGAGATGAGATGAAACAGGCTATCGGAAGATGGGTTGCCGATGGACATGAGTTGAATATCCCTCAATCAATCATAGAGAGTGAGGATAGTTTCAATATCGATGATTATGAGGTAAAGGAAAGCGATTTTGAGGATAATAAGGTTGGTAAAAGGAAGAAGTGATGGCAAGATATAAATACAACGATAAATTATATGATATACCGGAAGAGGTGGTAGACAAGTTTGAATCCATGTATCCTGATGCGGTAACCCGGTTCTCGGTAGAGGATGATGTATATGAGATCCCCGTGTCACGTAAAAGGGATTTCTTGGGAACGTTTAAGAACGCTACTCCTTACGAGGATTTCTCCAGTTTGGATAATCCTGAGCATGACAACGACTTTGATGATACAGATTATGTGTCTCAATCAAGCCAGAATCCTCCTCCAATTGCCTTAAGGCAAGAGTTTGATGTGACAAAGCCCGATCAATCGGAGTATGTTAATCCTTTAACAAACTCTCCGGATTATAACTTTGAGTCGTTGCGAAAAAAAGGAAAGATAGAGACTGTTAAACCTAATGATAAGTTTGGTCTCATATCGGAATCTATTAATGAAAATAGGATAGGGTTGGACGATGAGATATCCAATGCGATGAGAGGTAATGTCCCGGAAGGTATAAGGCCTATAGATGTCACAACGAATTTGATATCGGCTCGTAACTATCTTAACGAGGCCGATGATCTTATCAAGGCGAGAAAGGAAGGCGGGGGTGTCTTGAGAGGCATGAGAGATGCCGCTTCTAAATTGGGTACGTGGGATTTCAGTACGTCTGATTTAGCCGCAAATAAAAGTGTTTATAATGCCTTGCGTAAATTCGAGAGAGGGGAGGAACTTAGCCAAGATGAGCTAAGATTGTTGGATGCGGTGGCAGTTAATACGGCAGCGAAGGTTTACGCTAGCGATTTGGGAGTATCCTATGATATTGGATCTGGTTTCGTGCAATCGATCCCTTTTATGCTGGAAATGATTGTCAATCCTTTGTCTGGTGCGGGCAAAGGTGTCGGTAAGGCCTTGGCTGGTTACGCCGCCAAGAGATTTGGCGGTAAGGTCATTCCTAAGGTGGCTGGTGTAGCTGGTCGTGTAGTGGGAGATATCGCCGCCTCTACTGGCATGGCCGCCACGACTGGGGCTGCGGGAGTCGCCGCTGATACTTATTCAAGAATGATCGGATCTCCTGTATACACGGATGTAGGAAGGGTAAGTTTGGGGCAGGAGGTCAGAGACCTTGATACGGGAGAAGTATTGAGAGACGAGAATGGTAATCCAGTCAAGGTCGGAAGTGTAGGCAAAGAGAGTATAGGAAGTGCGTTATATAAATCCTTGGCATCACGCTCTATTGACAATTTCTCAGAGATGTTCGGCTCTTATTTTGGACCGGTAGGCGATATATTAAAGGAGACTAAGGCTGGTAAGAAGATAAGCGCCTCTGCTTTGGTCAACTCCATGAACAAGCTCACTACTGCGGATTGGACGAAAGGGTTCAATAAAATTATGCAGGATGCTAAATATGATGGTTTCTTTGGTGAAACGGCAGAGGAGTATGTCGGAGGTTTGTTGAATGCGGCGATAGTAGGAGATCAGTCATTGGAAGACCTAGGATCTTTGGATAATTTATTGCAGACCGCAGGTACAGTAGGGCTTATGAGTGGCATTTTAGGTTCAGTCAATCTAATTGGACTCAGAGGCGTAAGATATAATGCGAGAAAGGGTTTGGAAAGAAGTGAGGCAAATGGAAGAAAAGTTTTTGGCGACGATTTCGATGTGCTAAGAGATGAATTGATGAATATGGATCCAGACAAGAGGAAGGACGTGGTAAGGGATATGATAGCCTCTGATCGTTTTAACATGGAGCAAAAGAAAGCGATCATGGATTATTTCTATCGCCGTAGCGTATATGATGGTTTAGCCAACGGCGAAAGCAAGAAAATGGATGAGGCGACTCAAGCAGAGACGGAAGCTATAGAGTCAGAGTCTAATCCTGAGACGGGTTTATACATTGAGGCTTCAAGGATTGATCCCTTGACTAAGCAACTTACTCCCGGTACTATAGTACAAGGCATGATGGAAGACGGGAAAGACCGTGTCATGTGGAAAGGACCGGATGGAAAGGTTGAGATGATCTTGAAAAGCGAGATTGACCCATCTTCTGTCCGATCCATGCAGACGCAAGAGATAATCGACGTGTCGGTGAATAATATAAGGGAGAGTATGAGGGCTGAGATAGAAAGAGATAGTAAATATGATCCTTCTATTCCAAGTCCAGAGGAAACGATCGGACAGTCTTTCTATGTAGATGGAAATCCTTACGCATTCTTTAATGAGAATGGACGGTTAAATCCTTATCTGGTAGATTTGAATGGAAAACCGATAAAACCTGTACGAAATATAAGTGTCGAAGATTATTATCAAGCTAAACAAGCGGAGATAGATAAACAAAAAGTAGTTCAAAATTCTCCGGTGTATAAATTATCCGATGGGAGGATAGCACGTTTGATCGACATGGATGAGAGTGACGTTGCCTTGGAGATATTGGATAGAGATGGGAATCCTGTGGGCAATATATCCATGACTAAAGAGGATTTTGATAATAACGCATCTATGCAGGAGCAATCTCCATACGAACGTTATGTTGATACAGGTTATGTTGACGATAGTGTTGTAAACCTGATAGCGGATAAGATATCGAGAGGTGATGCCCTTACTCCAGAGGAGGAATCCATGAGACAGGGAGCCTCTGATCGAGTGGAAAGCAGATTGTCAGATATTAGAGATCAGTCTCTAAAAGAGGCTGAGACGTTAAATGTGACAGAGAGTATTTCTCAATCTTCAAATCAGGGGAGTGAGGTTCCTTTGGATAACCAAGAGCCTACAGGGGACATCAAACCTTCTGTCGTTATGAAGGAGGATGGTACGCCAAATTTCGTGTCGTCTGGGGTGGATGCTACATTGGATTTCCTCCATGATAAATACGGAGAGAAGATGCCCAAGAAGATCGAGGTGACAAGGAAGGCGTTCGACGAGGATCTCAAGAAGGCTTCAGAGAAACTGGATAAGGCCCAAGAAGCATATGACAATGCCCCTATCGGAAAAGAGGATAAGGTCGAGGCCGCACTGATCAAAGCCAGACAAGAGTATGATGCGATCAAGGTCGAGGCTGATTTCTGGGCTAATCTTGATGATGATATCAAGGAGGCCAGCAAGAAGCCGGGTGATGTCATAGCGAAGGAGATCTCCGTGATAGGTGATCCTATGAGCGGAGAGGAGCTTGCGGCCATGATGCTAGCTAATGGGGCGATCAAATTGACACGTGACAGTTACAAGAAAGAGACCGGTGCCGGGAATAATGAGACTGCAAGAATGTTCGGATTGTTCGCCTCTCCGGAGAAAGGCGGTGTTAATATAGAGAGGGCGGGTGAGATATTGGAGCTTGCCGATAGGGAGAATGGCACTAACTTCTTCGATGAGAACGATACGAACGCCGGAAGGGACGCTATCATAGAGGTCTTGTCTTCCGCTCATACACGTGGAGACTTGATCGATTATGTCAAGAGGAACCGTGAGGCGATCGCTGAGCGTGAGAGACTGGCCGAGTACAACGCTTACGCTGAGTGGTGCGAGGAGAATTATCATATGTCCCCGGAAGAATACGAGGCGTATGAGGAAAGCATGGCACGTGATTTCTCGGAGAAACAATTGACTGATGAGGAGCGAGGCGAGCTTGATTCGCAAATCGTGGATGAAATACAGGCCATAATTGACGAACAAAATGAAATAGACGCTATCTTAGCGCAAAATAAACCGATAGAAAATGAAAACATTGAAGGAAATGACGAAAGCGGAGGCGATGGCTTACGCGAGGGAGGCGGCGAGGTACTGCCAAGAGAACAACTTGATCAGACCGGGGGAACTGGAGAGGTTGAGGGAAGAGAATCGGCTGGCCCCGACATTGATCGCACGGATGGAGCTACACAAGAAGGCTCATCAAGGGGACTAGTTCCTTTTCTCGCTCCTTCTCCAAAGGAGAACGAGACCCCATTGGACTATGCCGAACGCATAGTTGAGGCTAAGAGATTGCACGAAGAGGAGCTAAAGGTTGATACCAATCCAACAGAGGCGCAGAAAGAGGCCGGCAATTACAAGAAAGGCCATATAAAGATAAACGGTTTCGATGTCACCATAGAGCAGCCCGCCGGTTCCGTCCGTTCCGGTAAGGACGCTAATGGAAAAGAGTGGTCTGTTACCATGAACAACACTTACGGTTACATTCGAGGTACTGAAAGTGTGGATGGTGATCATATAGATGTATTCCTAGGTCCGGACATGAATAGCGACATGGTGTATGTCGTGGATCAGGTGAATACTGATGGCTCATTCGATGAGCATAAGGTTATGATGGGATTCTCTTCCTTGGAAGACGCTAGGTCCGCTTACTTGTCAAACTATGAGGAAGGTTGGCAAGGGTTAGGCAACATTACCGGGGTAGCGTTGGATGAGTTCAAGAAATGGATCGATTCCTCTAAACGTAAAACAAAACCATTCTCCGAATATAAGGGCATAAAACGTGAGGAGGAAATTCTTCCTCGAAAAGTGAAGAAGTTGTCCTTGGTTGATAAAGACGATTATATTACCTCCGCAGAGCGGAAGCATATAAAAGCGTTTCTGGAGAGTGGATTGAAAGAGGCAAGGGTAAACAACTCTATCTATGAGATTTCTAATATTGGTGATGATGGTGTTTATGAGATCGTAAGGCGGTTTAACTATACCGATCCATTGACCTTGGTGAAAGACGAGAACGGTAAACTAGTTAATAAGCGAGGGGAGGGTGAACATGTTATAAGGGTAAAGCCCACTTTTGAGGAGATAAGGCCGGATAGTGGTATTCGTTTCCGAGAAGTAAAAGATAAGAATGGCGAAAAGTCCTTGGTTGGGTTACATAATATCAGTGAGGAAAAACTTCTAAAAGCATTGAGACAAGGAGGCTTCGCCAATCCGAGTGCGGCCGTTATAGACATATCCAGACAATCGCATACTGGCTATGGTTCCATATCGCTTGTACTTCCCTCTTCCATGATTGAGAAACGTACTGGAAAAAATGCTGGAACTTGGAGTCAAGACGCATGGACACCCATTTATCCAACTATAGAGAGGCAGTTTTCAGGGAAAGGCAGTGACGTATTTTCAAAAGACTTGCAAAAACTTCCAGAGGAAATGCGGTCGACAACCAAAAGTGGGATGGACAGCTATATGGATGGAAGAGGCGAGGATAGTCTTGCTTATATGTATTTATATGAGCAAGGTAAAGCTCCGGAAATAGCCCGTACAAAGCCTTCATATCCGGAGAAAACAAGAACCGAAGTTGAAGATGCCACAAATGGATCGTTCTCCATGAGTGGTTTGTCTGACAAGCAATTGTCCCGTCTGAAAGATGCCTATATGGAATATAAAGGATTTAGTACGGAAGGTTACAATGAGGCGATAAAACTTCGTAGAGCCAAGCTTGAAGAAGCTATAGGTAAAATGAATCCAAGATCAATCCTCTACGAGAAACGTAAGACGGATCTTGAACGAATCGATAAGTATGGATTTGATTACTCTGCGGTAGAAAGCTTCATGAAATCAGTACGTGATGACATAAGCAATTCCGACAAGGTTGATGCTCACGGAACAATGCGCGATTCATGGAATTTCATAGAAGAAAATGGAATGCGAGGCGATTTTAACAAGTGGCTCGATAAATTGAATGAAAGGTACGGGATAAAAGAAATTATTTTTAACGGATTTACTCCTTCCGGTATAAGAAAGTACATTCCTAACACCTTGGAGAACGTATCCAAGTTTATGAAGAAGCAAGGAAGAAGCGCGTCTGTCGGAATAGGTGCGTCGTTCCAAAATTTCGCTGCGAGTTTGCTGGATGCTAAAGGCTCACTGAAAGATATACGCAAGGATAAAGGGAAGCTGACTACGGATCATGCTGACGTTGACGCTTTCAGGGATAAATGGTCTAAGGTATTTCATGAGTTAGGAGAAAAATTGCAACCGGATGCCAAAGGATATGACGACTACGGTCTATACAGGTTGGCGGAAGCGGCACGAAGCAAAGACCCTCAAAAATATATAAAGGAAGAATATGGGATAGATTTTTCTGATGAGGATGTGAAGACGCTGAATGAGATGGTGGATGCCATAAGGAATGAATATCCGGCAATGTACTTCGAGACTAAGTTTGAACGTCCTGTATATTTGGAGGAATTTGCTGCCGCTGTAGTCCCGGATAACGTAGATGGTGACATCCGTAAGGCGATATACGATGCGGGTTTGAAAATATTCACTTATAAAGCCGATGATGAGATATCGAGAAATGAGGCTGTTAAGCAGGCCTCAGAAATTGATGGCGTTCGTTTTCGTTCTATAGGTGAGAAAGGCGCTGCTAATTTAAATAAGGCTGAAACTATTGAATCCTCAATCAACGATTGGTCAAACAAGCTTAATACCCCTGTCAGGGTAATCCATGACGTGGACGATATAAACGATACGGATGAGAATATGTTGGCCCGTAAGAGAGATTCCAAAGGCTGGTATGATACTTCTACCGGGGAGATAGTCATAGTATCACCTAATTCCACGTCCGTAGGTGACGCTCAAAGGACTTTCCTCCATGAGGTGGTAGGGCATCATGGGTTACGTGAGCTATTCGGGGATGATTTCGATACTTTCCTTGATAACGTGTATCGGAACGCCAACGAGGATATCCGGAAAAATATCATTGACCGGACTAAAGGCAATCCTCTTAACTTGCGTGAGGCTACAGAGGAATACATCGCTGAATTAGCGGAACGTGGTTTCGATAACAAGGCCGAGCGTTCGTTATGGGAAAAGATCAAGGACTCTTTTCTTGATATGTTGAGAAAGGCCGGTATTAGCCTTGATTTCAAGTTATCGGATAATGACCTTCGTTATATCCTCTGGAGAAGCTATAAGAACTTGGAGCAAGGAAACTTGATGGATGTGGCTGAGGATACGGTAATGAGGAATGATTTGGGTATCGGGGATTTTTCTGTTCGGTTTAGGGAAGAGGAAAAAGAGGATATCAATGATCTTAAAAAAAAGAACTATCGTCTAAACAAAAAAGTTGATCGTCTTAAAGATAAAATAGATGAATTACATAGTGATTCTCAATTGTCAGAAGCGTTGAAGAATGAGCTTATCAATGAGATCCAATCCCGGATAGACAGTAAGGATGCCAGTAATATAAACAAGGAAGATTTGCTCTCTTTGTTAAAACAGGTCAAGGGTGCGAAGACAAAGGCAGATATGGAGGATAAAATGCTGGAGGTGGATCGTATATCTAACGAGATAAGGATACGTTCCACTCAAAGACGTATCGACCGTTTGTTGGCATTAAAAACGCAGGATGTAAATGGAAAGAATATGTCTATAGCGAAGAATGTTGATGATAGTACACGTAGAGTATTCGATTTTATAAGAGGAAGTTTGTCTGATATAAAGATATCTGGATATGAACAAGAAATGAAGGACTTGCGGAGGAGAAATCGGGAACTGACCACATTGATAGAGGCGAGAGGAAGGATGACAGAAGATACCGGTCTTTCGGGGGATGACAGGAGATCGGCCTCGGAGGACATCGTGTCATTCAAGAAAGAGATGGAGGATAATAAGGTGCGGATATCCGAGTTGAAAAATATGGCTGAGGATGTACGGAATGCCAAGGCCAATGATCTCATGGGCGAGCTGGAGCATATGAGGAAGGAATTGGAGGATAAGCTCAATGAGGCGGCTGAGGGGAAAGCCGTATGGTCTATAGAGGATAGTGAGAGAAAGATGGCCTTGGATATATTAGGGATTTCTCTTGACGCTAGGGACTATGAGGGAGCTGTTAATAGCATAAATCGGGATATTATGGAAAAAGTCCGTAATAATTCAAGTTTCTATGCCGCACAAATGAATCGAATCAGATCAATGGAGAATCCTACGGAGCAAAAGGAGGCCCGTAAGAATATGAAAGCTGGATATAATGAGAATAAAAGGCGCATACGTGCGGAAAAACGATTGCTAAATGAAACTCTTCGCTCCCGACTAGAGGTGTTGGACAATATTGAATCCTTACTAAATGATCTTGTCGAAGGTGGACGTGCCGCCTTATCTCGTAAAACAGAAGAGGAGACCTATCGCAGAATAGATATCGTTCGTAATTCCATTGAGGATGTGGCGGATAAACCTGTTGACATAAATAATAAGGACTTAGGTAAGATGAATTGGTTTAAGAAGTTTGCGTCATCCCCTCTTGGTAGTTTTGATTATATGGCGCAAAGAGTAGGACGAAAGTTCTTGAATGGTGATGGTTATATCTATCAACGATTCGTAAAAGGGCAGGAAGGAACCATAGCGGCAGAAAATGAGTTAGCGAAGAATCGTGATCGGTTCCGAAAGACATTTGCCAATAAAGTGAATGAGATATTCAATGAGGACGCTGACAGCGTATTGTCTGATAGCAATAAACGTGTTGAGAAATCTGGAGTTTATATAATCAACACCGACACGGAAGGTGAGTATGGTCGTAAGATAGAGATACCTATGACAAAAGGTGAGGCCATGTATGTTTATATGGTATGGAAGATGGATGATGGACGGATGAAATTGGAGCAACAAGGTTTCACGGATGATTCCTTGCTAGAAATTGAGGATTTCATCGGTGAGAATTATAAGGCTTTTGCGGATTGGATACAAGATGATCTGTTGGTAAACTTGAGGGATAGATACAATGAGAGGTATGTCGATATGTATGGGACTTCCATGGCCAACATCCCAAATTATGCCCCGTTAAGGATAAACAAGAACGCCGTAATGAACGAGGTAGACTTGGAGGAGGTTAGGAAAGGCAAGAAGACATTGGAGGAAAAGGCAAACAGCTTGATAAAAAGAACGGTCAATTCCAAGCCTATAGATTTGTCCACGAACGGGATCGAGGCTGTTATAAGCCATGTACGGGACATGGAGGAGTGGTACGCTTTCGCCCGAGTCCGTAGGGACTTGAGTTGGCTGTTGAGTAGCCCGACTTTCAGGAACAAGGTGAACTCTAATGTCAATGGGCATTATGTTGATTTCGTTGATGCGGCGGCATTGGCCTCGCATTCCTACCATCCGGATCCGGATAAATATGCGGACGAGTTCTTCGCAAAGGTTAATCGTGGGCTTGTCGGGGCGAATATATCTTTCGGGCTTATGACGGCGGCGAAACAGATATTATCGTTACCCGCTTTCTTGGGATATTCTCAAAGCCCTAAATTCATGGTAGCATTCACTAAGAATATAGGTCTTGGTTTTACGGGTAGACCCTATAAATGGGCGATGGAGAATATGCCCATGTTTTATGAGCGTGTGAAAGATGGCAATCTGGGGGATGAGAAGTTAAGGGACGATGGGGATAACCTCGGTAAGATAATAGAGTCTTATTTGAAGATAGGCATGGTACCTAACAAGATGATCGACGCTTTCACTATATCTGTAGGAGCTAAATCCGTATATGATTATACATATGATAAGTTGAGGAAGGGATACGAGCGGTTATCGGATGATGAGGCTAAGAGACAGGCGTTGGTTGACGCTGAGATATTCTTTAACCAGACACAGCAATCCGGGGTCGAGACGTTCTTGTCTCCCATGCAACGGAGCCGTACGATCATTAACAGGATGCTGACCACTTACCAAAACTCTAATATAGGATATGTAAGAAGGGTCATGTTGAGCCTTTATGATTTGGCGAGTTTGAAGGATTGGTCTAAGCTGAGGTCGAATTACGCAGAGCGTTTCAAGGCGGAGGGTATGGATGATGATACGGCTAACCAAAAAGCCCAAAGCCTGCTTCTTAATGGGGCTAGAAAGCAATTATTCCATTTCTTGCTGTTTGGTTGGGGAATGAATATGCTATGGGACTTGGGCAGTTCCGGGTTTTTCGGGTTCTTCGCCGGTGATGATGACGAGGATGAAAAATACAAGGATATCGTGAAATTCGTAACGACTCCCGTAAAAGGTGTGCCCGCTGGTAATATCATAAATAATCTCGTGGATGGGTATGATATTAATCCCGTGCTGTTTTTGGACGAGCTGCAAAGGGCATATAATAATATAGGTAGTTCTATAGATGATATAGGCATGGATCCCTTGCTTGCCATGGATGTGTTATCCAATGGCTCTAAGTTGGTAGGATTCGATATGGAGCGATGGGGTAACATTTATTTAGGTATGGAAGGATTGATCCGTAACCAAGGAAAGGAAGGTTATCTTTTGCAGGATATTATGTTCCTGTTGAATACCCCAAAGAGCCAACGAGTAAAGGTCGCTAGGGAGATGTACAAGAATGAGCCGTTTCTTGATTATGCGGAGAAGGTGTCTAGGGCTTATAGATATACGCCAATGAGTAACAAGTGGGAGTATTGGGTGCCCGGCACGGATATACTGACAAGGAGTAAGTTGAATAAGATCAAGAGGAACTACGTTGAGGATAACATGACATCGGAGCAAAAGGCTCAAGATAAGGAAAGGAAGGAAAAGGAGAAAGAGATCCGTAGGATCAGGGAACTTTCCATCGACAAGGAGGCGATGGAAAGATTCGTGAATAAATAAATTGGGTAGAGGCAATCTTATTGTGGGTTGCCTCTCTTTGTTTTTATGTACGATATTCCTATATTTGTTTCAATAAATCTAATATGACATGAACAGGAAAGAACTCGTGAAAGATATATTGGATGTGATTCATTTTGTCTTGTACAATCCTTGGTCTTTTATATTTCTGTATGGGATAGGTGGGATTATGTGTTTCGTTTATGTAAATGTAGATGTTATAAGTAAATATGAGGAAGGTGACTGCGCGCCACTTTTTAAACTATCTGTTTTCTTATTGATCGTTTTGTCTCACTTTTTGGGTTGGTTGTTGATAAAGAAATCTGAGGAGGTGGAATATTTGAGGGAAAGATATGAAAATAAAATTACAAATATAAGATCGGAAGTGGATTCCCAAAAAAGATCACTAATAACGTCTATGCTATTAAAATCTAATGAATTGGAGAGAAAAAATAAGAAGATAGAGACAGACTTAGGATATAATTATGAGATAAAAGTAAGAGACCTAGAGAAAGCATATAATAATAGAACGGATGAGTTGGAGAAATCCTATAGGTCAAGAGCCGTGGATCTTGAAAGTAAATATCATGAGAAAAAAGTATTTTTAGAAGAATGCGAAAGAAGGATGGAGAGAATACTGCTTTCTGAAAAACCTTTCTCGTTATCAGCCTCATTAAGCTCTGATATGAAAATGTATATATTTAAAGACTCTATTTATTATTTGGAGCATAAAGATCATCCAGCGATAAGTGCCGCTGAAACATTAAGAGAAATGAAGAAGAAGGCAAAGAATTATGTTAAGTCATATAATGAGATGAAATATAAATATGAATTCATCTTGAACGTGTTTCCTGAGCTTTCAAAGTACGTGGATGATGATGAAGCTCTTTGTTCACTATCTGAAATGGATGATTATACAGACTTTCAAGAGAAAAGGGATAGATCTGCAGATTTTTTGAGTAAGGAAGAGTGGGATAAAATGGATACTGACACAAGAAATCAATTGGCCTTAGATAGATACAAGAAAAAAAATAAATCTAATTGGGTTATAGGTATAGAATACGAGATGTACGTTGAATATGTTCTAAGAGAAAATGGATATAAGACGATTCCTCATGGAAGTTTGAAAGGAGTAAAAGACCTTGGACGTGATATTATAGCTCATAAGACAGATTCGTATGGAAACAATAACGTTTACATTATACAATGTAAGAATTATTCATCTATAAAAGACAAGGAAATCCATGAGAATGTAGTATGTCAGACTTTTGGGACAGCAATGGAGTATCAGATCAATCATAAGTTAGAGTTATTCACAAGGATTGTACCTGTAATATATTCTACGGTACCCTTATCTGAGACGGCATCTATTTTTGCCGAAAAACTTGGCGTTGTTTCCGTATTGTGCAAAAAAGGAGATTATCCAATGATTAAATGCAATATAGGAAATAATGGTGAAAAAATATATCATCTTCCTTTTGATCAACAGTATTATAGGACGGAGATAAAATCTCCCGGTGAATTTTACGCTTGGACTGTTGAAGAGGCGGTAAATGCAGGCTTTAGAAGAGCTTTTAAATATAGGCCATAGCTTTTCCAGTAGTATTTTCCTTCCAACGAAGTATATCTCCTATGGGAGGACGCTATTGATCGTTTTGAGGCACCTGAAATAAAAAACTCCCCAAATCCTCACGGACAAGGGAGTTTTTATTATTTAACATAATCTATATGAATGGTTTTCAGACAACCTTAAACGATCCGATTCTCACGGACAGGAACGTTATAATATCTAAATCCATATCTAAACAAAGACATACTTAATCATCATTGCCGATCCTCCCGGAATAGCAACGGTGGGTATATCCGTATTAAAATGCTTCCCAATACCACCCAAGGGAAGCTGGAAATATTTATTCAAACTATATTTTATGCCAATTGGCATAAATATACCTCTGGTTCTCACGAAAGAGCGGTATGACTTTGATAAAGTTATTTTATGAATACAACCTAGTGTAATATCTTTAAGTAATGACTCCAGTCCATCACGGATGAGAGCCATAAGGGGTCATAAATATATAACATACCATACTCACGTGAAAAAACGTGTAGCCGTCGCAACTACCAAGACCCGGCATCCCAACGCCAACATAACAGGTAGTAAGCAACGGCCCACGTCTTATATATAGATTATATATACAAATAACGTGGGCGTATTGTTGCTATCGGCTCCCTGTTATGTTTATAAATTTGGGGAATTTAGGTCTTTATAGGAGACGATATCTTTAACGCCACAATGTGTGTCACGTCTTATATTCTATATCGGTGACAACGCGAATATACGATTTTTGTTTATTTAAACGAGAGATTGCTTATTTTTTGTTTATGTGGCAGATGTATTTTCAAGCGTAGAGACCCTTTCCTCTAAGTCTTTCAGGGAGATCCCTAGCGATGAGATAGACGATCCCATTTCGACCACGCTTTGGTCTATCCTGTTGATCTCCATAGTGATCCCTTTTTGCCCCATCACCAGATCTTCAGATTCCCCCAGCTCTTGGGTTATGGATGTTTTCCTCACGTATTCCGTATCTATCTTTGCCAATAGCTGGTCGAGATTGTTTCCTTCCTTGTCATATACTGATGATGAGGTGGTTACGTATGATATCTGGTTGCCCCACCTGTCCAGCGGTTTTCGTATTATGATCTTCTTCGCCATGCTCGTTACTTTTCCGCTAAAGTATGAATTAAAGCGTAAATAACGTGCGGTGTCGTTAACGTCGGGTAAGATTTATCGTTCCCGGTCGTTCCTGTATCCCGATATTTGCCTTGTCCGACAGCGACCGGACATAGGATATTGAAGTCAAATGCCCTGCATGGTGAGTCGCTGCGCCGTGTGGGGCGACTTTTTTCATGGAGGACGCACGAGGTAATCAAAATAACAAAGTCGTTTTGATCTTATGGCTAAAATTGCGGGAGAAAATATTTCGAACAATTAAAATTTTAAGATATGGAAGCAATTAAAATTTTTGAGAACGATCGTTTCGGTGAAGTGAGAGTAGCCGGAACAAGTGAGAATCCTTTATTTTGCCTTGCGGATGTTTGCAAAATTTTAGGATTGCGTGTAGACGCTGTACAATCAAGACTGACGGATGCCCCCATTCGGATTGGGGTCACCGATTCGATTGGTAGAGAACAACAAATGAATTTTGTCAATGAAAAGAACCTCTACAAGGTAATCATGCGATCCGACAAGCCGCAAGCCGAACCATTCCAAGACTGGGTATGCGGAGAGGTTCTCCCTTCCATCCGTAAACATGGAGCGTAAATCAAGCAATATAGAATATTTTTAATAGCTAAAAACTTAATAATATGGATAGTTTAGTATTTAAAGGCAATAATGGGCAAGTTGTTACTAATAGCTTGCTAGTGGCGGAGAAGTTTGGGAAAAGACATGCGGATGTAATTCGCTCAATCGAAAATTTACTAAAATCCTCTGATGAAGAACTGAACGCAAAAATGCGTTTAGCTTTTGTATCAAACACTTATGAGGATTCTACCGGGAAAAGCAATCCTGTATACATTATGAATAGAAAAGGATTCTCTATCCTTGTTATGGGATATAACGGGATTAAGGCTCTAAGGTTTAAGAATGATTTTTATGACGCTTTCGAAGAAATGGAGAAAGCGTTGAAAGAGCAAAGCAAACCTCTTTCATCCGCACAGATGTTTGCCATGCAAGCTAACATCAACTTGGAATATGAGAACAGGATATCCAATGTGGAAAAACGAATAGAAGCGATAGAACAAGAACGAGAAGAAAATGGAAAACTCCTTTTGGCTATTCCTGTTTCAACGGAAAAGATTCCGGAAATGAGTTTAAGAGATAAGATCAGACAGATGGTTAATAGATACTCTTCCGCCCAGAATGTGAAACAACAAGATGTTTGGCGCAAGATATACGATCAATTGTACTATCTATATCATATATCTATTCGTAGCTATAAGAAGAAAAATGGAGAGTCTAATTTGGATATAGCGGAGAAGCATCGTTTTATTGAGTATATCTACAATATTATCTCCAATATGATCAGAGAGAAAGGGGTTGCTTGATGATGTTTAGAAAAAATAGATAGAATATGGCAAATATACTCAAGCAAATCCGTATATGGTTCGTCCTCTTGAGGGCGGACATCCAACTCCGATACGCCATAAAGGAGGCCAAGGAGAAATACTCGAGACGTAACGTGCGCTATTACGTGATCCCTAATTACGATCATAGGTTGATAACTTGCAACCGATCGGAGGTACGTAAATACAGGACGGACGGTTACTTCGCCCATTCTGTACGGATCGACGATTTCAACCGGGAATGTTTTTATTATACGCCATACGCCAACGGTAAAAATCCCATATCGGCCAAGGAGAGGGCGTTAAAGAGGAGGTCATGGTTGAATTACGTGTTACAGGCGAAAGGTCTTATATGATTAAGTAAAATAGAAAGGGGGTGACATTTATTTGCCAACCCCTTTCTTGTATCAGGCTTACTCGGAAGCTATGATACCCGCGGCTCTCAAGGTTGCTAGGATGCTGTTAACCTTGTTTACCACGTCCGTTAAGGCGGCGGAACTTTCCAGATTATCGATCTTGGGCTGCATGCCGTTCTTGAATAAATCCTTGAAGATTTCCAGCTCGCTTCTAACCTTGCTTACTTTTGACATTTTAACCTCCTTTTTTTAATGTTGGTATTTATAATTGTTGATTGATAGCGTCGATGCCTTGGCCGGCTATCATTTGTTGTTGCTGAGCGGCTAATTGTTCCTTCTGCGACTGGATCAATTGCAATAACTGATCGGCGAACGGGAAATTTCCCACCTCGAGCATTTGCTCGATAGATATCTGCTTGGCGTTCAGCAACTGCAATAGCAACTCGTTGGATAACGCCCTGTATACCGGAGTGTCGTAGCTCTCTGATATGGATATGTCGAAATCCACGCCTCCCATGGTCTCCGGGTCCCATTGGACATAGCCGTTCCTTCCAACGATCCTTATTATTTTTTTATCGTCGTAGAATTGCTGGATGTTCTTGCACTTCTTGTACATGCCCGATATGATGAAGCTGGCGAACGATTCCAGCAAGTCCACGATGCTGTTGCTGGCGTTGGACGCTTGTTGCTGGTATAAGGCTCCGCTTGTCCCGCTCGTGGGCTGTTTCCCCTGCATGGCCCCTTGTACCCCGGATACGTCCTCCATCATGGACATCTGTAATTTTATCATGTCTCCCAACCCTGCCGGCACGCTCCGGTTCATCATCTGCTGGGGGACCTGTGCCCCCGATTTGAGTTTCAGCTTGATCACGCCGTTGAACTTCGTCCACTCGTCCGCTATATCCTCTATGCTCATGTCATCGGGAACGGAGGCATCGTCTACCACCAGCACTCCCTTGGCGCTCGCTTTCGTCACGAAATCGTTCAGGATGATATAATGGTTGATATACCTTTGCTGGTCGATGATGTCGCTGACGAACGAGTGTATCTCCCCGTCAACGAAAGGATATGCCTTCATCGTGTAAGGGTGGCTCCCGTGGCTATAAGGGCTTTCTCCCTCGTCAAGTATATCCCCGAACGGTGAAAGATAACGGTAGTACCAGTAGCTTTGTATCATGTACTCGTACTCTATGAGCGGGACCTCGCTCTCTGGCATGTATAGCGTGGGTTGTCCCAGCTCGTCCAGCACGTAATTCCCCAGCTCGTCCTTGATCCTGTTATCCTCCAGCCGGCCCTCGTTCTCAGCGTCTATGTTCCCCTTGTTCGAGTAACTGTCCACGTAAGCGTCGCCCTTCAGCCAGTCGTGGCACCAGAACGCCTTTCTTCTCTCGAGCGTCCATAGTTCTATCACACGGCATAAGCGGGGGTCTTGCGGGGCCATAAACCCGTTAAGGTCATAATTGTTGCCCTTGAACGTGTCGTTGAACTTGGCGATATAGTCCTTGTCACGGGCGTTCTTGTATATATCTTGCAGCCTTTCATAATCCCTGTCATCCTTGGCGAATACGCTGGCGAGTTGCCCGAAGGTCACGTCATGGATCTCTCCGATCATCTCGATGTCGGTATGTCTGGGGTCGTTCATGGGGCCGTCCACGAAGAACAGGTTCGGGTTGACGTTGTCAGTCCAGCATTCCCTTCGGTTCTCCCTTTGGGCGTAGGTCTCTTTCTGTATGGATAGGCCGCTTATGAGGAACTCCTCGAACATCCTTGCGTTCAGCTCCTTGATGTCGTTGATCTTGTTGTTGTACTCGAGCATGGTGCTCATGGTCTCTCCCAGCGTTTGCTCGTCACGATCCCTCGCCACGCACACGGGTGTCTTATTCTGGTTCCGATAAACGCCGATGACGGTCCTTGCCAACCTTCGGATAAGGTTGTTGGTCATGGGGATATTCCCCTGCATCCTTATATATTCCTCCTCCGGGATCATCCGGCCACAATACTCGATCAGGTCCCCCCATTGGTCGCCGTACATATATCTCTTGTTCCTGTCCCTCTCTTTCCTGAACTTGTCGAGCTTGTCCCATGCCCTAGCGCATTGGTATACCAATGGCATGTTCCGCCCGTCCGTCATGTTTCGTCTCTCGTATTTGACGGTATCTATAGGTGATATCCTCGATTTAGGGATCAATCTAGTCATGGATTCTTTTTTCTGACGAATATGGGGACTTGGCGTTCAATCGTAACGATAAAACTTGTCGGTTGTCATATGGTAGCCTCGCTGATAGGACCATGGGGCCTTACGCCGGGGGACTTATCCTTGGGGATGGACGGCAGATCCATGTCGCAATAACATATATAAAGTCCTATAGCCCTAGTCATGACCTTGTCGTCGTGCTTGCCTTCCACGGCCCCGAACGATCCGTTGGCTTTCTTCTCGTACGTGGACATCTCATCCAGCGTGTCTATATCCCGCTCGATATATGACTGTTCTCGGAGGCATGCCACGAGATAGGATATGATCATTGGCTTGGTGTTCCGGTTCGTGTGGAATCCCCATTCCGTCAGTTTTCCGGCCCGTATCTTGGCCTCGCTCGCCTTACGTGCGTACAGGTTGTCGTAAGCGTCCCCGATCTGGTTGAATATCAACTCGGACTGGTCTCCGTCCGTATCGTTGTCCTTGGTCTCTATGGTATTGCTCTCTATGACTAACAGGGCGTTCCCGAAAAACTTGGCGATCTGGGCGGATTTCCATGCTAACAGGTCATGGTCTATGTGTCCGTGCCATTCGGCCACTACCTCCGGCTTCCCGCCAAACATCATCCAATAGCGGTCTATCACCAAGATGTCCGAGAAATCGGATTTCTTTCCACGGCCCCCTATATCCACGATCACGAGGTAACGATTCTTGACGTTCGCCTGATCGTCTGGCAACGACCATACCTTGAGCGACCCGTTATGATCCTCCTTGAATGACAGCTCTGTCAAGGCGCTCTTCCCTTTAACGGACTTGCCCGATATTTCCCCGACATACTTGGGGGGCTTGCATCCCTCCTTCAGCTTGTCTATATGATATACGCTGAATACCATGTTGCCGGAGTTCTTGAACGCCTCCACGTCATCGCTGGGGAACTCCGCCGCCATGTCCGCGTGCTCCATGAAATCCTTCCGCTTGACTAAATACCAGTTTATAGCCTCAAAGGAAGCCCCCAGCTTCCATAGTCTCCAGTAATATTTCCCGGGGTCTAGGCATCCATCCGGAGGATTGTCGTTCTCCTTGTTGTCAAGAAGCCATTTGGCGAATGCCCTCTTGTCCTTCACGGGTAGCTCGTATCTCTCGATCTTGAACCATGGGACGAATACGAACCTCCTGTTGCTTTTGCCTTTCTTGGCCGCGACACATGACCGGTAGAAGAAATTTCCCATACCGTTAGCGGTGGATTCTATGACCTCCACGGTAAGCGGGGCCAATAGCAAGGATGAGGATATGCTCCTTATTATATCTTCCGGGGTTTTCCCGTCCGTGTCATCCCATAATCCCACCTCGGAATAATGTACGCAGCTCATGTCACCGCCCCGTCCCGAGTTTGGGCTGTTATAGGTGCCTATGGTTATGACCGTGTCCCTTGCCTTCTCCACGTTGCTCCCTTTCCCGTACGTTATGATACTATCCAATTGCGATCCCTCGTAAGGCGTGAATCCCAGCGTGACGTTATCCGGCAGGTCCAATAGCCATGTGGGGTATTTCTCCAGCATCTTGCTATACATGGCCTTGATTTTCCTTGACGTGGACGCGTCTTGCGCTACGATGGTGGAGTACCACGCCTCTTTATGGCATAGTTGTATCCACGCTATATATAGCTGTACCAATGTGGAACCTCCCCATTGCCGGGCCTTTAGCAGGATGATCCTTATGGGTAGTCCAGCCAATCTCATATCCTCCATCACGGATAGCAGTAGGCGTTGTGGGTAGTTGAGCTTGAAATGGATGTTCTTGCCTCCCTCCTTGTTCTTTATTTCGCAGAAAGAGTAAGCCCAGAAAGGGAAGTCATGCTTGTTCCTTACTTTTATGAACTGTCGTACGACCTTCTCATGGAGTTCCTCGTCATACCTCTTGAAGGTGACCTTGCAAAAGGCCCTTATGGATTTATACCTTATTATCCTTTTAACAAGCTTGTTTGGTAGCATGCTGACTGGCAGGAGCATCTTGTATGGGTACATGTCTGATATCTCGACCATCTCTCTTGTCCCGGGTGAGTTCTCTCCCTTGATCGGGTCGAAATGGGCGTGCATATCGTCGTTCCTCCTGTTATTCTCCTCTACTAACCAATCTATAGTCATGATATAAATTATATAGCTTTATCCAGCAGAACCCAATCAGTGATGACGCTAGATGTATCTCCCAGCTTATGCCGGGAATGACGTATGATAAGACAAGACTGCTCGCCCATATCGCCCGGTCTTTCCATTTGGCCGAGGCTAGTCGCTCGCCCCACGTGGCGAATATCATGGCGCTCGCCCCGATGACGGGGGACGTGGAGAAGAACGAGGCGAGGACGGCCATGATATAGGACCGTGCGATCTCCCTCTTGCCAATTCGCATTACCTTCAGGGCGTATGAGTTCCCGATCAGATGCCATATGTTCACGTGGAAGAACATGTATGACAGCCTCGTCCAGAAGGGGTATGACGGCCCGGAGGCGAAACCTAGTGGGTCTAGCGGTAACACGTATATCAGAAACAGTGCCGCAATCGTCGCATGGTTTGCTCGTAACATTCCTTTCTCATTTTAGATATGATGGCCTTGGCGCTCTCGGGCGTAAGTACGAAACATGGGGCGGGACTCTCTATTATGATGGATACGATATGCTTTATGGGCATTTTGGGGTGATCCGATCGGTACGAGACGAATTTCTCGAATAAGGACTTGTAGAATACCTTGGCGTTGTCCTTCATCCCTTTTGGCATGGCCCCCTTGTTCATTTGGTATATGACGGACGAGGCCCTTTCCACGGATACCCAGTATCTGGAGGCTTGCGACGCTACGGTCTCGGTAAGTAGGTCCATATAGACAAGGTCCTTGTCTGATCTCATGTTCCTGTTCAAGGCTTCCCTGTACGCCCTAAGGAGGTCAAGGTTTCTTTCCCGCATCATGGAGAATACGCTTCCGTTCTTCCTCATATCATACCTGTTTTTACCAAAGTTACGAATTTCTGCTTTGCCGGGTAAGATTTATCGTTATGGGGGCTTGTATCGTTATCATATTTGCGTATAGAATAATTTAAAAAAACAATGTATGCCAGAAAATGATATTGACAATAAGCCTGTTACGTCTAAAAGAGATATGTTCTTGGAGAGTATTAGGGGACGTTATCCAGATTTGGACGTGGAGAACGAGGATGAGTTTTATGGAAGATTGAACGACGAATTTGATAGGTTTGATAGAGGTGATAAAGCGCAGAGGGAACTAGGGGACTTGTTGGCCTCTGACCCTAGGAGCGCCGGCTTCTTGATGGTGATGCGCAAGGGCGGTAATCCCGTGGAATATCTTATCGAGAATTACGGGGATGATTTTAAGGCCGCCTTGGAAAGCGAGGAGGGAAAGAACAAATTCTCAGAGGCTTTTTCCAAGTATATGGAGAGGCAGACGAGAGACAAGGAACTGCAAAAGCAGGCGGAGGATAACCTGAGATTGATGATCCAAGGTCTGGAGGAAGCCCAGTCGGAAGGTAAATTCAGTGACGAGGACGCTAGGGCGGCTTATGAGTTCCTTTACGCCGATGGAGGATTGTTGGATCGGATCGTGGTGAACGGTGTCACCAAGGATGATTGGATGATGCTGATGAAAGCGGCAAACTATGACAAGTCCATGATGGATGCGGCCAAACGTGAGGAGGAGGCCCGTAATGAGGGGGAGATAGCCGGACGTAACGCCAATATAGACATAAACAAGAGAAAGAGTACCAAGGTGGATCGGTTGCCGCCCGATCTGGGTTCCAGCGGGGGGATGACATCTCCCACGAAAAAGGAGAGAAACCCGACGATTGACAGACTAGACAAGATCACGGGACGTAAGAGTGTTTGGCAATAATCATAATTAATAACCATAAACAATTAGTAAAATGAGATCAAAGAGTTTTTTTAATTATTTGGGCGGCTTGGTATTGACCGTTTTGGCCGTGATGCTAGGAGCCACTACCGGATGCGGGATGTGTATGGCCGTACCGACAACCACGGATGGAGGGGGAGAGGTGACTGATATTAACCCGGGGATTGCGGTCACGGATGCCAATGGCGGGGCGACCGCTACGGATGGCATTCAAATCTCGAAAGAAACGGATAATCCAGAGTATTATGCGAAGGCTATAGACAAGCGTATCACGAAAATGAGACCGATGCGTACTCCTATAGACCAGATCACGAGGAGCGCAGAGAGTATTAGCAGGGTCAACAGCATGGTCGTGAAATATTACAGTGTATCGACAAGACCCATCAAGGATTCCGTCAAGACCGATACGACCGAGATGGCATCAGGATCCTCTTATGTAACCTTGCCTGTGAATGATGCTTCTCTCTTTAGCGTGACTGATACGATCCGGGTATCTGGGATCAAGGGCTATAAAGAGGATGGATCGACTCAGGATACGGTAAAGGACTTGATGCTTTATGTCGTGGGCAAGAGCGAGAACGAGGGATATCCGCAAGTGATTGCCGTGAACGGCAAACGAAATACGACAGGAGAGAATTCTATCGTTCCAGCCCTTAAAAAGAATGACGTGCTTATTCGTATGGGCCGTGCCGCAGGGGAATTGGACGTGGAGACCGGGCAGTTCTATTCATTGCCTACGCCACAAGAACAATTTTGCCAGAGATTCATGATGCAGGTAGAGGAGTCCACGTATAATAAGATGTGGAGTAAGGAGGTTGACTGGAACTTTGACGATATGGAGGAGGACGCTATCTATGATATGCGTTTGGGTATGGAGAACTCATTCCTGTTCGGTATCAAGGGAAAGAGTAAGGATCCCAAGAAAACGGGTATGGATGTTTATTTCACCGGTGGTATTTGGTGGATGGCAGGTCAGGACAAGTCTTTGGGAACCGTTGATGACTCGACCAATGAGATTGTGATCAAGGACGATGAGATGGTTGATTTCTTGAAGGAGATCTTCACGGGTAATGATGCGGGGAACAAGACGAAGATCGCTTTCTGCGGATCTGATTTCTTGGCAGCCTTGGCCAAGATGAAGAGTGAGCGTTTCAAGGTCGTTAAGGAGTTCGAGAAGTGGGGGCTTAAATTTACCTCTTTCGATAGCAATTTCGGTAAGTTGCTGGCTATGCACCATGAGTTGCTTGATATGAACATGAAATCAGACGAGGCCTTTGTTATGGACCCCGAATACCTCCGTAAAAGGACTTTCGAGATGTTTAGCAGAAAGACTTATGACATGGAGAAATTAGCGAAACGTAAGACTAGCGCCGTGGTCTTGAATGAGGCCAGTTGCTGTTATCTGGTATATCCGAACGCCCACATCCGTGTTAAGTTAGGTTCTTTATAAAATAGGGGGGGGGATTCGCCTCCCCGCTTTAAATCGTTGTGTCATGAAATATTTCTCAGATAGTGTTTTGTCATTTAATCTTAAGGTGCGTGATAGATATCGAAGGATTCGTTTTATCCCTATGACAAGGAACGGGAGTTATTATATCCCTAGGGATAAGGATGAGGCCAAGGCGTTGGAGTCAATGGATTGTTATGGGAGTCGTTTTATAAAGATAGAATCCGATCCCGCTCCAGATAAAAAGTCTAGGACAAAGGATTTGACCCCGGTCGAGGAGATAAGGTCCTTTCAAGAGGCTATTGATTATTTAGAGAAAACTTTCGGTTCGGATATAAGCGGGCTTATATCCCCGGAAAGCATTCAGGGGGAAGCCCGGAAAAACGGGGTGGTATTTCCTAATATGGGATGATATGAGGTATAATGTCGAGGATTTGGTGACATCCGTGCGGATAACCTTGGATGAGAACAGGATTGAGCAAGAGTATATAGTCTCGGAGGATAACAATATGGAGCTTAATGAGATTATAAGGGAGAAGCTGCTTGACGCTGTACGATCAGTGGAGAGGATAGCTCCGGTACAGATGTTAGATAGCGTTCCGTTGGTAATCCCTGAGGCGGCCCAATATTGCGATACCGATGGTTCCGGATACGTGGTGCTTCCACCAGATTTCCTTAGACTGACCTTGTTTAAGATGCGATCATGGCGTAATCCGGTATTTGACGCTATAGGGGATGATACGGAGGAGGCTAGGATGCAATATAACGTATATACCCGTGGCACGCCGATTCGTCCTGTTTGCGTGCTCTCAAGGGATTTGTCCGGTAGTAAGATCCTTCGGTATTATACCGTGGGGTTTGAGAATGACGGGAAATATAACCGTAGGGATCACCGGATAGATAGGGCGCTTTATCTTCCCGTTCCTTCATATACGGGGGATAACAACGAAGAGCTAGAGTTCAATTCCCTCCTTCGGGAGGCCATTATAAATTATACGGCCGGATTGGTTATGGTTTCCAGAAGGGAACCCCAAATGGCCGAGACTTTTTTTAATATTGGAAAATCATTCGTGGAGTCATGAGCGAGAAAGATAACAACGTGATGCCTTTGGCTACAGATCCTCATAATCTGGGCGAGTTCGATAACGTGTATGACGCTATGCGTAGGTATCCTAACGGAGGCGTGGACGGGGATTATATTTATATCTTGGGTGTCCAGCATTTTTGGAACGTGAATCGTCAAAGCTGGGGGATACTAAAGGATAAGGAGGATAATTTAGTCCAGATGGTAGAGGATTTTATCGGCCTTTTCGAGAGAAGGGGGTATGTCTTCGCTGGTTATGCGTTACCAGACACCACTCCTGTTTCTGGGCTTGACAATATCTTTTATATAGCGGCCAAGAATGGGATTTATACTCATTTTGGAAGCGATCTGAAATTATTGAATGAGGTTGCTATCTTACGTAAACCCAGAAGATCATCTATATGGATTAAGGATTCAATGGATATCCCGAACTCGGAGAGGATAGACGTTATAGATGATGCCATATCACGGATAAATGTCGATATAGAGACAATAAAATCGGCGATTATCGGCATGGAGAATGATCTTGATGGGGTACATGATTCTATCGATGATATAAATAAGGATATAGATGCTTTCAAGAAGGAGACCTCCGAAAATTTCGAGGAGGTAAACTCTGATTTAGATAAGGTGGAGAAGCGTCTTGATTACATACCTAAGGAGTCGTTTTTATCAGCCCGTCCCGCCGGTTTCAAGCCGGACATCGACCTTACCCCGGAGATCACGGTAGACCGTGCTTGGAGAGACCATGAGGGCAACGTTATCCGTGATACGTATATCACCCGGAGAGGATTGCGGAACGAGATAATCGACATCACCAACCAGCAGGTAACGGACTTGAAGCCCGGTTCCGTCGATCCGGACGATCTTTCCGAGGCTACGAAGCAATTGATAGGTAACAAGAGCATTACCAATCTTCCGGACGAGGAGGATATAACCGTTTTGGAAAACCAGACCTTGAAACTGAAAGATAAGGAATACGCCCCGAAGGATTACTCCGGCATGGGACGTGTGTACCTTCGGAAGCATTACGTGAACGGCGTGAACACGCTCACGCGGCACATGATGAGAAAGCCTAATACCATCTACATCATCCAGTACGACTACTGTCTAGCCGGTCAGACGATCGAGGTGCCGGAGAATTGCGTGCTGGATTTCCAAGGGGGGAGTTTGAAAAATGGAAAGATTATTTTTAATAACACGGTAATAGAGTCTAAAGAAAACTATATATTTAGAAATTTAGTTTTTGAAGGAACCACCATGGCTAAATATATATATACAGAGTGGTTTGGGGCAATACCAAATGAATCAACAGATTGTACTGATGCCTTTATATCAGCTGTTAAGTTTTCAGATTGCATAAAGAGAAATTCAAACCTTGCAAATAATATAACAAGTGGAGATTGGCATAATGCACAAAGCAAAATTAATCATTGTACAATAGCATTATGTCAGGGTGTTTATATTCTTAGTAGAGAATGGTTAATAGATAAACCAGTAAATATATACGGGAATGGAGCAACTATAAAAGCAAGTAACAACTTTAATGGGGATAGTTTAATTAATATACCTAATACAGTAGGGTATACGCAAGGAATTTATAAAGATTTTATATTAGAGGGAAATAATAATCAAATAATAGGGCTTATTACATATAGTAATACGTCTTTTTATAGTAACATCTATATAAAAGATTGTTTTGCTGGTGGTATTCAATGTAATAGAGCTAACACTTTTTCTGGTATAAAAATAGTAGTTACAAGCAGCATCGGTTATGATAATAGAGAAGATTTATCAGGAATTTACGGAATGAATATAACTTCCTCAGATGGGTATATAACAAACATGGAAATTGTAAATTATCCTATATGTTTACGAATTGGAGGTGTTGGAGGGTGGTTTATTGAAAATCTACACGTTTGGGGTAAAGAAGAAGCAACATCAAGTTCATTTAAAGGTGGTATAATCCCACGTATAGGAATATATTCGGAAGGAGAAAATAACATCATAAATAATTTTTATGGAGATACAATAATCAAAGCAGATGCTAATCTAGATTATTTGGATATAGTAAAAGGAATAGAAAATGGAGGAATGGCTATATATGAAAAGTGGAATCATGTAAATTTTTATAACAATATTATTGTCTATATTAATCAGGGAGTACATCAAGACCCTTCAAAAATATCTACAGATAATTTAGTAGCCTACTGTAATGGTGAAAGGCCAATTATTAATGGAATTCAAGTTTCTATCTCTTCAAGATCTTTAATGAATCCAGAGTTAGTTCATTATACGTCTATCAGTCGTGAGTATAAAAACGTAAGAAATATTGCTAGAATAGGAGAAATAGCAGAATGGAAAGATAACACACTTGACCAATCTTATAGAATTAGATATAGTAAAAGTGAAACTTCAAATCTTGAAGGGGTAGTTTTAGATACAAGAAAAAAAGAGGGTAAAGCTATTGAGAACTTCTTTATTCAAATTCTTCTATATGGTAAGCAGGCACTGTGGGCTAATTTTAATGCTGATAATGTGCTGAGGTGTGCTTGGAACAATTTAACTGAAAGTTATGATAATAAAGAACGTGTTAAATCGGCTAATTTTGCTATAAAACCTGAGAAAGTAATTTGTTCTAATTATAAAGCAGAAGATTATTCCTATTTGTTCTTGGATAAAGACAATAACCAAATCAAGTATATGGGTTATGGTTCTGATGGCCCAAATGCTCGTAAAGTTATAGAAGTAATAGGACCAATAGGTAAGGCTATCGCTTCCATAGTATATTCGGATGAATCTGTAGATTTTGGGGGTGCGATATTAAAGGCAAGTCAATTTAGAGGAATGTGTATAGACTCTCAATTTAATATAAGATGCGCACCATTATTAGGTAATACTACACTTAAAAGACCCACTGAAAATATACCTATAGGTTTAATGTACTTTGATACTACCCTTCGCAAACCAATCTGGTGGACAGGCACAAACTGGGTCGACGCCACCGGAGCTACCGTATAACCATTAAAACATTATAATCATGAGACAATTCATATACAAAATCATCAGAAAGATATTTAAGCTTGTATTCAGTATCTACAAGCCGAAGGTAAGGACATTGTACAAAGGCCGTAAGAACATTGATCTTACGGAGAACGGCGACCAGCGCATAAGGGTAGGAAAGCCTTTCTATCTGGCCGGGAATACCTATAAATTAGATCAGTTGGATAATACGAGCGTATTCAAGCTGGCCCTTTACAAGAAGGATGGCGAGGATTGGTCAAAGGCTAACGACCTTGATTTGATCTTGAGGCTTAACGCCGGCTACAACATATTTTACGTATAACGAACTAAAGCACGATACATCATGGAAGAGCGAAAAGATATTTGCGAGGGTTACGAGAGGGATAGCGTACAGCAGCTAGACAAGCTGGCCAAGGATAAGAACGAGCGTTTTCCGATCTATCCGTTGACATACATTCAGGCCGTATATGACGCTAGGACGAAAGAGAGGCTTGATTCCATATTGTGGAAATGCAACAACGTGTATTTGCCTTGGATGGGATCGGCGGGGGATACCCGCGTACAGTTACCTTTCTGGATGAGAAGGAAGGGTATCATAATCACTTACAAGAACCTTGAGGATGAGACGATAACGGAGAAGCTCTCCTATGATCTTTGTATCGCCGATGATTTCTTCCGTCTTGACTCCTCTTGGACTAGGATAACGGACGCCCTCCCGGTCGGGGGTAACATAACCATAGGCTCTAACGGCAATTGGTTTCAAGATGGAGTTGATTCCGGCTTCAAGGCGCAGGGACCTAAAGGGGATAATGGGCTTACTCCCATGCTTCGCACGGTTAATAACAAGCTTCAATACTCGTATGATGGAGAGGTATGGAATGAGATCTCTGAGTATATCGCCGCTTGGTTCCGCTTTCAAGACAATAAGATCCAGATATCACGGGATCAGAAAACATGGTCTGACCTGTCAAAGCCGTTCACGCAAGACCTGTATATAAAGGGGTATGTCGCTACCTCGTCAGCCCTGCCCTCTACGGGCGTGAAACAGGGTGATATCTACATGGTAGGCCCTACGTACGCGGCTGAGGACACGGAACATAAGAATCCTATATACCGGATGTACGTGTATAACGATTCAGGATGGAGGGATAACGGGGTTTTCCAAAGCATAGCCGCCGGTGTGGTTCAGACGATCGGGAATAGCGAGACGGAGGTCATGAGCCAAAAGGCTGTTTCATCCATCGTCGGCCTAGACACGTACCCAGTCTTCTCCGATACCAAGCCCTACGTAAAAGGCGAGATCGTTAATTACGGCGGTCTCTTGTACGAGTTCACGGTTGATCATGAGGCGGGGGCGTGGATTGGCACGGACGCAAGGGAGACGAGCTTGATTGAAATGTCTGGAACTACTCAAGAGCAACAAAAAGAATACATCTATTCCATTATAGATTCAAATGGTAAATTATTGTTTGGAATTAAAAGTGATGATGGTCATCCCATAATATTGAATCGTGACTTAATCAAAGATATAGATAAAATTATTAGCATGATTGATGATACTAATAAATCATATCCGGTACAATGGGATTACGATATTCGAGAGTTTCTCCAAGTGGAGCTAGACGATAAATATAAAATATTAGGAGCTACTTTTCCAGACGGAAGCCACTATTTGTATAATTTAAAATCAGAAACCATATTAGAAGAAATAGATAAAAAAGAAGATTTTGAAAATAGATTAGAGATTACATTAGACAATGATGGTAAAATTTTATCATATAGGGATAAGGATGGTGTTAAGCATGAGCGTGGATTAGAAGTAGAAACATTGTCTGTTAGTAATATCGAATTAGAGGGGAATAGTGTAAACGATATAAAAAAATATTTGTTGGATATTGGATTTGATGTAAAAACCCCTATAGATTGGAGTGATAGTTCTTTTATTCAAATACCAGAGCCTCGTTTTGCTATAATAAATATTACAGGTATTGATTCCATGCCAACACAAAAGGGTCAAGACTTAAATGCGTGGTTAGAATTTTGGGACATGCAAGGTAATTATTTTAAAAAACGAGTTGTAGCAAACGCCCAAGGTAACAGCAGTATGCAGTTCATTAAAAAAAATGCATCATTTGATTTCTGTGATGATGAATGGATAGGTGATGATACTCCAAACATAAGGTTTGGAACATGGGTCCCACAGGATAGCTTTCATATGAAGGCTTATTACACTGATTTTTTTCGTGGTGTTTGTCCGGTTTGTTATAAATTGTATGATCAAATAGTTAAAAGTCGTGGGAATACCTCGGATCGACCATGGAAAAAAGCCCTTATTGATATGAGCAAGATAAAAGCTACTGCGACCAGTTTAGGAAATCCTATTGTTGACGATTATTCGTTACAAACGGATACTGGAGCTAGATGTTTTCCTGATGGGTTCCCGGTGGCTTGTTATCTTAATGGGACGTTCTATGGTATTTTCTCATGGCAATTAAAGAAAAGCAGAGAGAACTATCATTTAGATAAAAATAACGCTAAAAATGTACATCTAGATGGATTGTTGAATGAGAAAACACTTTTTGGAGGAAGAAATAATATAAAATGGGAAAAATTTGAGGTTCGTAATCCCAAAAATCTATATACGCTTCAAGGTAAAGAGTATGATGCAGATGTAAAACAAGAAGAAATAGCTGGGTATGATGAAATTAATGCTTGGATTGAAACAGGAAGTCTTCCAGACGGATCTATAATTACTAGTAAGATAGAACAACGTCTTAGAATTACCGCCGAAGTTAAGAATTATATATATAATTTTTCTGATTCTATTGGTGTTATAAAAACAGCTATGGAAAAATATGAGCAGTCAGGTAAGACTGAAGATGATTTAAATACATTTAAATCCGTATATGAAGTATATTTTGACAAAGATAATATAATAGATTACATGATCGTTTCCGATTTGATCAGAAATGAAGATGGATTTAGTAGTAATTGGCAATGGTTTACGTACGATGGTATTAAGTGGTTTGTTGGTTTGTACGATTGCGACATGGCTTTTGGAGCTCATTTTTCAGGAACTTTAATAAGAGACGTACTTACAAATCATATTAGCTCATCATTGTATTTACCAAATGGTTATGTAGTAAAGTATTATTCAGATGAATTAAATACTAGATACGCAAATCTAGCTGATGCTGGAATCGCAACTAGTAAAAATATTTTCGGATTGCTAAAAGATTGGACCATGCGTATTGGAACTAGTTTTTTTGAGAAAGAATATAGTAAATGGCCAGAAACTCCTTGTATAAGTAATAGTGAGGTTAGAATAGATTATTGGGAGATTGTAAAGGATGATAATGGCAATTTTGAAATAGGACATGAAGAAACGTTTGATGCTACGGTTTCATACGCTGTTGGAGAAACCGTGTTCTTTGGATTAAACGAAATTATGGGGTATTTTAAATTTAAATGTATAAAAAATACGATCGCATTACCGACGAATAATCCACATACAATAAGTACATACTCCCCTATAAAGACATTTAAATTTTGTGATAATATTTATAGGGTAGAAAAATGGATAGATAAGAATTTATCTAATATGGATAAAATATATAAATATAAATAATATTAAAATATAAAATCATGAATGTGTGTTTAGTAACAAGATTAAAAGGAGAAGTAAAAGATGCTTCCCTAAGAAAAATCGGTGAAATGCGATTTAAAATTCATAAAGTTGATAGTCCGACTGGATCTACCCAAGGTTTTTCTGTTTATCTTACAGAAAATGCAACATTGTATATTGTTGGAGATGGCTATTTTACAGATGCTACACTAACAGAAAACAAAGGGAAGGAGATATCTGTGAAAGCTTGGGAGACTACATCAGTTTATGTAAGCAATAATGACGTAGAAATAGGGCTGATAAAAAAATACTCGTTATGTAAATTGTTTTTTACTCCTACAGAGTTTACGGCTTATAATAATAATAAAGAAATGTCTGTTGATGAATTGAATTATTCTAAAGATCTTTTAGAAATATCTATGAATAATTCTCAGTTAAAAGGAGATATTAAATCGTTTAGTGATCTTCCGTATATAGAGAATATTTATGCAAATAATACTAATGTGTATGGTGATATAATTGCGTTAGAAAAATCTCATAATATAAAATCTATATATTTCCAAAGTACGTCCATTTATGGGGATATATCCAATTTATCAAATTTAACAAATATAATCAATGTAAATATTAATAATACAAAAATTCATGGGGATATAAGTAGTGTTTTGAAATGGAATAATCTTGCTTTATTTTATGGTAGTAATTGTGAGTTGTATGGCGATATTATCTCTTTTAATAGAATGATTAATTTAAAATATCTTTCTCTATCTAATAATGTCAAAGTAAGTGGAAATCTTTCTGCTATTAAAGATCTTAAAGGTCTTTTAAGTATATCACTTAATAATACCAAAGTAAGTGGAGATCTGTCTAATTTAGGAGCTTTCGATAAGTTGACAAATCTTTTTTTATATGGTACAAATATCTCAGGGAATCTGAGCTCTTTGATTGATTGCATAAGTCTCATAGAGATATCTTTAAGTCACATAACTGGGGATGTTTCTTCATTTTCAAAGATGTTAAATCTTACTTCAGCTGTTTTAGATGATGGTTCGTTTGTAGGAGACTTAGCTAAAGTTCCAGACAATCTTTCATATTTAGATGTATTTAATAGTTCGTGTAGTTTTACGTGGTCGAGAAGATCTTCTTCTGCTAAAATTATATCGATAAATGGATCTCCAAGAATCTCGAACATTGATCAGATGCTTATTGATCAATCGGCTTGTGTTGTGCCAGATAAAGTTTCAAAAAAGTTAATTTCTGCTACAGGTGAAAGAACCTCCGCTTCGGATGAAGCTGTGTTAAATCTTCAAAATAAGGGTTATACAGTATTAATAAACAGATAATATGAATAAGTTATTAAAAAGATTCAAGGTTTTGCATATTGGGAATAGGATGATTCTTCCATTAACTGAACAAGGCGACAGTGCTGAGGTTTACCCGGGGGTTGGCATTACGTACCAAGAGTTCGATTCTTATACTGAGGCAAAGTTTTATGTAGATAAAAATAAGTTGTTATATGATTTTCATTGTTAAATATTTGTTTTAGTATGAATTCCAAATAAATATGTTATTATTTATTTGGTGAATAAGTTTTAACGGTGATATAAAAACAACTATTTATGTATTATTTATTCTACATATCAGATATATCCAAATGGTTAAAATCCATCGCCATAGCCGCCGTTGTCACGGCGATGGACTTCGTGTCGCCGATCGAGAACTTCTTGGTGGTGATCCTGTCGCTGGCCTTCATCGATACGTTCTGGGGGCTGGCTGCGGATCACGGGGATTTCCGGAAGAGTAAGTTCATCCGTAGCTGGTTATACATGCTTGTGTATTTCCTGATAATTATCATTTCGTTTTGGATAGGCGTGATGATGGATATATTGGAGGATAACGCCAAGGCTTTCGTGTCTTGGATTACGTGGGCGATGATATGGTTTTACGGGACCAATGTCTTAAAGAACATGGGCAAGGTATTCCCGGATAACAAGGTGATAGCCTTCTTGTATTGGGTTGCCGCCGTGAAATTTATCAGCAAGGTCAATTTCTTGGATGAGTATAACAAGACAAAGAATAAAAAAGGCTCCCCAGATCCAAAAGGATAGGGGAGCTGGTGTGAAATCATCGCTGACCATATTTCTCAATAGGGCAGGAGATAAGTAATAAAGTACACAAATGTAATAAAAAAATAACAATGGCAGAGAAAAAAATACCTAGAGGTTTGAGAAACAACAACCCGGGAAACATTAGGATCAACAGTGATCTCTTTCAAGGGGAGGTTCGACCAAGCAAGGACAAGTCGTTTAAGCAGTTCGAGACTATGGCCTATGGCTATCGGGCGATCTTCAAGATCCTGTCTAACTATTACCGGAACTATAAGCTGGACACGATCCGCAAGATGATAGGTCGCTGGGCGCCGGAAAACGAGAATGATACGGACGCTTACGTTAAGGCCGTATCCGATTACGCTGGTATCCCGGCTGATGATCCTATCAACATCAACGATCGTGAGCAGATGATCCGGATCGTGGCCGGGATGAGCAAGGTTGAGAATGGGAGAGAGGCTGAAATGTCGGACGTTATCGCAGGATGGTATCTACTTTAAAAATATAAGACCTAACGCTGTAAAGGTAAGCGTAAAATAAGATGAAAAAATATATTGGAACAAAACAGATTGAAGCAGAACCTATGACAATGGGCGAAGCTTTTGAGAAAGGATTGCTTAAAGCGGGAAGAGTACCTAACGAAAGCGAGAAGTCAAATGCTGGATATCATGTGAAGTATCAAGACGGTTACGAGTCATGGAGTCCAGCAGAGCCATTCGAGAAGGCTTATAAGATCTGTGATACGTTTATGAATCGTCTCCAAATAGAATTGTCCGAATTATCCGATAAGCAAGAAAAGCTAGGTAAGTTTTTTGGTACGGATATGTTCAAAGGATTGTCAACGCAAAAGCAAGTATTGCTACGTGCACAATTCGGAGCGATGGAAGCTTATAGGCAAATCCTTATTGAGCGCATCCGTATTGAGGAAATCGCAAAATGAAACCGTGGCAAGCAATATTAATACTAGTGTGCTTGGTAGCCAGTTTCACGGCTGGCTACCATATCCGGGGGGATGTGACTGATAAAGTCGTGTCTAAATCCGATACCGTATTAATAACCGACACGATCCATGACAGTATCCCGTATCCTGTTTACGAGACATTGGTGCAGACGATACCAGAGCCTTTTCCTGTCTACATTACATTAGACGGTGACACGATTAAGGAACCTATATATGTCCCGGTGCCGATAACTCAAAAGGAGTACAAGACGGATGATTACCGGCTGTCAATATCCGGCTATAAGCCTAATCTTGATTACATCGAGGTTTATAGAAGGACTGAGTATATAACCAAGACGATCTCCCCCCGTAGATGGGGAATAGGAGTTATAGCAGGTTATGGGATCGGTAAGAATGGCTTGTCACCCTATGTCGGGATAGGTGGGTTTTATAGAATTTGGTGAGGCTTCCATGGCTCACGCCCGAGAAACCTCTGATAATAGAATGAATGCGTTATATGAATAACAAGGGCTGACGTTTTTTTGTTCATGATAATTTATATTAGTTTGATGGTGACTTCGTGAGAACGAGCCGGAAAGGGAGGATAAAGAAAAAAAGAATCTTCCCTAAATAATCGGATCGGAAGTTTGATTATTTTTTCATGCCACGCACGACGGGAAGATTCTTATAAGTCTTTCTGCCGTGCATTTTTTTTTGCCCGGCTTGATAGTAAAACAAACCACGAAATAAAAAGTTTATGAATAAGGTGGAAATTTTTTACAAAAAAGTGATAGAGGCAGTCTGCAAGGAGTGCGGGACCGATCCGGTAATGATGTTTAGCAACAACAAGGAGAGGAACGTTGACGCTAGGGGATTACTTATCGTCATATTGACAGAGAGAAAATTCAGTGAAAGTCTGATATCGGATCTTACAGGATTGACACAACAGGCTGTCAACAGGTTGAAGAATATCTATCCAGACCGTATCAATAGGAGCTACTTCTTGCGTGGGGTTTTAAGTTACATAAAGGAGGAATTAGCTGGTTCGTTATAATATCTACAAAAAAACAGCTAAATTATATACAATATTTCTTTGAAATTATATATCTTTGCGTCAAACAAAAGTCACTGTTGCCGCAGTGACTGTTTGCCAACGATATACGTTTAAATAAATTTTAAATTATGAGTGCAAATATAGTAGAAAAGGACGACAAGCGAAGATCTATAACGAAAGAATTTGCTTATGGCGTGTTAAAAGATTGCATTGGAGGTATGTTTACCGCATATTTCAAGGCAATAGATAAATTTAATGTAGAGATAGACCAGACAATACCGGAAGCTCGTGTAAGGCTTTACTCTACATTGCTTAATGCTAAATTAGTAGAGAGTTTTATATTGACATTCCCTGATAATTGGACTAATGGCAAGTATGGGCGTGTGATATTCCGATGGGATGATGTTCAGATCATAATAAAGAAACTTAACGCCAAAGGAAAGCCGTCTTATATACCAACATTGCTGTCAGATAAGATATTAAGTCAATACCAATCGGATTTGTTTGAAGGTGATGATTCCGCCAAGGCCGAACCTGTTCTTATTTTTGGATACACCAAGGACAAAATGGGACAACTCGTCGATCCTAGAATCGTATATTTCGACAATGATGTTAAATGGGAACTGACAAAGGATGATGTATTGATGAAACCTGTAACTCATGATATCGTTGAGGATATAGAGGTTCTTATCAAGAAGAGAGGAGAAAGTAAATCTGAATAATAATAAATTGTATATCGTTGGCTATTAAAATATATCAATATTATGGATTATAGACAATTAACTATAGCGAGGGAATATAGGGGATTTACTCAATCCAAGCTCTCCGGTATGATAGAGGGATTGTCTCAATCTAATCTTTCTAAATACGAGAAGGGTCTAGGTACATTATCAGAAGATCTTGTCCGCAAGATAATGGAGGTATTGGATTTCCCTATAGGATTTATGGATATATCCGTAGGTAATGATTACGAGAAGAGCTTTAGAAAAAAAGCGAGGCTTAAAGCCATGGATAAATGCCATATCGAGAGATTTGTGGATCTTTTATCTTACAGCGTTGATTATATGACCTCTGATTTGGAGATTCCGGACTATAATTTTCCGAACATAGACATAGAGAGTGGGGTAACTCCGGAGGAGATAGCCATGCATCTAAGGAATAAATTCAGGTTAGGAATAGAGCCAATTAATAACATCATAAATTTCTTGGAGAGAAACGGTGTCATAGTTTATGAGTGGGATTGTGAATATGATGATTTCGATGGGGTTTCTTTGATAACCAGAGGAGGCAATCACTTGATTGTTCTCAACAAGAACATGAGTAATGACCGTAAGAGAAGATCGATTGCTCATGAGCTGGGGCATACGATAATGCACAATGATCCGGATATGTTTATTGTGTCATCAAGGGACAAGGAGGAGGAGGCTGATCGTTTCGCCTCGGAATTTTTAATGCCTAGGCGTGGCATAGAGTCCTCTTTGCGTGGTATCAAGTTCTCGGATTTACCCGTCCTTAAATCATACTGGAAAGTCTCCATGATGTCTATTGTCGTAAGGGCCAGAAGATTGAATTGTATAGATGACTCTAGGTATAAATATTTTGCGACGGAGATAAGTAGACGTGGATGGAGACTCAAAGAGCCATATGACGTGCGTCTTGACGAGTCTGTGGTAGTAAGCAAGATGTATACGGCTATGTGTGATGGTTTGGGATATGATATGAAAACCTTGTCGGATGCGATGAATATCCCCTCTGATGTCACTTCCTGCATATTCCAGCCAAAAAGAAAAAATAGATTTTGGATTTCGGTTTAATAAATAATACCATATTACTAAAGCTCAAGCGTCCGTATAAGATATTATGCGGGCGCTTAAATTTTTACAGCAAACTCACAATGATCTAACAACAAGATATTTAATATACAATGGACTTCTCTGGATTTTTGTGGTGTCCGGGATAACCCGGATATGACCATAAAAAACTTCACATATGGAAGCAGAGAAAATTATTAAGGAGAAAGAGATCGTCCATGAGGATGAGCACAAGGATTACGCAAGCAAGGGCGTGGGTAACGCCGGCTTGACATTGGGTATCATTGGTACGGCTCTTGGAGCTTGGGCGGTGTCACGTAACCGTGGCGGCTTGTTCGGCGGTGGCTGGGGAGCCGGTATGCCAGAGAACGTTAACATCAACACGACCACAGGAGGCGGTGGTGGTTCCGGGGTAGGCGCTCCGACTGCGTTCATGGCTTGGGAAAAGGGCTGTGAGGAGGCGTTATCGCTTACAAACGCAATGTGGGGATTGAAAGTCTCAGGTATGCAAGCCGATTACGATCACCGCCAGACGGATATCGCCGAGAAATTCGCCTTGTGGAAGTCACAGGTAGACGCTGATTTCGGATTGTACAAGTCACAGGTAGACGCTGATTTTGGTCTATACAAGAACCAAAGAGACCAGTTCGATGTCTTGAAGGCTCAGATCGATGAATTGAGGTGTCAGGTGGCTGTAGGTTCGGCGATTCGTCCTTACCAAGACAAGTTGCTTCAATGCGAGATCGAGAAGGCGTTCACGGCTAGTGTCAATTACACCGATCGTAGAACCAGCCGTATGATCACGGGAGAATTGGTATTGCCAAATACCCCTACGGTAACAGGCTATCCTAGCTACAATCCGTGCTCATGCCCGGCATCCGCTCCGGCACCTACGGCTTAAGGTAAAGTTAGTGGCTTGTGCTCCCTAGGGGGCGCTTGCCGCTTTCCTTTTTTTAACCACTAACAGTATTATCATGCAGACAAATGTTTTTTTAGGGGGGAGTGACCCTGTATTAGGTAGCAACCCTTATAATCCGAATATAAGCGAGATAGAAGCAAACATTCAGCGTCTCCAGCAAGCGCAGCAACAGATGGAGATTCAGAAGCAACGTATGCTTAACCCTTCTGCGCAACAGGCCCAAAGCCGTAATCCGGTGTGGGACGAGATAGATAAGCTCGTTAGCGAGATGTCGGATAGCGAGTTCGAAATGGTCAATAACAATCCGGAGTATCAACAGTCCTACCAGAAGGTAATGGCTATCCTTAACCGTGAATACATGCGCGTCATGCGTCCGTTGGTGGAGGAGAGCAAGGATGGCAAGGCCGCCTTGGAGGAATTGTTGGGAATGGCCAAGAAGATAAAGAAATCGGCCTCAGAGGAGGTTAACAAGAACATGGCGTTGTTCGCTGAGTACACGGCCAAATACGCCGATATGCCATACGCCGACTTCCTTAAATTGAAGAATAGCGGAAAAGGAGGTAAAAAATGACACGTGAGGAAGGTATGCTTATCGAATTGATCGATAAGGTCAAGAGACAAGGGTATGCTATCAATACCTTGAGAGAGGAAGTGGAACAATTAAAGAAAGAGTCATATGGAACTAAAGCAACAAGCTCTAGAGCTAAAAAGCAGGCTAATTAACTCGGTGGAGATATGGGCGGAGGAAAGGGTTGACTCTTTCGTCTCCGGTAACACGGCTTTCAAGCCCCTTGGCAAGTATCTGAAAAGAGGTGTCCACAACATCCTCGTGCAAAAGGACAAGGAGATCACCGATAAGGTGGAGGGTTTCATGATGTTCGTCGCTGACGAGAACGGCAATTACGATAAGGAAGAGTTATTCGATGACGCTATGAACGTATTCAAGAGCATGAAACCTTACAAGTTCGAGCAAGGTTTCTTGAAAGGCACGATCGGGGAAGGCTCCATCTTGATAGAGCTTCCAGATAACGGACTCATGAATTTTATCCTTGGTGACACTAACGCTATCCGTATAACGGAAGCGGATTTTCTGGAACTGAAATCAATATTCACAGAATAAAATAAATGACAGGGTATGAGATACAAGGAATTGATGAAGGACTATCATTCGAAAGGGATGGTATCCGAGAAAAAGATGTGGGAGGCCATATGCGAGCTGGACGAGGCTATGGAGTGTCTAAAAGAGAAAGATCCCGACACGTATGACGAGGCCATACGTGATATACATGAGGTTTTTTGCGGTCCTCATTATAATGAGCATTTCGCTAAGATGGACGTGGCGGCAATGCACCATAAAGGCAAGTCGGGGGAGGATAAGGGTGAGCACTGGAACATCCAGCAAGTAACCTCCGTAGCTAAAGGCATGAGCGTACCGGGCAACGCTAACATATGGGATGTGTACGTCGCTCTTAATGCGAACTGGCACGACAAGGAGGTGAAGTTCTCGGAATGGTTTGGTCCGGATGCCGAGAAAAAGATCATCGAGGACGCTGTCAATTTCTACTTCATGGATGATGACGCTCCTGAAGGCAAGGTATGGATTTACATGTGTGCCATGGATGACTAAGAAAACCAAAAATAAAGGACACGCAAAGAAGGAATCCGCAAGACGGGAGATAGACCGCCTCACGGATTCCTTGGATTTCGAGCCTGTCAACTTCTATGAGGTGATGGCTCGGATTAGACACTTGATGTGCCATGAATATTCTATGAATAAGAAATATCGTTAGTATATTCTGGATTTCACTTCCTTTGAGAAAAAAAATAATGGACATAACTATTCGAAAAGCAGATATTTATAAGGAAGTGGAGAAGATTACCTCTATAACTGGTTCCTCTATAAACATGGAGGATGGATCGACCTTGTATGATAAGGTGTGGGCCAATGAATACGATCAAGATATTTTAGATACATTCTGGAGGAATGCTGTAAACACAGTCATATCTCTGTTCATTCGTTATCTGGACAAGGATACGGTAAAACATAATATTATTGAGACTGACAGAGGAGAGATATTTTCCTTGAAAGTAAAGATGCCTGAGCGTTTTGACCGAAGGCTTGAGGGAGGAATTTGCGACTTGGTCTCGGATTTATTGGCTACAATTGTCTTGTCTGGATGGTTTGAGCTAAAATTACCGGAAAAAGTCAAGACCTATAATGATAAGGCGATAGCGTTATCGTCAGAAATAAGAGGAGAACTATTATATCGTGTCTCCCCGGTGCGAGAGAATAGAAAAGACTATGGATTAGATAATTATATATTCGATCAAGTTTATGGCAAATGTACGGATTGTCCTTCACAAGGATGAGATAATGGCAGATATAAAGGCTATAGCCCATGTTACAGGAAGAAGGTTATTGACCCCGGATAATATGGATAAAGCCTCGGATATACAAACACCGGAGGAAGGCCCGGACCTAGATATTGTTGCCCGGGCATTATCTTCCGCCTTTGATAACATAAAGCATGTATGCTCAAGATACCTAAATGTTGGTAGGCTGGAGGATTTTAACAGCCTAGAGGATATATCAGGAGACTATATGATAAATCTCAATATGCCTTTACGTTGGAACTATTCCGCGACATCCCGCATTAAGAGCTTAATGCACGAGCATATTGTTTGCTACGGATTGTACTCTATCTTTGAGAAGACCAATCCTGAGGACGCTACTATTTACTTGGAAAAAGCCAGCGTGCAACTGTCTTTGATAAAACCGGCCCTAGAATTGAGGACCGGTCCGACAAGGAGGAGGATTAATCCGTTTATCTAGGCTTGTTTCTCCATTTTGGAGTATAATATACGGATATGACGGATATCGACTTTTTCCTTGTCAGATTAGCGGTGACCAGAATCCTGAAATATTTGAATGGTGTTCCGCATATTCTAGAAAGATACGGGCCAATAACGCTTCCGACGGGAAAATAAAAGATCCCGTCGGTACTAGCGTACAAGACAAATGATATATCGGTCTTGTTGAAAACTCCCCTACAAACAATATTATTGACAGTCTTTAGCATGTCATCCCCCAATTTAATCGGCCTTGTAAGGATAATTCCCTTTTTATTGTCGTTGCTGTCGTTATCTACTTTTGAGGATAGATCTATTATTTTGCTATTGGTTGCTTGTAAAAAGGTCGATGGATAATCTGGAACAGCGTATTTATACGCCGATGATATCGTGCTCCATGTCCCTTGGTTAATGGAATAGACATATGCGTATACCTTATCAGGATTTATTACCATTATTCTCCCGTTCGGATAATCATAGGCCATAAATGCGTCCTTTATGTAATCTTTAAAAGGTGTCATCTGATTTATCTCTCCTGATAGAAGCTCTTTTGTAGCTATCTCTGACAGGGATTTGATAGAAGCGATATCTAGGCTTGGGCCATCGAGGATCGAGGATATAAGCGTGGTATCTCCTCCTGATACTATCATAATGCCTTTCTCGGACGTGAAAGCGACCGCCCCGTCAAGCTGTGTAATAGATCCGGGGTTTGAGCATACGTCCCTGCTCATAGGTTGTTTGGTTGAGTATGTACCATCGGAGGATACTTCCATAGCCCAAATACCATCGGTAGAGAATACCAATAACGGGAATTGTCCGAATTGTCCGGTGGATATAGGTCTTGTCGTGGAAGTTATCCCAAGGATTTTACCTACCCCAACGGTATTTATCCCTTTCAATGGAAAATAAAAGGGATTATTGACCTCGGAGGTATATAGTTTGTTGGGTTGGATGATTGACTTGTCCTCGGTCTCGATTGAATTATTATAAAATCCAAAAGAAAGGTCGTTAAACGGCCTTGCGTAATATGCGCCATTGAGCAAGGAATGCGGAGATAAGAAAACCTCCTCGGTATCGATTGCGCTACCTCTTTCAATAACCATACGATATGCGTCAGTATCGGGATAATATAGGTAATATATATGCCCATCTAATGGTATATTGGTCTGCGATTTTACGACTATTTCTTTCCCCTCTTTCTTGATATGCGTATATACGGAGAAAGAATTGGCCGCCGTGTTGGAATAGCATACCATACTGTCTAGAGGATATCCGTCAAATAGTGTCGCTTTTACTCCGGCTATATTGAGCCTTGAATTGTACGGGTAGATAAAAGATGGCAATAAGGAATGGTTGCCGATATAAGTGTCATCCAGTCTTTCTCTTGTCTCTAGATTCTCCCAATCCCCTACAATGATAGCCTCTCTCTCCCCATAGGTTATATTGTCTATATTTATTGAATCTATTTTATAGAAAAGAGAGATAGAGGAAATATCGTCTATTGCGTTATCCTTGCGTGGAAGTTCCAATATAAGATCATTCTCAAATATATCCGGTGTGTCTGAATATGCGTTTTGATACGCTTCCTTGAAATTAAGTTTCCCGTATTTATTGTCTGTCGGTCTTTTTACTATGCCCCAAAAAGAATAAGGAAGCTGTGTGTTATTTAATGATTTTATGTTGTCGATACTACCAGATTGGTCGAATGTGTATATCGGCGCAGATATAAATATATCAATAGACTTGATGATATCGTTCCATGACGCTAGACTAGAGGATGGTTCGGATATAAACCTGTCTAATCCTCCGGTAATCGACAATACACGTCCTTTAATAGTGTGTATCGCTAACGTCTCCATCTCCTCTTCTCTATCTGTCCCGGGATGTACGATGACGGTGTCTGTTGAGGCTTCGTATGTAATGGCGGCCATTGGAGCCATGTCCGATGATGGTATCATTAAAATAGGAGCTGAATGCATGGTATAATTCCCATCATACAACCTATATGCGTATCGTACAAAGAAGGGGAATATAAACGAGCTATTGCTCCTTGATTTGTTGTTGATAAATTCTATGGCTCTAGCCATTACCGTATCAGTTATAGCTCTTTTATTGTTATCGGTTAAATTGTTTAAGACATCGATGACAGCTATTTTATCCGGTAACTCAATAGAGAATAAATCAGATCTAGCGACATTCCCTCTTAATCCAAATGATATTGACAGGAAGGGAGGCTTCTCGCCAAGGTATTGATATCCATCGTCTTTTAACAAGATATATGACATTCTCTTGTCCGTAAGGATGATCAATGTATTCCCTATGCTGGTGATCTTTTCCCATCTTTCTTCGCCTTGAAGCGTGTAATCAATGGGGACTTCTTCCCTTTCAGAGGCGTCAGACAGCTCAAACCCTATCAGATGATCGCTTTTTGAGCAGATAAATATTTTTCTGGAAGATGTATTATGGACAAATAGCAAGTTCTCATCTGTATTTAGAGTTAGGAATGGTTCTGGGAATGTCACCGCTCTCATGCTTCCGTTCTCGGATATCAAGTTTAAGGATATATCCAAGTCTCCATCGTTACAATCAAGGTTCGATGTATTGGCGGATAAGCCTGTTAATCTGATATTGCTCTCTTCCATGTTTTTTGAGGTAAAATTATCGCCGGATATCATAAATCCAGCGATAAAACTTGTTTGATAACAAGGTTATTGATCTGGCTCGATGATCCGTCTTGTTATAATTGGAGTCCTCTCATTCTCCGTTGCTCCAAGCCTGAAAGACAAAGAAGGCTTGAACAAGTCTTTCCCTTTTATATCGGGAAGCCTATAGACATTATTTGTCACGTTTGAGCAATGGAAACGATAGTGGTTCCCTTTGACAGAGAATGGACGTATACCATCAGGATCTTTTTGGATATAGAGGTTCCCGTTATCATCTATGACGAATGATATGGAATCGTAGTTGCGCAAACCTATTATTTTTGCGGCAGGGCTTAATATCTCAATTAGCCCGCTCTTATGAAACCTTATGTGAGGCTTTACCAATCTTGTTATTATTCGCATATCTCGAAATATTTAATTCCATTTGTTTCTTTCTCTCTTACTTTTAATATCCTAGAACCATGAATATTTATACCGGTAATAGCGATGAAGTACTCAAGTGAAGGAACCGTGAAAAAAAATTTTCCGGGGGTGTCTCTTTCCCCTGTGCGTTCGACCATGTTACATTGTGTCTTGAATGTCTCAGATGGGGTCCTTTTTATTATGGCGAACTTGTCGCTTCCCTTTAGCTTAACAATTTGGATAAAAGCGGGATGCCCCTTCTTGAAATTCATCTTTTTGAATAATTTTCTGCCTATTTTGGCGAACTGATTCTTTTTATTGTAAATCTCGATATACATGGTTTTATATTTAATCGTTTAACATTTATACTTGCTTGGCACTTGATGTGCCTGTTATGATGACATGTATTTTTTTACGACATCCATATTACTAAAGGACATGGATAGAAACCGCACTGAGTCATTCCTTACGCTAGTCAATGCCTCCACGTTGTCTTCAAATGGATTTAATGATTTTATGGCGGAGACAAGATCATGCATACAATAGCATGCCAACAATACATACGATCCCATGACCTCTGAATTGTTTTGTTCAGCGGCTTTATGCAATACTTTGTCTGCGAATCCCATCTTAACCATATTGCCATTGTCATCTTTTTGATACATAGGTATATCAACTCCCATTTTGTCCTTGAAAAAATCCGCTATGGATAAATTAGCCTCTGCTTGTAGGCATCCGTATAGCCTCTCCAAATCTTTCGGGATGGTCTCTTGAACTATATCTGTCCAATCATCACAGACCAACTCCCTTATGACTGAGTAAGGCTCAAGCCTGTCATTGGGAATATCCATGACTTTCACGCTTCCATCCTCGTTATAGTCATCGTCATCGCCGCCATATTCATTAACGCTCTCGACACGTTTCGAGGAAGCGTAATATTTCCAGCTCCCACCAAACTCTGTCAGGTATTCATCCAGTGTTTTTATCCATCCATTCAGCTTGTATATGAATTGATGAAGATACATTTCCCACAAGCATGTATCATAAAAAAGATCAATGCAATATCGGCTATTTTCATCATCTTTATGACGAAAAGTACGGGGTGCGGATATGATTCTCGCCATATCCAAATTCCCTAACACCTTATTGAAAAAGTTGGCCAATAAACTGTCTTCATCTATGCGTGATAACAGCTCATAAAAAGGTTATCTCTCATTAGGCTGAAATTTTAAGGTTATACAAATCAAGGATGAACTTCTTCCCGGCCTCCGTCCAATACATATGCTGGCTTGTCTTAATCTCATGATTTCAATTTATTTATCATTTAATGATTATATAGTCCCCGCAATCTTCAATATACTTTATTCCGGCACTATCAAGAGTATTCTCTATGTCCACTTGGCACAGGCAAGATTCTGGTATGATATTGTCATACCCTTCCGCTGGGATCATTTTCGTGATTTGCGGGAAATGATCCTCTAGTTGTTTTGGGGATTGTATTTCTACATCCCCGTCGTAAATAAGTACGCACATGTTATTTAAATTATGAGCCTTCCCATGAAGGCTCGGTTAATACTATTCCTCAGATCGAGTATAGGCATCCAATGGGTAACACAAATTTTATCACCATTAGTATCATACCATTCATTACATTCTCTGCAATACAACCCTGTTGTAAGTATTTAAAATAATTAGTACACCAGCAGCCAGTTATTACCAGATCTTCATCATCAGGTAACTTATCTTTTGTGCTTATCCACGGGAATTTCTTTGCCTGCCATTCGGCACCTGCTATAAAACCGTGGTAATATGCAGGGAATACACTACCGCTACTCCTGCTTTCAGCGAAGAGATGAGCCGCTTCTTCTACTGTCTGTCTCATATCAATCTTGCTCATATTTATTTTCTTTTTTAATTAAACCTATCACATATTCGCATCCTGCTTCAAACCCCTTGTTATATCCCATACTATCACGGCCCTTGAAATAAAAAGAACCTAAGCATAACATAAATCCTATTATCATCAATATGAGTCCTAGGCCGAAGAAGGGTTGGGAAAAAGATATATGGAAAGGCTTAAACTGTATTGTCATTCCGGAGGATAATATGAATATTACTGAAAGCATAATGACTGCGGGTAGTATTGCCTTAATCATTTGATCCTCCTTTCAGCAATTCGAGATTGTCATAAACATTCCCAATAACACTTCCTTGGCACACCTCAAAGTCTAGCAGTTCACATGGATTAACCCCATCTAGGGATATGCACCATCCTGTATGTTCATACAAGTCAATTACTTTGGGAAACTCTCTTTTCTCTTCATGTTTCCATGTTGAGAATATAACGGCATAAATACGTCCGCTTGGAGCTTTTATTAAATCCCCCTCGTAAATCTCCTTTCCGTTCTTGTCTTTTAGGCCTGTGTACTGGCCTACGGTAGTTTCATCAACATAAGGTGTTTTATCATAGTTTTCATTAAAATGATAACCATCATCAATGAATTGTCCATGAACACCAATAGCTGTTTCTCCATCATTCCATTGCAATAAATCTCCATACACCCACTCTTTAGTATTAAGATTCTTCCCTCTGAATTTAATCTCACGCATTTGATCCTCCTTTCTCTAAAATATCCTTACAAGCCTTGCTATCACACCTTACCGGTTTTTGATGGAAAGCGCACCAAGCGCCCCCGTTTGCGTCTTCATCCTCGATAAGTCGGCAATCACCGCATTTATCTGTTAGGTATTTCTTGTCAAGGTATCCTTCCTTGATAAGCCATTCAATCATATTCACAACAGCATCTAAGACATTCTTTTTCATAACCTCATGCTTGCAGTCGTATCCCAGTTCTGTGTATTGGATGAACCAATACACGCTATCTTTTGTGATTTCCAAACTTAAATCGGGTCGGTTGCGTTGTGAAATCGTGGCAGGAAGCATGTTTATCAGCTTGGATAGAGACCAAGCCGGGAATGCCATATCTTGATCCACATGATTTTCAACCCTGCCATATTCAAATGCGACCGGTAATTCAAATTCATCCAAATATATGTCTGCCGTATCCGGTCTCACCCCGGCCTCTAACAGGCGTGATGATTGTTTTTTATTCGTGCAAATTTGATTCATATTATAATTCGTTGTTAAAATATTCCTTATTATCCACATTTACCCCTCCTGTATTATGACATCCCCATCCTTATCCGTGAACACGTCCACTAAATCGTAGTAATATTGATCATCGGACGTGCGGATCATTACCTCCGCTTCCGGGTCTTGCTCTTGGAGTAGAGCGATCAATTCCCTGTTTCTCATATCAAAATAATGTTTTCTCAATCTCGTAATTGTAAACCAAAACCTCCGTACTCTCCCTTATCCGAGAGTGAACGGCCGTATGAGTGGTGACTTTTACTTCCTTATGGTTCCATTTGTTTTCATTGACAAAGGAGCGTAAGGTGTCAGTCCAGTAATTGCTAAGAATGAATTTGCCATTGATCCTAGACAAAAGATCTAGCAGATCCGCAAGGTCATTCTCCCCATAACCATAATAATGACCTTGAACCGCCCCGGGATAAGGAGGATCAAGGTAAAATAACGTATCAACGCTATCCCTGTTCTTGATAACTTTCAACGCGTCCCTACAGGAAATCTGCACCTCTGATAGGCGATCGTACAATTTCTCGTTGAACTCCTCACGCTTATTCCTGAAAACCTTCCCGAAGTGTGTCCCGGCGGTACCGTTACAGAATTTCCATCCTCCATACAAGCTACCAGAATGGCACTCATTTGCCATGATCCATACGGCCCAAGCCTTGTCTACATCCGAGACCTCAGATCGTCCTCGATAAATGTTCCTAGCCCTAATGTAGTCAGACTCGGAGTGTAGCGATAACCGGATTCTCTCACGTAACTCCTTAAATTTGGATGCGGACTGGCAGACCTTGAAAAAGTTTATCAACAAGTCGTTCTTGTCATTGATCACTTCTATGCCTGCTTTAGGCTTCGCAAAAAATACCGCTCCTCCTCCAAAGAATGGCTCGCAATATATCTTATGCCTAGGCATCATTGATACAATGCGTTCGGACAAGTTTTGCTTGCCTCCATAATATGTGATTGGTGTTCTCATGTAATTTTATATTCTTTCTTTGCTCTCATCATAGATGAATGCAGTTTTCAACTATGATGAATGATTAAACCTTATTTGTTTTAGCGAACACCACCGACTCGTGATCCGGCCTCAGATGGGCCATGCAAGCCTTGCTGTATTCGCAATCCCTAGCTCCATCGCCCCGGAACAGGCATCCCCTGCATACGACCGCTTTCCCTTGGTATATTGCCTCGAAGCGCTTGACTTGCACCCTGTTTGTCCCGACTTGGATAACAAAGCCGGTAGGGGTGTTTCTCAATCTCTCTGTTATTTCCATGATCTGTTTTTAAAATGGCATGTCCTTGTCACAACTCCCGTAATCGTAGAACTTGGTCATGCCGTCATTATGCTTAAATTTTACTAATCCAGTGGCCCCATCTCTATTCTTGGCCACGATCAACTCTCCGTAATTGCGTTCTACGTTGCCGTTCTTGTCCTTGACCTCGATCTTGTAATACTCCGGTCTATGAATGAACATTACGATATCAGCGTCTTGCTCGATAGCCCCGGATTCCCTAAGATCGGATAGGAGGGGTTTCTTGTCCGGTCTGGCCTCGTTTCCCCTGTTCAATTGGGATAAGAGCAAGAAGGGAACCTTTAACTCCTTCGCCGTGATCTTGGCGGTCCTTGACATCTTGGCTACCTCCCGCTCACGGTTTCCTTCCCGTTCCCCGCTCTCCGCCAATTGGAGATAGTCGGCCATGATGATCCCGCACTTGCCTTGCTTCTTCAGTATCTTACATCGTGAGCGGATGTAATCCATCGTAACGCACGGGTTGTCATCGACATAGATCGGGAGCCTCCAAAGCTCGTTGACTGCCGTCTCTACCTTGTTGATCTCCTCGTTTGTCATATACCCGGACTTGAACCGTTCCGGATCTACGTCGCACTCGGATAGGATCAACCTGTTGGCCAAGCTTATGTCGGACATTTCAAGCGAGAATATAGCCACGGGCGTGTTGGATTTTGCCGCTGATTTGGCCAAGTGAAGCATCACGGCGGTATTGTGGGTGACTATGTAGTCGTCCGTTATGTACAAGGCCTTCTCATGCGATACCGATATGCACTGGCATTCAACCCTGCGGTTGGTCGGTGTCACGGACATCACGGTCAAAGGTTTGTTCCTCCGGTCTGGCCTCACTCTGTTGAATTTCCTTGGGAGCGTGAAGCATTCCCTAGGATTGTCCGCTACGATCACGAGCCTGAAACTGTTCCTTTTCCGCTCGCCATAAAGGAATGAGCGTCTTTCTCTCAAGGAACATTTATATCCTAAAGACCAGCAAAGTGTTTGTACGCCTCTCGCCAATTTAGCGCTCGTGGTGTTGTAGCATATAGCCCCATTCTTGTCTATATCCCCGTCTGTATCGAGAAGACCGTTCAACAGCTCAACCCTTTGATCCCTGCATGCGTCAATGTACATGTCCGGGATGAACTTCTCGTAGGAATGGACATTCAACAATCCTAGGCTCTTTAGCTCTGACAGGTATTTATTGACCTTCCTGTTCTCCTTGTTGGTCACTAGGAAGCGATCATCCGACACGATAACATCGTAGTCGACCATACCTTGGATCTTATCAGCGATGAACTTGTCCGGCTTGCACCAGCTAACCCCCTTGCTCAAGACTCCATCTCCTAGCAAGACTCCCATGAGATATGGGTGGATCACGAAATCTTTCTTTTCTCCGAATATCCCGGAGAAAAGAGGAATGCTTATTCTGCCGGAATATCTTTCCTTGCTTATCAAGTCCATAAGCTCTAGGGTAGATACGACCCTTTCGGCCTTGGCGTTGAACTTGGAAGATATTACGCTCCACAAGTGGCTGCCACAGCATTCGATCTTGCGACCGTCCGAGAACTCGACCATGTATGTCTTGACATGTCCTTGCGGGAATATGCCGGTCACACGTGATTCAGCCCCGTCTACGGAGCAAACTTGGTCGCCTATCGCAAGATCCTTGTTCAGTTTCCATCCTGAAGGTGTCAATACCTTGGCATCCATCCTTAGAGCCTTTCCCATGGAGGGCCTAGCCGCTATTATCACCAAGTTTCCCGGCTGCCATCCGTTCGTGATCTTGTTCAGGTCGTGAAGACCCGTGTCAACACCGGATCGGATGTTTTTCCTAGCCATCTCCACACGCTTGTATAAACCGTCCATGGAGCCTTTAAGAGCCTTGGATATATGCTCGCCATTAGACTTCCCGATAAGTTCCTCCATGAGGCTCTCTGATCCGTTTATGGCCTTGTGCAGTACGTCACCTATATCCTCGTTGGAATAGATAGCGTTCTCAAGTTCATTGGCTATCACCAGCCCTTTCCTTTGTATGGATCGCTCCTTGACTATCATCGCGTGGTCCAGTATATGGGCCGATGACCCAATCTTGGAGGTAAGGGAGGCTATGTAGATCGGCCCTCCTATACTCTCGAGATCTCCGGATGACAGCATCGCTTGGGTGACCGTCATCATGTCTATGGGCTTTCTCTCCTTGTATAGCCCGGATATGGCCTTGAATACCGATTGGTTCCTCTTGTCGTAGAAATCGGCCTCAGATAGTTCCGAGGCGATTTTCTCGAAAGCGTCGCTCTCTATGAGGCAAGCCCCCAGTATTATCTGCTCTATCTCCTTGGCTTGGGGAGGTAGTTTCCCGTCAATCTGGGACGATGTAAGTGAGGTCTGTGCGATGCTCGTTCTTGCCATAATAAACCTTGTTTTTGTCTATTGCGTTAATCAATGTCATTCTCATGTCAATCTCTTTAGCCCTGCTTTTTTTCTTGTGCTTCCATCCGGCATCCGTTGCCCAGAAATTTGTGCAAGCCTTCTCGAGAGATAGTTTTATATTTACGCCGGGATAATAGGCTTGTTGGGTCTCCATGATCTTTGGATCGTCGCATATGCTCTTATATGCGCTACGGACTAAATCCAAATAGATGTTGAAATCATCTTTCCATGTTTTTACCTTTTCTGAGTTATCGCCCGCGTCCGGAACGGGAGTGACGGTGTCCCCCGATTTGGGGGTAGGGGGTATATTATTATTATCTTTATTATTATTCTTGCCCCTACCTTGCCCTTCATTTTCTTCGCTTGCCCCTAGGCTTGCCCTTAGCTTGCCCAAAGATAGCTTTAAGTCTTTGATTTCTTGTTCTATATCTATGCCCTTACCCTTGCCCTTATCCTCGCCCTTGGATATATTTATAGGATTGTATAAGTCATAATTGCATAGCGTTATAACATTCATCCCTTGGGACGCGTCTGTTGTTATCATTCCGTCCTTTTTTAGCATATCCAAGAAATTTCGAACCTTTTTATCTGAGTTCCATTTCCACTTTTGGGAAAGAAAACTTATGGATGCCGGATATTGTCCTCTTCCGTATGTTATTTCCCTACCTCCGATACTAGCCGTAAGCTGCGTTGCCTCAAATCGTGCTGACTGTATCAAGTCTATCCACGCTTCGCACTCGCTAAAAGTCCGGGATGCTTTCCATATTCTGTGGGAAAATAATTTACGAGATAACATGATAAATCCTTTATCCATATCAGTTGTCGGCATTTTCCAATTCTTCTTCTAGGAACTTTATCAATCTTCTAATATCATCCTTACTTATTTCGACACTCTTGGTCATGTAGTCCGAATATTCGGATATGAAAAAACTTATGCACTCATCAGATTCACATAAAGGACTTACCTCTAATGCTACACAAGGCTCAGACTCTGATATAAATTTCATAAATGTGCTCATGTCTTTCTATATTTTTATATTATTAATCAATATATTATTCCTCTATTATACAATTCCTCCCTATATTGCTCCAACGCCTGAAGGCATCGTTCCTTGTCCATGTATCCCATTGGCATTATCCCGGCCAACCTTGCGTTGCATCGGTCTATGCCATATTTGAGATCCCTGTTTGACATTTTCTTTATATCCATGTTATCTCTTTTTAAAAGTGTTACAAAATCTCGTGGAGTTAGCTACCCGTCCAGCGTCATGTATGATGCACCAAACGCATAGCCCCTTGTGAGGATGTCCGTTGGCGCAATCGCCACATTTCACCTTTTCTTGCTCGTCTTTCTTCTTCGCCATATCACCAAGTCTTTATTTTTATTGGTAGATCGGCGTACCACCAAGCCAGAATCGTAGCGTCACGTTGGTCTTGGTTCGTTCTCTTAGGCAAGGGACCGACTATGTAGGAGAGTTCCTCATGGGTTATCTTGCCCTCGTCCCCTTTCCAATGCTTGGTCAAAGGCTTTACCTCCTCGCAGGGAATCCCTATGTGCTCGCACATCTGGAGAAGCAATATCCCGGTTTGCTGGTTACGACCTACATACTTGGCTATCCTCTCGCCGGATTTACCCCTAGCCTTATGGTAGTTGCTTTTTTCGTTAAGCCATCCGGCCTCGACAATGACCACTATGTCTACCCCCTTGTACCTTTCTCTTGCCTCCTTGATAAAGTCAATCAAGGAAGGGAAGGGGAGGCTTGTTAATATTATCTGTCTCGTGGAAGGAGACAGTACGCATACACCGGATTTATCTATGTCCGGGTCAACGGCTATCACCAATTCGTATCTTTTCTTTCCCATGGATTCCTCCTTTCTTTATCGTTTATTAGTAAGAATACGGCCAATATCAATGCGATCAGTCCTAGTATTGCGGTGATAAGGTATATGGCCATTGTCAAGTGATCTAAATCTTGTATTGTTTCCATATTAGATATTTGTTATTCGTGATGGTAGCGGGACTCGAACCCGCATGAGTTGCTGAAATTCCAAATAGGAAAGGACAAAACTACATTCTCTCGATAGTCACAAACCTTAGCGTCTACCAATTCCGCCATACCACCGTGTTTGCCCCGCATATCCTCACGGACGGCGGGAATAAAAACTAAATCTAATACCATGAAAAACACACTCTAATATTAATATCCTTAGTTCTGAATCTTTATTAAATCGGGTATCGCTCCATAAATGGGGGTACGACCATCCCATTTGTCGATAAACTGCTTGTAAAGAATTTCTTTAGTCAATCCTCTCGAGGTGATTAACGCTTGTTCCGTTTTCAATTGCTCCAACTCGTTGCGTTTCCGTTGCTCCGCTATCTGCTGGTCTAAAACCGAAATATTGGTGTTAACTTCATTCCTACTATCAATTTTCTCGCGAACCGCCTTGGAAAACTCTAATTGCGCCGAGAATGTGAGTAATTGAAGACCTCTTTTCTCGAATTCCTTATCTACAATCTGCTCAAGGCGTTTCTCAAAAAGAAGAGAACCTCCGTCTGCCATTAAGCTATCGGTCTTATGTTTGCGGCTTTCCTCCTTGATCAGGTCATAGATGCGAGGTTCTAGTATGTTATCCTCCAATGATTGCATGAAACCGTCTTTGCCTGATTCCGTATCAGCCTTGTCTATGTGCTTGTTATCGAAAACAACGTCTATTGCCCTGTTTTTGATGACCTTGTAGGAGTAAGTGGGGCGTGCGTTAAACTCCGTATTGTCTGCGGCTTTTAACGTGACAGGGCTTCCGAACTCGCCTCGTTGGTCGAATAGCGGGACTTGAAATAATTCCGTGCCCCATTCCCAAGTTGAAACCCTGCCCGATACGACCTTGAAATCATCCTTTCCTTGTTTCCCGTAATTTTCCATCAATACCCCAGCGTAATTAGGTGCTACACGTTCACAAGAGGATAAAAATACCATAGCGATTATCGCTATAGTAAAAAACTTAAAACTTGTCCTTTTCATTCTTGATAAAATTAAATAGTTTATAAATTATAAATAATGAACTAGTTAACATAATGACTATTCCTATCCATGCGTCAACATGGTTAAAAACTCTGTTCCCTACCGGAATAAAGGCTATGGCCAATATCAATACCCAATGTTTGTTGATAAAATTTCTCATATTTGTTGGTTTAGTGCCTCATTGTATAAAGGCATGATTAATCCGATACTGCTTACGTCTTCTACCATGCTGTCAAAAATGATGGCATCGTTAACGCCCTTGAAAGTAGCCGTGCATTGATCGCATTCATATAAAGCTTTCCTCATTATGTCGAATAAGCCCATGTTAAAGGATATTTGAGGAAGCGGAACGCTGGGTTTTGCCAGATGATTTTGTATCACTTTCTCTGCGTCTGGATATTTTAAGTTCTCATCCGCGAAATAGAAGAACGCCTTGTCATTCTTCTTATGGCACTCTATTCCGTCATCAGAGATAAGGATGTCATCATATTTCAACATGTCCTTAAAAAATAGACTATGCAGCAATTTGCCGTCTAACGCCTGTATCATGGCTTCGTCAAGGTTTGAGCATTCGGATATCCTGTTTTTAACGATAATACGTCCGTCACTGGCGTAGGCCCAATCTCCCTTGAAATATACGCATTCCATAGCGGGACGGTTATCGTCCTTTGCGCAAGCCAAAAACATTTGTACGTTCTTGTCAAAGTTGTAAGAACCTTCTTTTCTCTTTCCCATATCATTAATATTTAATATTATATTTTCTTCTTTCGTATTGTGGGACATACCCTTTGCAAGGAGTATTCCCGTCAAGTAAGGCCGATTCCGGCCTCACAGTTTCCCCTTCTTTTTTAGACGGGTCTGTCCAATACCTCTGCCGTTGATGGCAAAGGCAATGTCTTTTAGAACATGCCTCATTGAGGCAGAATATCAGTTCTTTCATCTTGGATTATTTTCTCGAGTTTCTTTAGATCCTTTTTGGCTAATCTTACGGTATCAGCTATCCTTGGTCTTCCCTTGGAATCCACGTGTTCTAGGATAACCGATAGATGGCGGGACAGTGTTTTAATGAAAGACTCGGATAGCTGGTACCTTTTAGCCATGGCCGTTATTTTTTATAAAAACCTTGGAACCTCACGATACCTAGATACTCGGGAGATTTCATTAGTCCGTCCCCCATGCCGCCCAACGTCTCGGCTCCCGGCTCGTCAAGGACAACCTTGGAGTCAATCTCCTTAGGTACACGGAAGCATATCTGTACGGGGAAATTCACCTTAGCGTCTCCCGTGATCACGTTAACCGACGCTCTTTGCGTAGCCGCCATGATCCGGAACCCAAGCGATCGTCCCTTTTGTAGCAACATCTTCAGATTCTCCTCCAATGACTTTTCACGACCGACCGTGCGTAGTTCCATTTTAGGCTCGAGGAACCCGAAGGCGTTCTTTCGCTGGCCAACCTCGACCATTTCCTTTATGTCAAGTTCCGTTCCCGATCGGGAGGACGCTACCGCGTCGGCGAACTCATCGAACACCACCAGCGTTTTCCATGATGCCCTCGATTTAGCCCTTTCCTGCATATCCTGTACGAGTTCTTTCATCTTGGCCTCTATTTCTTCTATATCATTATAGACCTTTATGTATTTCTCGGAGGAATAATTACAGAACTCGTATTTCGGATCGAAAATTACGATGTCCCGGATACCGGCTAAGCGGGCGTATTCTATCGTGGATATGATACACACGGATTTACCGCTACCGGTAGCTCCGCAAATCAAGGCGTGAGGCGTGGAGTTGTTATCGAGATCCCACACCACGAGCCTTCCGAAGTTATCCGTTCCTATGGGAATCCTCATGCCGTCGATATACTTCTTGTCCCAGTACAAGGACTTGGTTCTTTTCTTCGGTGATTCTATGGAGAGGTAGGATTTTCCCTCATACACCATAAGCTCGTTACCCATCCTTATGGATGGCACGTCCAGCGCGTTCGCTATGTCTAGCTTGTATTTCATCACTGTCGTGATCTTTGTCCCAGCGGATACCTCTAGCAGATACGTGTCTGACGAGTACCCGTTAATCTCCTTGGCCACGTTCACGATCACCCCGAATGTCCGTAGGATATGCTCTATTTTCTCGCTGTTTGTCATATTACTATTGGATAAATCATATTGAATGAATGAGGAAGCGTTCCTCTTGAACTCGGATATTACCTTGGGGTTTACCGATCCAAGGGAAGCGTCCCGTATTTTTTTCTGTCTCTTCGATATCAATTCCTTCTTTGACTCGGGCACGTTGAAATCATCGACCTCCGCTATCAGCGTCTTGGCCCAGAAATTATAAAGCTCGGCCCTGTCCACGAAGTTGTCGCTATCGTTGATCATGTACACGTAATCCGGATCGGACACGGCCTCTATCATCCTTTTTAGCGGCTCGTACAATATGGCCTCGTAAAGCTTCCTCGTGTCGTTATCGAGATTGATCACGAATTTCTTCAACTGGGAGGAGCCGTCCTTGTTTTTCGAGATCTTGTTCTCCACGAACCATACCTCGTCAACATTCTCCCCGAAGCGGGACTCATAGCACTTGACGTAGGTCATTGCCTGTTTCCCGCAGGTAAACGTTAGCTCCTCGTCATCGGTGAACTTGGCCCTTGACTTATGGTCTATGATGACCGTCCGACCGCTTTCCGTCCTTATCGCCAAGTCTAGCCTAGCGTGGCAGGGTAGGGGGATGTCCACCCCGTTTATCGTTACCCATTCCTCGCACCTTGATTCCACGGCGATTATCTCCTTGATACCGGAAAGATAGATATCCTTCTCCCCGTAGAAGTTATTGATAAGCCTCGTGGCGTTCTTGGTGGCCTCGATCTTGCATTCCTCTACGGTAGGTGTCGTTTTCTGTATCTTCCAATCATTCGGGTGTACCTCCTCTATGTATGAGAACGCTACCCTCTCCATTTCCGTGATCGGTATTATCTGCCCCTTGCGCTGTAGCTCCATGAAGAAATACTCCAAGGCCGAATGATAGGCGTTACCCGCTACCGTGCTGGAGGATGATCTGGATCTTTCCCGGTAAATCTCCCGTTTCTCGAACTCCTTCTCGTTCCGGGAGAAAGAGGCTACCTTGCTGTAACTCCAAGAGTCGATAAGGTAGTTTGATAAATGCTCCTCCAGCTCGGCGTTGGTATAGGATGAGTACTTGTTCATGGCATGTCCTCTTTGTTTTTGCCCTTAGACTGTCTCATCGCCTCCTTTTTTTGATCGACATCTTTCTTTGTCTCACGAATTGGAAGGATTAGATCGTTTACCGTGGTATCCCCGTCCTTTAACGCTTGTATGATCCCGATCAGCATGGCGATCTCGTCGGGGCCTATCTGATTGCTGGTCTGTTTGCCGCATAGCTTAATGACCTCCTCTTCCGTTATGGCGTATTCGTTCTTGAACTTGTTGATGATATTAGTTCTCGTTTTTAATATCTTGTCAGCGTCGGATAGATCCCCCGTGATGAATTTTTGGGCGGCTTGATAGACCCTGTCCACTATGGCCTTGGGGATAACGGCGAATACGGAATTGCGATAAGCTATGGAGTTGGCGGCGTTTCCCGTTACGGTAATCATGTCGTCTGAGTAACGTTTCCCCTTGCTATCCACTATGCTCCTGCGAACCTCGAACGCGGACGCTACGTTTGTCTCCAGATCCCAGCATGTACCCCTGCTGATGATCTGCTTGTCCGTTATCTGGATAACCTTGGCCTCAGTCCTGATATTACCCCAATTGGATACGATTATCTTGGCGAGGTGTACGGATGGCCCAGTAATAGGTTTCCCTCCTCTTGGCAAGGCATAACTGCATGACCTTGCCGTGTCTTGATTCATCGTGGCCATTACCACGGAATTATCAATACTCCTTCTGATATCCCTAGGATATCTTTTCGCGGTCGCAACTTGTGAGTCCACGTTTGCTCTCTCAACCGCATCTACCTGTAAAATTTGTACTTCATGGCTTTCTGCTGGAAGTACCTCGTAACTGCTTGATTCCATGATTATTTATTTTGAATGATTTCCTTTACCAATATAAAGTGCTGGTTTCCCAATCTCGTTGATACCGATCGTCCTCGGATTCTGTTTCTTCCTCCCCGTCGTATTCCGGTTCACCGTCGGGGTCTTTGATGTAGATGTCTCTCATATATCTTTATTTGTAGGCCTCCGGGAGTCGAACCCGGCTATTCCCATGTTAGGGACGCTCTGCCGATAAGCTAAGGCCTTGAATTTATTCGATCTCAATAATCTCGAATTTTCCTTTCTTTATATATATCTTATGATTGTAGTAGTCTTTGACTATTCCATAATCGGAAACTGTGTTTATGTTCCCAGTGCAATCCTCAACATATGAGTTATTGCAAGCCTTGACCGTGGCAGAGTCGTAAGCCTTGACCGTGGCAGAGCCGCAAGCCTTGACCGTGGCAGAGCCGCAAGCCTTGACCGTGGCAGAGCCGCAAGCAAATGCTCTAGTATTAGATGCGTGTTCTTTTCTGGTATAAATGCCAGCTTCGCTTAACTCCTCTTCAGAGAAGTTATCTTCTAGGTAATTTTCGTCAATCATTTTAGATGTTCTAAAAACCCAAAACCAATTGCTTGTTATAGCCTCTAACAAGTCCTTTTTGCTTTTGGCGTTTAATCCCATCCTGTATCCATCTTGGCAAGCATTATGTTTTTTAGCCCGTTCAAGCAGATCTTCTTTTAATTCTTCGAATGTCTTCATTTTTTATCGTTTATTAGTTTAATGATATCTTTTCTTATCTCTATCAATTCTTCTTTGCTAAGTGTCTTTAATTCGTCTAGGATATCGTCCTTCCTCGATCGATTCGGTCTTGAAGGGGCTTGCACCACGTATATCACCCCGAAATCATTCCTCGTCTCCATAGCTTTTTACCGCCAATATCTTGATTATTACATATAATATGACACTGGCACCACCGAGTAAAAAGACCGCCCTTTTCAAGGGGTCCTCGAACCAGTAGCTTAACGCCAGTATAGCCGCCACTACCAATATCGCCATGAACGCCATTCTTAAAGTGTTCATCACTTGTTTAACGACGGCCTTGGATATCTCCTTTATCCGTCCTGTAATGCCATGTCCCATATATATTGTTGTTTTTAAAATTCGGAAGAAAGGCCTCATATCCTCACGGACGGAGACCTGCGTTGCAATTATGACTGATTTTCTGATTGAATAAGCACCCGTTAGGGGTGAAACGTGCTCCCTGCCGGACTCGAACCGGCGACCCTAAAGGCTCTGACCATCTGAGCTAAGGGAGCGTTTGCCCGTCTTTCCGGGCCGCCAACATTATGAACCGCCATGTCATCACCGTCACATTCCACATGATTTCGTGGAACCTCCACCTCGATAAATACTCTTTGGACTCATTTCGGATTTACCATACCATTTTTATCTACTACTCTATCGGCTTTCCCATCTTCGGACAGGCCCGACATCCGTCCTCGATTCGGATAGAGTGGTGCGTTCATTGATACAAGATTGTGGATGGGAGGGGATTCCAACCCCTATGCGTCTATTACGCTGGCTCAATGTCTACCCATCCGTTTACCGGGGAATCCCACCCCGGCACAGTTTAAGTAAAAACTAATATTCCCTAATTGCCTGCCTCACGGCGGTATTGTAAGGTCTTGGTAGCTTTATTACACATAAACATGTCAAACAGTGCAAATGGTTTCGTCCCGCCTCCGGTCTCGCTCCGGAACCTGCGAGTCTTTGGCTCTCTTGGCGGGAATAGTTGCGGTCTTGGCTAAATTGCCTATCTTTAGGCCGTTAAACAAAAAAACTATATGGAATTAAAAGATTTTATTAAGGAAACGTTACTACAGATCGCTAGTGGCGCAAGACTTGCGGATGATGAATATCGAAAACTTGGAAATGGTGGAGTAAATCCTGAAGGAAAATTTCATTTAGAGGGTATTCCACACATCCTATGCCCGGGAGTAAATGATAAACATGATATCTCTAAGCCTGTCGTATCCGTTCAATTCAAGTTGAATGTCCAGATTGAGGAAAAGACCCAAATAGAAGGGAAGATCGGTGGCATATTAAACGTTATTTCCGCTTCTTTCGGAGGATCAAAGGAAGATACAAACAAATCCGTTCAAGAGATTTCTTTTTCCATTCCCGTAGCCTTGCCGTCACGCTCTTCGGCTTCGGGCAGATAAAATCGTAAATCCTTTGGGCCGAGTTGATAATGTCTTCCGATTTTGCCATGTTAAAAGGGTCTCGGATGTATTCTAAACAGTACATCCGAATCTCCTTATCTGTTTTTGGATAGTAGTCCATATTTTTTATTTTAAATGTTTGGCTCCCCCACAACCTCCAACGGTTTCGAACCCGAATGATAACGGGTGGGGGAGTATTAATCAACTAACGTAAAGCCGTAGTTCTCGGATTGACCGTCTTCCCGATCTGTCGTCATATGATTGTCTGTCCAATCTGTCATACGTTTGGCCGTATTAACCTCCTACTATATCTTAGATACGACTCGTAGGAAAAGTCGTATCATTTAGTACGATACGGTCTTCTTTACCAACCACCGCAAGGATACCCAGCTGGGATCGTACTTATTATATATACATTATTAATTATATGTATAAATCCAATACCGGAACCGATTAAACTACATCGGGAGCAAGGACTATCGCCCTTTCCTGTATTTTCACCTTACGCTTATCCCGTTTATATCTCGTATACCTTTTGATAGCCATAAGGATTTTTTCTCAATAAGTCAAAGAACTCTTTTTTAGTCACCGGAGTGGGATTCGAACCCACGGGGTATTTCTACTCCTCTTTAGGAGAGAGGGACGCTTCCTGCTACGTGCTACCCGGCGTTTATACTTTATTTTGCCTTCCCGTAGTATTTTGATCTTCCAACTAGCCCTGTTCCCCTTGATCCAAAATTATCAGTAAGGGCGTGGCAATTAGGACAAAGTAATTGAAGGTTATCTTCGTTGTTGTTAGCTGGATCTCCATCTATATGATGGAGTTGCAATGGTACTTTCTTTGTGAAATGGTTGATTTCTCCCCATCCGCATACTTGGCATTTCTTATGATATTTCTCCATCATATAATTTCTTACGAATTCACTATGAGTGAATGCCATTGTTCCCGATTTACGACCATCTTTCCACATTTTAATAGATTCTTTTTTCAGATATTCTCCAGAACATTTACAGCTACAGAATCTTTTTCCTTTGTAATACATGTGAAATTTCTTTCCGCAATTCTCACAGACACCCCAATTTTGGGGTTTAGCATTAAACGTTTCACTCGGATTTATTGCTCGTCTTTGCTTAAGTGGTATGCACATTCTTTGAGCGGCTTTCTTTACAGCAGCTCCTGTGACATCATAAATCCTTCCAATTTCCTCATAAGACAAATCTTTGTTTATGATCATATCTTGTAATCGCTCTTTTTCTTTGATCCAATTCATATTTTATAACTTTTATACTAAAAATTATTTACTCTATCCGTTGAGCTATGGGGCTTTTGAATTTACATGTAATCTTGTTGGTTCTCTGCGGCTTTTAAAAGCTCTGTCATGAGATACTCTATACTTTGGGGGCGTTGGAACGCTCTCACCCTTCCTTGCTCTCTCCATCTTTCTACATTAGCCCTACCGAATCTTTGGAAAGCCTTGTTCTGAGATATGTAGACCATTGGTTCCTCTTTTATCTTGTGCGCCTCCAAGAATCTTAGATAATGGAGTTGGGAGGCTGATATATCTACCATCATATGCGTTATTTTAATCTGGTTACTATTATGTAATCAAAGCATCCATTTTCAGTGCAGGTGAAAGAATATCCTTTTTGGTTAAGCCATTTTATGGAGGACCTGACCCCAGATGGCTTGACATATTTGTTCGGGATCGCTCTAGACTCTCCCTCTTTCAACGCTAATAGACTACCTTGCAAGTCTATTTTCATCTTAAAATCAATCTGTTGTATTTCCATTGTCATAAATGTTTGTATCTTTGCGACTTGATACCTAAATGAGCGGTATGCAAGACTGATTAATTATTATAACGCGAATATACACTAGAATAGTGTATTATCAAAATATTTATACACTATTTTAGTGTGTAAATATATGCTTAAAAGCATGTTTTTTGTATGTTTTTGAATATTAGATTGTTATATGTATGGATGCAAGAGAAATTTTGGAGTTTATACTTAAAAAGGAAGGGGTTACTTATTATAAGTTGTCAAAGATGATGGGTTTGCCACGTGTACAGCCTTTATATAATATAAGGGATGGGGCTGTTAAGAGTATAACAAAGAATTATGCTCAGAAAATAATTGAAGCATTTCCAGACTCAGGTTATACTTTGGCTTTTTTAATGACAGGGGATGAGAATCTTATCAATACTACTAAAATATTAGTGCCTGAAGATGACAATGTCTCGGATTCAAATTTCGGTATTGAACTTATCAAGCAATCCTTGAGGTTCAGTCAAGACACTGTGGAAAAACAAAGGATAGCTATAGCTGAGCTGGAAGATGAGATATTGAGGTTGAAAGCAGAGAACGCCGCATTGAAAAAAGGCATGACTGTCTCTACGGATGAATCCAAAGATTTTGCTGGATAGTATATATAGTGTATTATGAAATATAGATCGAAAGAGACCAGACTAAAAGAGCAAGCCTCCCAATATTGGGGGTTAATGTACAATGCTTCCCCTTGTCTTTCCGAGAGATACCCGGATGCCATAAAGGTGGATGTGTACATAGAGATGGAGTTCATCTCGGCAGTCGCCCATTCGAAAGAGGAGAGGCATATTGAGATAAGGCCAAGCGATAAGTTATACTTACACTTGAATTGCGCCAATAATGATTGCACGGGATCCGGGTTTGACTTGACGAGCTTAGTGCGGAAGAGCCTTGTCGAAAGGTCGGAGATATCCGGTCGGCTCCAATGCGATGGAAAAGAGGACTGGAAATATTACGGCCATAACGGTTGTTCCTGTCAGACTACTTTGGATTACAGGATTCTTCCGCTATTCTTTTCAGCAGCAGTGTCTGACGAACCATGACATCCTGTATGATCTGCCCGGATGCGTCCAGGCGTTCAAAGATAGGTTCGAGCGTTTTTTTGTCCTTGTCGGGCCAGCAGAAAGCCGAATATATGTCTAATGACGTTTGCTTAATATCGCAATATAGCTTAGTATATTTCATCATCGCTTGTATGTACGACTCGGCGATTCTCTTGTCTACTGCGCCATAATGGGGGATGAATATCTTATCGGAATCTTTTTTCATATCAATATTTCTTCATTTTTGTACTATTTTCTGTAAATATAGAAGTACGCAGTGTGTGCATGACGATAAATATTACTTTTAATATATTGAATAGTGTTGTACAACATGTAGAATATGAAATCCATATCCTTTGTCTATTTTGTTATAAATAGACATAAAAAGTCAATAGAGGTATGAATGAGGATTTATTTGAGAGACAGTTAGCTGTTATAATGGCTAGGTTCTCTGAGTTTGAGAAAAGGAGCGAGAAACAGTTGTCAAATCACGAGAAACGACTGAATGATTTAGAAAAAACAAATAAAGATGTGAAGATTGTATCTCTCCCCTTTGTTAACAATAAGTTAAATAAAGTTAACAGGGGAGGGTAAACTCCTTATTCAAAGAATTACATATTAGCTTAAAGAGGAGGCGGATTTTACATCTTACCTCCTCTTTGCGTTAAGAGAAAACTTTTGTTATAACTTTCTCATTGAGTTTGTCTATGGGATCGTACGATTTTCTAATATATCCTTCTGTGACCTTATGGGCTGACGCATGATTTAATGAGAAAGCCACGAGTTCCGTGCTTGCTCCGCAATCATTTTGCGCTATCGTGGCCCATGAGTGCCGGAAAACATAAGTTGACAATGGAGTGTTGATGCCTGTCGCCTTCATTATCTCTTTACATCCCTTGTCGATGCAATAAATGAAGTTCTTCTCGACATTATATCTGTCCGCAAAAGAAAATAGTTTCTTGTTCCCCTCATATTTAGAAAATAATGGTCTGATTATCTCAGGAACCTTTATCTCCATATAGGCCTCATAGTCGCTTTTGTCACGGGTCTTTTTTCGTTTATATTTCAATGTCCATCCATCTAGGCAGGATTTCTCCATGTCATATAGGTCTGCGGCGTTAATACCTGCGAGACAAAATATCAACATGCACACGTCCTTGGCTATGGTCATGCGTGAGGGCTGTTTCTTTATAGTATCTGGAGTGTTGCAGGAAAAGAAGGTCTTTAACACGTCGATCTGTACGCTTCTCTTTTCTGCTCTCTTGTTCTTCGGGATCTTTATCCGGGAGAATGGGTTGTACTTGATCGGGACGATGTCGTTATCATAGTCATTGTACTCGTTCATCGCCGCGGTTATCATGGTCTTGATACATGTTGGGTAAAGGTTTCTCTTACGGGGGGATTCCATCATGGATTCGATCCATTCGAGAAGCTTTTTCGATGTAATATCCCTAAAAAGCAAATCATCTTTTCCGATGAAACTTCTTAGGTTGTTGTACGCTAATTTATAATTGTCGGCTGATCTCTCCCTGTTGTCGTTGATCATCTGCCTAAGGTATTTATTGGCGAATTCGGAAAACGATAGATCTTTTTCTTCGGAGGTCAGCATTTCCAATAGTCTCTTGCAGTCCATGCCGGATGTGTTGATGTTATTGCATTTCGCCGCATATTTATCAATAAGGAAGAGGCATTCTTTCAACACGAATCTATCAGATATTTCGATCTTGGCTTTTCCGGTATTCGTGTATACTTTTTTCAATCCTTTATCGTTTACGATGAAATTTGTCTTGATATACTGTATCCCGTAATTATGGGATAGCCTTATGTAGACCGGATAATACCCGTCCGATCTCTTGTTTCTGATACATGGTGTGAACTGTGCCATATCTTTTGTAAGAATTTTGTAATATTGGATGCAAATATAACAAGGTTTCGCCATGAAAATGTTTAATAAAAAAACGCTTAATTAGAAAGTTTGAAAAAAATATCAACTGTGGGTTGAAATAATTAAGAAGTTTTAGTAAGATAAAAAATGGCATTGCTCTTGGGGACTTCTCCAGGAGTTTTGCCATGTTAAGAGTAAGAAAAGTATTGGTAGCCCTTTTGGCCGAAGCGGCTTTGAGCGGTTGCCCAGATGGGAGTATTTATGGCAGAGAAGAGAGATTACTACGAAGTCCTTGGTGTAGCGAAGGACGCTGATGATGCCGCCATAAAAAAGGCATACAGAGAGATTGCCAAGAAGTATCATCCGGATATTAACCCGAGCGCAGAAGCTGCAGAAATTTTTAAGGAGGCCTCAGAGGCTTACAGTGTATTAAGTGATAAGGAAAAGCGTGCACAGTATGATCAGTTTGGTCATGCAGCATTTGATGGCAGCGGCGGAGGTTACGGTGGTGGTTTTAGTGGCTTTAGCGGCGATATGGGTGACATCTTTGGAGATATCTTTGGAGATATCTTCGGAGATTTGTTCGGTGGCGGAAGAAGCCGCAGAGCGAACAATGGTCCGATGCGCGGGGCAAATCTGCGTGCAGTAGTTCACATTACCTTCCAGGAAGCAGTTTTCGGCTGCGAAAAAGAACTGGAACTGACACTGAAAGATACCTGTACCAAATGTAACGGAACCGGTGCAAAACCGGGGACTTCTCCGGAAACCTGCAGCAAATGTCATGGAACCGGTCAGGTAACATATACCCAGCAGTCCATGTTCGGTATGGTACGAAACGTACAAACCTGTCCGGACTGTGGAGGAACCGGTAAGATCATCAAAGACAAATGCCCGGATTGCCGTGGAACCGGATTTACCGCAAGCAGAAAGAAGATCCAGGTATCTATTCCGGCAGGTATCGACGATGGACAGAGCATCCGTATTCGTGAAAAAGGAGAACCGGGAACCAATGGCGGACCGAGAGGCGATCTGCTGGTAGAAGTACAGGTAGCCCGTCATCCGATCTTCCAGAGACAGGATATGAATATCTTCTCCACGGCACCGATCACTTATGCACAGGCTGCACTGGGTGGCAAGATCCGCATCAGCACGGTAGACGGTGAAGTAGAATACGAAGTAAAACCGGGAACACAGACCGATACCAAGATCCGTCTGCGTGGAAAAGGTGTACCGTCACTGAGAAACAAAAATGTTCGCGGTGATCAATATGTTACACTGGTTGTTCAGGTACCGACAAAACTTTCCGAGGAAGCAAAAGATGCACTTCGTGCGTTCGATGCGGCATGTCAGGGAAAACCGGCGCCGGAAAAAGAAAAGAAAAAACGTTTTATGGATAAATTGAAAGAAACGTTTGAAGATTAAAGACCACAGCTACAGAAAAAAGGGACTGTCCGGAAAACAGAAATGTTTTCCGGACAATCTCTTTTGTTGCTTTTTTGAACAGAATCTAGTATAGTTATCATAGCTATGCACTTGTGTACTTGTACAGAAAGGTAAGAAAGTTTATGAAATGGAAAAAATTTAAAATAAAAACAGTGACAGATGCAGAAGATATTATCATCAGTACATTATATGATATCGGGCTGGAAGGAGCACAGATTGAAGACAAAGTACCTTTGACTGCAATGGAAAAGGAGCAGATGTTTGTGGATATTCTGCCGGATGGACCGGAAGACGATGG
>ENA-ORTB01000079-ORTB01000079.1-human-gut-metagenome-genome-assembly--contig:-NODE-79-length-108272-cov-4.909099_pt1 | contig 108272 bp, 94 predicted proteins | sample MGYA00241905_ERZ509174 | MGnify/ENA primary metagenome ERZ509174 (study PRJEB26280, sample SAMEA2338851) | human gut metagenome | biome: human gut; feature: human-associated habitat; material: faeces... | reverse complement strand
GAAAATGTCATTGTATATCAAAAATCCATCTCGAAATTCTTCGTTCAGAAGATTTAGAGAGCATATTGTTAAAAAACGGAGGATAAAATGAAAGTTATAGTTATGGATATGGACGGGACACTTTTAAATGATGATAAGAAAGTGACCGAATATACAAAAAATGTTTTGCGTGATATGAAAAAGAGAGGTATGCGTATCGGGATTGCGTCGGGCCGGCCGATAATAGGTGTAAAGAGAACAGTTGAAAACCTCGGTATCTCTGACATAATTCAGTTTATGATCGCATCAAACGGTGCAGAACTTTTTGATGTGGAGGACAAAGAGAAAAAGGACTTTTATAAACTTGATGTTGATACGATATTTGAGATAATCGATGAGTATGAGCAGTTTGACTTAAATCCGTATGTGTATCAGGGGGAGGACTGTTATGCGGCAAGAAATGACTCGACAATAGAGAGAGCCGCAAGAAACAATCATCTTGGCATACATTTATGTGATATGAAAAAAGAAGTTACGACACCTCAGAGTAAATTAGTGTTAAGCACTCCGCCTGAAAAAATGGAGTCAGTTGAAAAGTTTTATGAGGAGCATAAATCTGAAAAATACCGTGCATTTAAATCGCAGGCTGATATGTTTGAATTTGTCCACCCTAAGCTGTCAAAAGTTTACGGTATCAGATATTATTGTGAAAAATACGGATATGATATATCACAGGTTGTGGCTTTTGGTGATACAACAAATGACCTTGAAATGGTGAGAGATTGTGGAACCGGTGTGTGTATGTGTAATGGAACAGATGATGTAAAGGCCGTTGCGGATATTATCACAACAGACAGTAATGACGAGGACGGGCTTGCAAAGACACTTAAGGAAATAATAAATAATGTTAATTAGATGTAAAGGAATTTGAGAAAAAAACCGAAATTTTAAATAGTATAAATATATAGATTGCAGGATGGAAGAGAAAGGGGTATAGATATGGTTTACATTAAAGCAAATAATGAGATAATAAAGGTTTATCAGAGCGTGATAACATCTAAGAAAGAGCGTGTGGAGTGGAATGGTGATATTGTAATAAGAAAAAATGCGATGATACTTGTCGGCAGACTTCGTTCTATGTATTTTGAACTCAGCTCAAGGAGGGTTTATTCAGATATTGAGGAATTTTCTCTTGACCCTGCCAAAGCATTTGAGATAAAAGATAATATACTTCTCACAAACATAATAAATATGATGTTATATCCTTTCGTAAAATGGGGAGCAATAAAGGGAATTAAAGTTGAGAAGGACTATATGGTGCTCGCTGCTTTGTTCTCGCAGATTTTTAAGGAGATAGATGTTCAAACATATTTTACTAAGACGAGCATGAAATTTTTCAACGACGAAATTCAGATTACTTTTGAAGATGCGATGGAAAAATGTATTGAACATATTGAAGAACAGCGTGAAGATAGAGAGTTTTTGGAAAAGTTAGAGGGAAGTATTGAAGATAAAGACACGGGGAAAAATATTTTGCAAGATGACGGAGGTGCAGAAATATATAAGGGGTATACGAAGGATGGGCGTATAGTTAATATAAATCCGGAAAGAGGTATAAGGACAAAAGCAGGTCTTTGGCACAGTATTAGATGGATTATCGGAAGTTACGATTTTAAAAAGGAAAAATTTGATGAAGAATATGCAAATTCGCACAGGATAGGAAATAATTTTTACATGGTTCCATATAAGTGTCCGAAATGTGGGGAATTTCTTCATATGGTTGTTTTCCCTAGCGGAAAAGAGTATGTTATAGATACTGAAGAGGGAAAGGTCTATATTGCAAGAGCATATACCTGTGATAATTGCAAAACATTTTATACGCCAAGCCCGGACAGACTTCTTAAAGAGGGGGATATATACATCCTTGATTTTGATAACGATGAGTATGCGGCGAGAGATTATGCACTGCTTTTAGGAAGAAAAGGTGCAAAGACGGCAAATTGCCACTTCAATGTGTATCAATCTGATTATAAAAGGGAGCTTTCCAGGGGTGAGAAAAGACTTAGTGAGGTATGCCGAGATATTGAACATCTCGCTAATTATGAACTTGAGACGCTAATCACAAAGATGGATGAGGGGTTCTTTTCTGACTATGAGAAAGAGAAATTTTATGCGACAATAGAGCAGGAACTTGAATATCGTGAGAAGATAAGAAAAAAGAAAATTAACGAGATTAGGAAAGAAGCAGAAGAAAGAAGAAAACTGGAAGCGAGTTTACGAGCCAAAGAGGCAGAAAATAATAAATATGATGGAGATGACAATATTAGTGATAATATTAAAGATGTGTTACAGGTTTACCAAAACATCAGTGAATATTACAATTTTTTGGAGGCGGCAGTAAACGAACAGGAGGAGAAAAATAAAGTATCCGAAAGAGATTATGGAGTCGAAGATAATACAAATAGTGGTTTAAATTTAGAAGACGGATTACAGAAAAATAAGGCAGAATCAGACAATAAAAAAGATGGAAGCAATTTAGGCAAAAGCGATATAGCCGGCGAAAATATTACTGCGGGAGATGGTTGTTACGATGAGAATATAAGTGATGGCACAAAAAAAGACATATTAAACGGCGGTTTGGAAAATAGTATTGAAAGTGGAGAGGACAGGGTAGTTTCTAATAATGACGGAGAAAAAGATAATTATGCTGCAAATTCAGAAAACGGTATTGAAAAAGAAAAAGCAGGGGATAATGCCGGAACTGTAGAACAAAGATTTAATGAGGGTGGCACTGACAAGGTGATAAGATGTCCGTCACTCTATGATGTGCTTATAGATATGGGCAGGACGGCAAAATATTCAGAGATAATTGAGTATATAAAAAAGGTTAAAAGGTCAGAAGGTGAGGAGCAGAAAAAACTTCATTGTTTGGATGTACTTACAAAAATGTGTAAAACGGCGGCCAAAAAAGAGGTAGAGTATATAGTATCTCATCTTCCGGAAAATATAAACTTTGACAGATATAAAAGAACAAAAGAAAAACTGATGACTTACATGGAGATAGATGTTAGTCCGTATATCAAGATTGTTGATACAAAGCGTGATAAAGTTGAGTTTGATGAATTAAATAAGCTTGTAGAGGGTGTTGACAGAAATAACAGAAATGAATTGCTCGATGTGATGGAAAAGATAAAGAACGGAGAGTATGAGAAACGAAATTCGGACAGATTTGTCGAGGGACTGAGAAAGCGTGTATATGCTATGGATGAGGCAAAACTCAGAGGTATATGTCCAAATCCTGAGTACATAACATTTGACGAGGGACTCAAGGCGATAAAAGAGATAGAGGAGGGAATTTTTCTGCCTGAACTTAAATCAAATATGCTGCAGCTTATAGACAAGAAACTTACAGCATTAAAGACGGAGGAATGTGAACTTCTTGTAAGAAAACTGAAGCGTGAACTGGACGGAAAAATATCAAATACATCAAAAATTCATTTTTACGATATAAGAAAAATGAGAGATGGAGAAAGCAATGACAAAGAATCTTCATTTGTTAAAGTTGCAATAAGTACATACGCATATGCGGCAGAAAAATATGAGTATCCCATTATAATATGTGATTCTTCGCTGTTTGGCAGTGGAAAAGAGGGCTTTATAGTCACACCTGATCATATATTCTACAAGGGTTTTATAAAATCAGGCTCAGTAGATGTAAAAAAAATAAACGGCATATTTTCTCAAAAAAATGGACTTGTGATGTTACATATGGAGAAAGGCTGTATAAAGATGCCGTGCACTCTCAGTAAAAATGATGAAAAAAACCTGGCGGAAGTGCTGACATCATTTGTTGATTATCTTAAATTAAAGCCGGAGTCAAGAAGTATTAAGTATATGTCAAAACAGGAACACAAGGTAAAGTGCTGCTATCGCTGTGGTCATAGATTTAGGGACGGAAATATTTGTCCAAAATGCGGCAGCAGCTTTAACAGCTAGTGTACTGACCTGCCGGCTTAAAGCTAAATAACGCAGGGTAAATTCTCAGTCTGCAAGACGGGAAATGAGCTGTATCGGTAAATAGGTAAAAAAGCCTGCAATCGGTTGACAACCGTCATGAATATGGTACAATGTAGTAATAAAAACTACATAAGATAGAGGTTGGCACAAAGATATTTAGAAATAGAAAATACCGACCGGTATCATAGAAAGATATATTTGTTACTGTTCGAGCCTGAATTTGAACAGCAGCAGATTAAAAGACGGAGGATTTGCCATGGATTATCAGTTAATCAGCGACAGCTCATGTGATCTTGAGCAGAGTTTAAGAGAAAAGTATGACATAGAGGTAGTACCTTTTTATATATCATTTGATGAGGAAAATTATCAGAAAGAAGTTGAAGAGATAGCGATAGATGATGTTTACAGGAAAATGGTGGATTTTCCTAAGCAGTATCCTAAAACATCACTTCCTTCTGTTCAGAATTATGTGGATGCATTTACTCCGCACGCAAGGGAGGGCAGGGCGGTTATCTGTATATGTATTACTACTTCATTAAGCGGCTCGTACAATTCAGCTTGCAATGCAAAAGAGATTGTCTGCGAAGAGTATCCTGATGCAAAGATAACCGTTATCAATTCACTTGGGGCAACCGTACTTCAGGGACTTTATGTAATTCAGGCAGCAAAGCTGAAACAGTCCGGAGCTTCTTATGATGAAGCAGTAGAAAAACTTACATCAAAGGAGTATCTTTCAACAGGACGGATATTCTTTACTGTGGGAAATACGGATTATCTTAAACATGGTGGAAGAATAGGAAAAGTGGCAAGCGTTGCTTCGAGTGCACTTAACTTAAAACCTATAATAACACTTAAAGACGGCTCGATAGATGCATCAGGAATTGCCAGAAGCCGTAAAAAATCAATAGCAAAAACGTATGAGCTGTTAAAAAATTATTTTGCTGAAAATGGTGAAGATCCTAATAACTATGTTTATAGGGTGGGATATGGATATGACAGAGAGGAAGGACTTGAATATAAAAAAGAGCTTGATGAGGTTATGCGTGGTCTGGGACTTAAAGAGGAGACAGGAATAGCTCATATAGGTGCAACGATATGTGTTCACACAGGACCTTATGCGATAGGAGTCGGTCTTATAAAAAAGATACAGAATTGATTTCAGTATATATACGAAATACCTTATATTTACAGGGCTGAACTGATGGAAATATCGTATTTTTTGTTATGAATATGTATGTGTGAAAAATACAAGATGCCGCAAATATACAGTATAATGGAGATTAACGAGATTGTATTTTGAATGGTATAGTGGTATAATATAATATAAGAGAGATCTGTTACCTAAGTGCTGGAGAGACAACTTAGGCAACAGCTTTTTTGATAACAAGGTACATAATATGCTAAAAGTAAACAAAAGGAGTGATTTTTATGGAAGAAAATAATATTCAAAAATCAGGGCAGATTAAAGAAAAACAGAGTGTAAAATACCGATTAAAGAAAAATGTGGCATATGTGACTAATCTTACAAGCATTGCAGCATTGGTTGCCATAATTGCTTTACTGATAGTAGGTAAACAGTACAGTAATGCATTGACAAGTTATGGTTTTATACAGGGTGATATAGGAAAGGCAATGACGGTACTTGCCGGTTCACAGAGCTCGGTAAGAGCGACTATCGGATATCTTGATGAGAGTGCCATAAAAGACCAGAAGAATCGGTACAAACAGAAAAGAGAAAAGTTTGATAAATACTTTAAGAATATTGAAGTTAATCTTCATTCAAGCAAGGAAAAAAGCCTTTATTCCTCAGTATCTTCTCTTGCAGATGAGTATTGGACTCTGGCTGATAAAATTGTTGAAGAAGGTGCCACGACAGATTCAAAACTTTCACAGGATGCACAGACACAGGAGATAAATAAACTCTCACCTAAGTATGATGAGATATACAGCAACATGGGATCTATCATGGATTATGAAGTTGCACTGGGAAACAGTACAAAAGAGATGCTTTCTATCCTTGAGATAGTTACTGTAGTTGTAGTTATCATTGTTATGGTAGTTGCAAGAATCCAGTCAACAAGAAAGAGCGAGAAATTTGCAGAGGGTATTCAGGTTATACTCCGTGCGACATCACAGCGTCTCACTAAACTCGCAGAAGGTGATTTCGAGACACCATTCCCTAAGAGCGATTATGAAGATGAATTTAACGATATGATAAGAGATTCAGAGGGGATATCAGAAGACCTCAAGAAGATAATAAAAGATATTGAGAATATACTTGGAAGTATGTCAGTCGGAAATTTTGTGGTTCAGTCAGAATGCAGAGAACGCTATAAGGGAACATTTAATGATATCATTGTAGCCATGAGAGGTCTTCGTGACCAGATGGTAGAGACGCTCCAGAATGTTGATGATGCAGCAGTTCAGGTTTCAGCAGGTTCAGACAATCTTGCACAGTCAGCACAGGCACTTGCAGAAGGTGCTACAGACCAGGCAGGAGCTGTACAGGAACTTACATCTACTATTGCAAATATCACGGCAAGTGCAGAGCAGAGTGCTCAGAATCTTATCGAGTCACATCAGCAGGCAAGAGAATATGCAAGACAGGCAGATGAGGGGCGTCAGCAGATGAAAGATCTTGCAGTTGCGATGAAACGCATCACAGATACATCAAAACAGATTGAAAACATTACGACGCAGATAGAAGATATAGCATCACAGACAAACCTTCTTTCACTTAATGCATCTATCGAGGCAGCAAGAGCAGGTGAAGCCGGAAAAGGATTTGCAGTTGTTGCAGATGAGATTAGAAAACTTGCAGAGCAGAGTGCTTCATCAGCAGTTAATACACGTGAACTAATCGAGGGTGCTTTAAAAGAAATCGACGAAGGTAATGTTGCAAGTAAAAATGCAGAGGAAGCACTTAAGAGTGTTATTGACGGTATCGAGAGTATTGCAGAAACATCAAAACAACTCAGCGAAGAGTCAAAACAGCAGGCAGAAGCTATGGAACAGGCTGAGATTGGTGTAAACCAGATATCAGAAGTTGTTCAGTCAAACTCAGCAGCAGCAGAAGAAACATCTGCAACAGGCGAGGAACTTTCAGCACAGGCTGACACATTAAAAGGACTTATAGGTAAATTTATTCTTAACTAATTGCAATTTATAATATACAGTAACAGGACTTTAGAGTTGTTTAGAGATATATAGCAGATAAGCTGTTTTATATTTCGGACGGAACAGAAGTCCTGTTTTTTAATTTACAGTTATTTTTTATCGTATGTTTTATCCATAAACAGTATAATACTATTTGATAATTTGTAAAATAAATGTAAAAAATATTTTTTTAGCATATAAATGGTTGAAAAATAATTTATATGGTGTTATTCTGTGTTAGAATTTTGAAAAAAGAAAAATAAACGGAGGTGATTTTCATGGACGGTAATGACAGTTTTGGGCGAAGTATTAACAACAGTGTTTTATATCGTGAACAGGTGGCATGGCTGTCACATGAAAAGATTATCCTGCCGATGAGTAATTTGGCGGGATTACAGCCGTGTTTATAATTATATGATTTTGTTAATATATAATAAATGTTCATGGACGATTGTTCATGGAGATATGTTCATGTAAAAAGCACTGTTTAGGTGCTTTTTTTGTTGTAATGTACTTTCGGTATCTTCTCAAACCGAGTCATTTCGGCTGCATTTCCGATATACTGTTTCCATTTTCCCGTTGTACACACCGTGTACGCATACATACTTTGTATGTATTGCGAAAATGTCATTGTATATCAAAAATCCATCTTGAAATTCTTAGTTCAGAAGATTCCGAGAGCAAATTAAATTCAGAACGGAGGTTTGTATGAAAATAGATACAAAATATTTCGGTGAGATAGAAATAGATGATGATAAGATAATTCACTTTGAAAATGGAATTATGGGATTTGAGGAATATAAGGACTTTACTCTTTTATACGACAGCGAAGCAGAGAAAAAGCCGTTTTTCTCATGGCTTCAGTGTGTGACGGAAAAGTCGCTCGCTTTTCCGGTTGTAAATCCGCTAAATGTTATAAAAGACTATAATCCTGTAGTTGAAGATGCACTTCTTGAACCACTGGGTGAACTTAAAGATGAAGATATAGTTCTTCTTGTGTTTGCCACTATACCAAAGGATGTAAAAGATGCATCAGTAAACATGAAAGCACCGGTCATAGTAAATGCAGCAAATGGAAAAGCTATCCAGGTAATACTTGAAAAAGGTGACTATAAGATAAAGCATAAGATTATAGAAGATATTAGTAAAGAATAGGAATGGAGGGTAGTATGTTAGCATTAGCAAGAAAAATAAACCAGTCGATAATGATAGGCAACAACATAGAGATAACATTGCTTGAAATAAAAGGCGACCAGGTGAAGATAGGAATAAATGCACCAAAATCCGTACCTATATATAGGAAAGAAATTTATATGCAGATACAGGATGAAAATAAAAAAGCATCAGAGGGTGAAATAGATGTAGAAGTATTAAATAAGTTATTTTCCGGCAAAGCCTAAAATAAGGCGGGGAATTGCCGATATAAAGGATAAAGAATATTTCTTTAAATCATAAATTAAATGGATTTTTGATGATTTAAAGTAAGTAACAGATAAACATGAAAATCACATGGAGGTGACAATATTATGGAAATAGAATCAATAAAGTCAGTAGGAAAAGCAAACTCTGGGGCAGCATATGTGCCACCTGTATCAGATGCTTCCGGCAATTCCGTAAAGGTTGTCAATGATACAAAAAAGGTGGCAGACACGACAGCAGATAATGCAGGACAGACAAATCAGAATCAGATTCAGGAGCAGGTAGCAGATGGCAAAAAGGTAGCTCAGAGTACCATAGATAACACTATATCAGAAACAAACTCAAAGATAAAGATGTCAAATACCCAGCTTCAATATTCTATCGACGAAGAAACTCAGCGTATATCTATCAAGATCATTGACAAAGATACAGACAAAGTCATACGCGAAGTTCCACCCGAGGAAACGCTTGAAGCAATCAAAAAGATATGGGAGATTGCAGGTATCATAGTAGATGAAAAGAGATAACAGGTACAATTATCAGGTAATTGTTTGGTGTACCTGCTTAGAATAGGAGGATTATTATGCCAATAAGAATGACAGGACTTACATCCGGACTTGATACAGAGTCTATAGTAAATCAGTTAATGTCAGCACAGCGTACAAAACAGACAAAAGTTGAAAATAAAAAGCAGAAGCTTGAGTGGAAGCAGGAGATTTGGAAAGGTCTTAATACCAAAATCTATGGATTTTATAAAGACTCTCTTTCAAAGATGAAATATAGCTCAAATTATTCAACAAAAAAGGCGTCAGTGAGTGACTCTACAAAGCTTACGGCAACGGCATCAACAAAAGCGGCAGCAGGGTCATATAAGGTTGAAATAAATAAAATAGCATCTGCACAGTATGTGACAAGTGGAAAACTGGATTATAAAGATACAGATGGAAAAACAGCCAAAACAGCAACATCATCTACAAAGCTCAGTGACCTTGGTATGTCATCAGGTACTGTACTTAAATTAGAAGTGGGAGACAAATCATCAGCTTTAGAAGTAAATGACAGCACAACTATAAAAGATTTTGTAGATTTTTGCAGCAACGCAGGATTAAACGCTACATTTGATGAGAAACAGCAGAGATTTTTCCTTAGTTCAAAAGACAGTGGAGAAGAAAATTCATTTAAGTTGTCTGCAAATGGTTATTCAAGTGATGGACAGACGATTGTAAATAATCTTAACGATGCTGTAGGTTTAACAAATCTTACATCAGATCAGAAAAAGACATATAATTCTATTGTGTATGGAGCGATAGCATCAGGTACAAAGATATCAGATGATGATAAGGCAACATTGAAGTCACTTGCTGTAAGTTCAGCAGATGCAGAAGCTACAGGTAAAGCAACAGCTTATTACAGAGCGAAGCTCGAAAAGAATTATACATTGTCCGATAAAGATGCAAAGGCAATTAATGATAAGTATGCTAACGATAATACATTAACTGCTGACGAAAAGAAAGCAGCTATTGAAAAAGCAATAGCAGAAAAAAAGAAAGCTGACATTGATGCAGCGATGGCAACAGATGAGAGCAAAGCAGCTATAGCAGGACTTGTTGAAAACGGAATACAGGATGTTACAGATGCAGGAATAGCTTCAGAAGACGCATCACAGTACACTTTTGTAGGAAAGGCTGAAAGAGATAAGATAGCCAATACTGCAGTGGAAAATTCAGTAGACGCATATAATAATGCTGAAAAAAAAGGATTTACAACGGAAAACAGTGCTTTAGCTGCTTTGGGACTTGAAAATTTTGATGGTACTAAGGATGTTTCGGAAACATCAAAAGGCAAAGGAATGGTACTGACTAAAGCTGATGATACGGAAGTCGTATATAATGGAGCAACACTTAAAAGCAATAATACAAGCATTGAAGTAGCAGGAGTAACACTCAATCTTCTTGGAACGACAGCAGCAGGTGAATCAGTAAATATAACAGTGAGCAATGATACATCAGCCGTTTATGATACTATCAAAGAGTTCATTACAGAATACAACAGTATTCTTAAGACAATGAATACATATTATGATGCAGCATCAGCAAGCAGTTATGAGGTACTTACTGATGACCAGAAAAAAGCTATGTCTGACGACGAAGTAGATAAGTGGAATACAAAGATTAAAGATTCACTTCTCCGCAGAGATAGTACCCTTAATAGTCTTATTTCGACATTGAAGACAGATATGATGGGGACAGTGACTGCATCAAACGGTAAGACATATTCGCTTGCTAACCTTGGTATTACGACTTCTTCAAAGAATTATAGTGAGGGCGGACTTCTTCATATAAAAGGTGATGAAGATGATGATGAGTTTGCAGATTCAACAAATACACTTATGCAGATGCTTGAGGAAGATCCGGATACAGTAAAAGAAGTATTATCAGGGCTCGCATCAAATCTTTATGACAGCTTAAATAAAAAGATGGGAACGACGACACTAAGTAGTGCACTTACATTTTATAATGATAAGGAAATGGCTTCACAGCTTTCTGACTATAAAAAAGAAATTTCAGATTGGGAGTCCAAACTTAGTGATATGGAAGAAAAATATTATTCACAGTTTAGTGCAATGGAAACTGCACTTGCAAAGATACAAAGCCAGCAGAATACATTGTCAAGTTATCTGGGAAGCTAAAAATTTTAGTGACTGTATTTAATGCATATATTATATAAAACAATTTTATAGTAATTTGTTGTGAAACTTATATTAGATTATAGCGACGGATATTTTTTATTCGTCGCTATAGTTAGAATTGTAAACATAATAAAAATATGATATTATAAATTAAATAATAAGTGAAAATATTATAAAAGAAACGGAGAAGAAAAATGACACCAAATAAGAGAAATGCAGCACAGGCATATAAGCTTAATGCAATAAAGACAGCGTCACCAGCAAGACTTACAAGTATGCTTTATGATGCGGCAGTGAGATTTACGGATACGAGTATAGAACTTATGGAAAATGATCCAAACAATTTTGAAGAGATAAATAAAAATCTAAAAAAAGCACAGGATTGTATAATGGAACTTAGAATGGGACTTGACTTTAAATATCCGGTAGCAGGTGAGTTTGAAAAGGTATATGATTATATTTACAGACGACTTGTAGAAGGAAATATGACGAAAGATGTAGAGATTATTAAAGATACACTTACACATATACATACTATGCGTGATACATGGAAAGAAGTGGTTCGTCTTAATAATGAAGGTAAAGCTTAGTATAAGTGATTTTATTATACATTTTGTATGATTATTTTGTGCCACAGATGTTTAAGATTATGATTTATCACAGAGCTTAATCTAAAATGTGGCTTATAGATTTTTTAATCTAAAACATTTGCGGAATGGTGATTAATATGGAAAATAAAAGAGTGTATATAACGATACTGTCTGACTCATTAGAAAAAAAGCTTGATGTACTGAAAAAGCTTCTTTCAGTGACAAAAGAGCAGAATATGATATTAAGCGAGAAAGACATTGACAAATTTGATGTATATGGTTTCGATACAGCAGTAGATAAAAAAGAGAAGCTTATCGGGCAGATGCAGGAGCTTGACAAAGGCTTTGACACTGTTTATGCAAAAGTGGGCAGGTTTCTTTCAGAAAACAAAGAAGAATACAAACCGGAAATTCTTAAGATGCAGAATCTTATAAGAAGTATCACAGATATAGGAGTACAGCTTGAGAGTCTTGAACAGCAGAACAAGACAAAGTTCAATACATTTATAAGAAATAAACGACACGCTATAAATGATTTCAAACAGTCAAACAGAGTAGCAACATCATATTATCAGAATATGTCAAATCAGCATAGAGAATGGCAGTCACATTTTCTTGACCAGAAGAAATGATTTTTTTTTGGGAAAAACTAAAAAAAAAATCAAAAAGTACTAAAGTCATGTATCAATCAACCGATATATATATTGAGTAAGTTAATACTTATAAGTTTATCAGAATTTTATTTCTGGTAAACATAGGCTTTTAACTATATATATGTGTACGGACAGATAGGAGAAGCAAACTATTAATTATTATCTCAATGGCATGGAAGCCATTGTAAATTCAAGGAGGAAAACATTATGATAGTACAGCATAATATGACAGCGTTAAACGCTAACAGACAGTTAGGTGTCACAAACACAAACCTTGCAAGAAGCACAGAGAAGCTTTCTTCAGGTTATAGAATCAACCGTGCATCAGATGATGCTGCAGGACTTTCTATTTCAGAGAAGATGCGTGGACAGATCAGAGGTCTTAAGCAGGCATCTACAAATGCTCAGGATGGTCAGTCACTTATCCAAACAGCAGAAGGTGCTATGAATGAGATTCACTCAGTTCTTCAGAGAATGAGAGAACTTACAGTTCAGGCAAAGAATGATACATATTTACAGGAAGATCGTGCTAAGATTAAAACTGAGGTTGATCAGTTACAGTCAGAAATTACACGTATTGCTACACAGACACAGTTCAATAAGATGAATCTTCTTACTGGATCATATAAATCTATGCAGTTCCAGGTAGGAGCAAATGATAATCAGGTTATAAAACTCAGCATTAGCAAATTGACTGCATCAGCACTTAAGGTAGAAGGTGTGGCTAGTGCTATTGGAAATTCTACAGTATCAAAAGGCTCAATTATTGGTGATCAGCTTTCAACAATTGATAAAGCTATTACAATTGTGTCAACAGCAAGATCAAACCTTGGTGCTATTTCAAACAGACTTGATCATACTATTGCAAATGCTGATAACATGGCTGAGAATCTCCAGTCTTCTGAAAGCAAGATTCGTGATGTAAACATCGCATCAGAAATGGTATCTTACTCAAGCATGAGCATCCTTCAGCAGGCTGGTCAGTCTATGCTTTCTCATGCAAATCAGGCTACACAGGGTGTTCTTTCATTACTCCAGTAATTAAAGAATATTTAAAGAAGCGTGTTTATATGTGTAAGAAACCGGATAGAAGCGTTTGTTTCGTACTATTTAAGACGTTTTTGAAGGAGTCGGCATTAAGCCGGCTCCTTTTTTAGAAAATATATTATATAATAATGGAGTGGTTTGATATGAGTAATGATAGATTAAAGGAAAATATACAAGATACAATAGATGATTTACAGGAAATTGCAGAATTGTTTTATCAGCAGAGTGATAAGGAAGCTTTTGAAAAATTTATTACTACAATAGATGATATTGGTGTTTTGATTGACTGTTTAAATGAGTATTACGAAGAAACGGGTTTAATTGAATTTGATAAAGAAAAGATTTACAATATTTTAAATGATTCAATGAAGGCTTTTCAAGATGATGATAAAATATTGATGGTGGATATATTGCAATATGATTTTTCAGAGTATTTAGAAAGTATATTAAGTCAGATGTCCTGAATATATAGGAGAAGGTTAATGAGTTGCTTAGCTGATAATTTAAAGTATATAAAGAAAAAAAATAAAGATTTATATGATCGTCTGCAATGTTACAATATATCTGAGACAGGCGGGATAAATGAAGAGAGAAGTTTTAATATTATTAAGGCAAGGGATGGAGAGAAAATAGTTGAGATTTCTTTGGAGGATAATAAAAGTATAAGTCTTAATAGCAGATATAATCCTAAAAGAGAGGCGGATAAATGGGCATCGCAATATGATAATATTAGAAAAATTACTTCTGTTATTCTTTATGGATATGGAGAGGGGATTTTTTTTAGCAAATTAAAAAATAGGATAGAAAAATCAGCTTATATTTTTTGGTATGAGCCTGATTTCAAATTATTTTGGTTTTGTTTGACTAATTTTGACATGACGCAGATTTTGTCGTATGATAATGTGTTTTTATATGTAGAAGGGATAAATTCAAAAAATCTGTTTATGGATCTTTGTAATAATATTAGCTGGTCAATGTTGTCATCACAGATATTGTGTTATCATACAGGATATAAAAAATTATATCATGAGAAATATACAGATTTTAATTTGATTATAGATAAATATAAATATGCGCTTAAAATATCCCAAAATACATCTTTAAAATATGCCAAGAAATTTTCGGTTAATATATTAAAAAATATTCATTTTATAAAGAAAAGTAATTATATTGGAGAATTGATAGGAAAAATACCTAAAAATATACCAGTAATAATTATATCTGCCGGACCATCATTGGAAAAGAATATATGTGAATTGAAAAAAGCACGAAATAAGGCTTTGATACTGGCTACTGATACAGCAGTAGATTATCTTCAGAAAAAAGATATAAAATTTGACGCTATTGTGACTATAGATGGTGATAAAAAGTTAGAGAGAATAGGTGATGAAGCCTGCAAATATTTGCCAATGTTTACAATTCCGGATGCAAAAAATGAATTTTTGGAAGAAAATGAAGGCAGAAAAATATGGATATCTGGTGCGGGATATTTAGAATGTTTATATGAAAAATTTAATATAAAATTCCCTGAATATATAGCAGGTGGCTCAGTTGCTACTGCTGCGTTTCAGATTGCAAAAATGATAGGTAGTAAGACAATAATTTTAGTTGGACAGGATCTTGCATATAGTGGGAAAATAACACATATAGGAAATGTGATAGATGGATATAAAAGCGATGGGGAAGATTTATTTGTTGAGGGGATTTTAGAAGATAAGGTCAGGACAAGATATGACTGGTTAAGATATCTTCAATGGTTTGAAAGTGCTATAGAACAGCTTGGAGATGATCAGTTTGTGATAGATGCGACAGAGGGTGGCGCAAAGATACATGGTGCTGTAGAAATGAAATTATCTCAGGCAATAGACAGGTACTGTAAAGTACATTTTGATTTTGACGACTTTTTATCTGAATTAAATGTTACATTTACAGGCGATAAGTATTTAGAAATTTGTAAAGATATAGCAAACATATCGAATGAACTTGAAGATATTTTAAGATATTCAAAAATTGGTGTTGAGATAACACAGGATATTATTGAAACACTTCAAATTAAAAAAATTAATGATATAGAAATAAATAGGAATTTGAATGAGATTGACAAATTAAAAGAAAAAATAACTGATAAAAAAATATATATATTACTAGATGAGTATATTTCAGAAGATGTTGCAGTGATATTTAAAAAAAATAAACAGATATACAATAGTGAAGTAGAAGAATTGCTTGATAATATAAAAAGCAATAAAATATTATTTGAAGCACTGATCAATGCTTCAAATAAATTGAAAAAGGTGGCTGAAAAGTCTGTAACTAAAATGTATGATATAGATTAAAATAAAAGGAGATTCTTTTTGCTATGAATTATTTAGATGAAAATTTAAATGCATTAAAGATTAGAAATGAGAATTTGTATAATAAGGTTAGGGAGTATGTGGATAATACAGAAATAGATTATAGTAATTTTTCAATAATTGACACCAGAGATGGCAACGCCATTGTAGTAATAAATAGAAGTGGAAAGGAAATCAGATTAAATAGCATTTACAATGCTGAAAAAGAGGCTTCGCATTGGGTAAAACAATTTGATTTTTCAAATATAGATACGAATGTTGCGATGTTCGGAATATCAAATGGTATATTTACAAGAGAAATTTTAAAGCAGTTAGATAAAAATTCAGTGATGCTTTTGGTAGAGCCTGATATTGATTTATTTTTATTTTGTATAAATGAATTTGATATGACAGACATAATTTCAGATGAGAGAATAGCATTTATAATAGAAAAAATAAATTGGGATAAATTTATAAATTATTTGGGGGCAATAGTTGATTCAAAGAGATTAAATAGCTTTATATTTTGTTGCCATCCTAAGATTGAGCAGTTATATAGTATGGAATTAAAAGATATAAAAAATGTGATAATTGAACATATAAATAAACTTCATTTAAATTATAATACAAGGGTTGTTTTAAGAAGTGATGCCATGGAAAATTCTATAAAAAATTTACATTTTTTAAAGAATATAAATTTTGTTGATGAATTTAGGGAGGTTATACCGGATAATATACCTTTTATTATAGTGGCAGCAGGACCTTCATTAGATAAAAATATAGATGAATTAAAAAGAGTGGAAGGCAGAGCGTTTATAATAGTAGTAGACAGAGCAGTAAATGATGTTGTAAAACATGGCATAAATTTTGATGCGATTATAACTGTTGATGCGGGAAAAAGTATTGAATATATGAATAATGAAGAAAGCTATAAATATCCTATATTTGCATGTGATGATGCAAAAAATGAATTGCTTGAATTAAATAAAGGAAGAAAGATATTTTTAATTGGAACTGCATTTATGAATAAAATATGCAAAAAATATGGAATAGAAACAAAACACTATTCTGTTGGAGGTTCAGTTGCAACATCGGCTTTTAATATGGCAAGAGTTATCGGATCTAAAAAGATAATCTTAATAGGTCAGGATTTAGCTTATGCAGGAGAACTTACCCATGCAGGTGGAGAAAAGGAAGAACATGTTATAAATAATAAAACATTTATGGTGGAAGGGATTGATGGAAAAGAAGTAAAGACAAGAGGAGATTGGTTACGTTTTCTTAAATGGTATGAAACAGAGATAGAAAAGTTAGATGAAGATGTCGAAGTGATAGATGCAACGGAAGGTGGTGCCAAAATTGCAGGGACAAAGGTGATGAAATTATCTGAAGTAATTGATAAATATTGTACAGTTGAATTTGATTTTAAGAAAGCTTTAGATAATATGTCTCCTGCTTTTGATGAAAAAAAATATCCGGAAGTAAGACAGGATTTGTTTCATTTGGATGTAGAATTATCACATATAAAAGAATGTGCAAAAAAAGGCATAGAAATATCAGATTTGATGTTGTGTGAGATAGAGAAAGGGGAATGTGCTTTAGAAGCAGTAGCAGGATATGCGAACAGAATTAAAGAAATGAATAAACTTATTGAAGAACAGTTTGTATATAATATATTGAATGAATATATAAAGGCAGACATAGAGCATGTTATGATGAATGTTAATTGTCTGGGTGAGGATGAAATCGAAAATAAAAAGGAAACTTGCAGAATATCTAAATTTGTATATGAAAAAATATTGGATGCTGTTGAGAGAATAGAACCTTTATTGAAAGATTCATTGGAAAGAGTGTAAGGTGAAAGGAAAGACAATATGTTTGACTTAGATAAATTTATAGGAAAATATGTTACAAAACGTATGGAAAGTATGTTTTGTGCGGATATAGAAAAAAATAAAGATAAGCTCTCAGAAAAAATAAATGGCAAGACTGTGTTGGTTATTGGTGGAGCTGGTTCAATAGGGTCTTCTTTTATTAAAGCAATATTACCTTTTAAACCAGCATCTTTGATAGTAGTTGATATAAATGAAAATGCATTGGCTGAGCTTACGAGAGATTTGCGTTCAACTAAGGGAATGTATGTGCCTGAAGATTATGTGCCATATCCGATGGACTTTGCATCTGATGTTTTTGAAAAGATGTTTAGAAGCAGAGATGGGTTTGATATAGTAGCTAATTTTTCGGCTCATAAACATGTTCGTTCAGAAAAAGATATATATTCTGTTGAAGCTCTTTTACAAAATAATGTACTTCATGCTAAAAAGTTACTTGATCTGTTAGTGGAATTCCCGCCAGATGAATATTTTTGCGTATCGACAGATAAAGCTGCAAATCCGGTTAATATAATGGGAGCAAGTAAAAGGATTATGGAAGATGTTATTTTTTCATATTCAGACAGGTTTCCTGTTAAGACGGCAAGATTTGCAAATGTAGCTTTTTCAAATGGTTCACTTCCGGCAGGTTTTCTTTCACGAATTCAGAAGCTTCAGCCATTGAGTGCACCGTCTGATGTCAGGAGATATTTTGTATCACCAGAGGAGAGTGGTCAGATATGTATGCTTTCATGCATGCTTGGAGATAATCGTGAGATATTTTTCCCAAAACTTGAAGAAGAACAGATGATGACATTTGATAAAATTGCGACAGCCTTACTTAAGGAATATGGTTATGATGTACTTGAATGTGCAAGTGATGAAGAAGCGGTAGATAAGGCTGAAAATTTAAAAAATGGAAGCAAAAATTATCCTGTACATTATTCTGGTTCTGATACATCAGGAGAGAAAGCATATGAAGAATTCTATACAGAGAAAGAGAAAGTTGATCTGTCAAGAATGAAAGCTCTTGGAGTTATAACAGATAAAACAATTCCTGACAAAGATAAGATAAAAGTTCTTTTTGATAGGCTAAATAAAATATTTGATAATGCAGTTACAAAAAAGGATGAAGTTATAGCTATTATTCAGGAATATCTTCCAGAGTTTGAACATATTGAAACAGGAAAATCTTTAGACAGCAAAATGTAAAAATGGAGGCAGAGGGCAAAATGAGCAGATTTATTCCGTTATCAATTCCAAACTTTGAAGGAAATGAAAAAAAGTATGTTGATAATGCTTTAGAACAGGGATGGGTATCTACAGGTGGAGCATATATCAAAAAATTAGAAGAAAATATGGCTAAATTTCTTCAAATAGAAAATGTTGCAGCTTGTCAGAGTGGCACTTCGGCATTACATCTTGCATTAGTTGAGGCAGGGGTAAAAATGGGAGATGTGGTTATAGTGCCGACACTTACTTTTATAGCAGCGGTAAATCCTGTAAGATATCAATTTGCAACACCTGTATTTATGGATTGTGATGATAGTTTTTGTATGGATCCTGTTAAGTTAAAAAGATTTTGTGAAGAAGAGTGTATATTTGAGAATGGTTGCTTAAAATATAATGGTCAGATAGTCAAGGCACTTATAGTAGTTCATGTATTTGGAAATATGGCTGATATGGTTTCAATTATGGATATTGCTCATAAATACGGAATTAAGGTTATTGAAGATGCAACAGAGGCTCTTGGAACTTATTATACCGAAGGAAAATATGCAGGAAAGTATGCGGGAACGATAGGAGATTTTGGTGCATACTCATTTAATGGAAATAAAATTATTACAACAGGTGGAGGAGGAGCTGTCACAGCAAGGAATATAGAAGTAGTAGATCATATGCGTTATCTTTCAACACAGGCTAAGGATGATCCTCATTATTATATACATGATGAAATTGGGTTTAATTATCGTATGACAAATCTTCAGGCAGCACTTGGAGTTGCACAGATGGAAGAATTGCCGGAATTTATAAAACGCAAACAGAAAAATTATGACACATATTGTAAGCTGTTTGACAGTTATCAAAATGGAAAAATTATAGGATTTCGTGAAGGAACTTTTTCAAATAAATGGTTTTATTCATTAGAAATTAACAGAGATAATATTAAAATACCTATGCGTGAAATAATTACGGAATTGGAAAAATGTGGTATTCAGACAAGAGCAATATGGGGGCTTATTAGTGAGCAAAAACCTTATCAGTATGAAAAAGCTTATAAACTTGAGAAAGCATCATATTATGCAGGAAGAATATTAAATATTCCTTCAAGTACACAGATAACAGTTGATGATATAGAATATACGGTAGAGCATATAAAAAAGGTTTTGGGAGGGGTTTGATTGACAAGAGGGCAATTAAAAGGTTTTGTAGGAAATGAATTCATGACTATATTAGATGTTATGGAAAAAATAGATAAAAATGCATCAGGAACATTATTTATTGAAGACAAAGTTGGCAGACTTTCAGGATGTATAACTGATGGTGATATAAGAAGATGGATATTAAAAGCAGGTAATCTAAAAGCTAATGTTTGTAAAGTTATGAACAAATCACCTAAGTATATATTTGAGGAAGAATCTTATAAAGCTGTTAAACTTATGAAGCAGGAGTCGATTACTACACTTCCCATTATTAATAATAAGCGTAATATAGTAGATATAATGATCTTAAATAAAAATGATGTTTTTGCTGAAAATGATGATGAGAAAAAACTTGAAGTAGTACCAGTTGTTATAATGGCTGGAGGAAAGGGAACAAGATTGTACCCATATACAAAGATTCTACCTAAACCGCTTATACCGATAGGTGATACACCTATAGTAGAAAGAATTATTGACTATTTTGTAGAATATGGTGTAAAAAAATATTATATGACTGTAAATTATAAAAAAGGGATGATTAAATCATATTTTAATGATCTGCGACCTGATTATAGTATAGAGTACATAGAAGAACCTAAAGCTCTTGGCACAGGAGGCAGCATTAAATTAATTAAGCAAAATTTTGATAGACCAATTTTTGTAATAAATTGTGATGCAATTATTTTGGCTGATTATAGTAAAGTGTATGATTATCATTTGAAATCAGATAATACAATAACTATGGTTTCCGCTTTGAAAAATATTACAGTGCCATATGGTGTTATACATTCAGGAGATAATGGAGAGATATTATCAATGGAAGAAAAACCAAAGCTGTCATATTTTGTAAATACGGGAATGTATATTTTAAATCCTGAAACGATTGAACTGATACCAGATGATACGGTATTTCATATGACACAGCTTGTGGACAGGGTTATGAAAAGTGGTGGAAAAGTAGGAATGTATCCTGTAAGTGAAGATTCATTTCTTGATATGGGAGAATTTGGGGAGATGAAGAGAATGGAGGAGAAACTGAATATAGTTTCAGAAATACATGGATGATATAATTTTGGTAGGATATGGTGGTCATGGCAAAAGTGTTGCTGATTGTATCGAGAGAACAAAAAAATATAAGATTGCCGGATATACAGATTTAGAACAGCATGAATCAATGTACAAATATCTTGGAACAGATAATGTATTGAAGGAAATGTTTGAAAATGGAATTAAAAATGCAGCAGTTGGTATTGGTTATATGGGAAAGGGAAAACTTAGGGAAAAATTGTATTTAAGATTAAAAAAGATAGGATATAACTTGCCGGTGATTTGCGATCCGTCATCAATCATAGCTTCGACTGCCAAAATAGGTGAGGGAGTTTTTGTTGGGAAAAATGCAATTATCAATGCTGATGCAGAAGTAGATAGGATGGCTATAATAAATACAAATGCATTAGTTGAGCATGAATGTATAGTAGGAGAATATACACATGTAGCAGTTGGTGCTGTTCTTTGTGGTCAGGCAAGAGTGGGTAGAGCAAGTTTTATTGGTGCAAATGCAACAGTGATTCAAGGCAGAACAATCGAAGCTGAAACAATTATACCGGCAGGGACCGTTATTAGATAGAAAGTTGGGATAAGATGGAACATATATGTATAATAGCAGAAGCAGGTGTTAATCATAATGGAAATTATGAAACAGCAATACAAATGGTTAAAGCAGCTAAGAAAGCAGGTGCTGATTACATAAAGTTTCAGACATTTGTGCCAGAAAAACTGGTATCAGAATCTGCTCGGAAAGCAGAATATCAAAAAAAGACAACAGGTTCAGAAGAATCACAACTGGACATGCTTAAAAAGTTGACATTGACTAAGGGTGAATTTTTAAATATCAAAAAAAGTTGTGATAAGGTAGGAATTGGATTTATCTCCACACCATTTGATTTGGACAGTATTGATTTTTTGAAAAATATAGATATGGATTTTTGGAAGATTCCATCAGGAGAAATAACAAATCTGCCTTATCTTGAAAAACTGGCAAATACAAAGAAAAAAATAATTATGTCAACTGGAATGAGTGATATTAATGAGATAAAAGATGCGGTGAATTTACTTGAAAAAAATGGAGCAGAGGATATTGTTTTATTACATTGTAATACTCAGTATCCGACACCATTTTGTGATGTTAATCTTAAAGCAATGGATGAGATTAAGAGGAAAACAGGAAAGAAGGTGGGATATTCTGATCACACGAATGGAATAGAAATACCTATCGCAGCAGCAGCAATGGGAGCAGTGGTGATAGAGAAACATTTTACATTAGACAGGAATATGGAAGGACCAGATCATAAGGCGAGCCTTGAACCGGATGAATTGAGTAAAATGATATCATCGATAAGAAATATTGAAAAAGCAATGGGAGATGGGATGAAAAGACCGTCAGGTTCTGAAATGAAAAATAGAGATATTGTGAGAAAAAGTATTGTTGCAAGCAAAGAAATAAAAAGTGGAGAGTTTTTTTCAGAAGATAATATTACAGCAAAAAGACCAGGTGATGGTATATCACCTATGCACTGGCATGAAGTGTTAGGGATGGAAGCGATAAAAGATTTTAAGAAGGATGAAAAAATAATATTATGAAAAAAATTATTATTTTAACGGCGACTAGAGCAGAGTATGGACTACTAGCACCAATTATAAAAAAATTAAAAAAAGAATCAGGTATTGAAGTAAAGGTTGTTGCCACAGGTGCCCATTTATCACCAGAGTTTGGAATGACGGTAGATGAAATTCAGAAAGATGGCATTACAGTTGATAAGAAGATTGAGATACTTCTTAGTTCAGATTCGACGATAGCTGTATCTAAAGCAATGGGACTTGCTTTGATCAGTTTTTCTGAATATTTTAATGAGGAAGATCCGGATGCATTAATTGTATTAGGTGACAGATATGAAACTCTGGCTGTTTGCATAGCAGCATTAAATGAAAGGATACCAATCATTCATTTACATGGTGGTGAGGCAACAGAAGGTGCTATTGACGAAGCTATTAGAAATGCAATTACCAAATTAAGTTATTTGCATTTTACGAGTACAAAAGAGTATAGAAAGAGGGTTATTCAGATGGGAGAAGAACCTGCACGAGTTTTTAACGTCGGTGCAATGGGAGTTGAAAATGCAATGCATACAAATACTTTGACAAAAGAAGAGCTTGAAGCATCGCTTGGATGTAAATTGGAAAATTATGCGGTTTTGACATTTCATCCGGTAACACTGGAAGAGCATACTGCAAAATCGCAGATAAAAGCTTTAATGGATGCTATTTCAAAATATCCGAACATTACATTTATATGTACGAAAGCAAATGCTGATATGGAGGGAAGGCTTGTTAATAGATGTATAGAGGAATATTCTAAAAAATATGACAATATTAAATTGTTTGCTTCACTGGGGATGAGAAGATATATGAGTGCCTTAAAATACGCTAAATTCGTTGTAGGAAATTCGTCGAGTGGAATAATAGAAGTACCAAGTTTTCACATACCTACTATAAATATTGGAGACAGGCAGAAAGGAAGGATTCAGGCAGAAACTGTAATTAATTGTAAACCTGAAAAGGAAAGCATTGTTAAAGCTATAGATATGGCATTATCAGATGATTTTAATAATAATATAAAAAGTATAAAAAATCCATATGGGGATGGAAGAACATCTGATAAAGTTGTAGAACATATCAAAGACTTAATTATTAATGAAAATATAGGGATTAAAAAGAAATTTTATGATATAGAATTTGAAAGATAGGGGAACAAATATGAATGTTTTAGTTATAGGATTGGGATCAATGGGAAAACGGAGAATTCGTTTAATAAGTGAGATGTATCCTATGTATGATCTTTATGGCGTAGATAATAGAAAAGATAGAAGAGAAGAAGTTGAAAAAAGATTTAATATAAAAACATTTCAGAACATAGATGATAAATATTTAAAAGATAATATAGATAGTGCATTTGTATGTACTTCTCCGTTGTCTCATAATTCTATAATAAAACAATGTCTTGATAATAAATGGGATGTTTTTACAGAACTAAATCTTGTTTCTGATGGATATGATGAAAATATTAAGTTGGCAGATAAAAATGGATGTACATTATTTTTATCATCAACTTTTTTGTATCGCGAGGAAATAAAGTTTATCAGAAAAAAAATAGATGATAAACATAAATGGAATTATAATTATCATATAGGTCAATATTTACCGGACTGGCATCCATGGGAGAGTTTTAATGATTTCTTTATTGGAAATAAGAGAACAAATGGATGTAGAGAAATTATGGCTATAGAATTACCCTGGCTTATAAAAACTTTTGGGGATATTGAATCATTTAATGTTATATCAGATAAAATTACAGATTTAAATATAGATTATAATGATAATTATATAATACAATTTATACATAAAAATGGAAACAAGGGAAGCTTAAATGTAGACATAGTTTCTCCGGTTGCTGTGAGAAATATGGAAATATATACTGAGCATAAATATTTTTGTTGGAATGGAACTCCTAAGGGACTTTATCAATATGATGCTGAAACAAAAAAGATTCAGCGTGTAATATTAGATGAAAAAGAAGAACATATAGATGGGTATAGTGATTTTATAACAGAAAATGCTTATAAAAGTGAAATTAGAGAATTTATGGAAGTGTTGGAAGGAAAAAAGAAAGAAATATATAGTTTTAAAGATGATTTAAAAATATTGAATTTAATAGATAAACTGGAGAATAAAAATTGATGTGTTTAAAAATATGTTTTATAGGGATAGGCTCAATAGCCAAACGTCATATTAAAAATATTATAAAAATCTTTGTGGATAAAAATATTGATATTATTATAGATGCGGTAAGTAGAGGTGGAAAAAGAAAAGAAGATGATATTTTTCAATATATAAGAAATGTATCTGAAAATATAAAGGATTTAAATGAAATATATGATGTGGTATTTATAACAAATCCGACAGAATTTCATCTTGATACATTAAAAGAGGTTACAGCGTATGGAAAAAACTTTTTTATTGAAAAGCCTGTAGTTTCGCTAAATCAGATTAATAGAATACAGGAATATGATGAAAAGAAAGATGCAGTGTATTATGTTGCATGTCCTCTGAGATATAATGCGGTTATTCAATATATTAAAAAATATATTGACATAAATCAAGTTATTTCTATAAGAAGCATTTCATCAAGTTATCTTCCAGAATGGCGTCCAGGTGTAGATTATAGGAATACATACAGTGCTAATAAGAAGTTAGGAGGGGGAGTATCAACAGATCTTATACATGAATGGGACTATTTAACACATCTTTTTGGGATACCTTTAAAAGTAAATTGTATGATTGGCAAAAAGTCGCAGTTAGAGATAGACAGTGATGATTATGCAATATATATAGCTGAATATTTGGATAAAATCGTGGAGCTCCATCTCGATTATTTTGGGCGAAAGACTATTCGTGAGATTGTTTTGATAACTAAAGACGACACTATTGTTGGAGATATAGCTAATAATAAGATAAGTTTTTTAAAAAGTGGAAGAACAATTGAATTTCACGAGGAAAGAGATGATTTTCAGATAAGAGAATTAAAATATTATTTTGAAATACTTTATGAAAAGAAAGAAAATTATAGTACTATTCAGCATGCAGTAAATATTTTAAAATTAACACAGGGGGAAATAATGACATGAGAATATTATTTACAATATGCGGAAGAGCTGGTTCTAAAGGTATAAAAAATAAAAATATAAAAGATTTTTTAGGAAAACCATTGCCATATTATACATTGTCTGCGATAGATCTTTACTTGAAAAGAAATGATAATATTGAATATGATATTGTTGTAAATTCTGACAGTAAAGAATTATTGGACATGCTTAAAAATTCTGGTATTAGAAATGTTGATGTGATTGAAAGAATATCTGAGCTTGGGGGAGATACGGTTGGGAAGATAGATGTGATACGTAATTGTTTGCAGATTATGAAAAAAGAAAAAAAATATGAGTATGATATAGTTGTAGATTTAGATATCACATCACCATTAAGAAGAGTTGAAGACATAGAAAATATTATAAACAAGCAGATAGCAGCAAATGCAGATGTAACAACATCTGTTGTCGTTGCGAGGAGGAATCCTTACTTTAATCAGTTAAAAAAAGCGGAAAAAGGATATCAGAAAGTCTGTAATTCAGGATTTACTGCACGACAGCAGGCACCGGAAATATATGATATGAATGCTTCAATCTATGCGTATGCCCCAGATTTTCTTGTGTCTGGTATGCAGATATTAGATGGTTATGTGGAAATTGTTGAAATGTACGATACAGCAGTTCTTGATCTGGATCATGAGAATGATATGGAATTGATGGAAGTGATAGCAAAATATCTTTTTGAAAAAAAAGAGGAATTTGAAGAGATATATGACAATATAGGTTAGCAGTAAAATAAAATAGGAGATAAGAGATGGATAAGGATTTTTTAGAAGCAATTAATCAAATATTACAGGAATTAGCTTTGTATGGAAGAAATGAGGATAGTACAGTAAGGCAGTTATCAGATAATTATAAAAAACTATCTCCAGAACAGAGAAAATATAATATTCAAAAATTAACAGAATTGTTAAAGTCAAATAATAATCAAATTATGTTTTTAATGTCAATTATTTTTTATAGATTGCCTGTTAAAGAAGTGATGGAAGAGATAGAATACTTACTTATGGACAGAAGGTTATCGTTTTGGATAAGACTTAATTGTATGTATCAATTAAAGTATAAAGCATTTAGGGAAAATATAAGATTTGATAATTGTATAGATGATATAATAGATTATCAGAGAAAAAGAAATATTTATAAGTTGATATCGACTGAAATACAGAAAAATATTAGGATAAATGAGTATATACCTATCAAAAAACGTGAAAAAAAAATAATTATTATTACTTCACAGTTATTAAGCAGAGAGCATGCACCAACTAGAAAGGCTTTACATATTTGTGACTATTTTGAAAAATTAGGATATAAAGTTCAGTTTGTAGTTTTTGATATAAAGCCTAATGATATTCAAACTATGTGGATGGACTGCCATATTTTATATAATTTTACAGAGGATATAGGTGAGTTTAAATATTCTATTAGAGATAAAATTATAGATGGATATAATCTGCAAATAAAAAATTATGATGAATTAAAAGAGATACAAGGTGTTATTGACTATATATATGATTTAAAACCTGAATTTGTTTTTGAAGTTGGAGATATGACATTGGTTGGTGATATATGTAATAATTTTACAGATGTTGTTACGATGGCTTTGACAAAGAATGTACCGGTATCAAATTCAAAGTTTATTGCAAGGTATTTTAGATATACAGAAGAAGAGAATATCGAATTTATAAGAAAGCTGTCTGAAAATCAGATAGTAATTGATGTACCGCATGTAGCTACGAATATGGAAGTACTGAATAGTAAAATAGTTTACTCAAAAGAAGATTTCGGAATTCGCGAAGCTGCTTTTTTGATAATTATATCTGGGAATCGTTTGGATGTGGAGATAACAGAGGAATTTTTGGAAGTATTATATAAAATTATCAAAATAGGTGACAATATAAGCATTATGTTTATTGGAAAAGCAGAATCAATAAAAGTTAAAATAAAAAATGAATTAAAAAATAAATTTTATTTTTTGGGACATGTTGATCATTTTTTACAAGCAATAGCAGTTGGTGATTTGTTTTTGAATCCTCCGCGTCAGGGTGGCGGAACAGGAGGACTATATGCAATTAAAAGCGAAGTACCTGTTATAACGTTAGACAATTGTGATGTTGAGGCTATAGTAGGGAAAGAATTTGTTTGTAATTCATTAGAGGACATGGTATATATGGTTGAAAAATACTATACAGATGATGAATTTATGAAAAAGCAAAAAGGTATATGTAGAGTTAGTTCTGAACAATGGTTTAATTGTGACAGTATAGGAAACTTTAAACATTTGATTGATATTATACATGAAAATAGTTTAGAATAGTTTTTTGTCAAAATCAACTGAAATCCTGGAGGAAATTATCATGGAAAGAAGAACAAAAGCATTTAGCAGAAATGATGAATTGGAAAAGCTGCTTAAAGAAATTAATAGTTTAATGGGAGAGATTGAATATAAGGCGGTTAAAGATGAATTAAAGGAGTATCCCATAATATTTATTGTCGGTGCCGCACGAACAGGATCAACGCTTTGCATGCAATGGTTAGCAGAAACTGGACAAATAGCATATCCAACAAATTTATTATCAAGATTTTATGAAGCACCTGTTCTAGGGGCGAAAATACAAATGCTGTTAACAGATGAAAAGTATAATTTTAGAAATGAAATATTAGACTTTAATAGTGAAATTGATTTTAAATCAGAAAATGGAAAAACCAAAGGGGCATTATCGCCTAATGAATTCTGGTATTTTTGGAGAAGATTTCTTCCTTTTGCGGAAACTGATATAAGAAATGATGGTGAATTATTAAATTATGCAGGAAAAGGGGAATTTAAGAGAGAATTACTTGGTCTTGCTAATATATATAAGAAGCCTTTTGCACTTAAGGGAATGATATGCAATTATAATATTAAATTTTTGAATAAGTTATTTCCTAAAGCATTATTTATTTATACTAAGAGGGAGATTTCAGCTAATATATTGTCACTATTAGAAGCAAGAATTAGACAGAATGGTGATAAAAGCATTTGGTATTCATTTAAAATACCTGAATATTCGCAACTTATTAAGATTGATAATCCGGAAAAACAAGTTGCAGGTCAGATTTATTATATAAATAAAGCTATACAGAATGCTTTAAAAGATGTTGATGAAAGTCATAAGATTACTATTCAATATGAAGAATTTTGTGAAAAACCTGCATATTTTTATCACGCGATTATAAAGAAATTGCAGCAACAGGGATATAATATGCAAGATGAGTATATAGGACCAGAGAAATTTAGTGTTACGCGCAAAGATATTGATAAAAAGTTGCTTGATTATTATGATTTGTTCTGCAATGAAGATGGTAAATTCTCTTTATGATATATGGATCAAAAAGTGAAAAAGGAGGTGTATAGATATTGTCAGAGAAAATTTTAGTCACTCAGTCTAGCATGCCATCATATGAAGAATATATAGAGGCTATAAAACCATTATGGGATTCACATTGGATTACCAATATGGGAATGTATCACAAAGAGTTGGAAAAACATTTAAAAGAATATTTAGATGTTGATGGTTTGTCTCTTATGGTAAACGGTCACATGTCTCTGGAACTTGCGATACAGATGATGGGGTTTAATGAAGGTGATGAAATTATCACGACACCATTTACTTTTATTTCGACAACACATGCGATAGTTAGAAATAAACTGAAACCGGTATTTTGCGATGTAAAGTTAAGTGATGGTACAATTGATGAAAATAGAATTGAGGAATTAATTACAGAAAAGACAGTAGCGATCATTCCTGTGCATGTATATGGGAATATATGTAATATTGAAGAAATTCAAAAAATTGCAGATAAATATAACTTAAAAGTGATATATGACGCTGCACATGCTTTTGGAATCAAATATAAAAATAAGGGTATAGGAAGTTATGGAGATGCATCTATATTTAGTTTTCATGCAACTAAGGTATTTAATACAATTGAAGGTGGTGCAGTATGCTTTTCTGAAAAAAAATATTATGATAAATTATATAATTTAAAAAATTTTGGTATTAGAGGAGAAGATTTAGTTGTAGAAGTAGGTGCAAACGCTAAAATGAATGAATTTTGTGCCATTATGGGATTATGCAATTTAAAACATATTGAGGATGTGTTCTGTATTAGAAAACAAAAATATGAATATTATCGTAGTAAATTAAAAGATATACCTGGTATTAGTTTTTTTAAAGAGAGAGAGCTCGTAAAATCAAATTATTCATATTTTCCAGTTATAATTGAAAAAGAGTATGGTTTAAGTAGGGATAAATTGTATGATCTTTTAAGAATAAATAATATATATTCAAGAAAATATTTTTATCCGATAACAGCAGATCAGGCGTGTTTTAGAAATAAATATAAGAATGATTCACTTGATAATGCTCGTCAATTGTCAGATAAAGTATTAGTATTACCTTTTTATGAAAAAATAGAATATGAACAGATTGACAGAATAGTAAAAATAATAAAAGAAAAAAGTTAGTTTAATAATGGAGGAAACATATTTTACATATGGTTGAACAGATTGATTATAAAGGACCGGTGTATATTGTTGATTTAAATAAATTTGAAAAAAATTGCAATGCGGTTATGTCACCTTTTAAAAAAGAATGGGGAGTAAATATAATATTTGGGTATTCTGTTAAAACAAACAGAGATAAAAGATTGATAAAATATGCTTATGATAATATGGGATGGTTTATTGAAGTGGTAAGTCCTCATGAATATTTATATTGTGAAGATATGGGAATATCTAGAGAAAGAATGATTTTTAATGGACCATGTAAAGAAAATCTGATAAAATGTTCGAGTAATATATGTAAATGCATCAATCTAGATAATCTTGATGAAGTAAAAAAAGTTGTATTAAAAGATGGATTACAAAATTCAATGGTTGGAGTAAGACTAAATTTTGATTTAGAGAGGAAATGTCCAGGAGAGACAACTGTTGGGAGAGAAGTTAGTAGATTTGGTTTTGATTATAATGGAAAAGATGTATTTGAAGCTATATCAATTTTAAAAAAATATGGTTTAAAGAAGATAGGTTTACATTTGCATACGAGTACTAAAACCAGAAGTATAGATGTTTTTAAAGGATTAGTTTCATTTGCATGTAGTTTTAAAAGTATGATAGATATACCTATATCTTTTATAGATATAGGAGGAGGCTTTTTTGGAGGACAAAAAAAATCTGATAAACCTACTATGGAAGAATATGCTGCTTGTATATGTCAGGGATTAAAATCTGTATTTAATCCTAAAGAGACAACATTGATATTAGAACCAGGGGCATCTGTTTTAGCAACATGTGTTAGTTATAGAACTAAGGTTATAAATAAGAGGAGAATTAGAAATTGTGATATAATTACTATGGATGGAAGTTTATTGCATATTAATCCGTTCATGAGGGAGAGAAAACAGCCATTTATAGTAAATAATGAAGAATATTATAATAGAGATATTATAGCACGCAAGCAGATAGTTTGTGGTGCAACATGTATGGAGAATGACAGGTTTGCAACTTTGATAAATACGAATCAGTTAAATAAGGGGGATATATTAGAATTTTTAGATGTTGGGGCTTATACGATGGCTTTTAATTCTGATTTTATTATTAAATCGCCAGATATTATTTATTTGGAGGGAAAAAAGATATGAATGTATTATTGACATCAGTTGGAAGAAGAGCATATATGGTTAAATATTTTAAGGAAGCTTTAGAAAATGGTGGGCAAGTACATGTTTGTAATTCAGAACCATGTTCGATTGCTTTCAAATATGCAGATAAGAGTGTTGTATCGCCTTTGATTTATGATAAACAATATATTCCTTTTTTATTAGGTTACTGTATTGATAATAAGATTGATATTGTCGTATCATTATTTGATATTGATTTGTTGATTTTGGCTAAAAATAAAGAATATTTTGAACAAATGGGAATAAGTGTGATAGTTTCGGATCAAAATATAATTGAGATATGTAATGATAAGTGGCAGACATATAATTTTTTAAAATCTAATGGCTTTAATGTACCAGAGACATATTTGAGTTTAAATGATGTAAAGAAGAAAATTCTGAAAGGAGAATTAAAATATCCTATAGTAGTTAAACCTAGATTTGGTTGCGGTTCTATTTCTGTTGATATCGCATATTGCGAAGAAGATATTGACTATTTATCTAGGAAAGTTGACAGAATAATAAGTGACTCTTATTTGAAATATGAATCATCAGCTACAAATGATAGGATTATATATCAAGAATATTTGCAGGGACAGGAGTATGGAGCCGATATTATTAATGATTTGAATGGAACAAATCAAGGTGTTAATATTAGAAAAAAGCTTGCAATGAGATCAGGAGAAACAGATATTGCAGAATTAATAAAATTCCCAATGCTAGAAAATGAATTGGAAAAATTAAGTAAAATAACAGGTCACATTGCAAATATGGATTGTGATATTTTCATAAGCAATAATGTTCCGTATATTCTTGAGATGAATGCTCGTTTTGGGGGAGGTTATCCGTTTAGTCATATGGGAGGATGCAATTTGCCATTGGCAATTGTAAAATGGGTAAAAGGAGAAAAGGTAGATAAAGAGATATTGGCATCGAAAACAGAGATTTTGGTGTATAAAGAAATATATATTACAAAAATGTAAGAAATTTTTGTATATAAGAATATAAAAAAGAGAAATCAAATCATACTTAAAATTATGTTTGAATTGATTTCTCTTTTTTTAACTTAATTTATAAAATTCAAATTATGGTATGTGTAATAAATGATTATACCATTTTAGTGATTAGGCATTATTAATAGTTACAGCGATATATTTAGTAGTCTTAGCCTTATCGTTAAATACTACTTTGATATAACGTGTAGAAGCAGCAGTTGCTTTTGCCCATGCTGTACCAGCAATTGTAATCTTTCCATTAGCATATGTAACGGATGTATTATTAGCATAAGTTCCAGTTGTTTCATCAGTAGTATCAACGGATGTAGTAGTAACAGTAACTTTTTTTGCTGCTAAATCTGCTTTACCTAAATCAACAGGAATCTCAAGAGCTGTTCCTTTTGTAAATGTAGCTGTAGATGCTACATCAGGTCCAGTAATATTTGCATCACTTAAAGTCCATTTAACATCAACAGAAGGCTGAGTAGTAGTAGTATCTATTGTAGACCAGTCAACAGTACTATCCGTATTAGCTGCACCTTTTAAACCAAATCCAACTGATTTGAAAATTACATCACCATCAGCTGTACCAACTTTAGCAAGTACATCTGGTTTAACAGCAAATTTATAATGTCCTGGTGCTGATGCATCATATGTAGTTTCAAAATTTGTCTCATCTACGCCATCAAGGGTACCTGTAAGAGTAGCAGGTGTATCTGCTTTGATAGCAGCTTCAGCTTCAGCTCCAGTAGCACCAGTCTGAGTAAGTGCAAGATAGATGGATGTGTCCGTGCCTGTAATAGCATCACTGTCAGCTAATTTTAAATTACCTAAATTATTTGCTGTTGCAGATAATGTAACTTTTACTTTGTTTAGTCCTGTATTATAAGCTTTTAAAGTCTGGCTTGTATTCTTATACTTGTTATCTGCCTGCTTAAAGAAAACTGTTGAATTAGCTTCATAATTATCTTTTGCAGAATCTCCATTAGCGCCACCTGTAGCTTTTAATAATTTCTGTGGGTCAAGTGTGAAATTAAAGATTGTGTTGTCAGTAATTGTAGGAAGCTGAACGCTGAATACATTTTTGTCTACATAACCTTCTAAAGAACCTGAACCGGTTGTAGAAGATTCAGCAGGTGATGTAGTAGTTTGGTCTGCTGCCATTGCACTCATAGGTGAAAGAGCGATAGCTCCTGTCATTGAAAATACCATAAGTTTTTTTAATGTGTTTTTCATAAAATTATTCCTCCTTGAATAAATTTTTAGTGACGGTCATTTGTGAATATTAATCATTAGAGAAAGATTTAACTTGCTAATTGGGTTATCGTCATCATCAAGAAGATGATAGGTAAGCGTACAATCATAAGATCCTTTTTCAAGTGCTTTGTCTAATGTAATCTTTTCTAAATGACTGCCTACAGGTATTTTTGGCGACTCATATATTTTTTCGCCAGTGTCTGTGCGAACTATATCAAAGTAAACTGTATTTTTGTTTAAAGCAGAATTTTCTACATACGCATTTGTAGAAGAAGAATTTCCTTTTTCAAACTCCCATGTTGTATTCATCGTGACATTGTATGTGCCGGTTTCAACTTTTTGATCATCCAGCTCTTTCTTGACTTCATCGACATTGTCAGGATTTACTACAAGATTATGTTGCTTTGAAGTAGTATTATTAGATTTTCCTTGAACTAAAATAACAACTCCAACTACGACTATGATAATCAAGACTATGCCGATTATCACTGGTAAAATACTTTTTTTCTTTGTGTTCGCTGTTTCAGAGGATAACTTCTCTGAAATTCGTTCTTTGTTGGTCGAATTCTCAGACATTATTTGTTCCTCCTTGTAACATTATGATGATATACAGTCTAATCCTATTAAACATACCATCATGTTATTTTATATATCGGTTGTTTTTTGAAGATATTTAATATTTTTTTGAATTTATAATATTTTTTTGTAAAAAATCTAATTAAGCTTGTTTATGGGTGAATTGGCTTGCTAAGTAAAAGTGTAGATGATATTATTGTTATACAATAGAAGTATTGTTATCTATAAATATTTAGGCGGAGATAAATTGTGCATTATTTTAGGAGGAGTTGATAGATAAATTGAATTTTGATTTAAATCCAGGCTGTGTATATGGTTTGATATCATCAGATGATACAGCTTCAGTTGTTTTAAATATGATGATGAATAAGATATATAATAAAAATTTTGAAATTAAGTATGTAAATGGAAAAGAGGATATAAGTTATACGGATAAAAGCATACAATTTGTACCGGATGATATTATATGCTATTCCGATATGAGTGTATGGCAGTTTCTTATAGGTGGTGTGCTTGGAAAACAAAAAACATATAGAGAGAAAATGCTTTCTTTAGCTGAAGAATATCTTGTGTTATTCGAGATAGATAAAAATGAACGATTACTTGAACTTACTTTTGAGCAAGGACATTTACTGGCGATGATATCATCTTTTATAAGAAATGCTGAGATTTTATTGCTTGAGAAGCCTTTTGATATGCTGGATATATCGGTATATCAAAAGGTTGGAGATATCCTTAAAAAATATGCTGATAATGGAAATATTGTTGTTGCTTCCTATTATGAGTTTGAAAGCGTAAAAATAGAATGTGATTATTATATTTTTATGCATGATGGGGAGATAAATTATATTTTTAGCAGAGATAATATTCCGGGTAGAAAGAAGCATGTGATATTAGAAGGATGTCGTTTGCAGGAAGATTTAGAAGATAACTATCACATATATATGTTTAACAGAACAAATGATAGTTGCGAGATGATTTTTGATATATCAGATATGAATTGTCTGCATGATATAATTTCAAGATTAGATTTTGACGATATAGATATTAAAGATTTAAGTATGAATGATTATATTTATAATTATTATGATAAGCATCTGGTTAAAAAGCATGTAGAGGTTTTACGATGAAAACGGTTGTATATTATGAGTGGGTTAGAAAAGGCAGGTCGTATATTATGCGATGTGTATTATATTTATTGATCATATTGTTATTTTTTGTAATTACTATGATATGTGAAAAATTATTTCCAGAGTTTAGCTACAATTATATGAATTGGCCACAGTATATTAGAAATATTATAGGAATGAGGTCTTGGCATAGGATTTTGTGGCTTAATATTTGGCAGATAGGTTGCATTATATTTGCGTTTATTATAAATTTTTTTTCAATGTCAGATTTTGCAGATAGTATTGTAAATGAAAAAAAGCTGGAGACATATGTATATTTATTTAATGCAGGTGTTAAAAAGAGTGATATTATTTTGGGAAAGTTTATATTTTATTTTTTTAAATATCAGATTGAGATTTTATCACAGTTTATGTTAAATGCTATCTGTTTCGTAATAATAAATGCCAGAATAAATATGTATTTAGTTATAAATTATCATTTGATTATGATTGTGATTGGATTTGTAAATCTTTCATTTGCAGTTTTATTTGCCGTAATAGCAAATAAAAGCATTATTTCAGCAAAGAATTATATTAATATGTTTATATTTGGATTGTTTTTTGTTGATAGAATTCCTGCTATTATTAGTTTTGTCGGAAGTTTTATGAGTGAATATAATGTTACAGGAGTGATTATAGATAAACTTGATTTATTAAGTAGAAGTCTTGCTGGACTTGGTGATATATGTCCTATTGCATGGTGTCAGCCATATTTTAAAGTATCAAGTATTCATATTATATATGGTATAGTTTTAGGAATTATGGTATTGATTGTTTCTACAGTGTTATATAATGATAATAGTTTTTGGAAACATGCTTAGGATAAATATGCAGAAATAGGGATGGAGATGATAAGCTTTATGAGAAAATATTTAGAAAAGATGATAAGATTTTTTTGCAGAAATAAAAGTATTGTGTTGAGTTGCTGCATTGCGATACTTGTAGGAATTGTTGTGCTAAATGGCTCTGTAGGCTATGCAGAAGATACATACGGTATATATGGAGTGATAAGAAAACCAATAGAAAAAAATGAAGTTTCTTTAACAGGCAGTAAAGATTCTTTAAATGATTATGCGGCTGAAAATAGTAATGGGACACGAGCTGTTATAGGGAATAGCTTAGATGTTTCAAAGAATGAAAAATATAAGGGACCGAAGCATAAAGGTATTGGGCAAAATGTGATTTTATCGGGTGATTTATCGGTAAAAAAGTCGCAGGAAACAGCTAAGGTTGACAATTTTACCAAAGATTTAAATGACAAAAAAGCTGATGAAGATAAAAATAGAGTTGTTCAGGGAAGTGTGTCAGCGTCTAAAAGAGAGCAAAAAGATAATGTATTCAGCAAATCTGACTGCATGGATGTATCAGACACGTTGTCGAAAAACAATATTGAGGGAATTTCAAAGGACAGTGACAATTATGAAATTGTGAGTGGAACAGTACCTACAGTTTCTGAAATTGCAAAGGATAATATAACAAAAGAGTCTTTTTATCAGAGGGCTGTAGCGATAGGAGAAAAATCAAATACCAATTATAATTTACGAAATATTCTTGATAAGGATATAGTAAAGGATAATTTTTATACTTCGGATTTATCAAATGATAATTCAAGTGAAACATTTGGCTTTGATTTTTTAGATGAATCAGGTTTGCTATCAACAGGAAGTGCAGTGAGCGTAGCGGATAAAAATAAAGAATTTGATATGGAAATAGCGAAAAGTGCGGATATATTGCCGGCAAGTGCCAGTGCCGTTAAGTTTACAAACAAAAATCAATTAAATATAAATTTAACAGCTTTGAAAAATAAAAAGGTATATGTGCAGTATGCTGACAAAATTTTGTTTAATATGGCAGAAACAAATAACTTAAAAGTTGATATGCCACATGACTTTTACGGAGATATTGCAGTAAAAGAAAATTTAGGGGCGGATAATGATACTACTTTGGCAAAAGGCAGGGTTCTTATTGACGCTTCAAAACCAATTGTTGGAGTACTGTCAGAAGACTCAGCAAGATACGAGATTAAAATTTTAGAGAATGGAAATATTATTTCGGGTTTAAAGTTTGTAGAGTGTTATATGGATGGAAAAAAGATTGATGTATCTTCAAAGAATATGACTAAACAGGTTTGCCTTGGATATAATGTAAAAGTTCCATCAGAATATGTTGTATCATTGAATCCTTTGGAGGGAAAACACACATTATATGTAAGAGTAGAGGATAACGCTGGAAATATTACGGAGGAAAAAAGAGAGATTAGTGTGATAAAACAAGTTCCGGTATCTGTTTTGACATTGAAAAAATTTGTGATACATATAGATCCTCAGAAATTGAAGTGGAAAGAACAGATATATTCTGATGCTGTTTTGATGAAAAATATGAATGATTATGATATAAAAGCAACGATTTCAAGCATAAATGTTAAAGTAAGTAAAGAAAATGACAAGTACAAGAAATGTAAGATTTATATGGTGATGCCTGATACAGGAAAAAAGATATTGCTAAAGAATGGAAAGAATGATAAATCATATTCATTTATAATACCACATGGAAATCAAAACAGACAAAAGTATCTCAGATTTGTTGGAAAAATATATGATGATAAATATGGAATGTGGAAAAATGAAGATATTTCTATAGATATGAAAACATCTTATGAGCAGGCGACAAAGTAAAATTAATGAAAATGAAGATGTTGTTGTGAAAAGGCAGAGATTTACATAAATTTATAATGAAATTTTAATGCTTGAACAACTATGAAGGAAAGTACATATGAACATATTAATATATCGTTACAATAGTATATGTGAGGATGCAGTTATCCGTGGATTGAAAGAACTTGGATATACTGTATATGAAGTTGTACTGGAAGTAGAAAATAAGTCGCCATCAGGTCAGGAAATTTTAGATGCTGTTGTTATGGGAATGGAAAAGTCAAATGCGGATATTATATTCAGTATAAATTATTATCCGGCACTTTCTGAAATTGCCAGAGTATATAAATTATTGTATTACAGTTGGATAGTAGATGCTCCGGTTCTTGAATTATATTCAAAGACCATTAAAAATAGATGTAATCGTGTATTTATTTTTGATTCCGAATTATATAAAGAAATATCAGTTTACAATCCATACAATATTTTTTATCTTCCTTTGGCATCTGATTGTGATTTTTATCAGAAAGCAATAAGATGTGCATCATTAGCTGATATAGAAAAGTACACACACAATATCAGTTTTGTGGGTTCATTATATACTGAGAAATGTTCGTATGACAAGGTCAAAAACTTATCACCGAAAATATCAGGTTACCTTCATGGGATTATGAAAGCACAGGAGAAGATTTATGGATATTACTTTGTAGAAGAACTTTTGAGTGATGAACTAGTAGATGAATTTGTAAAAAATTATGATGGATATTATCTGGCGGGAGAAGAGGATTTACTTACAAAGAAAAGAACACTCGCACAGTTTTACATTGGCAATAAGATTACAGCTATGGAGCGTGTGGATACATTTAAATATTTATCTGAAAAATTTGAAGTTGACATTTATACAGCGAGTGATACAAAGGAAATACCTAAGCTTAAAAATCACGGAACTATAATGACACACACTCAGATGCCGATAGTCTTTAATAAGAGTACGATAAACTTAAACCCGACATCAAAACCTATACGAAGTGGAATACCGTTAAGAATATTTGACTTGCTTGCATGTGAGGGATTTGTGCTATGCAATTATCAGTCTGATTTATTGAATGAGTTTTTGCCAGGGGAAGAACTGGATATCTATTCCAGCATTGAAGAATTGGAAGAAAAGATAAGATATTATTTATCTCATACGGATGTATGTAGGGAAATTGCTCATAATGGGCATGAGAAGGTTAGTAAGTATCATACATATCCGCTGAGACTTGAGCAGATGTTTAGACTTGGGGAACATAGGAGGAGATAAAGGGATGGTTAAATACAACTTATTGGGAGAGGTTTTAGTAAACTAAATATTAATAGTTAAATACATAGGAATAATATGGGGGACGAAAATGAATTACAACAATATAAATGAAATATTAATTAGATGGAAAACGCAAGAAGATATAACAATTACGAAGATAGCAGAAGATATTGATAATATTATTGCGAATGAACATATTTTTTTTAATAATGTGAATAAGTATTTAAATGAGATACATGATTGTATGGATTTCATGGTAAAAAATTTTAATCAGGCTGATATACGTGATTTATATAATATTTCACGCATTATTTCAAAGAGTAAATATTGGACTTATAATTTTTATATTCATGGAAGTGATTTTAAAGATTTTAATATGATATTGAATATAAATGGAAAGAGTTTATATTTGGTACTTGCTGATTTTTGGAAAGAATTTAATCGTGATTTTGATGATTATGCACTTGCAATATCAATATTAAGTAAGTATTATAAATCAAATTATTGGGATGGTAGTAAAGAGGAAAGAGAGAGGATAATAAATGCTTTTTTTGCTAATATAAGATTTTGTGGGGATGCAAGTGATTGGGGATATTGTTACAAAGGAATTAGGACAATTACAGATAAAATGAAGGGGTTGGACGATAGACTTATTGCAAACCTTATAAAACAGTATTCAGCTTATGAGATTGTAACAATAAAAGTAGCACGTCATCAGATAGTAGCATTGATTCAGTGCATAACAAAAAATCGTACATTACAGGATTATTTGAAAAATACTATTTTGTATGGAACTTTGACCGCAAATATTTTGCTAAGATTACTTTCATTGCAGGACAAACAGTTTGAACATCTATATTATGATGTTTGGATTAATTATGATAGTCAAATAAAAAAAATTGAGAAGAAAGAATACGAATCAATTTTTATTGATAAAAATAAATGGTATATAAAAAATAAAGAAATATATTATACAATTGAAATAAATAATATATATGGTGATGAAGATACAACAAACAAAGAAATATATTTGGAAAAAACAAATCAAAGTAGTAAAATATTAAAGATACTATTTAGGGCTGAGGCATTTGAATGGCGTTTAAGTGATTTTTTAGACAAAAAAGAAATTCAAAATAAGATTAGTCGTTGGCTGAATAATTCAACAGGGCAGATGTTTTGTTTTTCATATTTATATATAGAAAACTTTAGGAGATTTGGAGCACAACAGATTTCATTTATGCATGAATATATTTTTAATCCAAGAACAAAGGTAATTGAAAATGATAAAAGAGAATTTTTTAACACGAATCAATTTTACGATAAATATATACAAAATATTTCATGTATTGTAGGGAAAAATGGTACCGGTAAAACAAGTATTATAGATTTTCTTGGAAAATATTTTTCAGAAATTGTGGCTAAATATGACCGGAAAAATAAAAATTTGGAAGAAATACTAGAAGAATTGGAATTACCCGAAACAATGAAATTTTTGGTGATTTTTCAATACGGAGATAAAAAATACTATTTGTCTAATATGGGAGTTATATTATCAGATGAAACTTTTTTGGAGAATTATGATAAAAATCGTGGACTGCTTTCTGGTAATGGGGAAAAAAATAAAGTATATTTTTTCTCAAATAAAGTAGATTTTTTAAATATCGTTGACTGGATTGATTTATTGTGGAAAGATGCTCCTAAAGAAAATGGCAGAAACGAAGATGGAGTGTTTTCAGAAATTGAATATACACGTTTAAATGATATTAAACAAATTATTATGTTAAAACGAAAAGAAGCAGTTCAAATAAACTTATTGCGCTGCTATATCTTTTCATATATAAAATATTATTTAATAAAGAAAGAGATATCTTTTGATGATTTAGAATGGGAAGACATAAGATTGGCTGACCATTTGTTTGTGGATGAGAAAAAAGATAATTGGGAAAAAATTATTCAAATGAGAGATGTGAACAATAGTGATATTAAAGAGTTCTTCTTTAAAAAGTCTACTTTTTGTTTTTATATGTCATCTGGTCAGGAAGCAAAATTTATTTTTTTAGCAGAACTTTATTGGTGCCTGGAGGGATATAGAAAGTTTTTAGGAGATTATGGCGAATATTTAAAAGAAGATAGGGAGCAGATTGATATAGGCAGATGTATTCAAAAGGATGAGGCTGCGATTATATATATTGATGAAGGAGATTTATATTATCATCCGGAATGGCAGCGTGAATTTATAAAGTCTGTCTGTGAAATATTACAGGAACGAAAAGAAAAATGTCAATTGCAGGTTGTAGTGGCAACAAACTCACCTTACATATTGTCGGATTTTTTTGCACAGGATGTTGTATATATTTTAGATGATGGGATGACATCACCGGATACACAAACTTTTGGACAAAATATACATACATTATTAAGTAGTCCGTTTTTTATGAATTCTACATTGGGGTGTATAGCATATGATAAGATTAAAGGTGTGATAAAGTTATTAGGTGAAAAGAGTGATGAGAAAATAAACAAAGAACAATTTGAAGAACAAATAAAAGATTTGTTCAAATTAGAATCTTCATTTACTAATATACAGGAGTATTTGAATAGATTTGCTGACTCAGTAGGAGAAGAAATTTATAAGATGCAGATAGAAAGATTGCTTCGGGAAGTGTATCCTGAAAAGACTATAGATAAAGATTCGCCAGAGGCTATTGAGAGAGAAATCGAAAGATTAAAGGAGAGATTGGAAAAAATTAATGAACGAAAGTAGAAAGGGGATGGGAAGAAAATGATTAAGTTGGAAAAGTATTCGTCTGAATTTGAAAAAAAATACAGTGAAAAAGTGCTTAAAATAATAAAAGGAAATGTCAGTGTTGCTGATTTTTTGACAGAATGTAAAAAAATTATTCCAAATGAAATTATTTCTTTTAATTCAGAAGATGATGAATATTTAAGTAAATTGATTTTGATGTCATTTTCAGATATAAAAAAAATAATATTAAAAATTAAAGGCGATGAAAAAAACGATGGTGAGTATAAGAAAAATGTATTTCGTGATTGGGAAGACTATGTAAGAGTAAGAAATGCTTTGTTTCAGAGTTATTGTGCTTGCTTTGAAAAAGTTCGGAATACGATGTTAGATGGGCGGAAAATGAATGTCATTATGACGGATAAGTTAGGTCTTACGATATGTCCATACTGCAATAGGGATTATGTAAATTCTAGGTCGGATAAACATGCGGGAAATCAACTAGACCATTTTTTTAGCAGAAGTCGGTATCCTTTTTGGGCAGTGTCACTGTATAATCTTGTCCCTTGCTGCAGTGTCTGTAATCATATAAAAAGCAATACAGATGAAGAGCTTGTTTCTCCGTTTGATGAAGAGTATGATTTTGAAGATAATAAATTTTCGTGTGAAGAAGACTCTGGTGAAATTAAATGGAATGAATTTATGAAAGCAGAAGGAAAAATGAAAAACAATGTGGATACTTTTGGATTAATGGAAGCATATAAAATACATGAAAAAAATGAGATAAAACAAATTTTAGAAAAGCGAAAGATATATGTAAAAACACAGGTAAATGAAATATTAGGCATTATGAATCAGGCTGGTGGTAAAACAGAGTATAAAGAGGATGATTTGAAACAATGGATTTATGGAGGACCTATTTGTGAAAAAGATTATAAAACGATTTCAATTGGGAAACTGAAACATGATATTTTAAAGCAGTTAAATATTTATAACTAACTAAGACTTCTCGTACCTAAAATGGGATTCGCACCTTGAAAATTCAATATTTCAACTAACAAAATAGCGATTTATGTCGCTACAGTTCCTGGATGAAGTGCATTACGCAGATATTCCGGCAGTCTTGCTTCAAAATTAGCAGTAAAAGCTGTCAGTTGCTCATCACTGAGTTTTAAAATTTTCTGAAGGCTTGCCATTAAAGCATCCATCAGGATGCCAAGCGATCTGCTGAAAGTGATATCTGCCATTTCATCAATCAAAAAGATTAACAATTCACCAAGCGTTCGTTGGTCTTCATTTCGGTGTCGTTCAATTGCAAGCAATATATATCTGGTAAACACGATTGCCACATGAGCTGTTAGTGCATCATAAGATAAACTATGACATTCACCAATCAGATTCAGCATAGATTTACAGGTTTTGAAGAAAACTTCAATTTGCCGTTAGTGCAAAAAACTCAGGCGTACATTATAAAATAATTTAGCATAAATATTATTTTACTTTTTATGCTAAGTTATTTTTTGTCTTTATCTATCTTTCGATTTTACACATTTCAAAAACTTTATCATTCCATGGTAACAGCTTTTCTAATTCACTGTCTGCCATTTCTTCAGTAGGTCGTTTCTCTAATACATATGTTATATATTTATATACATTTAATCCATTCACTAATGCTGTTTCGGCTATGCTGTATGATATGGCACTTGCCTCTGCACCTTCAGGACTGTCACTGAAAAGCCATCACTTTCTACCTATAACATATGATTTTGCCGTCGCTTCGCGTCCCTCCTCTTTCAAGACCTGTATAGGGCTTTCATCTGCCATAGCAAACTCTCTGCTTAACAGCAGTCTGTGGTAAAATTCGTACAATACACGCAGATACTTATCGGTACATTCTATAACCCAGTTAGCCATTGTTGCACGGCTAAGTTCAAAACCATACTGCAGCCAGTCTTTTTCCTGGCGGTACAATGGCATCCCATTAACATATTTGACCTGAACAGTCAACTCCTGAACCTGTAAGTCGTTTATATAATAAAACTATGCCATCTTTTTCACGATATATTGCTTTTATGCGGTCTTTTTTTCTGCCACAAAATATCACAGTTTTATCATGTTTCCAGCAGCTTTTTGTAAATACTTCATGCAGAAAAGTATATTGACGAACATCTGTTTACATGCTATGATAGAAACACAAAAAACAAACAAATGTTTGTAAAAGCGGGAGAAAACATTGCATTTTTATTATATGGTATGTATAATATAGGAAAGGAGACATTATGGGGAAAGAAAATGATATACAGTGGCATTTGGGATTTTGTGCAGCGATGGAACTGGAGCTTAGAGAGTACGCAGACAGACTGGAATTTCACAGGGAATATCCGCTCAGCCGAAAGCCACTGCTTATAGATTTGCTTGTAGTGGAAAAAACAGGCGACTTTGAAATAGCGAACGATATAGGTCAGATATTTCAGAAACATAACATAATGGAGTATAAGTCTGAAAATGATACATTAAATGAAGACACATATTTCAAAGTAATGGCATACGCATATTTGTACAAAAGCAGTGAAAAATATGTAGGTGATATAGACATAAACAGCATCACGATTACGCTTGTAAGAGAAAGGAAACCTGAAAAGCTTTTGAGATGGTTTAAAGAAAACAGCTACAAAGTATATGAAAAAACGAGTGGCATATACTACATAGAAAAAGACGGATTTATAAAAACACAGGTAGTAGTCACGGCAGAAGTCGGAGAAAAAGAACATATATTTCTAAAGACACTGAAACGAGGACTGAAGAGAAGTATTGTAGATGATTTTTTAGATAAAGCATTTGAAATGCATGAGCCGTTTGAAAAAGATTGTATAAATTCATTGTTAGGGATAATGGTATCGTCAAACCAAGAATTATTTGACAGTATAAAGAATGGAGGGACAGGTATTATGAATGATGTATTAAGAGAGTTTTTTAAGGAAGAGATAAAAGCTAATGAAGAGCAGGCGATGAACAGAGGCTGGAAAAAAGGGATGGAAAAAGGAATGGTAGAAGGGCTGGAAAAAGGTAGAGAAGAAGGCAGAATAGAAACTTTATACACGGATTGCAATATGTCAGTATCTGACATAGCAAAGAAAGTGTCAAAATCAGAGGATTATGTAAAAGAGATTATAAAGAAAATATCAGCAGCGTGTCTTTAAAGTTGCAGATACAACAGAGTATCATAATCCGATTGAAATAAAAGTGAAAGGTCAAACTGAACAATAGGATAATTATAATCAATGAAAAACACTTCAGAATGTGGATATATGATGTATTGAAGCATTTGGGGGTGTTTTTTATTTTGGGAGAGGTCAAATTGTAAAAGTTAATTCCACTTTGTATATAATGTACCCTATAAGGTGGACACGGCAAGTAAAAGGGATTGCTTGAAATGTTAATTGTCGCTAGAGAAAATAATTAATAGATGCTAGGTCTGAAATTACTGAAAAGAACCTTGCAAGTGGACATATTAACAAAGGGAAATATTCATAAAAATAGACATTATCGTTAAGTGTTGCAGAACCAAAGTGTGGATATATCGAAAAGTGGGCTGTCCCTATGAAGTGGACATATGAAAAATGGATTAAATCCTGTAAAATAGACACTAGGTAAATGCAATAAATTAATAAGAATGGACACATGAGTATTCCTAAGAACAAGGGCATATGATACAGTAAGATTAAGATTGGAGAGGATGCAATGAAAGAATACACAGCAAAAGAAATGAAACTGTTAAAAGCGAATCCATATACTTTCAAGGTGACTAAGAATAAGTTGTATTTTACAATCGAATTTAAGGAAGCTTTTTGGACTGCATATCAGGCTGGGTTTGCACCAAGAAAAATTTTAGAAGATTTAGGAACTACTGTGGAATCAGAAGAGACTCTCACCTGTATATTAAATGAGGTAAAATACTTAAGACAGGAAGTTGATTTTTTAAAAAAATTGTAAAAACAGAAAATACAACAAAAAGGAAATCATCATAAGTACGAGTTGGAAATTTGAAGTTATCCATAATACTCTATGGGAAGAAGACAAGACAGCTTTAAACACTGTTCCAAAAATAATAGCCACAAATATCACAGTTTTATCATGTTTCCAGCAGCTTTTTGTAAATACTTCATACAGAAAAACATATTGACGAACATTTGTTTATATGCTATGATTGAAATACAAAAACAAACAAATGTTTGTAAAAGTAGGAGAAAACATTGCATTTTTATTATATGGTATGTATAATATAGGAAAGGAGATATTATGGGGAAAGAAAATGATATACAGTGGCATTTGGGATTTTGTGCAGCTATGGAACTGGAGCTTAGAGAGTACGCAGACAGACTGGAATTTCACAGGGAATATCCGCTCAGCCGAAAGCCACTGCTTATAGATTTGCTTGTAGTGGAAAAAACAGGCGACTTTGAAATAGCGAACGATATAGGTCAGATATTTCAGAAACATAACATAATGGAGTATAAGTCTGAAAATGATACATTAAATGAAGACACATATTTCAAAGTAATGGCATACGCATATTTGTACAAAAGCAGTGAAAAATATGTAGGTGATATAGACATAAACAGCATCACGATTACGCTTGTAAGAGAAAGGAAACCTGAAAAGCTTTTGAGATGGTTTAAAGAAAACAGCTACAAAGTATATGAAAAAACGAGTGGCATATACTACATAGAAAAAGACGGATTTATAAAAACACAGGTAGTAGTCACGGCAGAAGTCGGAGAAAAAGAACATATATTTCTAAAGACACTGAAACGAGGACTGAAGAGAAGTATTGTAGATGATTTTTTAGATAAAGCATTTGAAATGCATGAGCCGTTTGAAAAAGATTGTATAAATTCATTGTTAGGGATAATGGTATCGTCAAACCAAGAATTATTTGACAGTATAAAGAATGGAGGGACAGGTATTATGAATGATGTATTAAGAGAGTTTTTTAAGGAAGAGATAAAAGCTAATGAAGAGCAGGCGATGAACAGAGGCTGGAAAAAAGGGATGGAAAAAGGAATGGTAGAAGGGCTGGAAAAAGGTAGAGAAGAAGGCAGAATAGAAACTTTATACACGGATTGCAATATGTCAGTATCTGACATAGCAAAGAAAGTGTCAAAATCAGAGGATTATGTAAAAGAGATTATAAAGAAAATATCAGCAGCGTGTCTCTAAAGTTGCATATACAACAGAGTATCATATGAGGAAACAGACCTATCCCCCGATGGATTCCATCGGGGGATTTTAATAAAAAATTTTAAATCAAATGAAGTCGTTTTTCTATGTCCTTTTTATGTTTTCTTCCAAGTGGAATGGAGTGTTTTCCAACCTGTATTATGAATGTTGATTTATCATATGAATAAAAATGATGCAGGTTTACGATATATTTTCTGTGGCACTGTATGAAATTGTCGGGAAATATATCAAGCAGTTCATTTATTGTCATATTTGTGAGTTTAATATTTGCGTCATGTGTGTAAACGACAGTTTCTTTGCTGGTTGATTCAATGTAGTCTATGTCATCAAGCAGTAAATGGAGATATACACCGTTACTGTCTTTTAAAGTTATCTTTTCTTTTTTGTTTTCTCTATGTTCACCTATTATATAGTCAAGTGTTTCTATGAGTTTATATGAGGTGAATGGTTTTACCAGATATGAGCTGCAATGTATCTCCTGAAGGGCAAAGAATATCCTATCAGGGAGTGCTGTCATATAAACTATCGGTGTGTAAAGGTAATGCTCGATGCTTCGTATATATTTTCCAAAATCAAGTCCGTCACAGTCCAGATCATTTTCGTTTTCATGCTTTAACTCAATATCAAGTAAAAAAAGATCAAAACATTTTGTTGATGTAAGGTTGCAGGCTTCTTTATATGTACCGGCTATAAAAATCTGCCAGTCTTTGTAGTGTTCATTTATTATTTTGCTGACAGCTTTCTGCTGTTCATAGTCATCTTCTAAAATAAGTACCGTAAACATAATCATCCTCATTCATGAGCAACTTTTTTGTGGGATAGATACCATAAAAGCAATTTGTTTTTTGCTCTGAAACTAATTGCTGTATTTCTCAAATCAATATCGTAGTCAAAATTTTACTTTATTTAATACAAGTATATTTAAACATTATTATATCACAGATTCATTCATTTTACAAAATTGCAATTCAGACCAGAATATATGTATTTCAGACCAAATTATGCGAAAAGTGTTGAGTTTTAGGCGAAAATGAGTAAAATAAAAAATGTAAAAAGTCATTGAGAAAGTCTAGTTGCCGGTGACAGTGAAAGTGTGAGCAGCAACTAAGTTAATCATGATTAAGAGAGACAAGATTGAAAGATTAATGGGTAGAAGCCGTTGATGATACTTATAGTGTGAACGGCAGCTAAATCTTTCAAGGATAAAAAGGGTATTGGAAAGGGTTATGGTGTTTTATCACGGTTGTATAAATGTCTGCTGCATCGGGTAATGTAGCTGGTAAGTCTCTCATACATATAAGTGTAGGACATCATATAAAAGGTATGATTGAAAATAGGGAGTCGGGAAAATTTAAAGGGTAGAAAAAAGGGTAGAGAAATGATGAAATTATTTTTGAATGATTTCATCATTTTTTTCTGTATAGTAAAATGCTCGTAATGTAGTGGTGGTGTCAAGGCAAAACGCTGGTTTTGCTCTTTTTTTTTGTTTTTTATTAAATTTTAATGGAAAGAATTGAGATTATGTTTTATACTATGATGTTAGGGTCAAAAGTAGATAGCAATGAAGCAATCCGGAGCATCAGTTAGGGTCAAAATACCTTTTGACTCTAACATCGAATTATATGGATATAATGAAAGGGAAGTAGAACTGTATAAGAGGAAAATACAAAAACAAAGAACAGAAAAGGAAAAAACATGGCAAATAAGAAAAGAAAAAAGCCTTATATTGTAAGGCTGATGAGAAAAATTAAAAAAACTTTCAGAATGTGGAAGAGAAAAAATCCGTTAAAGGCATATAGATTGCATATTATCACAACGGTGTGTATTATTGCAATTGTGGCATTTGCAACTTTTAAAACCGGTCTGGCACATGATTTTGTGAGACATTTTTCAGAAAGCGGAGAAGCAAGTGTTACGGAAGCACCGGCTGATACCATGACCCCGCAGCCTACGGAGGAGGTTGTTCAGACTGCTGCACCTGCTCCGGTGCAGACAAAAGTTCCGGCAAAGAAAAACACTGTTGACACAAGATATCTTTATTCATATTTTCAGGGACCAAAGGCATGGAAAAAGAAGCTTGCGTGGTCGGGTTACTGGGGAGATGCGTATATTGGCGGAAGAAAGTTTGGTGCGTATGGATGTGGTCTTTGCTGCATGGCAAATGTTTATTCATCTATCACTTCGGAAACATATAAGGCATCACCGGTAGATATGCGAAATTTCGCAAAGGAGAAAACAGGCTACTGGGGGGTAGGTGCAATCGACTGGAAATATATGGTGGTTGGTATGCGAAAGGCAGGTATTTATTGCGGACCTAAGAGAAAGCCGAAGAGATATTCTTCGTTTAGGCGGGATATTGCGAAGTCAAAATGTGCTGTTGTGCTTGTCAGCAGTTATGATTCGACTTGTTTTTGGAAAGGCACGCCAGGACATTATGTTACTATTTTTTCATATGATAAGAAGCGTGACAGGGTATTTCTAGCTGATTCAGGTGATCCGAAGCACAACCGCAGATGGATAAGTCTTAAAAAGGTTTATCGTTCACTTAAAAAGGCGAGCAGATACCAGTATGTATGTGTGACAGGGTACAATAATAAGAAAGATGCTTTTAAGAACAGAAAAGCTAGAGGAAAGTGGATAAAGCCGGCATATATGCGGTAAAGCACAACAAACACGAATGAGAAAGACATATGTGCAAAGTGAAAAAGTGGATAAAAAGATATATGCGGTAAATGAAATAAAGATGCTTTATTGTGGAAGTTTGATAATGCCTGTCGTGGTATAATTACACATTTAATAATGAATTTTATAAAAACATTTGGAGATGAGGAGAAAAGATGAGCAGAAAAAAGGAATATGAAGAAAAAGAAAAACATGGTACGGCTCAGTTTCCGGTTGGACTTCACAAACTTGAATATCCGGCGGATACGGATGTAATGTTTTATGTTCACTGGCATCAGGAATTTGAGTTTCTTGTTCTGACTGAGGGAAAAGTGCTGTTTACGATTGAGGACAGGAAATATGTTATGAATCCTGGAGATATTGTATTTATAAATTCAAATTATCTTCATATGGCAAAAAATATTTGTGGCGGAGTATGTTCATTTTATGCCATTGATTTTTCATATCATGTGCTTAATGAGGATATACATAGCATTTTTTCTAAGAAATTTATAAGACCAATATTAAATGATAAGTATGTATTTCCAGAATTTATGCCCGTAAGTGAGGATGAAGATAAATGCTGGCAGAAAGATATAAGGAATTATCTGCATGAAATAGGAGAGTGTCCGGAGCATGAGCTAGAACCGTTTGAGCTTATGATAAGAAGCCGTATTTTGGCTATATGGGATATTCTTGATAAAAATTGTGTTCGTGCACAGAAAGACAACGATATAGAGAGTCGTTATTCTGAGAGACTTGAACCTGTTATTTCCTATATTAAAGAAAATTATGCGTATGAGATAACACTAGGAGAGCTTGCGGCGATACTTCCTATGAGTGAGGGGCAGTTCAGCAGGGTTTTTAAGCAGACGATGAAACTGTCTCCGATACAGTATCTTATGAGATACAGGATATTGCAAAGCTGCAAATTGTTGCAGGATACGGAGAAAAAGATAGGTGAGATAGCAAATCTGTCAGGATTTAATAATATAAGTTATTTTAACAGGGTATTCTTGAATACGATAGGATGTACACCAAAAGAATACAGGGAAAACAGCAGTTATTAAATTTTAATAGTGAATTGCGAAAACGGATATAGGCTGTGTTAGCTGCACAATTTAATTATGTATTATAGGAGTTTCGCAAATGTTTATTAAACTGGGAATAGGAAGGGAGGTATAAGAGTGGTTAGAGAATATAACGATATTTTGGAGGCTGTTCGTAGTGTGAAGTCAAAGCAGGCGGTTATTTTTGATATGGATGGTCTTATTTTTGATACTGAGCGTGTTTTTATGGAACAGCTTGCGGTTGCGATGAAAGAACATGGCTATGTACTGACGAGGGAAATTTACACAGAGACACTTGGTCTTGGTGGAAAAAAGCTTGTTGATTTTATGCAGTCAAAATTTGGTTATGATTATCCTTTTGAGGAGTGTAGCAGAAAGGCACAGGAGAGAATGGCAATGATTTCAGAAACTATCGGTCTTTCGGTTAAACCTCAGATAAGAGAGCTTTTACAGGAGTTAAAAGCAGGGAATATTAAATGTGGGGTTGCGTCATCGACAAAGACTGAACTTGTTGAGAAATATTTGAAACAGGCAGAACTTAACGGCTTTTTTGATGTTGTGATTGGTGGGGATAAAGTTAAGGTATCAAAACCGGAGCCGGATATTTTTATCTATGCTTGCGAGAGACTTAATGTATCTCCGATGAAAGCACTTGTGCTTGAGGACAGTGAAAATGGAATAAGGGCGGCAAGAGCTGCAGGAATCCCAGTTATATGTATTCCTGACCTTAAAGAACCATCAAGAGAGGTTGAGAAACTTGTGACGGCTATTGTAAGGCGGTGAATAAACGGTAAAAAGCTATACCAAAGATTTTTTTGCCATAAACATTTTAAATTGGAGTTTATTATTAAAAATGTGGGGATGAGGTCATATGAAAAAATACATTATAATACTAAAAAAAGGAAATGTCTGTTACGGTTCGACATCATACTTTGCGGAGCGTATCAACGAGGAGTTAAAAAAGACCGGAATAAGTTCGGAGATAGTAGATATAAATTCTAAGGAAGATGCCGAAAGATTTGTGCAAAAGTATGAAAGAATAAAAGAAGTTACAGATATAATAGATTTTAACACGGATGTTTTTTCATATATATTTTCTGAAAATTATTATGATAATTATAATGCAGAGGATGATGTTGCCGGGACAGAATGTGCGGGCGGCAGCGTGAAGTATGACAGAGAAAATTACATATTTGACATTAAAAATGACAGCAGCGGTGGCGACTATGTAAAGTTGTGGCATATTATTCTTGACCATCCTCTTTACCACAACAGTGTCTTGAGGCAGCCTCTTAAGAATATGAGAGTAGTTTGTCTTGATGAGACTCATGCAGAGTATATCAGAAAGTATTACAGTCATATTAAGGAGGTTATCGTGATGCCTTTGCCGGCTGATACGGCGAAAAGTCTTGTCCCATACAATGAGAGGAGCAGGGATGTTCTTTTTACCGGAACTTATACATCATCGGAGAATATTGTCGCACTTGCCATGCGAAGTGGCGGAGATAGTGTGGAAATTAAAAATTTTCAAGCTATGCACAAAGAACCGGCACAGGAATTTATAAATAGTATGCAGATATTTAACAAGATGGCTGGTTATCTGTTGGAAAACCCGTGTGAAACAATAGAAAAGGCTTACACTTTTGCATTGGGAGATATAACGGAGGAAAAAGGTATATCTTTTGAAGGCAGGGAAGCAACAAAAGAAACAGCTGCAGCTTTTGCAGATGGTCTTGAACTTAATTTTTTGGCGGATATGTTTATAAGAGCGGTTATCAGGGAAGAATTGTTAATGGAGATGTTAAGAAACGGTATCGATGTTGATATATTCGGACATGGATGGGAAAAGTTTGTAGAAAAGTGTGGAAATGTGGAAAAAAGCGAGGGTAGATTTAAGGGAAAGATAAATATATGTGGTGAGGTTGATTATAGACAACTTCCTGAATTATACGCTGATACTAAGATTGCATTGAATGTTCTGCCGTGGTTTAAGGCTGGGCAGCATGACCGCATAGCACTTGCTATGTGTAACGGTTGTGTCTGCGTGACAGATGAGAGTACTTATCTTGAAAAGAAATTTGTTGACAGTGAAAACATTTTTATGTATTCGCTTGAGGATATGACAGGGGCGGCTATGCTTGTCAGGGATTTACTGGCACATCCTTTAGAGGCTGCAAGAGCAGCCGCAAAAGGTTATGTCTGTGCCGTAAGTAGTCTCAGCTTTAAAAAATATATTGAGATTTTTATAAATTGATGCAAGGGTCAACAGAAAATGGCTTAGTGTATTATTAGCATAATAAAACTGAGTTGATATGGTATATATTATTTTTACAAAAAAGACCGTAGAAATTCATACTGGCTTTTCTGTTTTGGAGGGAGCATTTCAATGAAGATGTCAGTGAGAAGTTTATCTTCCTCAGCAGTGAAACTTATATGTTCTGTTCTTAGTTTGTCTTTCCAGTTTGCGAGGATTGGCAGTGCCTCGTTTAGATCTTTGCCGTGGAGCGAGTTTACGAGAAGCTCCACCATATGCTGTTTACTTGGATCCATCTGCATAAAAGATTTGTTATTTTTCCAGTTATTCATATACTTTTTCTTCTCCTTTTTTATTGTTCATGACTTTGGATACCTGTTCAAATGTTGTACGCTGCTGTGGTGAAAGCTGTGACATTAGAAACTCCATCATAAAATTTTGTGTACTGTTTTCGCTGTATTCTTCACTTTTGACGGCGGAATGTGTTTTTGCGAAATCTCTGTAGTTTTTAAACAGTTCGTCGGCGTGCAGGAAATTTAACAGCATACGGACTACCTCTGACTCGGCAGGTGTGCAATAGTCTTTTATGTTTAGAAGCAGTTTTTCATAAACTGCCGGAGTGGAAGCGGCTTCTGCCTGGGCTGCACGCAGTGTCATCTCGTCGTCATTTTGTGAGACTTCTGTTGCCAGCGAAATGAGATTATCAGCCTGGAGTATTATTTCCATGGCTTTTTTGTTATGTGGAGGAACATATGGCAGTGCCGCTTTGAGCATTGCAAGACGGCGTTGATGTTCGTTTGAAAATTCCAATATAATTCTCCTTTAAAGTATTTTCTAAATTGATTTTATGATATATAATTGATTTTATGCAGATATATTGATAACATTTTGAAAGTAATCATTATTTTGAGCAGCTTGCTGCAAAGTGATGCCGCCATTGTTTTGCGGCAAAATATTGTATCAGCAGTATTTTTACATTATCTGCACAAGACATTAGAAGAAAGACTGGAGTGAAATAAATGGCGAAGAAACTTATCGATTTGGTAGGAATTACAAAATCTTATGGGGATAAGGTCATTCTTGATGATATGAACCTTTTTATGAATGAAAACAGATTTTTGACACTGCTTGGACCGAGTGGATGTGGCAAGACAACGACACTCAGGATAATAGGAGGTTTTGAGACTCCTGACAGGGGCAAGGTAATATTCGATGGAAAAGATATTACAAATATGCCGCCTAATGAGCGTAACTTAAATACGGTTTTCCAGAAATATGCGTTATTTACGCATATGAATATAGAAGAAAATATCGCTTTTGGACTTAAGATTAAAAATAAATCAAAGTCCTATATAAAGGACAAGATAAAATACGCATTGAAGCTTGTAAATCTTGACGGGTTTGAGAAGCGTATGCCGGACTCTCTTTCAGGAGGCCAGCAGCAGAGGATTGCGATAGCGAGAGCCATCGTAAATGAACCTAGGGTGCTTCTTCTTGATGAGCCGCTTGGGGCACTCGACCTTAAGATGCGTCAGGATATGCAATACGAGCTTATCAGGCTTAAAAATGAGCTTGGCATTACTTTTATTTATGTAACGCATGACCAGGAGGAAGCTCTTACAATGTCTGATACTATAGTTGTAATGAATCAGGGCTATATCCAGCAGATAGGCACTCCAGAGGATATTTACAATGAGCCGCAGAATGCATTTGTTGCCGATTTTATCGGTGAGAGTAATATTATAGCTTCGACGATGGTTCAGGACAGGGTCGTAAATATTCTCGGTACTAAGTTTGAGTGTGTCGATGAGGGCTTCGGTAGAAACAAGCCGGTTGATGTTGTCATAAGACCTGAGGATCTTGTTATCACTGAAAAGGACAAAGGTATAATAAACGGCAGGGTTATTTCAGCAATATTTAAGGGCGTTCACTATGAGATGGAGATAGATGCCTGTGGATATACATTTCTTGTGCACAGTACAGTCATGGCGGAGCCGGGAAAAGAAGTCGGACTCTGGGTAGATCCTTTCAATATCCAGATTATGAACAAGCCTGAGTCAGAAGACGAAAAGGTACTTGTTGAGGAGTAGGAGAGGAGTGATTTTATGGGTAAGTTAAAAAATCTCGGTTCCAAACTTCTGGCAGGACCGTATGTTATCTGGATGCTGCTGTTTACGGTGATTCCTCTCGGACTTATCATCTACAACGGATTTACAAATTCAGACGGAAGATTTACTTTTAAATATGTTGCAGCCATCGCAGACCCGGTTAATGCAAAACCGCTTCTGTTAAGTTTTGAAATGTCTCTTATCGTGACGGTTGTCTGCCTTTTGCTTGCATTTCCGCTTGCAGTAATATTGAGTAAATATTCGACGGATAAAAACAGCTTTATCGTTATGATATTTATCCTGCCTATGTGGATGAATTTCATGTTGAGGACACTTGCGTGGAGACTTATTTTACTAAATAATGGATTTTTAAACCAATTTCTTACAATGCTTGGTATTTCAAAGGTGTATCTAATGAACACGAAAGCCGCCATTATCTTTGGAACGGCATACGATTATTTTCCGTTTATGGTTCTGCCGATATACAATGCTGTCGTAAAGATAGACAAGGATGTTATAAATGCGGCGAAAGACCTCGGAGCCACCAATTCGGTCGTGCTTAGAAAGATAATTCTTCCGTTGAGTGTTCCGGGGATAGTAAGCGGCATAACGATGGTGCTTGTTCCGTCAATGAGCGAGTTCGTCATAGCGGATATGCTCGGCGGCGGTAAGATATATCTTATCGGTAATGCCATTGAGCAGGCTTTTAATTCAGGATATGCTGATGTTCATGCGGGTTCGGGACTGTCTATGTCACTTATGGTGCTTATTCTTATAAGTATCGTTATATACAGAATATTTGATAATGGAAAGGAGTCAGAGAGTATATGGTAAAGAAAAAGAACATTTTTCAGAAAATATATCTTGCCGTTATCCTCATAATGCTCTATCTTCCAATAGGTGTTTTGATAATTTCTTCCGTCAACGCCTCAGAAAAGAATAAAGCCGTATGGGGAGGATTTTCTCTTGCTGCATACAAAAAGCTGTTCCATGACGGTACGATAATGAATGCACTTTATACGACCGTTATCCTTGCGGCAGCGGCAGGTTTTATAGCAACGATTTTAGGAACGCTCGTCTGTATTGGAATGATAGGCATGAGCAAAAAAGTACGCTCTGCGATAATGGGAGTTACAAATATACCGATGTTAAATGCTGATGTTGTAACAGGTATAGCACTTATGCTTCTGTTTACGAGGTTTACAGAGCTTAGTTTTTCGACTATGATGGTAGCACATATCACACTGATAATACCGTATGTGGTCTTGTCGGTCTGGCCGAAAGTTTTGCAGCTTAACATAAGCACATACGAGGCAGCGCTAGACCTTGGTGCGTCAAGGCTGTATGCAATGTGGAAAGTCGTTATCCCTGATATAATGCCGGGCATAATGTCAGGATTTTTACTCGCATTTACAATGTCTCTCGATGATTTCTCAGTGACATATTTCACTAAAGCACCGGGAATACACACAATGTCTACAATGATAAATGCGGAGTACAGAAAGGGTATTCAGACGGAGATATATGCTCTGTCAACGATAATATTCATAATAGTGCTTATTGTGTTGTTTGTGATAAACAGAAAAAGCGTTATGTCTTTGAAAAAGAAGGGGGCAGCGGCATGATGAGAAAAAGCATAAAGAGACTTACGGCGGCAGTTTTGTTTATGAGCATAACGGTCTCATCAACTTTTTTTCTTACTGCGTGTAAAAATAATGATGTTTCTTCAAAAAATAAGATAGTAGTTTTTAATTATGGCGATTATATTGATTCCACGCTTCTTGATAAATTTGAGAAAGAAACAGGGATAAAGGTGGTATATGAGGAGTTTCTGACACCTGAAGCGATGTACACAAAGTTTAAAAATGGTGCGGTGGATTATGACCTTATCTGTTGTTCTGATTATATGCTCGACAAGATGATAAAGGAAAAAGATGTAAGAAAAATTGACTACGATAAGATGAAATATATCAAAAATATCGGTAAAAAATACTGGGATATGTCGAAAAGTTTTGACAAGACACTTAGTTATACAGTTCCTTATTACTGGGGAACAGTCGGCATACTGTATAATACTGAAATGGTGGATAAAGTACCTGACAGCTGGGATGTCCTATGGGATAAGAAGTATAAAAACAACATAATCATGCAGAACAGTGTCAGGGACAGCTTCATACCGGCACTTGTAAGACATGGTTATTCTATAAATACGACAGATAAAAATGAGCTGAGGACTGCACTTAATGACCTTAAGCAGCAAAAGGAGATAGTACAATCCTACCTTGTGGATGAGATTAGGGATGATATGGCGAACAACCAGGCTGCTATGGGACTTATATATTCGGGTGAGGCTAGTATTGCACAGGATTACAATGATAAACTTGAATATGTTGTTCCTAAAGAGGGGTCTGACATATGGATGGATAGCTGGGTTATACCAAAGAAAGGTAAAAATTATGATGGAGCCGTCAAATTCCTTGACTTTTTGTGCAGGGAAGATGTGGCAATGACAAATTTTGAATATGTATATTATTCAACACCTAATGAAGCGGTATTAGACCAGATAGATGACGAGGAAAAGGCAGAGAGAAATGCGATTTTTCCGTCAGATGATGTTATAGACAGGTGCAAGGTCTTTAAGTATCTTGGAAAGGATGCGGAGGAGTATTATAACAGGCTTTGGAAGGAGCTTAAAGTTTACTGATTTAGGTTGTGAGGATTGTGCAGATATAACAATAATACCGCAGGTACGCTCTCGCTATACTGTCACCGTAGCAGTACATAAATCAGTAAAAGACACTGATTAAGTACTGACGATGACACAATGCCTGCTTATATTATTTGTTATATCTGCACAATCCAGTGTTACTTTTTGGAAATCAGATAAGTAAAATTATGTTTTGATAAAAAATAAGTAATTAATTCTGAAAAGATTTGATGATATTAAAAAAACAATTTGTTTATGTTTTGAAAAATTAGAAAGAAAAGAGGAGAAATTGATATGGCAGCAGGTTCATCGTTTGGAAATTTGTTTCGTGTGACTACATGGGGGGAGTCCCATGGTAAGGGTATTGGCGTTGTTGTTGATGGTTGTCCGGCAGGGCTTGAGATTAGCGAGGAGGTTATCCAGAAGTATCTCAACAGAAGGAAGCCGGGGCAGACGCGTTATTCGACTCCGAGAAAGGAGGACGATCTTGTCGAGATACAGTCAGGTGTTTTTGAGGGTAAGACGACGGGGACACCTATCTCTATGGTTGTTTACAATAAGACACAGCGTTCAAAGGATTATTCGGAGATTGCTAAGTATTATAGACCTGGACACGCTGATTATACTTTTGATGAAAAATTCGGTTTCAGAGATTACAGGGGCGGCGGTCGTTCTTCAGGCCGTGAGACTATAGGCAGGGTTGCGGCAGGTGCCATTGCGTGCGAGGCATTGAAACAGCTTGGTGTTAATGTTATGGCATACAGTAAGGCAATAGGCGGCATTGAAGCAGATACGACAGATGTTTCATTTGATAAGATTATGGAAAGTCCTCTTTATATGCCTGACATTGCGGCATCACATAAAGCCGAAAAGCTTCTTGAGGAGAAGATGAATGAACAGGACTCAGTGGGCGGAATTATTGAATGTGTCATCTCAGGAATACCTACAGGTGTAGGAGAGCCGGTTTTTGAGAAGCTCGACGCAAATCTTGCAAAGGCTGTTATGTCGATAGGTGCAGTTAAAGGTGTGGAGATAGGTGCAGGTTTTGAAGCGGCTTCAATGTATGGCTCAGACAACAACGACGCATTTAAGATGGACGGAGAAAATGTCTCTAAAAAGACAAACAATGCCGGAGGGATACTGGGCGGCATAAGTGATGGAAGTGATATAGTTTTAAGAGCGGCAGTTAAGCCGACACCATCTATTGCAAGGAGCCAGGAGACCGTAAACCGTGACGGTGAGGATATTGAAGTTCAGATAAAGGGAAGACACGACCCGATAATCGTGCCGAGAGCGGTTGTAGTTGTCGAGTCTATGGCGGCGATATGTGCGTTTGATATGCTCTTAGAGTCGATGACATCAAAGATGTATAATATTAAAAAGTATTTTGAACGCATATAAGCATTCCGGTTTTTTAGTGCGTATAGTATAAAAACTTCCACTGACAGGTCACAAAGCGACTGAGTTCATGAGCAAGTAGCGAATCAGATTGCGAATGTTTGTTTAAATAATAAAAAATTACAACGGTTAAGGTTTTCACTTCGATATAAAAGCTACATAAAATAATAGTGTATATCCTGATATGCGGAGAAAAAATATGGGAAGATGCTATTATTATGGAAATGAGTCCGCAGAACTTAAAGCTGTTGAAAAAAAAGAGAAAACTCCGGTTGAAAAAGAAAGTGATAATGTGATAAAAAGAATCATAATAGATGACGATACGGAGCTTGTTATAGAGAAAGATACGGTCTATGAGATAGACAGGAAATGTGTAGAGTGTAAGAAAAACAAGGGAAGATGCAGATAAAGCTGAGTTTTTGATAAAAACTGCATATGAGTTGTAAAACTTAGTTTAAATCAAAAACAGTATTTCAAACGAAATTTTATTTTGTTTTGGATAGTTGTTTTACTAAAAAACGGGGAGCCTTTTTAAGGCTCCCCAAATATTGTTAAATATTGTCGTTAAGTAATGTAAACGTTTTGCTGTTTTTGCGGATATTTAGAAGCCACCGCCGCCACAGCAGCAAAGAATAAGTAAAATCCAGATGATTGAATTGCATCCGTTGTCAGAACCGCATCCACAGCCGTTACCGAAACCAAAGCCGTTTCCGTTGCCACAGCATGAGCAGAGTAAAAGAAGAATAATAATCCAACTGCATCCGCTATCTCCGTTGCTGCATCCGCCACATGTTGTTGCTGCTAAATCACTCATAAATCCTCCATTTGTCGATTTCATCGACTTAATAATTATCTACAATCTCATAATATGCGGTGTGGGTTGTCTTATTTACAAAAAATTGAAAGAAATTTGAAAAAAGGTTAAAATGACTTTTGGAGTGGCGAAAAATGGAGGATGAATTGATTTTATTTAGAAAAAATTAATTAAAAATCATAGGGCTATATGATATAATCAATCTAAAAACAGGAAAGAGGTAATTATGTTTAGAAAGAAAATAAACAGCACATATGGAATTATAAAGGCAGCGGTGAGTTTATTGCTTGTCATTTCGCTTACAGGATGTTCGTTATCCGGCGGTGATAAAAAAGCTGAAAATACAAAGGCACCTGCGTCTACCGTAAAACAGGCAGAGGTAAAAACTTTGTCAAAGGAAGATGCATTTGCAAAGGCAGCACAGTATCTTAAGAATATGAGTGTTGAACAAAAAGTCGGACAGTTATTTGTGGTAAATCTTGAACAGCTCGATTCATCTAAAGGAAGTTATTATGAGTGGAAAAAATGCTCAAAGAAGATGAAAGAAGCTATTAAGAAAAACTGCATAGGCGGAGTTATAATGTTTTCGAGAAATATCGGAAAAAGAAAGCAGACGAAAAAACTTATAAAAGAAATTCAGAAAGCGGCTGACATTCCGGCATTTGTAACGGTTGATGAAGAGGGCGGAGAGGTTGCAAGAATCGCAGGCAATCCTGATATGAAAACAACAAAGTATCCTTCAATGGAGGATGTTGGCAAAAAGAAAGATGCTGATTATGTAAACAATATGGGAAAAACCATAGGAAATGATATAAAAAAGCTGGGCTTTAATGTTGATTTTGCACCGGTTGCAGATGTAAAGACGAGTAACCTGAATCTTGAGATAGGTTCAAGGTCATTTGGAAAAGACCCGAACAAGGTGGCAGAGCTAGTGGAGGCATTTGTAAAAGGTATCCAGTCAACAAATGTTTCGGCAACACTCAAACATTTTCCGGGACAAGGTTCGTCAAAGGGGGATACTCATATTGAAAATGTAAATATTGACAGCAGTATAGCTGCACTTAGAAAAGTCGATTTTGTACCTTTTGAAAAAGGAATAAAGGCAGGTGCCGATTTTGTAATGGTATCGCATATATCGGTAAGCAGGGTTACGGAGACTGCACAGCCGGCAAGTATGTCAGAACTTATCATGAAGACCATACTCAGAGAGGAACTTGGTTTTGAGGGCGTTATAATAACAGATGCTATGGATATGGCATCAATAACAGACGAATACTCGTCAGAAGAAGCTGCACTAGGTGCATTCGAGGCAGGTGCCGATATAATCCTTATGCCTACGGATTTTGAAGAAGCATATAAAAATATACTTTCAGCGGTAGAATCAGGTGAGATAGGTATGGACAGACTCGATGAGTCAGTTCAGAGAATACTCACTGTTAAATTCATGAGGGGAATAATCCCTGAGAATGTGGATAGTCCGGTACAGGCTGCAACGGCACAGGCGGTAACAACAACACCGCAATAAATTTTTTGGTGTTTATATTTATGAAGAGTGAAAAGTAACCGTTTTTTTGTTATATTTATACGAAAAATCAATATTAACTTGCGATTTTGTAAAAAATTGATATAATTATATTTGTGGTAATTGCGTTAAAATACAAATCCGGAGGAAACAATGAATAACGAAACAAATTATTGCGGGGAAAGAAAATCCTGTCAGAAAGGTGATTGCAAAGGTTGTCTTCTGAGAGGTATAGAGGAACCTAAACTCGGAGAAGAATGTGGAGTTTTTGGTATGTATGACCTTGATGGAAATGATGTTGCATCTTCAATCTATTATGGATTGTTTGCATTACAGCATCGTGGACAGGAAAGCTGTGGTATCGCAGTCAGCAGGACAGATGGTCCGCCGAGAAATTCAAATGTATGCAAAGGTATGGGACTTGTAAATGAAGTCTTTAATGCAGAAAATCTTGAAAAGATGGCAGGTGATATCGGAGTAGGTCATGTGCGTTATTCGACAGCGGGGGCAAGTGTTGCTGAGAATACACAGCCACTTGTTTTGAACTATATAAAAGGTACTCTCTCAATGGCACACAACGGAAACCTTGTAAATGCATTAGAACTTAGAAATGAGCTTGAGATGAACGGAGCTATTTTTCAGACAAGTATCGACTCAGAGGTTATTGCTTATCTTATTGCAAGGGAAAGACTAAAGACCGGAAAAGTTGAAGAAGCCGTTAAAAATGCGATGGTTAAGCTTAAGGGAGCATACTCACTTGTTGTGGCAAGTCCGAGAAAACTTATAGGAGCAAGAGATCCATTTGGATTCAGACCACTATGTATAGGAAAGAGGGACAATGCATATGTACTTTCATCAGAGTCATGTGCACTCGATACGGTGGGGGCAGAGTTTATAAGAGATGTAGAACCGGGTGAGATTGTAACCATCACACAGGATGGCATAAAATCTGACAAGAGTCTGACACAGGCAAAAGCGGCAAAATGTATATTTGAGTATATTTATTTTGCAAGACCTGACAGTTACATAGACGGCATATCAGTAAATTCGTCGAGAATAACAGCCGGAAGGATTCTGGCACAGACACATCCGGTAGATGCAGACATCGTAGTAGGTGTACCTGAATCAGGAAATGCGGCAGCTATGGGATATGCAATGGAGTCCGGAATACCTTATGGCATTGCATTCGTCAAGAACAGTTATGTGGGAAGAACATTTATCAAACCTAAGCAGTCGGCGAGAGAGTCGAGCGTAAGAGTAAAATTAAATGCGTTAAGGGAAGTTGTAAGGGGCAAGAGAGTTGTAATGATAGATGATTCCATTGTAAGAGGAACGACAAGTGCAAGGATAGTAAAGATGATAAAAGATGCAGGAGCATCTGAGGTGCATGTACGCATCAGTTCACCACCGTTTCTGTATCCGTGTTATTTTGGAACGGATGTACCGTCAAGTGACCAGCTTATAGCATACAATCATTCAGTAGAACAGATATGTGAGATGATAGGTGCAGATTCTCTCGGTTATCTTGACATAGAAAGATTAAGTGAACTTATAGACGGAGACAAAGGTTATTGTAATGCCTGCTTCTCCGGAAATTATCCTGTAGAGCCTCCTAAGGAGGATATAAGAGGAGATTTTGAAAAGTAATCCTCAGACACAGGATACGATATGATACGAAAAGTTAAAAAGTCAGACCTGATATTATAAACTATGGCACAAAGCTGATGATGTTTTATCATCACGGAAGGGAAAGGAATAGAAGATATGAGTTATGATAGATATACAAGCCCGCTTTCAGAGCGTTATGCAAGTAAAGAAATGCAATACATTTTTTCGCCTGATAAGAAGTTTAAAACCTGGAGAAGACTCTGGATTGCACTTGCAGAAGCGGAAAATGAACTCGGACTTAAAAATGAGCATGGAGAGCCGGCAGTAACTAAAGAGCAGATAGACGAGCTTAAGGCAAATGCCGATAACATAAACTATGATGTGGCAAAACAGAGAGAAAAAGAAGTCCGCCATGATGTTATGTCGCATGTATATGCATACGGTGTACAGTGTCCTAAGGCAGCAGGAATCATCCATCTTGGAGCAACATCCTGCTATGTAGGAGACAATACAGATGTTATTGTTATGACAGAGGGGCTTAAGCTTGTAAGAAAAAAACTTATCAATGTTATTGACGAACTTTCAAAATTTGCAGACAAATATAAAAGCCAGCCGACACTTGCATTTACACATTTTCAGCCGGCACAGCCTACAACGGTAGGTAAGAGAGCTGCATTATGGCTTCAGGAATTTGTTATGGATCTTGAAGATGTTGAATATGTTCTTTCTACTATGAAGCTTTTAGGTTCAAAGGGAACCACAGGAACGCAGGCAAGTTTCATGGAACTTTTTGACGGTGATGAGGAAAAGGTTAAAAAGTTAGATGATATTATTGCAAAGAAGATGGGATTTGAAAAATGTTTCCCTGTTTCAGGACAGACATATTCGCGTAAACTTGATACACGTGTATTGAATGTTCTTGCCGGTGTTGCTGCAAGTGCACATAAATTTTCAAATGATATAAGACTTTTACAGCATCTTAAAGAGATAGAGGAGCCATTTGAGAAAAAACAGATAGGTTCATCGGCTATGGCATACAAGAGAAATCCTATGAGAAGTGAGCGTATCGCATCGCTTTCAAGATATGTCATGTCAGATGTGACAAACACAATGTTCACATCTGCGTGTCAGTGGTTTGAGAGAACACTTGATGATTCGGCAAATAAGAGAATCAGTATTCCGGAGGGATTCCTTGCAACAGACGGAATCTTGGACCTCGTGCTCAATGTTGTTGATGGACTTGTAGTTTATGATAAAGTTATAGAGAAACGTCTTATGTCAGAACTTCCGTTTATGGCAACTGAAAATATCATGATGGATTCAGTAAAGGCTGGCGGAAACAGACAGGAACTTCATGAGGAAATTCGTAAACTTTCAATGAAAGCCGGAGAAAATGTAAAGAAATATGGAAAAGATAACAATCTTCTTGAACTCATTGCAGACGATGATAAGTTCCCGGTAGGAATTGAAGAATTAAATGCAACGATGGATCCGGCAAAATATGTTGGACGTTCAGCTTCACAGGTTACGGAATTTCTTGAAAATATCGTAAATCCTATCTTGGATGCAAATAAAGATATATTAGGAGTTAAGGCAGAAATAAATGTCTGATAAAAATAATTAAATTAGGGCTTGCAAAAGGGTATGAATTGAAAATTTGGCAAGCAGAATGGAGGCTATATGGCAGCTAAGCGTATTTTGACTTCCAGGGCAACACAAAATATGATAGTGGCAGATGATGTTTATACATCAGATGATAAGCTGGTAATTCCTGAAGGTACGGTACTTACGGAAGATATTATTGATTCACTAAAAGAATATGGTGTCTTCGCAATTAGAATTAAAGTTGATGAGGATGGAAACAATGCAGCAGCGGAGAATGAAAAAGTCATGCCTGCCGGGGACGAAGTCTTGAACGAACAGAGGCAGGAAATTAAAAACTCAGCAGAACAGGAACAAGAAAGCTTTCTGAAACAAGTTAAAGAGAGCAAAGAGTTTGAAGTGTTTCACAGTGCATTTGTTGACAGCGTTGACAATCTTAAAAATGTATTCAGCAAGGTTGTAATGCACAATGAGCAGATAGATGGTGAGTCGATACTCAGCGATGTTGAAAATGTTGTATCGAAAGGAAGAAATAGTATTCATATTCTTGATATGCTTCAGTGTATGAGAGGGTATGATGATGTAACATATGTTCACAGTGTCAATGTTGCATTGCTCAGTAATATGATAGGGCGTATTGTATATCCGGACATTAGTGACGAGGAACTTAAGGTACTTACATTGGCAGGACTTCTTCATGATATAGGAAAAATGATGGTACCTGACAATATAATACAGAAAAAAGGCAGACTTACACTTCCGGAGTATAATCTTGTCAAGACGCATGTACTGTTTGGAAATAATATTCTTAAAGGCATTGACAATCTTGACCCAAGGATAGCAGAAGTTGCGATGCGTCATCATGAGAGATGTGATGGAACCGGTTATCCGGGGGGATACAAAAGAGAACAGATAGAGCCATTTGCGAGAATTGTCGCAATAGCGGATACATATGATGCCATGACATCAGACAGAGCATATAGGGCAGCAATATGTCCGTTTGATGTTATAGAGATGTTTGAACGCGAGGGAATCGTCAAGTATGATGTTGAGTTTTTGCTTCCGTTTCTCGAAAAAGCAGTACAGGCATATATGAATACTAATGTAAGGCTTTCCACAAATCAGATTGGAAAAGTAATAATGATAAACAAAAATGAATTTTCAAAGCCTGTTGTCCAGGTGGGAGATGAATTTTATGACTTATCAAAAGAAACAAATGATATTGTTATAGATAAGGTCTTGATATAATTCTTCAAATTAGGTATAATCCATTGTGGTCTTATAAATAAAGACATGAGAATGTTGTCTTACTGCCGGCGGTCATATCATAAGCACGAACAGTGGTATATTGTCAAAGGGGTCAGCAGACTCATCTATACATATCGTAAAATATATGGTGTCATACATATTATGACAGATTGGAGGATTTTTATGGTTACAGCTATCGTAGGTGCTAACTGGGGAGATGAAGGTAAAGGTAAGATTACTGATATGCTTGGAGAAGAGTCGGACATCATCGTTCGTTTCCAGGGAGGAAGTAATGCAGGTCATACAATTATAAACAACTATGGTAAATTTGCATTGCATTTACTTCCATCAGGTGTATTTTATGATCATACTACAAGTATTATCGGTAATGGTGTTGCACTCAATATCCCATATTTATTCAATGAAATAAATGAACTTGTTAAAAGAGGAGTACCACAGCCAAAAATCCTCGTATCTGACAGGGCTCAGATTCTTATGCCTTATCATGTCGCGTTTGATGAGTATGAAGAAGAAAGACTTGGCAAGAAGTCATTTGGTTCTACAAAGTCAGGAATTGCACCATTTTATTCAGATAAATATGCAAAGATTGGAATCCAGGTTTCAGAGCTTTTCCAGGATGATGATGCATTAAAAGAGAAGATTGAAAGAATTTGTGTCCAGAAAAATGTTATATTAAAACATTTATACAATAAACCTGAACTTGACCAGGCAGAGATACTTGATACACTTCATAAGTACAGAGATATGGTTGCACCATATGTATGTGATGTATCTGCATATCTTAGGAAGGCTATTAAAGAAGGAAAGAATATTCTTTTAGAGGGACAGCTTGGTTCACTCAAAGATCCGGACCACGGAATTTATCCTATGGTTACATCATCATCAACACTTGCCGCATACGGAGCAATCGGTGCAGGCATACCACCATATGAGATAAAAAGAATCGTTACTGTAGTCAAGGCTTATTCAAGTGCTGTTGGAGCAGGTGAATTTGTAAGTGAGATTCTTGATGAGGAAGAAGCAGACAAACTTCGTAAACATGGTGGTGACGGCGGAGAGTATGGAGCAACAACAGGTCGTCCTCGTCGTATGGGATGGTTTGATGCGGTTGCAACGCGTTACGGATGTGAGATTCAGGGTGCAACTGAGGTTGTACTTACAGTGCTTGATTGTCTCGGTTATCTCAAGGAAATTCCGGTATGTGTAGGTTATGAGATTGATGGAGAAGTCGTAAAAGACTTCCCTGTTACGGCAAAGCTTGCAAAAGCAAAGCCTGTTTACAAAGTTCTTCCGGGATGGAATTGTGACATAGGCGGAATCAAAGAATATGATAAACTTCCAAAAGAATGTAGGGACTACATTGAGTTTATTGAAAAAGAAATCGGAGTTCCTATTAAGATGGTATCAAATGGACCAAAGAGACATGATATTATTCATAGAGCTTAAAAATATATAAATCAAGAAAATATACGGGTTAGTTGGTTTTCAGATACGGCATAATGCTTTTGAAAAACGATTAGCCCGTATAGTGTTAAGTGGAAAGGAAATTATGAATTACGGCAAAAAAGAGATAGACAGCAAAATAGACAAAATTAATTCATCTAATAAAAAAGTATTCAACAAAATAAAGCTTAATGTAAAGATTTTTGCTGTTATCATTGTGTTTACCTTGATTTTGTGTGCGGTATTTTCGGGAGTCGGGATAGTAAGAGGACTTACGGACAGTGCACCTGATATAAATGAAGAAAATATAATGCCTGATGGATATCCTTCCATTATATATGATGCTAACGGCAAAAAGGTTCAAAAACTGATAGGCATAAAGGCTAACAGAGAGTATAAAAAGATAACTGACATTCCTGAGTGTGTTCAGAATGCATTTGTTGCAATCGAGGATGCAAGATTTTACAAACACAGTGGTGTAGATCTTCAGGGAATTTTGCGTGCGGTGTTTTCAGCATTATCTGATGAAAAAATGACGCAGGGGGCGAGTACCATTACCCAGCAGCTTTTGAAAAATCAGGTGTTTGGCGGTGGAAATGAAAAGTCATTTTTTGGAAAAGTTTCAAGAAAGATACAGGAACAGTCACTTGCCATTAAGCTTGAAAGTACCATAGACAAGAAAAAAATACTTGAATATTATCTGAACACGATAAATCTTGGACAAAATACAATGGGGGTTGAGACGGCAAGCAAAAGATATTTTGGAAAATCAGTTTCAAAACTGACGGTATCTGAGGCAGCAGTGCTTGCAGGAATTACCCAAAATCCGACAGAATATAATCCTATCACAGAGCAGCAGAACAATGAAGCAAAAAGAAAGATTATATTGAAAAATATGCTTGATCAGGAATATATAACTGAAGATGAGTATGAGGAAGCATTGGGGGATGATGTTTACAGCCGGATACAAGATATAAATAAAGAAAAAAGGACATCTTCTTATGGTGATATAAACTCATATTATGTTGATGCGGTTATTGAAAATGTTGTAAGTGATCTTAAACAGAAACTTGGATATACGGAAACACAGGCATATAATGCAATCTACAGGGAGGGGCTGAAAATATATACTTGTCAGGATCAGTCACTTCAAAAGATATGTGATGATGTTATAAACAATGATAAATATTATCAGAAAAATACAAAGTCGTATCTTTCATATCAGCTTAAGGTAAAAAAGTCAGATGGTGAAACTGAATTATATACTGAGGGCGATGTAAGAGCATTTATAAATGATGCACACAAAAAGAGAATAAGTTTTTATTTTAAAAACCGTAAAAAAGCTGAGAAGTATATAAAAATGTTTAAAAAGAAAAATTTGGATAAGCATGATAAGATACTGAGTGAGAGCATCAATCTGATAAAGCAGCCGCAGGCATCTTTTGTTTTGATGGAACAGTCTACAGGAAAAGTTAGGGCTATAGTGGGAGGAAGAGGTGAAAAGACAGCAAACAGAACATTGAACAGGGCATCTTCCTCAAAGAGACAGCCGGGTTCTACATTTAAAGTTTTATCGACATATCTGCCTGCACTTGATACAAGTGGTTTTACACTTGCAAATGTTATGGATGATGCACCATACAAATATCCTGGAACAAATAAGCGTGTAAAAGACTGGGATTCATCAGGATACAAAGGACTTACATCACTGCGACAGGGTATTGTCGATTCGGTAAATATTGTTACGGTAAAAACTTTTCAGAAAGTTACACCCCAGACCGGATTTGATTATCTGTTAAATCTTGGATTTACGACATTAGTTGACCGGCGAGAGACTTCAGATGGGCAGATATATTCAGATATTCAGCTTCCGACAGCACTCGGTGGACTTACGGATGGTGTAACCAATGTTGAGCTTACGGCGGCATATGCTGCGATAGCAAATGGTGGAACATATATAAAGCCTGTATATTATACAAAAATAGTTGACTCTAAGGGAAATGTTCTGCTGCAAAACAGTAAGTCCGGTAAAAAAGTGATGAAGAATACGACGGCATGGCTTCTTACTGATGCAATGAAAGATGTGATAAAAAGAGGAACAGGAAAGAAAGCTGCATTTAAGAAAATCAAGATGACACAGGCAGGAAAAACAGGAACAACATCTGACAATACGGACTTCTGGTTTGAGGGATATACACCGTATTATACGGCAGGAATATGGCTTGGCTATGATTCGATGTTTACGCAGATGTCAGGAAGTGCAAGCAAGATAATGTGGCGTGATATTATGGAGAAAGTTCATAAAGTCAAAAAATTGAAGAATAAAAACTTTAAGAAACCGGAAGACATAATAACTAGAAAAATATGTAAGAAGTGCGGCAAGCTTGCGGTTTACGGTCTTTGTGACAGAGCACTTGATGGAAATGATATAAAAACCGAATATTTTGCAAGAGGAACACAGCCAAAGGAAAGTTGTGATTGTCATGTGAAATATACTTTTTCAAATTCAACCGGTAATATGGCAGAAACAGGTGCATCTGCTTCGACTAATGATAAAGTGTATCTCAATAAAGACGAATCAACTTATAAGGCACAGACAAAAGATACACCGTATCTTATACCAGGCTGGTTGAAATAAAGTCAGCGTGTCCCTGCATCCAGATAACGCCCTTGAAGCGACGACCTATCATAGGTTCTCCTTCAAGGTCTTTTCTGTTTATGGAGATGTTCATAACAACATCATTACAGTTTATAAGAAGCTGGAAAACATCTTCATTTGTGTAAGGATTGGTCGTAAGTGACCAGTTAAGTATGGTACCTATTATCATATAGTTGTCTGATTCCGAGCCATATGGAATAAATGTGGAATCGACTATAGAGTATAAATCTTCTGTCATAATTCTTTTCATGAGTTGGCCGGAGAGGTCTATCTCATCGAGAGTTAGATTGTCGATGGCATCCTGGTCTCCGTTTTTTGCCTGAATGATAAGCTGTCTTTTCATGCGTGTTTCATGTCTTAATCTTTCGATGCTGTCATCAGTTTTCTCTATGCCAAGTAAGATGCGTCCAGCAAGTGAAAGACCTGAGAGTGCAAGATTTGCCCTGTGCGGAGTATTATCAGTAAAATTAAGTTTAATATAATCTACGGAATTTTGCAGATAAAAAATAACAGAAACAGCCATGCGTATATCATCACACATACCTGTAAAAGCACTTGTATCGACACGCCGGTTTATTGTGACTTCAGTTCTCATAGTGATAAGTGAACTGTAGCAATATGGAAAATAATGGTCAACATGAAAAAAGCCGAGTTTATCGTATTCACCACGCACCGTAAGTCCTGTATTATGTGCAAATTCACGGCTCAGTTCCGTAATTTTTCTGCCATCCTTAGACAAAATCTGTTTGCTGACGGACGGTTTATCCATAGTGATACCAAGAAGTTTATCCATATCCTGTTTTGTTGTGATGTTGCTGAAACCGACAGCTCTTAAAAATCTATGCATATGATATTACTCCATTATTTATAAAAAATTTTATTTAATACTATTTAATACTATCTTGCATCATATGATACTACATGACTGCCACAGCTACAAGTATAATATTCGGCTATTTTCTTGTAAAAAAGCGACTTTTAGGGTATAATCTAATGAGTTTCAGTGTAAACCGGTCGGCTTAAAATCAGTTTGCACAAAAAACAGCACAAGAATGGAGATTAATATGAGCAGGATTGCGGTTATTACGGATAGTAACAGTGGTATAAATTTTGAAGATGCAAAAGAACTTGGGATTAAAGTTCTGCCTATGCCTTTTCTTATTGATGGAAAGACTTATTTTGAGGAGATAAGTCTTTCGCAGGAAGAATTTTTTGAGAAACTTGAAAATGATGTTGACATATCGACATCCCAGCCGTCACCGGAGAGCGTCATGAAGATATGGGATGAGGCACTTGAGGAGGCTGACGAGGTGGTTTATATACCTATGTCGAGCGGTCTTTCAAGTTCATGCCATACGGCATTGATGCTGGCAGATGATTATGATGGAAAAGTTCAGGTTGTTGATAACCAGAGAATATCTGTCACACAGCGTCAGTCAGTGCTTGATGCTATGGAACTTGCAAAAAGAGGACTTACGGCAGTTCAGATAAAAGAAAAGCTTGAGAAAGTTAAGTTTGAATCGAGTATATATATAATGCTCGATACGCTTAAATATCTCAAAAAGGGCGGCAGGATAACACCGGCGGCAGCAGCATTTGGCTCTGCACTAAGGTTAAAACCTGTTCTTACGATTCAGGGAGAAAAACTTGACGCATATACGATAGCCAAGACAAAAAAGCAGGGTGTCAAGAAGATGCTCGCAGCAATAGAAGATGACATAAACAAGAGATTTGGCGGTACTGACCATATGGAAAACATACACATGGAGATAGCACATACCAAAAATCCTGAGGCGGCAGAGGATTTAAAACAGCAGATAATCGAAAAATTCGGAGTGACTGAGGTTGATCTTTATCCGTTGTCACTAAGCATTGCGTGTCATATAGGACCTGGTTCTATAGCAGTTGCGTGCTCAAAAGTTATTGACTGAAAAAATTTATATAATTATTAAAATATTGAAGATTTTTATTGAAACAAATCGTTATATAGGTGTATGCGGAACTGTCGTAAAGATATGATTAGATTGTGCACTCAGCACAACACATTGGTTTTGCAATCACCTGAAATCGTTTATAGAATGAGGGGGAAAGACGGATGAATTATATCGAACAGCTTGGTAAAGCAGCTAAGGCATCAAAAAAGAGTATAGCAACGGCAGGAACGGCTAAGAAAAATGAGCTTCTTGAAAAGATAGCAGAAAATCTCAGAAAAAATATTGATGTGATACTTAAAGAAAATGAAAAAGATACGGCTATGGCAAAGGAAAATGGTATAACTGATGCAATGGTAGACAGACTCAGGCTTACACCTGAAAGGATAAATGACATCGCTGATGCGTGCATATATCTGACAGGGTTAAATGACCCGGTCGGCGAGGTTATCGAGGGTTACACCAGACCGAACGGTATGCGTATCACAAAGACAAGAGTTCCGATGGGAGTTATCGGTATTATCTTTGAGTCAAGACCAAATGTCACGGTCGATGCGGCAACGCTTTGTATAAAGAGCGGAAATGCAGCGATACTCAGAGGAGGAAAAGAAGCGATAAACTCAAATAAAATTCTTATGGACATAATGAGGGAGTCAGTAGAGGAATGTGGTCTGCCGAAAGATATAATCCAGCTTGTCGAAGACACATCGAGAGAGAGTTCAAATCAGATGATGAGAGCGAACGGTTACATAGATGTGCTTATTCCAAGAGGAGGAAAAGGACTTATAAAAGCGGTGGTTGAAAATGCCACGGTGCCGGTTATTGAAACGGGAAGCGGTAACTGCCATATTTATATAGATGAGAGTGCCGATATTGACATGGCGGTATCAGTCACAAACAATGGAAAGACACAGCGTCCGAGCGTGTGCAATGCACTTGAGACTTGTCTTGTGCATAAGTCGGTTGCAAAGGAGTTTCTTCCAAAACTTATGGAGGAGTTTAAAAAGTTTAATGTTGATGTAAGAGGATGTGAGAGAACCGTTGAGATACTCGGAGAAGGCATAAAGCCTGCTACAGAGGAAGATTATGCCACGGAGTTTGATGATTATATCATGGCTGTAAAAGTTGTTGATGATATAGACGAGGCGATAGAGCATATATCAGAATATTCTACGGGACATTCTGAGTGTATCATTACAAATGCCCTTAAAAATGCTGAGAAATTCCAGAGGGAGATAGACAGTGCGTGCGTATATGTAAACTGTTCAACGAGATTTACCGATGGCGGTGAATTTGGATTTGGAGCTGAGATAGGAATATCAACACAGAGGCTTCATGCAAGAGGACCTATGGGACTTAGGGAACTTACAACGATGAAATACCTCATAAACGGAGATGGACAGATAAGAAAATAGGGAAAGGGAAAAGGTAATGGAATTAAAAGTAGAAAATCTGATAAAGAGTTTCGAAGAAAAAAGAGTTATAAAAGGTGCGGACTACTCGTTCGAGAAAGGAAAAATATATGGGCTGCTGGGAAGAAACGGTGCAGGAAAGACAACGCTTTTTAACTGTATAAGCGGTGAGATGGATTTTGACAGCGGAAAGATTTATATGACAGATGAAGAAAACAGTGAGAGCATGAATTATGAAAAGATAGGTTATGTCTATTCAACACCGATACTTCCGGAGTTTCTTACAGGTTATGAGTTTATCAGATTTTTTACTGATATAAACAAAAAGAAAATAAAAAATATTAAAACACCAGAGGAATATGCAGATATGGTGTGCTTTGACAGAAGTGACCTTGACAAACTTATAAAAGGCTATTCGCATGGAATGAAAAACAAGATGCAGATGCTTGCGACAGTTATTGCAAGCCCTGAGGTTATACTTCTCGACGAGCCGCTAACATCACTTGATGTTGTCGCCGCACATGAGATGAAAGAAATGCTTATGAATATGAAAAAGGATCATATAATCATTTTTTCTACACATATACTTCAGCTTGCAAAAGATCTTTGTGATGAGATAGTGCTTCTTCACGGAGGAAAGCTTGCAGGAGTGGCAGATGAGGTTTATCACAGTGCAGACTTTGAAGAAAAGCTTATACAGATGCTTAGTGCCGAAAGTGATGAAGATACAGAAAATATTGATATGTGGAGTGCAGATGCAGGTTTGTATGAACAAAATCTTTCGGATGATAAAAATAAAAACGAGAAAGATAATTTAATGACCGATGGCAATACCGAAAATCATACACAATCAGACAGCAGGACTGATGACTACGATCCATATGATTTTGATTGATAAATGTGAGAAATAAGTACGAGAGTTTATTTTTTGCACGAATATTTGCTTATGAGAGATGACAAATAGATTTGACACCTGAATCTTTATAGCAAATTGCTCAGAAATTTCGTAGTCAGGAGGAAGAAGAATGTTTGAATTGATGTATCAGCAGATGCAGATTGCGTTTGCCGAGAGAATAAACAAATTTATATATACGGTTAGGAGAATACCGGTTATCGGAAAATGCATACCTGAGGAACTTTATGCGAGAGTATCTTTAAAAAGAGTGCTTGCGGTGTTGGCGGCAATATGGTCAGTGCTTGGAGATATGATAAATAAACTTTTATATTTTTTAGCCGCCATATGTTTAGGAGCTGCTGTTGTTTATATTTTTTTGGACGATGGGAAAAATGCTTTCACGGGACAAAGTATCATGTTGTTCTGGATATTTTTCTTTATGAATTTTTTGCTGGGTTCATTTGTAAACAGTACGATATGTGCCTGTGATGAAAAAGATTATCTGCTTGTCGGTCTGCTGAGGATTGATGCAAAAAAGTATTTTTTATTAAAAATATTTAAATCGCAGATTACACAGATAATATATTACACGGTATTTATGAGCGTGGCACAGCATATCATATTTGATGAAAGTTTAATGACGGTGTTTCTTTATATGCTTGGATTTGCAGCGTTCAGGTTTATAGGAGAGGCGGTAAGACTTTTCTTAAACGACAGATTTGGTATGCCGTTTACGGATAAAAAGCTGCCGGGCATATTTTATAATATTTATACGGTAGTTATGTTTTTTGTGGCATATGGAACTTTTTATCTGTTGATATTTCTCAAATATGTACTTGACATTGACGGGATAGTTTACCCTGATATACGCATTGTAGCGACAAATCCGGTGTTTCTTATATTGTCAGTTGTACTGGCGGTACTATCAATAAGATATATTGTAAATTATCAAAATTATCCGCTTGTTGCCAAAAGACTTGCAGGTTTTAATACGGTTATGGAGCAGAAGGCTGCCGTAGATGCACTTGTAAAGGTAAATCAGAATGTTGAGACGGATGACCTTAAAGAAAAAGAGATAGGAAAACATATCTTTGAAGAAAAAGAGGGATATGAATATCTCAATGCGATATTTTTTGAGCGGCACAAAAAGATTTTTTCAAGACCGAGAAAATTAAAAACGGTTATTTCATTTATCATAATGGCTGCGAGCATAGTGGGGCTTATCGTATTTAAGGCAGGCTCAACGGCAAAGGAGTTTAATTCATTTGCAAATGATATGTGGAATGCAATGGACAGGGTTATGACTATCTTTGTATTTCTTATGTATTGCATTACATCAGGAAGAAGCATAACGAGAGCGTTATTTTATAATTGCGATCATAGTCTTATGAAATACGGTTATTACAGAAGACCTGATGCCATACTTAAAAATTTCAGGATAAGACTGAGATTTATGTTAAAAAGTGAACTTCCTATGGTAGTTGTATTATGTGTCGGTTTTGTGATAGATACGATAATCATCGGAAAGGCAGACCAGTGGGTAAAGCTTCTGTCGATAATAGCCTGCATAGTATTGCTGAGTATCTTTTATTCAGTGGTATATCTTTGTATGTATTATATTTTCCAGCCGTACACAGAGGGCGGAAAAGAGACGGGAGTCGGATATTCAGTATGTAAGGGTGTTATATATGTGGCATCATATTCATGCCTGCAGATAGATACGCTTCCACAGTATTTTGCTGCAATAATAATGGTGATAACTGTTGTAGGGCTTGTCGCAGGCTATGTACTTGCATATTTTATGGCACCGAAACGATTTGTTTTGAAATAAATGCATATGTTTGTTAAGCGGATGCATACGGTGTTGATTTTGCAAAAATAGAAGCTGATAGAGTTATGGCAGGGAGCAGAGTGGATTGCGAATAATTAAAGGTGATGATGATTTTACCGGTGTATTACTGAAATGACAGGATGGGAGGAAGAATGGGCAAAAATAAAAAATACTATTTAAATGTAATATTTATGGCGGTTCTTTTAGCGGCAGTGTTTTATGTGCTTTTAAAAGACCAGGACTTAAATGACATATTAAATGCGATGAGAGGTGCTAAGAAATTTGATATGGTTCTCTCGATGTTTGCGGCACTTGTTTATGTTATCATGGAGGGAGTTTCCATGCAGATAATATTGCACTCGCTCGATTTCAAGAAACAGGGACTAAAATGTGTAAAATATTCGTTTATAGGATTTTTCTTTAATGCGATAACACCATCGGCATCAGGTGGGCAGCCCATGCAGGTATATTATATGCACGAGGAGGGGATAAATGCGGGAGCATCTTCAGTGACACTTCTTTTCTGGACGATAATATACAAAGTCGTACTTGTCGTATTTGAGTTGTATGTATTTTTGTTCCATTTTGATTTTGCCGTAAAATATATCGGCGGATATATGTGGCTGTTTATTATTGGGATGGCGGTAAATGTTGTTTCGATAGTTTTATATACCATCATAGTTTTTTCAGAAACGGGTGCAAAAAAGCTTGCTTATATGGGAACATGGATTTTACATAAATTAAAGATAGTAAGACATAAAGAAAAGGCAGAAAAAAAACTTGACGCTCTGCTTGATTCATACAAAGAGGGTGCAGTCTATATGCGTACCCATGTAAAGGTTGCAATAATCGTATTCTTAACGACCTGTGTTCAGAGGATTTCGTACTTTGCAGTAACATGGTTTGTCTATAGGGCACTTGGCGGCAGTGGATTTTCGGCATTGGAGATAATAATGCTTCAAAGTTTCGTGTCGGTATGTATAGACATCCTTCCGTTTCCGGGAGGTGTCGGAGCAAACGAGGGATTTTTCGTAGCACTGTTTGCACCGGTCATGGGACACAGCATCGCGGTATCAGCAATGCTTCTCAGCAGGGGTTCAAGCTTCTATGTTTTAGTTATAGTCAGTGCAGCAGTATCAATGTTTGCACAGTTTCAGAATGTACGGAGGAGTAAATGTCAGAATACAAGATAGTTTATAAAGGCGGAACAGGGGAGATAGTTGAAAAAAAATCAAGATTTATAGCAAGTGTGTTTAAGGTAGAGAGCGAAGATGAGGCTCTTGAAATTATTGAGCAGACAAGAAAAAAATACTGGGATGCAAGACACAACTGTTTTGCTTATATTATAGGAGAAAACGGGCAGACAAAAAGATGCAGTGATGACAAAGAACCGCAGGGAACGGCGGGAAAGCCTATACTTGAAGTTATCGAGGGGGCGGGCATCATAAATATCCTTGTTGTTGTGACAAGATATTTCGGTGGAACACTTCTTGGCACGGGAGGACTTGTAAGAGCATACTCCGGTGCGGCAAAAGAGGGAATAGCAAATAGCAGTATAATTACCAAAGAAGCCGGAAAGAAATTTGTGATAGACACTGATTACAACGGTGTAGGCAAATTACAGTATATTGCAGCAAATATGGACATAACGATAACAGATACACAGTACACTGATAAAGTTGTAATGACATTTATAGTACCGCTTGATAAATGTGAGGAATTAAAGAAAAAGATAGTAGAAGCGACGGCAGGCAAGGCTGGGATAGATGACAGAGAGGAAATATATTTTGCAATGCTTGATGGCAGTCCGGTAATCTTTTAGAAAGGTAGTACATCATGGATTTATTTGATTATATGCGTGAACAGAGCAAAGAAGATGAATCTCCGCTTGCATCAAGACTCAGACCGAGAACACTTGATGAAGTGGTGGGGCAGCAGCATATTGTCGGAAAAGGCAAACTTTTATATCGTGCAATAAAAGCTGACAAACTGGGTTCTATCATATTTTACGGACCTCCTGGAACAGGAAAGACAACACTTGCTAAGGTTATAGCAAACACGACAAGTGCAGAGTTTTTACAGATAAATGCGACAAGTGCAGGAAAAAAGGATATGGAGGAAGTCATAGAGAAAGCCAAAAACAACGCAGGAATGTATGGCAAAAAAACTATCCTTTTTGTAGACGAGATTCATAGATTTAATAAAGGACAGCAGGATTATCTGCTGCCGTTTGTCGAGGACGGAACAGTCATTCTTATTGGTGCGACAACTGAAAACCCATATTTTGAGGTAAATGGTGCGCTTATATCAAGGTCAAGGATATTTGAATTAAAAGCACTTGATACAGAGGACATAAAAGAACTGATACTTCGTGCCGTAAATGATAAAGAGAGGGGAATGGGTTCGTACAATGCTAAGATAGACGATGAGGCACTTGAATTTCTTGCAGACATGGCAAATGGAGATGCAAGGGCAGCTTTAAATGCCATTGAACTTGGAATACTCACGACCGACAGAGGAGCTGACGGTATTATTCATATAACACTTGAAGCAGCGGGGGAGTGTATCCAGAAAAGACCTGTAAGATATGATAAGACAGGTGACAATCATTATGACACAATATCTGCATTTATAAAGAGTATGCGTGGTTCAGATCCGGATGCGGCGGTCTATTACCTTGCAAGGATGCTCTATGCGGGTGAAGATGTAAAATTTATCGCAAGGAGAATAATGATATGTGCAGCCGAGGATGTATCAAATGCAGACCCACAGGCACTTGTAGTAGCGGTAAGTGCGGCACAGGCAGTGGAAAGACTTGGTATGCCGGAGGGACGGATAGTGCTTGCACAGGCGGCTGCATATGTGGCATCAGCACCAAAGAGTAATTCGGCAATAATGGCGATAGACGATGCAATGCAGTCAGTTCAGAATGAGAAGATAAGCGGAGTACCAAATCATTTAAAAGATGCACATTACAAAAGTGCCGGAAAACTCGGTCATGGCACGGGATATAAGTATGCACATGACTATCCGAATCATTATGTAAGACAGCAGTATCTTCCGGATGAACTTGTGGGACGAAAGTTTTATGTGCCGTCAGACAATGGGTATGAGAGGAATATTTCTGAATACTTTAATAAAATAACGAATGCAATTTCCAAAGAAAACTAATGTCTGTTTACAGACAATTAGTTTTTGTGGAAATTATATGAGTGCAACGAACAGCGAGAAAACTTTGTTTTCGAGCTGGAGCATTCGTTTTTGTTTAAAGGATGAGAGCGAAAATCTTGAGTAGTTGTGAGGTGATTTGATTGAAAAAAATAAAACAGGTTGTGGCTATTGTTATGTGTGTTCTTTTAGTTGGGATGTATGTTGCTTCGTTTGTGGCGGCGATTTTTGCCAAGCCGCAGGCTCACGGTCTTTTTATGGCGAGTGTGGGTATGACGATTATGATTCCGTTACTTCTTTATGCGTACACGATTATTTACAGGGTTATTCATCCTGAAGTGCATGAGGAGGATGGAATGTATAAGGATATGGAAAAATATGATGATGGCGGCGGGCTAAATGGTGAGAATAATGGCGGCGAACCGGATAGCGAGAATAATGGCGGCGGGAATAATGATGATAATAGGGATAAGGGAAATTAGAGATATGAGAGATAAAAAAAAGAGTAAGACAGGAAGTACAAAGTTTGGAATATGGTATGAAAAATCTGTGGGAAAACTTATTCCTAAGCAGACGGTTGTCTCACTTATTTCATGCTTTGTGCTTAATTCGGCAATATATACAGGAACTCAGCTTCTTATGAAAAATGCTAAGCATTATGACTTATCGACTAAGTTTGATAAGAGTCTGCCGTTTGTTAAGGAATGGATATACATATATCTTATATGCTTTGCTTTCTGGGCGGTCAACTACATAATGATATCAAGGACTGAGAGAGAACACTGGTATAAGTTTGCAACAGGTGATTATCTGTCAAGACTTATCTGTGGTGTGTTTTTTATATTGCTTCCTACTACCAATGTAAGACCTGAGATTACGGGAAACGGTCTTTCAAGTATTCTTATGAGGTTCGTATATACGGCTGACCCTGCATCAAATCTGTTTCCGTCGATACATTGTCTTGTAAGCTGGATGTGTTTCATCGGGATAAGAAAACAGAAACATATACCGGTTTGGTACAAAGTTTTTTCGGCAGTGTTTGCGGTACTCGTGTTTGCATCAACGCAGTTTACGAAGCAGCATTATATAATTGATGTGTTTGCAGGGGCCGCGATTGCTGAACTGTCATATTTTATAGGGACACATACTAACTTTTATAAAAAGATATGGAGATTTTTTGATAAAGTTAATAATGTTGTATTTGGGAGAGATTAAATGTCAGGAGTAAAGAAAAATATTTTTAATGGTGCTTTCTTGTTGTTGGTGCTTCTTATCACGCTCTATTCGGTATTTCATGGAGAAAATCTTTCAGAGCTTCTAATTTATTTAAAGCAGGGGGATTTAAGATATTGGCTGCTCGGTGCGGTATTTGTTGTAGGATTTATCGAGTCAGAGTCGGTGATAATCTATTATATGATGAAAGTATTAGGCGAAAATGTAAAACTGACACATTGTTTTTTATATTCATTTGTCGGATTTTTCTTCTCGCTTATCACACCATCGGCTACGGGTGGCCAGCCGGCACAGCTTTACTTTATGAAAAAAGATAAACTGTCATTGCCTACATCGACAATGGTACTTCTTATAGTAACGATTACATATAAACTTGTACTTGTCGTGCTTGGTCTTGTTGTAATGATATTAAGACCTGAGCCTGTATGGAGACTTTTAAAACCGATATACGGCTGGTGTTATCTTGGAATTTTCTTGAATGTTGTGTGTGTTTTTGGTATGCTTATACTTGTATTTCATCCTACGCTCGCAAGTAATATTGTATTATTTTGCCTAAGATTGTTTGACAGGATATTTAAGAAAGATATGGAAAAAAAATATGGCGGACGCCTGGAGAGAGCAATGGAAAAATACAGGTATGCGGCAGAATTTTTCTATAAAAATATAAAAGTTATAGTAAATGTATTTCTGATAACCTGCGTGCAGAGATTTCTGCTGTTTGCAGTTACATATCTTGTATATAGGTCATTTTCGCTCAACCTTGCCGGGGCAGGTGTGGTTATAACGCTCCAGGGAATGATTTCTGTTGCAGTTGATATGCTTCCGTTACCGGGAGGACTTGGGATAAGCGAAAAATTATTTAAAGATATATTCTTGCAGATATGCACAAAAAAATATACGCTTCCTGTTATGATAGTCAGCAGGGGATTAAGTTTTTATGTTCAGCTTGGAATAAGTGCTGTAATGACGGTTGTTGCGTATCTTAGGATTGGGTCAGCAGATAAGATACTAAGCCTGAAACGGTTGTATTTTAGAAAGAAATGAGGATTAATATGAAAGAGAATGTTGAAAAGAAAAAATTCACTGATAAGCTTATAGGAGTATATGATTATACAGTTATACTTACATATATAAGTCTTTTTATATCAGTTATAGGCATGACGCAGGCGATGAACGGAAGATTTAGGACGGCAGTTACCTGTCTTGCACTTTCGGGACTTTGTGATATGTTTGACGGAAAGATAGCCAGAAGCAAAAAGAACAGGACAGACGATGAAAAGCTTTACGGTGTACAGATAGACTCTCTCTGTGATGTAGTCTGCTTCGGTGTGTTTCCGGCACTTATATGTTTCCTTATAGGCGTGAGAGGACCGATAGGAATGTTTATTGTAGGATATTATTGTGTATGCTCAGTTATAAGACTTGCATTTTTCAATGTACTTGAGACTAGGAGACAGCAGGTGGAGGAAGGAGCAAACAAGTATTATCACGGACTTCCGATAACATCAATGGCTATCGTACTTCCACTCGTATTTATGCTCCAGGTATTTGTTAGTGACAGGGCATTTGTGCTTGTGTTATATTTTGCCCTTGCGATAGTTGGAACATTATTTATTGTTGATTTCAAACTAAAAAAACCGGATAATAAGACACTTGTATTTCTTGTTATAGTGGTAGCGGCAGCAGTTATAATTGTCGTTTTATTTTCTAAATACAGAGTGCCAAAGCCGCATTTCTTTGAGAAACCTTTGTGGAAGATTTTCAGAGGGTGATATAGATTAAGATATAATAGTTCAGCCTTGCATTTAATAAATTCATAAACCTGCCAGCAAGCTAACAGCAGGGGCATTTTTATAGTGTCCCTGTTTTTTGTAGGAGGAAACATTGAGAGGACTAAAGTTATATGAAATCAATCCAAGATATATAAAGTATCTGTCGCAGTATCAGGAACATATATTTATTTCGGATGGCGAGTATCGTTTGGTTGATATAAATGGCACAAAAGACCAGCAGTATAAACATTTGATGCAGGTTGAAAATTGAGAGATTAATAGGCAAAAAATAGAATTCTAAAAAATGCAGATATTGTGTATAAGCATAAGCTGCATAATGGAACATCGACACCGCTTGCAAAAAGGACAAATGATTTTATTAAATTGGAAAAATGTTATAAACAATATAACGGATGAATGGAGCAAAAAATGGAATTTGAAAGAATAAATTGCAAATTACAGCAAAACAGTCAGGACAAATTACTTGAAAAAATGTATAAAAGTGATATAGGAAAGCAGTTATTAAAGGTACTTACCGGCAGAGCCGTGTCTGAACTTGGCGGAAGGTTTATGGACAGCCCGCTTTCAGTACCGATAATAAAACCTTTTATCGAGAAAAACAATATTTCCTGTTATTATCTGACTGATACAGATTATCCGGTGCGCTTGAGAGAATGTCCGGATGCCCCTATACTTTTCTATTTTAAGGGAAATACTAACCTTGATGCGACCCGTATCATCAGTATTGTGGGTACTCGCAACGCGACCGAATATGGTCGGGAGCTTACCGAATCCCTTATAAAAGACTTGGCAAAAGTGATCCCGGACTTGTTGGTCGTGAGTGGATTGGCTTACGGCATCGATATCTGTGCTCACCGGAACGCTTTGTACAACCGACTTCCGACTGTTGCTGTGCTGGCGCATGGCTTGGATCGTATCTATCCTTCCTGCCATCGGAATACGGCTGTCGAAATGCTGGAATCGGGCGGTCTGTTGACCGATTTTCCCAGCGGTACAGAACCAGACCGTCCAAATTTCCTCCGGAGGAACCGGATTGTCGCCGGAATCTCGGATTGTACGATCGTGGTTGAATCGGCAGAAAAAGGAGGCTCTTTGGTAACTGCCGATATTGCATTCTCTTATGGCCGGGATGTCTATAGCTTTCCAGGGCGTGTCGGTGACAGCCATTCCAAAGGATGCAACAATTTGATCCGACAAAATAAAGCCGGCCTGATCACTTCTGCGGACGATCTGCTCTCCGCTCTTTGTTGGGATATCCAAGCTGGGGCTACTCCCGTTCAAACGGAGTTGTTTTTCGCCGAAGCGGAAACATTCACCTCGGAACAAAATCCGGTTTTAGCCATTATGCGAACGCGGAATGAGATTCATATCAACGAGCTTGCCTCAGTGTTGGAGATACCGGTACATCAACTCTCTATGCTATTGTTCGAACTGGAAATAAACGGGAAGGTAAAAGCGTTGCCGGGAAATCTCTATAAGCTGTCCTGACCGGCTTTTTCGTATACGATTTGTATGTGGGAGAAGAAACGGAACCTCTATAAACAATTAAAGGCTGTCTCACGACAACCCCTAACCAACTTTGTTAACCTTAAATCTAATACTATTATGAAAAAACCACATTGCAAAGATACTCTCGTCAAGAGCGTTTGTCAAGCATTTTGTTGCTAATACTTGTTAATCAGATGAGCATAAATAGCAAAAAGATTTTAATCGGCTATAAAGAGTCCTTTAAACTGCGTTATTTTGTTAAATCGAGTCCTTGAAACAGGTACGGATAGTCCGTTTCGATCACGTCGGGACGAGTGCTGATCTCTGACCGGTAACCGGCGGTTTTCTCTGTTTCCGTTTTCGCGCGATCATGTGTCGGAGCAACGGAAATCATGCACATGACTCCGTTACGGTGCAGAGCGTCATACAGTGGTTGCTGTTCAGGCTTCATCTTCGGGCCTACATAAGCCATTACCTGTTTCCAGGGGATGCCGGCTTTTTCATAATTATCGAATTCTTCCCGATTCTTACACCAGCAAGAAAACATCGCATCCGGTTTCCGGTCGAGATAATAGCGGGCTTGACTGGCGTTATGTACCGTGTACATGACGTTAACAGGCTTTTCTGTTTCTATAAAATCAGCCATAACTTCTAAAGGTACATCCTTGATATCCAAATTCAGGATTGTTTTGCCTTTGCTCCATTCCAGGCATTCTTTTAAAGTTGGAATTTTGAAGGCTGTCACGTTGCCGTTTCGGTCCACCAGATTGAATTGTTGCAGTTCTGCATAAGTGTAATCTGAAACCTTTCCTTTCCCGGTAGTTGTCCGGTCGATGGTTTCGTCGTGCATCAATACGATTATCCCGTCTTTTGTCAAACGCGGATCTATCTCGAAAAACGATTCCATATAGGACAGGGTCTTTTCGAATGATTCGATGCAGTTCTCCGGATAGCCGTCTAGCATTCCACCACGATGTCCACTGATTACAATCGGGCGATCGGGAGCATACCGGAAATAGGCTTGTAGATCCCGGCTGTTCTTCACAGTAATGTAATGAGGATTTTGTTCTTTGTCTGAAGCCAAAAGATTCCCGGCAGGCATAAACCCCCCTAAAAGGAGTACCAAAATAAAAGATAGCATTTTCATGATATTGTATTTATATAGATTCTTTGTCAATTATGCGGCTTAAAAGTAAGACTTTTTTATCAGTGGCGTACTATAAAAGCACTATAAAAACATGAAAATATGACAGGCAACAAGATGTGCAAAGAAAGAGGCAGGTATATAAAAAATTAAGGATTGTCATCTCGACAACCCCTAACCAACTTTGTTAACCTTAAATCTAATACTATTATGAAAAAACCACAATGTAAAAATACACTAGCTAAGCTTGTTTGTCAAGCCTTTTACGGATAATATATGTTAAGCTCTAATAGCTATTTTGTCAAAAAATGTTGGTTATTTATAAACTATACAGATTCCATGTAAAAACTGCTAATTCAAATACTTTTTATCGTCGGAAAAAGTGAAATCCCATGCTTAAAAAGTGTCCCCTTGGAGTATATAAAATCATTAATTAATATAGGGGGATGTTTTGGTGTGGCTGCTTATAGATAAATTCCTTTTTGGCGCATGCAGCGAATAGATGATGGATTATTAATTGTTAATACAAATTAACGCATTATTTCTTGCATATTTACGATGTATTCGTAGATTTGCGATACGATCGTAAAAAATAATATAGAAACATGGAAAGATTAACAAGACAGGAAGAGGATGTAATGCGCTGGATCTGGCAGATCGAGCCGTGTTTTATCAAAGACATCCTGGCGAAGTATGAAGAGCCTAAGCCTCCTTATACGACACTCGCTTCTATTGTGAAGAATCTGGAACGTAAGAAATACGTGAAAGCGAAACGTTACGGAAATACTTACGAATACAGGCCGCTGATCCCACAGGAGGAATATAAACGGACGTTTATGGGAAGTGTGGTGAACAACTATTTCGAGAACTCTTACAAGGAAATGGTCTCCTTTTTTGCTAAAGAACAGAAGATATCGACCGATGAGTTGAAAGAGATTATCGATATGATTGAAAAAGGACGAGAATAAACTGTTAAATACATAATGCCATGACACCGGAATTTGCCTACTTCTTGAAGGTAAATGTAGCTTTTATACTCCTTTATGCCTTCTACCGGCTGTTCTTTTATAAGGACACCTTCTTTAAACTACGCCGTACCATCTTGTTGGCATTTTTCGGGGTGTCATTGCTTTATCCGCTGATGAATATTCAGGATTGGATCCGGGAGCAGGGGCCGATAGTGGAAGTCATACAAATGTATTCAGCCATTTTGCCCGAAACGACAATAACCCCCGGCAATGTTCCCCAAACAAATTGGCATGATTTGTTACTTCCCGGTATTTCTTATCTTTATTGGAGCGGTGTAATTGCCTTATCGTTCCGTTTTTTAGTGCAGTTGAGCAGCATCTTGTTACTGGCACGGCGGTCGGAAGTGACTTTGATCCGTAACGTACGTGTACATCTGTTGAATAAACCGGCCGGTCCTTTTTCTTTTTTCCGGCTGGTATTTCTGCATCCCGACAGCCATTCCGAGAAAGAGATCGATGAGATTTTGGTACACGAGTGTACGCATGTCAGCCAGTGGCATTCGATTGACGTGATTATTTGCGAATTGGTTTGTATCATCTGTTGGGTGAATCCGTTTGTCTGGCTGTTGAAAAGAGAGGTACGTCATAATCTGGAATATTTGGCGGATGATACGGTACTTGAATCGGGCTATGACAGTCGTAGCTACCAATATCACCTTTTGGGGTTGGCACATACCAATAGATCGGTGACCTCTTTATCTAATAACTTTAATATGCTGCATCTGAAAAATCGGATCAGCATGATGAATAAGAAACGTTCCCGGAGCATAGGGAGGACGAAATACCTGATTTTTATACCGGTTGTGGGCACCTTGCTGATTTTGAGCAATGTCGATGCATTGGCCCGGATCACGGACGAACTGACGGAAAGCACGTTTGCCGATGTCTTACTACCGGAGGCTATCTTGCCGTTCCCTTTTGTCGGTGATGCTTCTCCTGCTGAAAAACGTGAGGAGTATGTGCTATCGGAGGAAGGAATTGAGGCTGCCAGACGTGCCCGTAACCAGGTGTTTACCGTTGTGGAGGTAATGCCGGAATTCCCTGGCGGACAGGGTGCTCTGCTGAAATTCCTGGCGACGAATGTCAGATACCCGGAATCGGCCGTTAAAAATGGTATAGAGGGACGGGTTAGCTGTTCTTTCGTTGTTGGAAAAGACGGGGCTATCTCGGAGGCAGAAGTGATTCGTGGGGTAAGTCCGGAACTGAATGAGGAGGCTTTGCGTGTGATAAACTCCATGCCGGTATGGTCGCCTGGAAAACAGCGGGGCAAAGTGGTTAATGTCAAATATACGGTACCGGTAACTTTCCGGCTTTCCGGTGGAAAGAAAAAAGCATCCTCTCGTATCGTGCAGAGGCAGATTAAAGAAGTCGATACGTCCGGTCGTGTCTTTACGGTAGTGCAACAGATGCCGGAATTTCCGGGTGGACAGGCTTCGTTGTTGAAATATCTGGCAACACGTATAAAATATCCGGCTATTGCTCAGGAGAATGGAATACAAGGACGTGTCTCTTGCTCTTTCGTTGTCGACACGGATGGAAGTTTGAAAAATATTGAAGTGATCCGTGGAATCGATCCTTCGCTGGACAGGGAGGCTGTCCGGGTGATCCGGGAAATGCCGAAATGGAATCCTGGCGTACAAAACAATATGGCTGTAGCCGTAAAATATACGGTTCCGGTTACTTTCCGTTTGCAGTAATTGACCAGAATCGGTCATTAATACGATACCATTATGAAATGTAAGTTTTCTCTATTACTGTTTCTTTGCGTACTGTCCCTTTGGGGACAGGCGCAGAGTCTTAATCTTCAGGAATTGGTCAATAAAAAACAATTTCAGGAAGTTGTAGCACGTGCGGATAGTCTTACTCCTGCCGATTCAGCCGATTATGCTACAATGTCGGCAATCGGGCAGGCGTATGAGGGGCTGTTACGCTATAAGGAGGCCTATCAGTGTTTTTCTCATTGCTTGAAGATGGATACGAACAATGTGGATGCATTGAATGCCGTTGCCAGGAATGCGATCAATTTCGGAAGGATAGCGGAAGCTAAACAATGTTATCGTAAAGTATTGGGAACCGACAGCATGAATTTCTATGCCAACTATCAGTTGGCGCGTCTCTATTATCAGTTGGGAGATTATGGTCGAGCGACGGAACACTATCATATACTTGCTTCCATCGAAGGTGAAAATCCTTCTATCCTGACCGGGCTGGCTGATTGCCATATTAAAAGAGGGACCGGTCCTAATACGATGATCGCCCTTTCTTTGTATGCCCGTGCTTTGGAGCTGAACCCGGAAAATGTGCGTGTGGCATCTTCTCTGATAAATACGTTATTGCGGATGGGGGACGGACAGGGAGCTTTGCAGGTGTGCGATACCGCCTTGTTCTATAATCCGGATAACAGCCAGATACGGCAGAGTAAAGGGATGGCTCTCTATATGACGAAAGATTATAAGCAGGCTGATTCAGTCTATACCGGTCTATTGGCCGATGGCGATTCTTCTTTTTTGAATCTTAAATATGCGGGGGCGGCCCGCTATATGTCCAGTCATGCACTTGATGGGGTCGAGCTGCTGGAGAAGGCCTATGAAATAGATTCGACGGATGTGGAAACAGTCATGTTGTATGGCGCTTCCCTGGGAAAAACATACGACCGTAAACGGGCTTATGAGCTTTTCGATCTGGCGGAAACGAATATGCAGCCGAAAAAATTCCTAGTTAATATGTTGACGACCTTCCGAGGTGATGCCTTGGAAAGGGACGGCCGTTGGCCCGAAGCGGAAAAGCTGTATTATGCCGCATGGAAGGAAGACCCAACCCAGTTGCACTTCCTGTATAAGATCAGTACACAATACTGGGATGTCGATCCGGGACTCTTTCAGCAGGAGGAAAAATTGCAAAAGACGATTTTCAGTAGATACACTTACCTGACAGCCTATATGAAGACAGACAAGTCGCAAAAGTATCTTTATAATTACCGCCCTTTCTTGGAAGCGGTTTGTGAAGATGCCTTTTTCCGGAATGCCGATGAAGTGACGATGTTGGCTCCCGATGGGAAGAAGACGAAGTTGGCTGTCGCTGATCTGCGTGCCTTGGTCGCCCAACTGCCGCAGATGCCGGAAGATGAACGTTTGAGGCGCGAGAAGATGCAGGAACATATTAAAAAAGCCAGAGAAAAAGAAAAGGAATTGCGTAAAAGCGGTGCTAAACTCGATACGCTCGCCCTGAGTAAGGAAGAAAAAGAGAAAGCACGGAAAATGTTGAAAGACGCCGACTTGGAATAGATAGAATATCTGAACAATATAATCGATATAAATATGGAATATAGAAAAGTATTTCTGTTGAGTGTAGTCGTGTTTCTTTCGGCTTGTGCGGGAAAGAATGTCGAACAACCGGTAACTGTCGAATTCGAACCTGTGGAGTCGGAGTATCCGATAACCATTCCGTTCGAGGCAGGAGTCGGTGTCGAGCGGGAGATTAAGTTGAGCGATATTGCCGATTCCGTACAGTATGTTCCGTTGGAAACGAATGATAAGTGCCTGATCGATTTTATAAATTCGGGGAAGGTGGTAAAGACCGGTAAATATTGGTTTGTTTCCAGTAATACGAGGTTGTATCAGTATACGACGGATGGAAAGTTTGTCAGGAACATCGGTTCGAGGGGTGGTGGTCCCGGACAATTCAACTATTTCCAACAGATAGATGTGAACGAGGATACGGGATTGATCTTTATGCTGACAACTTCCGGGAAGATCAATGTCTATGAGATGGAAACCGGAAAATTCCTTTATGACATAAAGATACCGGATAAGGAAACGGCACAATTTGCCATGTTGAATGATACCTTGGTGGCGACCTTCATGTTGAATAGCAGTGGGCAACAAAAAGAACGTATCTATATCTCCAGCCAAAAAGAGAATATATTGAATACCTTTTATCGTTCGGACCTGTTTGAAGTCAAAAGCGGAACTAGGTGGCTGATGATGAGTGGCATAGACAGATACATGTTCCGCTATAAAGATTTGATTTGCTACAAAGAGTTTTACAATGATACTTTGTTCGTTGTGACGGAAAAGGAGCTCCAACCCCGTTATATCTTCGATTTAGGCAAATATTCCATCCCCATTGACTGTCGCATGGAAGCCTGCGATGGTGACTGGAAGACCTACAACACGATTGCTGCTCCATATATCCGCAACCAGGTGATAGAAACCGATTCATTGCTTTTTATGCCTTATAATTATTGGGCGGGAGAAAAACAACGGGAGCGTCATATGGTGCTTTACGACAAAAAAGCAAAGGAATGTTTTTCCGTTCCGGGAGGTTATATCAAGAACGACTTCCCCGGTGCTTTGCCTTTGCGTCCGGCGACTTCTTTGGACCGGAACACTCTGGTCTCTGTCTGGGAGGCCGGTGATATTATGAAAGAAGCAGAAAAGAATCCGGGAGTCCTGGAACATCCCCAATTGAAAAAATTGACAGAAGATGATAATCCGGTATTGATGGTCGTTTATATGAAATAAGCTATGATGCGTTTTGTTGGAATAGTACTATTGATCGGGCTGGTTGCCGGCTGTTCGCCTAAGCAACCGGTCCCGGTCCGTATTGGTTATGTGGAAACGGATGTTCCGTCAAGTAGCCAGTGTGTGGAAATAACCGGTGCTTTCCAGGGCCGGCCGTATCAGTTACGAATGGCATATTCCCAAAACGGGAAGGTGAGTTATAAAATATTGAACGAGACGCCTTGCTTTATGCAAGATACGGTTTTGCGCCTACAGATGGCAGTCGAGCCAGTCCACAAACATACGGCACGTTTTACATTGAATGTCGATTCTTTACAAATAACCAAGGAGATAGAACTGGAAGATATCCTGCACTGTATCTTATTGGAAACCTATCCCGACCGCCCTTTTTCTACTTCAGATACGATCCCGCTTACTTCCTACACCAGTGGTGCTTTGCGCGAAATACTGGTAGACGGAAAATTACTACAGGGCGGCAGCTATTGCGATGTACGGAATGCCAAACTGTCGCCGCAAGAGTGGCATAAGGCTTTTGATATGAAAGAATATATCTGGTTCGAGCTGTTGTTTGTTGGAAAATAGACGGCACATGTTATGTTTTTTCAATCCTTTTATTGCGTGAGGTGATAACAAAATATATCTTTGCCATTGGATATAAGTAAGGTATTCGTTATGAAGTAGTAACGATTGATAAGAGTCTGCTCGTAGAAGAATATATCTGTGGATAACAACTAAAAAAGGGATTGTGATGATGAAGAAATACCTGTCTCTTTTGCTTATATGCTTGCTTGCCTGGCCTGGGATGGCGGGAGAACGCAAGAAAGTCGCAGTCGTGTTGGGCGGTGGCGGTGCAAAAGGTGTGGCGCATATCGGGGTATTGAAAGTGTTGGAGGAAGTCGGTATACCGATCGATATCGTGGCTGGGACCAGTATGGGGGCGATTGTCGGGGGTTTGTATGCTATCGGTTACAGCCCGGATGAGATCAAAAGAATGGTAGAGTTGCAAGACTGGGATATGTTGTTGAGCGACAAAGTGAAACGTAGTCATCTCCTCTTCCCTGAAAAAGAGAAGGCGGAGCGTTATATAGTCTCTTTACCTTTCGGGTTGGAGAAGAAAGACCGGGTGATCGATGGAGTTGTGAAAGGCCAGAACTTGCAAAACCTCTTTTCGGACCTGACGATCGGTTATCACGATTCGGTCGATTTTAATTCTTTTCTGATCCCGTTTGCTTGTGTGGCGGTCGATATGGTTAGTGGTAAAGACTATGTATTCCACAAAGGCAGCCTTCCGCTTGCCATGCGTGCCAGTATGGCGATTCCGGCGGTGTTTACCCCTGTCCGGCTGGACAGTATGGTGCTTGTCGATGGCGGGTTGAACAATAACTATCCGGTGGATGTCGCACTTGCTATGGGAGCGGATATCGTTATCGGCGTGGATTTGGCAACGAGCGATCTGCGTAGTTACGACCGCCTGCATTCTCCCGGTGACATCGCAACGCAGATCATCGCTTTACATGGCTATGACAAATATGAGCGGAACCGTGACCGGACCGATCTGCTGTTTCGTCCGGATATGGAACCTTACCGTTCTTCCAGTTTTGCTCCTGCAGCTCTTGATACGATGTTACACAGGGGAGAAGCTGATGCTCGCCGTCATTGGAACGAAATCATGGCTTTGAAGCGTAGGATCGGTCTTTCGGATACCGATACCTTTTCTATACAGTCGCGGCGCCTGGCGCATCGTCCTGTTTTGCCTGCTGATACATTCTATGTCCGTCATATTCGTTTCGATGGAGCCGATCCGCGCGACCTGAACTGGTTGCATCGTATCTGTGCGCTAAAGGAGAACAGTCATATTACGTTGAAGGAACTGCGCAAATCCATGTCTATTCTGGTCGGGACAAATGCCTATGCTTATGTAAACTACAAACTGACCGGCGAGAGCCAGCAGGATCTGGTCTTGACCTTGCAGCCTAAATCGGAAAGTTCTGTGAATTTAGGTATACGTTTCGATTCGGAGGAAATCATCGGAGTGTTGGTGAATGCCACCTATCATAAGGGGAAACGGAATCATTCCCGTTTTGCTTTTACCGGGCGTGTGGGGAGTAAGATATCTTCTGCTATGCTGGATTACTCGATAGAACGTTCTCCGCTGCGCAATTTCAATTTGTCGTATAAGTTCAGCTATAATAATTTGGACATTTATGAGAAGGGAGATAAACGGTTTAACACCACCTATACACACCATCTTGCAGAATTCGCTTATTCGGATATGAACTGGTTGAGCTTTAAGGTGAAGGCCGGACTGCGTTATGAATATTTTAATTATAATTCCTTTCTTTACACAGGGAGTGATGAATTGTATACTGTGAAACCGGAGGGCTTTTTTAGTTATTTCGCATCGGCACATCTCGAAACATTGGACCGGCGGTATTTCCCAAATAGGGGAGTTTCTTTGGAGGCGGACTATTCACTCTATACGGACAACTTTGTGAAATATAACGGTAGCTCTCCTTTCTCGGCTATCGGCTTGAAGTTTATGACGGTTTGTCCCATTAGTTCACGTTTGAGTTTGTTGCCTGCGTTTTACGGGCGTGTCCTGATCGGGGGAAATACGGCTTTTCCGTTCTTAAATGCGATCGGTGGGGAGACGTTCGGACGTTATTTGTCTCAGCAATTGCCTTTTGCCGGGATCAATCATGTGGAAATCCTGGATAATTCGGTCGTGGTGGCTCGCCTCCAGCTCCGGCAACGTATTGCGGGGAACAATTATATCACGCTGACCGGCAACTATGGCATTCATAACAACGATTTTTTTCATCTGCTGGAGGGGAAAAGCCTTTGGGGAGGCAGCCTGGGATATGCCTATAACAGTATTGCCGGTCCTTTGAGTGCAACGTTCGGCATGTCCAACCGTAATTCGCATTTGCAGTTTTATATGAATTTGGGATTTATGTTTTAAATAATATATCAAAGGATGAATGCAGAAATAATACAATTCCTGACGGAACTGCGTCAGAACAATAACCGGGAATGGTTTCAGGCCAATAAAAGCCGTTACGATTCCCTTCGCAAGGGTTTTATTGACGAAGTACAACAACTGATTGACCGGATCGCCCTCTTCGATCCGGAAATAGCCGGATTGGAGGCGAAAGATTGCCTGTTCCGCATTTACCGGGATATTCGTTTTTCACCGGACAAGACTCCGTATAAGATTCATTTTGCAGCCTATATGGCTTCCTGTGGCGGACGGGGCAGCGAGCGTGCCGGCTATTATATTCATCTTGAACCGGGTGGCTGCCTGCTTTCGGGAGGTGTTTGGTGTCCGCCGCCTGCCTTGCTGAAAGCACTCCGTAAAGACATTTATGAAAATATAGAAGATTTTGTCGCCATCATGGAAAAGCCGGCTTTCAAGAAGACATATCCGACAATGGAGGGTGAAGTCCTGAAACGTATGCCTGCCGGCTATCCTTCCGATTTCAAATATGACGAAATCCTACGTCACAAAGATTTCAGTGTCGTCTCCTATAAACCGGATGAATTCTTTTTCGAACCGGATTGGATGGATAAGGCCGTTGAAGATTTCAAACTTTTATATCCGTTCAACCAATTCTTGAATTATACGGTGGATGAGTATTTAGGAAGAGTCTGATTGTCTCGTCCTGAAATAGGTTGACCATGCCTCTTCGGTTTCACCTCTATATATTTAAGTGAAAAACAAAGACGTTACAATATCAATTAATCAACAAATACACAGGTATTAACAGCTATTTCTACCACTCCTTACCTTTTCGCCCTTAGTCGAAAAGGTTTTTGACCTGTGTCGAAAGGGCTTTTGACCAAGGGCGAAAAGGTTTTCGACTAAAGGCAAAAGGTCTATGAGCAGGCTGTTTGACAATAGTAGCATGGCGATTGTCACTTAAATAGAGCCTTCCGGAGCTGATTTGGTCTCTGATGAAGGTTGACGCTTACTTTCAATATATATTTTCTGTGTTTCGTAATATTTTTATCGAAAAACAATAAAAATATTTGGTGGAGTCAGAAATAATATATTCTTTTGAATATCGAAAAACGATAAATATTATTTGAAAAACGAACAATAATTACATAAAACATTATGAAACAATTCTTCAAAACGGTATTTGCATCCACGCTGGGAGTGTTGGTTGCTTTGGGAATCGTAACAATGGGTTCCATTTTTTTCATCATAGGAGTAGCCGCCAGTGCTGACGGTTCTTCCGAGTACAAACCGGATAAGAACACGGTGTTCAAATTGTCTTTGGATGGTGTCTTGGTCGATCAGGCTGTGAAGAATCCTTTTTCGGAACTGATGGGAGAAAGTAGCAATCAAATGGCTGTGTCGGATGTGATCAAAGCGATCCGCCGTGCAAAGGCAAACGATAATATTAAAGGTATTTATCTGGAAGCCGGTTCGCTTTCTACAGGCTTTGCAGGGATTGAGGCGATCCGCCGCGAGTTGGAGGACTTTAAGGATAGCGGTAAGTTTATCGTGTCATACGGTGATTTTTATACGCAGGGTTCTTACTACCTGTGTAGTGTGGCCGACTCTGTTTTTCTGAATCCACAGGGGAGTGTCTCATTGGTAGGACTTGCATCACAGGGCATATTCTTTACCGGTTTGGCTGAAAAAGTCGGAGTGGAACATTATATTTTTAAGGTCGGAACTTATAAGAGTGCCGTAGAACCGTTTTTCCTGAAAAAGTTTAGCGATGCCAATCGTGAACAGTTGACTTCTTTCTTGGGCAGCGTATGGGGGAACTTGACAACCGCTATCGAGAAAAGCCGTAATATCTCTTCCGACGAATTGGATCGTTACCTGAACGAAGGTCTTGCAATGGGCCAGGCTTCCAATGCTGTCGATTATAAATTGGCGGACGGGCTTCGTTATCGGTATGAGGTGGAAAACTGTGTGAAAGAAATGGCCGGACAGGATGTGAAGGGCAAGCTGAAAACTGCCGGAGTGGACAAAATTGTCTCTATCAAAGTAAAAGAAAAAGAGAACAAGAATAAGATCGCTGTCTTGTATGCGGAAGGTGAAATCCGAGACGAAGATTCTTCTTCTCCTTTCAGTGCCGACGAACAGGTGATTTCAGAAGAAATGGCAAATAAATTGCGCAAGCTGAAAGATGACGATGATGTAAAAGCCGTAGTCTTTCGTGTGAACTCTCCGGGCGGTAGCGCTTATATCTCCGAACAGATATGGAAAGAAGTGGTCGAGCTGAAAGCTAAGAAGCCGATCGTTGTTTCGATGGGTAACTATGCTGCTTCCGGTGGCTATTACATCTCTTGTGCCGCAAACAAGATTGTCGCCGAACGTACGACTTTGACAGGTTCAATCGGTGTATTCGGTGTCGTCCGTAATTTTACCGGAACATTTGATAAGGTAGGTGTAACTACGGATATCGTAAAGACAAATACATTCGCTGATTTGGGGGACATCAGTCGTCCGATGCGTGAAGATGAAAAGGCGTTGATCCAGCGTGGTGTAGAACAAACATATGATTTATTCCTGACTCGTTGCGCAGATGGCCGCGGCATGACAAAAGCTGAGATCGATTCGATCGGACAAGGACGTGTATGGACAGGCGAACAGGCATTGGAAAGAGGTTTGGTCGACCAGTTGGGCGGCATGGATGATGCGATCAAAGAGGCTGCGACTTTAGCGGAATTGACTGATTATTCTGTAATAGTAGCAGATGGCCCGAAAGATTTCTTTACCAAATTCATGGAGAAGCAGATGGATGAAGTAAAAGTCTCCATCGCCAAATCTGTAATGGGCGAAGAGCAATTCAAACTGTTCTCAACGATCCGCCGGGCTGAAACGGAATCCGGTATTATTGCCCGTATGCCGTTTGATATAAAAGGTTTATAATGGAAGGTAGGGCGGGGTTTGCCCGCCCTTCTTCTTAAGCAAGAATGCTATAGGTTATGAAAAAGCAATTGAATTTAATCTGTGTTTTGATATTTTTCTTTGTCGGTTTGTCTTTGGTTCCGAGCATCTATTCGATGGGTAATGCATTTGTGGACGGTTTCAAAGAAGGAATGTCACAGGCTGAAGAAGCGCATGAGCAGGGAACAACAAACATTAGTGCGGGAATATTAAGCCCGATGACTCTTAGTTTATGGCCGAAATCTTTGGCTGCCACTTCAGATAAGCTATTCAATCAGAAGGATCAGGAGTGGTATCCGGCTTCACATATCAAGACATTGGTCTGGGCGAAATCCAAAGATGTTGGAATTGCAAGATATGTAAGTTTCCTTATACTGATCGGTCTGTTCTTTATTATAAAAGCGATCATCCAATTCTATAAGCTTATCAATGCGATTAATCACGAGGTGATATTCGATTGGATGAATGTACGCCGTTTGAATCGCATCGGACGCAATCTGCTGATCTCTTTCATACTGACACAAGCTTATATGATAACGAATTACTGGGAGGCAACCCGATTATTCGAGTTGGAAGGTTATGAACATAATTTCTGGTGTGACTTTCAGCCGATGACATTGATAATGGGCCTGATTGCTTTATTGGTAGGTCGTATTTTTGCAATCGGTCTGCAGATGAAAGAGGAACAGGAGTTGACAATTTAAGAATCTGATCATGATAAATAAGACACAAGCGATGTCTTTTTTATTGTTCCGGCAGTTTGAGTCTATGTATTCTTTCGGATATGATTGTGAATGGAATTTCGGTCTTGCTTATAATTTATTACCCGAATGTCTGTTCCGTATATGAAATAATGGGGGAATGCCCTTTACTGGGTTCTCCGTTCTTAGTATAATATTATCTGCTGCCTGTATTTATTGCTTGAATCGGAGTTTGAGTATTCCAGCTTGGCAAACATCTGGAGATGCGGGTAGTGAAATTCATAATGTCGTAATTGACGAATAATCAGAGGAGTAAGATATGGCTATAATAGTGAATTTGGATGTGATGATGGCAAAAAGAAAGATCACTTTGGGTGATTTGGCCGATCGTATCGGTATTACCCCGGCAAATCTTTCGATCCTAAAGACGGGTAAAGCCAAAGCTATACGCTTTTCTACTCTTGAGGCAATTTGTAAGGAGCTCGATTGCCAACCGGCGGATATACTCGAATTTAAGGAAGATGAAACGTGAAGTCTTGGATATGAATGATTATTTTCTTACAATATGTAAGTATGCCAGGCCATATAAAGGCGGACGAAGTGCTTAATATTGTTAAATTAGATGTGTATGCTGACAATATGTAAGCAAAAGTTTGGTTGGTTATGGAATAGTACCTACATTTGCACCGCAATTTGAAAGTAATCTTAAAGTAATAATTATATGAAGACTTCGATTTTAAGTAAAAGCATTCTTGTTCTTGCAGTTATGTTCTTGTGTAATCTTGCAATGAGCGCAGCCTCTCCCAGAGAGTACATGTATGATACGAAGGAAGAGAATGGTAAGGTTATTTCAAAAGTCATTTTCTTAAATGACAATGGGCTTTTGAATAAAGAAGTTAAATATGAATTTTCTTACAATGAAAACGGCAAAGTGTCAGAAAAGAAGGCATATCGCTGGAATAAAAGTAAGGATGAGTGGGTTCCCTATTATCTGACAACTTATTCATACGATGCAGAAACAGGGGAAATCAACACCACATACGGAATGTGGGATAAAAAGAAGAAAAGTTTTAGCTTAAATGTCCAGAATATGGTTGCTCCGGCAACAAGTTATAACGACATTTTCTCATAATACCTATTTTAGAATATTTCATAGACACAACCGAAAATGGCGCGAATAACAAAAGACGTGAGTCCCTGTTATTAGCGCCATTTTCATTTGCTCCGATCATTTTCGTGAGATCACGAAAATGATCGGAGTTTATCTTGTTTTTATTTAATGATCTTCTCTATTTCCGAAAGATTCTTCTCTACATCGGCGTCTGTGACTTCGTAGTTTGTCAGGTCGCCTGCCAGATACTGGTCGTAAGCGGCCATGTCGATCAAGCCGTGACCGGACAGGTTGAACAGGATCGTACGTGGTTTGCCTTCGATTTTAGCCTGCTCTGCTTCGCGAATAGCGGCAGCGATAGCGTGGGAAGATTCGGGTGCCGGTATAATGCCTTCGCTCTGAGCGAATAACGTGGCAGCTTTGAATGTTTCAAGCTGCTGGATATCTACAGCATCCATCAGGCCGTCTTTCTTTAATTGGCTGACGATAGAACCTGCACCGTGATAACGCAGACCGCCTGCGTGTATATTGGCCGGGGCGAAGTTATGCCCTAAAGTGAACATCGGAAGCAGTGGCGTATAGCCGGCTTCGTCACCGAAGTCGTACTGGAATTGTCCACGTGTCAGTTTCGGGCAGGAGGCCGGTTCGGCAGCCACGATACGGATATTTTTTCCTTGTGTCAGCTTATGACGCAGGAATGGGAATGCAATACCGGAGAAGTTTGAACCACCACCGAAACAAGCGATAACTACGTCCGGGTATTCTCCTGCCATCTCCATTTGTTTTTCAGCTTCCAGGCCGATAACTGTCTGGTGGAGCATCACATGGTTCAGCACGCTACCCAATACATATTTACAATTGGGCGTCTGCATAGCCAACTCGACCGCTTCGGAGATGGCTGTTCCCAGGCTTCCCTGATAATTCGGGTGCTTGGTGATAATGTCGCGGCCCGCACGTGTACTCATACTGGGCGAGGCGATCACCTCGGCTCCGAACGTCTGCATGATAGAACGGCGGTAGGGTTTCTGGTTGTAGCTGACCTTTACCATATAGACAGCCAGTTCCAATCCGAAATGTTTGGCGGCCATAGCCATGGAAGCTCCCCATTGTCCGGCGCCTGTTTCGGTCGTGACATTGGTCACGCCCTCCTTTTTGCAGAAATAGGCCTGCGGAATAGCGGAATTCAGTTTATGAGATCCGACAGGGCTGACACTTTCGTTCTTGAAGTAGATGTGAGCCGGCGTGTCGAGTGCTTTTTCAAGTCCGTAAGCGCGGACCAACGGAGTCGGACGCCAGATTTTATACATGTCGCGAACTTCTTCCGGGATTTCGATCCAGGCATCCGTCTGGTTCATCTCCTGGTCTACCAATCCTTTGGCAAATAGAGGATAGAGATCTTCAGGCTTGAGCGGTTCCTTTGTTTTGGGGTTGAGCGGAGGAAGCGGTTTATTCTCCATGTCTGCTACGATGTTGTACCAGGCTGTAGGAATATCTTTCTCCTGCAGTAAAAATTTCTTACTTTCCATGATGTTGTTATGTAGTTTACATTATTAATCGATTTGGCCTTTAAGGCTTACAACTTGGAAGCAAAGTAACAAATAATATTTCGTTCTTCAAATGAAATACAGGAAAATATATATCTTTGTGGCTCAACTCTGTTAAACTGGTAACAAACTATAAGAATGAAAAAGCTGATATTACTGCTGGCCGGCATCTGCATGGCCTTTCCGGCATTCCACATCTTGGATTAATTTCACTTGCGGGACGAAATGGAAGGGGCACTTCTTTGCCGGTTATACCAAGAACTTGGGAACGGCCGACGTATTAGTTTCCGCCACCGAGTATGGTATGGGATTGGATATAGACCAGTTTTCTCTACCAATATCGCTTTCTCCTACAATCTGCCCCATTGGCAAATCGGTATGGAATATATGCCGACGACAGCTTGGTATGGTGATACGGACAAAGCCTTTGGCAAGACCGTCAATACGCATAGTGTCACGAACCATCGTATATTGGGACTTGTGATGTATTACTTTTAAAGGCTCGAAGAATTTCCCTGTTCCTTTTTCCAAGCGTTTTTCAGAGCTCTAAGAATTATCTTTGAATAAAACTGATGGTTCCCTATAGTGGAACTACGACTTGCTTGGTGTGAATGTATTAAAATGTTATTCTCTCCGTTTTTTGTATGGGTGTCAGGGAGGCTTTTACCAGGATATTTCCTGTTTTTCGGATAAGGTTAAGGTGTAGTAAGACTCTTCTTGTTTTGCAGTAATCCCAAACTTCCTTACCTTTGCAATCAATTTGAAAAGACAGAAATGAAAAGATATTTGCTACTCTTCGCGGCCTTATGCATGGTTATGGCCGGTCATGCTCAGAAAAAGAATTTTTCTTATAAATTTTATGGACAGGTGCGTGGTGACCTGTTTTATAATTCACGTGCCAATGCTGAAATTGTGGATGGGCTATTCCACCTTTATCCTAAAGACAAGAATTTGGATGCCGATGGTAATGACCTGAATGCCACGGCAAACGGGAGTTTCTATCTGCTCTATTCCCGTTTGGGAGTAGACGTGACGGGACCGAATATCGGGAAAGCCGTGACAACAGCCAAGTTAGAGGCGGATTTTCGCGGCTCCGGAAGCAACTGGGCGGTCTTGCGTATTCGCCATGCTTATGTCAACTTAGATTGGGGAAAATCGGCGGTACTGGTAGGACAAACCTGGCATCCGTTGTTCGGCGATGTATCTCCGCAAATGTTGAACCTTTCGACCGGTGCGCCTTTCCAACCGTTTAACCGTAGCCCTCAGATCCGTTACCGGTACACGTCGGGCAAAGGGTTGCAGCTGACAGGAGCCGTGTTGTGGCAGTTGCAGTATTTGTCTGCCGGCCCGAACGGAAAAAGCGAGGAATATATCAAGAACAGCTGCATCCCGGAAGTCTACGTCTCGGCTGATTATAAGGTTGATGGTTTGATTGCCGGCGTCGGCATGGAAGTGCTGTCCTTGAAACCCCGACAGCAAACGACGGTGGACGACCGGGTGTATAAAGTGAACGAGCGGGTCACTTCGTTGTCTTTTGAGGCATATGCCAAATATATGACTCAGGATTGGGTGATTGCAGGTAAGACGTTGCTGGCTTCCAATCTGACGCAAGCCTGTATGTTGGGTGGTTATGCGGTTACCTCTGTCGATCCGCGTACAGGTGAACAGGAGTATACGCCTTACCGTCATTCCATGACTTGGCTGAATATAGTCTATGGCAAGAAATGGAAACCGGGAATCTTTGTCGGCTATCTGAAGAACTTAGGAACGGGAAAGACGATTGCCGGGCCGACCTATGGTGTCGGATTGGAGGTGGATCAGGTGTTTACTACCAACCTCCAACTCTCTTATAATCTGCCCCACTGGAAGCTGGGAGTGGAATACAGTCCTTCTCTTGCCTGGTATGGAGATATGAATGCAGAAAATGGTAAAATAGAAAACACGCATTCGGTGACGAACCACCGTGTGTTGGGTGTTCTGATCTATATGTTTTGATGAAAAAGATATTGGTTATAGGTGCTAATGGGTTTGTCGGGAGAAGAATCCTGGATAACCTTTCGGAGAACGGGGCCTGCGAAGTATTCGGCTGTTCCCTTCATCCGGATATCCGTCCGGGAGGGAACCATACTTCCGTCCGGTTGGACATCAACGACTATCCGGCGGTGGAGGCCTTGTTCGACCATATCTGTCCTGATGTCGTTGTCAATTGTTCGGCTCTTTCCGTCCCGGATTATTGCGAGCAGCACCGTGAGGAGGCGTATGCCATTAACGTGTCGGCGGTAGAGAACTTGGCGTATTGTTGCGAGCATCAGGGGAGCCGATTGATCCATTTGTCGACAGACTTTGTGTTTGACGGGAGAAGTGACCGTCTTTATACGGAAGAAGATCTGCCCGCTCCGCTCAATTACTATGGCGTGACCAAGTATCAGGGAGAACAGGCGGTAGCGAGTATTTGCCGCAACTATGCTATTGTCCGTGTGGTTGTCGTCTATGGGAAAGCGTTGCCGGGACAGCATGGCAATGTCCTTCAATTAGTCAAGAACCGCTTGGAAGCAGGGCAAGAGATCCGTGTCGTCGCCGATCAATATCGCACACCGACTTGGGTAGAGGATATTGCCGACGGAGTGGAACGGCTTGTGCATACCGATGATTCCGGTATTTATCATATCTGTGGCGCGGAATATCTTTCTATCGCAGAAATGGCATACCGTGTAGCCGATTATTTCGGACTGGATCGTTCACTGATCTGTCCGGTCACAACGGAAGAGATGAAGGAGGCAACGCCACGTCCACGCAATAGCGGACTGTCCATCGAAAAAGCAAAACGCGAATTGGGCTATCGCCCGCATACGCTGGAAGAAGGACTGAAAGAAATGAAGATATAATTTAGGCACGGATTACACGGAAAGAAAATAAATTTATCCGTGTAAATCCGTGCCTAAAAGATCCTGATAAAGGAGTTTTGACATCTCCTTCTCTTTATATCCAAATATCGTATATCGTTTATCCGATATTCTTTACTTTCAACAGATATTCTGCAATCTGTACAGCATTCAGGGCTGCCCCTTTTTTGATCTGGTCGCTTACTGTCCAGAATGTCAAGCCGTTCGGGTTCGTGATATCCTTACGGATACGGCCCACATAAACTGGGTCTTTTCCAGCGATGAACAACGGCATCGGATAGTCTTTCTTCGCTGGTTCGTCCTGCAGGATGACACCTTCGGCTTCGGCGAACGCCTTACGAGCTTCTTCTACGCTGACCGGTCGTTCTGTCTCTACCCAAGTCGCTTCGCTGTGGGCACGCATAACCGGAACACGTACACAAGTTGCGCTCACCTCGATGTCAGAGTGCATGATCTTGCGTGTTTCATTATACATCTTCATCTCTTCCTTCGTGTAGCCGTTATCCGTAAATACGTCTACGTGAGGGATGACATTGTAAGCCAGTTGATAAGCGAACTTTTCCACAGTCGGTTCTTCGCCTTTCAGCAGTTGTTCATATTGTTTTACCAGTTCGGCCATTGCTGTTGCGCCTGCACCGCTGGCAGCCTGGTAGGTCGATACGTGTACACGCTTGATGTGCGACAGGCCTTCGATTGCCTTCAATGCAACGACCATCTGGATGGTGGTACAGTTCGGATTGGCAATGATACCGCGCGGACGATTCAGTGCATCTTCCGGATTCACTTCGGGAACTACCAAAGGTACATCGTTGTCCATGCGGAATGCGCTGGAATTGTCGATCATCACAGTACCATATTTCGTAATGGTTTCTGCGAATTCGATAGAAGTACCGCCACCGGCCGAAACAAAAGCAACATCGATTCCCTTGAAGTCGTCGTTATGCTTAAGCTCCTTGACGGTAATTTGTTTACCACGGAAAGTATAAACACGTCCGGCACTGCGAGATGAGCCAAAAAGCACAAGCTCATCCATTGGGAAGTTTCTCTCGTCGAGTACGCGCAGGAATTCCTGTCCTACCGCTCCACTCACTCCAACAATTGCTACTTTCATTTTGAGCACTAATTAATTTGTTTATAAAAAAAATAGTATAACTTTACAACGTTTACGGAAAGCTTTGCATTTCCTTCATTACAACGTTTTGGGGTGCAAAGATATGCAAATTATAAACAAAACTAGAATGCTATGAAACAATTTATTCTTTATCTCTTCATATTACTTCCTTTTTGTGTGAATTCACAGGTGAATGAGACGTTTGACGGCCCGATGTTGGGGGCCGACTGGATCGGCAAAGACAGAGGGCAGTTTGTAGTCAATGCTGATGGCAGGCTTCAGTTGAATATCAAACCGACAGAGTCAGGTACTGCTTCCATAGGCAAAGAAATCGCCTATTCGCCCGATATGCAATGGGAGTTCGATGTTTATATGCAAAACCAACCGAGCGACGAGAACAAATTATGTATCTATTTGTATCAGGAAAATCAAGAACGTTATTATTATGTACGTATCGGGAATACCGGCAACAAGGAACTAGGACTGAAGCGTAACGGAAACGGGAATTTGATTCTGCCACAGACCGATTTTGAAGAGTCGCCATTGTTGTTACATGTGAAAGTGACGCTTGAAGACAATCTCCGGTGGAGTTTGTATTACAAGACAGACGATATGGAGGGATACCGCCTTGAAGGTTCAGCCATGTACACGATCGAAGAGCCGGTTGAGAGAGGCAACTTGGTGTTTACGTTTTATTACACGAAGACACGAAGTTCTCTTTTCAGCATAGATAATGTGTGTGTGCTTAATCGGGTGACGGAGACACCGATCGAGCCGGACAAGCCTGAAGAAGAACCGGGAGAATCAGAAAGTCCGCCAAAGTTGCTTGAGGTCGAGCCGCTATCGGCCTCCAACTTGCTGTTCGCTTTTGATAAGCCGGTTGATATTGATAAGGCTGTCTTCAGTATTTCGGATATTGGAGACGCTTACCTCAAAAGGTATGTAGATGCAGGGACGAAGCAATTCGTAAGCACTTTTTTCGATCAAGAGATGCAGTTGGACCATTCATACACGATCTCTTATGCCGGTCTTCGCTCTTTGTCGGGAAAGGCGATGCCGGATGAAGCTGTCGAAGTCGTGTTGAGAGGGGAAGAAGAACCTGGGACGGATAAGCCGGAACCGAAGCCTGATCCGGATGAACCGGAGAGCTATCCAGCAGGTTCGGTCGTTATCAATGAAGTCATGGCAAAGCCGGGAGATGGAAGAATGGTGGAATATATCGAATTACATAATACGACTGCTGCTACCGTCTCGTTGGACGGATGGGTGTACAAGAATGTGACGGGGAAGAAGACGAAAGCCCTGCCAGAGATGGATTTGCCTGCTGGCGGATATGCAGTTTTACTGGACCAGGAGGATGCGTTCTCCTTCCCTGTCCAAACGTTGCTGATTCCTATCGAGAAGTTTCCGGCTTTGAATGACAAAGGAGCTGTATTGCAATTGTGGGATGCTGCCGGGGGCAAGATAGAAGAAGTGGCGTATGAAGCGGCTACCTCCGGAGTGTCGTGGGAACGAGGCACTTCAGGCTGGCATCTTTCTACTGATCCACGTGGTGGAACTCCCGGTGCCGTTAATTCTTCTCCCGATAAGGAGGAAGATCCGCCGGTAGATCCAGACCGACCCGATGTCCCGGATAATCCGGATGATCCCAACATTCCGGGAGTCACAGAACTGATCCAACCCGGAGAAATCATCATTAACGAGTTGCTCCCTGACCCATATGTCGGAGGCAGCGAATATATCGAATTGTATAATCGTTCGGAGCATTCCTTGTCTTTGTCCGCCCTTTCTGTCGCCATCCGTAAATCGGACGGAACACTTAGCACTCGCTATCCATTGACTTCCGTCCTGCATAATCTGGAGGCAAAAAGTTACCTCCTCTTGACCAAGAACTTGGAAGGTGTGACTTCTTTTTATGATATAGCCGATCCGTCTGCTCTTTGCGGATTGGCCAAGCTTCCTATTCTTGCCAATACATCTTCTACCTTGGTATTGTTTCGTACAGCGGATGAAATAATAATAGATGAAGTCGCCTATTCGTCTAAATGGCATGCTCATTCAGTCAAAAATAAAAAAGGAGTTGCCCTTGAGCGTATCGATCCGGATGCCGCTACACAAGACGCGGCAAACTGGACCTCCGCTTCCGAAACAGTTGGCTATGGCACACCTGGCTATCAGAACTCCCAATACAAAGACGCTTCATCGGGCGGTGCCACGGGTATAGAACCTCCTGTGTGGATAGAAGAGTCCGGTAGTTACACGGTGTCCTACCTGCTCGACCGTCCGGGATATAGCTGTCGCGCTTTCGTTTTCAATACCTCCGGTCTGCGTGTAGCTGATATATCCAATCATGAGTTGTTAGGCATCTCCGGTAAGATCACATGGAGTGGCGTAGCCAACAACGGAAGTCCGCTGCAAACAGGTGTCTATATCTTTTATGCTGAAATATACCACCCCGAAGGTACGGTGAAACGCTTTAAAAAGGCTTTCCTGATCCGGTGATAGAGGATTTATTCATAAACTGCCTTATACCAGCCGACTCTTTGTTTATACCATTCGAGCATTTTGGGTAGAGATTCTTGCGGAACGAAAATGGTCAGGCCGCAATAGCTTTTGATCGGCAACGCATTTCCTATGGCGGCGTAGTAGGATTTGGGCGTATGGGCCTTGTAGACGACTGCTTTATCCAGGCAACTGATGAAACGATCGTATTGTTCGGCTGTCGCCAACTGCTTGATATAATCATTGAAGTCATAAAGCATTCCTGGGCTACGGTATAAATATTCCAGTCTTTGCATGTTCTTTGGATCGAGACTGTAAATATCGCTTTCGGTCTTATCTGCCAAGATATCATGTATTGCGCTTTTCAGATTATCCAGTTCGCTTGTTTTCGTGAGCGATACGGTCGCATACGGATAGGTATTGTTCAGGTAATGGTTGTAGAATGTTTCACCAACCTTTTCCAGTTGCAGGTCAGTAGCGAACAGTTGCGGCATCATCTCTTCATAAGGCCATCCGTCCGCCATTGTTTCGGTGGGAGAAGCTAAGATATATTCAGCTTTGTTTCTAAGCTCATAAGTGCATTCGACGCTTGCCATGTAGCAGGCATCGAACAGGATAAAATCAAATAGATCATCTGGCAGTCCCTTTGCCAGGTCGTCGATCTCCATCCAGTTGTTGCCGTCCTGTCCGAACGCTTTCAGCTTATTCTGGTAGTCGGAAGGAAGCCAGGCTGTCCCATGGCTCCATAACACCAACCCGTAACTGTCTGCCGGATATTGTGAAACCACTTCGCCGATCACGCTCCGCATCACGTCCGGATCAGCCGAATTCTGCTTTTCATAGTCCTTCAGATGGATTTTCTTGACAACACCGTTTTCTTCTTTTATCCGGAGAAGTTCCGGGGGCGAACCGGCGGGAGCATAATAAACGATCAGGTTTCCTCCGTTGAGATTTTTGCTGGTTGCTCCTTCTATCATGCTTTCTATGTTTTTCGAGGCGAAGCTGTTGAGGCTGTTATTGGCCATCATATAGACTAATATGGTGCGGGTTGTCCGGGGTTCCGGAGTCTCGTTCTCGGAGCAGCTTGTGAATCCTAGGCAAAGGATGATAAACAGAGTGATAAGTTTAAATTTCATATACCCCCAATACTAAATAGTTTATTCTACAAAGATATGCAATAAATCTGTCCGAATGTGTATTCAGTATCGATTCTGTTTATAAATATATAGATTTTACATATTTAAATAGGTGTCGGTTCCGATATGCGGCACTCTGAGAGATCGGCCTGGGATGACCGGTAAATTAATCCGTTTCATACCATCAACTAAATCAAAACACCCCAAGAACTAATTCATAA